>Ga0316576_10001453_pt1 | contig 12714 bp, 9 predicted proteins | sample S0NA_FD_203075 | JGI IMG/M metagenome (GOLD analysis project Ga0316576, IMG submission 203075) | Rhizosphere microbial communities from salt marsh grasses in Alabama, United States - S0-2_050615r3r5 | ecosystem: Host-associated > Plants > Roots > Rhizosphere | place: USA: Alabama | collected... | reverse complement strand
TCTTGCGGCCCACATCGGCCGTGGTGAGCCCCTCGCGGCCAGCCTCCACCAAAATGACGCTCATGCCCCGGTGGCTGGGAACAACCTCCCCGTCGGTCTGGCACAGCACGCAGTACACACTGGCCAACCCCCCGTTGGTGATAAAGGTCTTGGTGCCGTTGATCACCCAGTGGTCGCCGTCTTTGACCGCCGTGGTGTTCATGCGGGTGATGTCCGAGCCATGATCTGGCTCGGTAAAGGCGCCGGCCGAGAGCACCTGCGCCTCCGCGATCTTCGGCAGCCAGGCCTGCTTCTGGGCCTCGCTGCCGTTGTGCAAAATCAGCTCCGAGGCAAAGGCCGCAAGCGCCACCGCGCTGCCGATGGTCGAATCGCCCCGGCACAGCTCCTCGATGACCACAATGTCCTCCAGACAGCCCAGCCCCTGACCGGAATAGGCCTCGGGAAAATGCACCCCGATCAAGCCCAGATCCCCCGCCTTCTGCCAGATCTTCTTCGGAAACGCGTGGGCCTGCTCCAGCTCGATAGCCAGATCCTTGTCAAACTCCCCCCTGGTGAAATCCCGGACGGCCTTCTGGATCTCCTGCTGCGTGCGGTCTAATGCAAAATCCATTGTTCGTCCCTTCTACGTGATGCTGTTGATGGTCTTCGGCGGCGGCTAGGAACAGTAATATTTCATCCAAGGCAGGACCGATTGCAGGCCAGGGTCGGGTGCGGTCCACCATACGGCCTCAGGTCCATGATATGCAGTTCGGAGGTCAATTTTCTATCATAGGGTATGGCCCTTTGCAAGACGTGAAGGATATAGGATGACCATCGATAACCGATGACGACCTGCTTTTTTCGTTCGCGTCCCTGCCTTGCGGCATTGTATTGGGCGGGGTCCTGCCGACAGGCGGGAAAAGGTCCTTGACTGTTTCTGCCAACTGTCTTAAGCGGTTAATATCAGTCGACATTGACATATTTTTCTTGGAAAGGATGAGTTGATTATGCCGTTTTCGATAGCCCTTGCCGGCAAAGGTGGTACCGGAAAAACCACCATGGCCGGTCTGCTGGTAAAATACCTGATGAAGGTCGGCAAGACACCCGTGCTGGCCGTGGATGCCGATTCCAATGCCAACTTGAATGAAGTGCTGGGGGTACCTGTTACGTCAACGCTGGGAGATGCCCGCGAAGACATGAAAAAGGGCAAGGTTCCCGAGGGGATGACCAAAGATATCTTCATGGATATGCGCATGCAGCAGGCCATCGTGGAACACGATGGCTTCGACCTGGTCGTCATGGGCCAGCCGGAAGGGGCCGGTTGTTACTGTGCCGCCAATTCACTCCTAGCCCGCTTCATGGAGCAGCTTACCGACAATTATCCTTACCTGGTCATGGACAACGAGGCCGGAATGGAACACATCAGCCGCCTGACAACGCGCAATGTCGATGTGCTTTTGATTGTCGCCGATGCCTCCCGCCGGGGGCTTCAGGCCGGCCTCAGGATCAACGAACTGGCCAAGACGCTCCACATTGGCGTGGAACGTACCTACCTCATGATCAATCAGGCCAAGGGCCCTCCGCCCGAGGCGGTTATGGACATCATCCGCCAAGCCGATCTGGAGTATGTCGGGACCGTGCTCGAAGATGATACCCTGTACGAGTACGACCTGAACGGCAAGCCGACCATCGCGCTTCCTACCGACACGGCTGTGGTTCAGGCGGCATTCGCCATTTTCGATAAACTGCTAATGTGACATTCTTGCGGGAGTGAGGATGAAGCGGACCGGTTTCCTTTACGACGAAAGGTATCTCAAGCACGATACGGGACCCTACCATCCCGAACGCCCCGAGCGCCTGACCGCCATCCACCAGGGGATTGCGCAGATGGGCCTGCTGGACCACCTGACCCTGATTCCGGGCCGGCCGGCCGAACGCATGTGGATTGAACTGGTACACGACAAGGACTACATCGAACGGTTCGAAGCGGCCTGCAGCAACGGCCAGAAAACCTTTGACAGTGCGGACAACCGGATGTGTCCGGAGACCTTCCGGACCGCTCTGCTGGCCGTTGGGGGTGTGCTTGACACCGTTGACAGGATTATTGCCGACGAGATCGACAACGCCTTCTGCGCCGTGCGCCCCCCCGGGCATCACGCCGAACCGTCCAAAGCGATGGGATTCTGCTATTTCAACAATGCCGCGATTGCCGCGGTCTATCTGCAAACCAAATGGTTTTTGCAGCGGGTGGCGATCATCGATATTGACGTTCATCATGGCAACGGCACCGAGCTTATTTTCGAGGAAGACGATACCGTCTTCTATTATTCGATTCATCAGCATCCATCGTTCGCTTTTCCGGGGACTGGGCGTTCGTTTGACCGGGGTGAGAAGCGCGGTGTCGGCTACACGTTCAACGCCACGGTTTTACCGGGACAGGGAGACGAATTCTACCGGGAAGCCATTGCCGGCGACCTGGCTACGGCCATGCAGCGATTCAAGCCGGAGTTCATCATCGTTTCGGTCGGGTTCGATGCCCATGTCGATGATGATATGGCCGATGTTGCCCTCACTACGGAGGGGTACTCCTGGGTAATGCAGCAAGTGGTCGACATGGGCGCCCGCCACGCCGACGGGAAATTGATATCCATCCTCGAGGGCGGATACGATTTGAATCGACTTCCCGAGCTGGCTGCCAACCATGTCCAGATTCTACTCAATGATTAAATCAAGCGGCGCCGATGGCAGGCCGTACCTCCGCTCCTGCTTCGGTTGTGTCCGTTTGGCGGCATGATCCGACCATCCGTTCATGCCGGTGGAGGTTGCGATGTTTGTCAGTAAATCCATGACCCGCAAGGTGATCACCGTCCGGCCCGGGACAAGCGTCATAGAAGCCCGGGATCTCATGAAAGAACATAAGATACGTCATTTACCCGTGGTCGAAGATGACGATGTCCTTGTCGGCATCGTTACCGATCGCGACGTTCGCAGCGTCCTGCCGGCGGCTTTTTACGCCAAATCCGATACCCACATGGAAGTCGGCGATTTTTCGGGCATCACGGTGCAGGAGGCGATGACCCCTAATCCCAACACGGTTTCTCCCGAGGACACAATCGAAGACGTTTTGCTGCAGATTCAGGCCATGCGCGTCGGCGCTTTTCCCGTCGTGGACCGTCGGGGCCGACTGCAAGGCCTTATTTCCGTGCGCGATTTGCTGCGGGCCTTTATCAATGTGCTGGGCATCGAGGAACCCGGCACCCTTCTGGGTGTCCTGGTGGAGGAAAAGCTGGGCCAGATGAAGATCATCGTCGATGCCATTACCGAAGAAAATATCTCCTTCGGCTCCATCCTGGTGTCCCGCCATTGGGATAACAACATGCGCGCGGTGTTTACCTATCTTCTGACCAACAATGTCACCCGCGTCAAAAAGAAATTGACCGCTCTCGGATTCACGCTTCTGGATCCCATGGAGTGGACCATGGATCGTTTGCCGAAGCATGATTAAATCAACGTCTGTCGACCAACCGGCCATGGCCTATCGGCCGCCCTACAGCGAATTGCATATCTACTATATGGAAGGGCGCGTTCCGGATCAGACGCTGACCGACTCGCCAACCTTCATCGGCACCTGGGAGGAAGACGGGTTTTCCTTCGTGTTTTTTTCGGCCGAAGCCGAGGCGGATGTCGCCGCCCTGCTACAACAACACCCCCACCTGACCCTGATCGATCGTTACCAGATGCCTTATGAGGAGTGGCAGGGAGGGCACCTGTCTGCTTTTCGTGCCGGTCGCTTTCATGTAAGACTCCCCTGGGAGATCAAAGACGCCGACCGGCAGTCCGCTCCCAAGCTCGTGGGAGAAATCCCACTGCTGCTCGATCCCGGGGTCGTTTTCGGCAACGGCGCCCATCCCACAACGCGGGATTGCCTGGCGGCCATGGAAATGCACTATCGCGACACCGTTCCCGATACGGTGCTGGATTTAGGCACGGGCACGGGTATTCTGGCCGTTGCTTCGGCCGGCTTGGGCAGTCGCAGGATACTGGCCGTGGATTTCAACCGCCTGGCCACACAGACCGCCCGACACAACATCCTCTTGAACGGGTTCGAAAGACGGGTTCTGCCGGTTCATGGACGGGCCGAGCAGCTTGTGAATTGTTCCGCCGAATTGATGGTAGCCAACATCCATTTCGATGTCATGCAGGATATCTTGCGCTCGCCGGGGTTCAGGGCCAAACGCGGCTGGATTCTTTCGGGGCTTTTGCGCAGTGAGGCCCGGGAAGCGGAGGCCCTGATCGCCCGTGCCGGCGGGCATATTATCAAACGTTGGACGCGCGACCAGATCTGGTATACATATCTTGGTCACAATGATCCGGCTTTGGTCGGCGGGGACTGAAAGACAGGGCGTGCGTCGCATGTCGGCCGGCCTTTAAATGGGTTATACGCGTGAGGGCCATATGAACGCATTGGTAAGGCAAACAGCCGAGGCGCTGGTGCAGACACGCAATGCCGTTGCACTGACCGGAGCGGGTATTTCCATCGACAGCGGCATTCCCCCCTTTCGCGGACCTGGAGGTCTGTGGGAAAGAATTGATCCCTTGGAGGTGGCTCACATCGAGGCCTTCCGCCGCGATCCAGAGAAGGTGTGGCAACTGCTGCTGAAGGGCATGCAGGAATTCCTGACGGGGGCTCGCCCCAACGCCGGCCACACGGTTCTGGCGCGGCTGGAGGAGTGGGGTTATCTGCGATCGGTGATTACCCAGAATGTGGACGGGTTGCATCAGGCCGCCGGGAGCCGAGACGTGATTGAATATCACGGGACCTTTGCCTATCAGCGCTGTATGGATTGCGGACGTCGAACCGCGACGCCCCGTGTCGACCTTTCCCGGATTCCGCCACGATGCGATTGCGGCGGTATTTATCGACCGGATTGTGTCTTTTTTGGTGAAATGATACCACCGCAGCATCTGGAGCGTTCACACCAGCTGGTGGCCCGGTGCGACGTCCTGCTTGTCGTCGGAACATCGGCCACCGTCTATCCGGCGGCGATGATACCGATGCTGGCGAAGGAAAGCGGTGCGCGGGTCGTGGAAATAAACCCTGAACCGACGCCGCTTACCGGCCGGGTAAGCGATTACCTCATTCAAGGTGGTGCAGGAGAGGTCCTCGACGATATCCTGGCCTGCATTCACGCAATACGTGATGCGGACGGGGCGGCCCCATCGCCGTACTGATGCTTTGGTATTCAACCGTGCGCCCAATATGCCTCTAGGAAAATATGGATACTGGCGATCTTCGCAGCTGGGTTGAAACACTGACATTACCCCCCCCCTCCTTGTCGGACAATACGGCCGACCAGGAACGCCTGCAAAGTGCCTTGCAGAAACGCCTCGGCAGCGAAACCATCCACCTGGCTTTGGATCTTGTTGTCGATCTGCCGACACAATTGCGCCGCTGGGAATACGCCCTTCGCTGTGCAGTTGTAAGGGACACCGATGGATGGCATGTGTGCGGTCTGACAAGCGCCGGCGATCCAGCGCCCTTGTGCGGCCTGGCCATTGATCTGGGCACGACGCGGATCGTACTGAGTTTAATCGACCTCGAAAGCGGCCAGGTTCTCCAAGAGGATTCCTTTGACAATCCGCAAGGCATCATTGGGCCGGACGTGCTCACGCGGATTCACTATGCCGAGGAAAAGGACGGCTTACATCACCTCAATCGCCTGGTGGTCGACGGACTTAACGATATGACGGCCGCGCTCTGTCGAAAGGCGCATATTGGACGGGATCGCATCGTCCTGCTGGCCCTGGCGGGCAATACGACCATGACCCATCTTTTCATGGGCCTGGATCCCCATTGGATCATTCGGGAGCCCTATATTCCGGTCGTCAACCGGCCGGGTATTCCATCCGCCAGAGCATTGGGTCTGGATGTGGCGACCGGTGCCCGGATCATTATTTTCCCCAATGTCGGAAGTTACTTCGGCGGTGATCTGATAGCCGGTATTCTATTCAGCGAACTTGATCGCAGGGAAGGTACGGCCCTGCTGGTGGATGTCGGCACAAACGCCGAAGTTATCCTCGGCAACCAGCATTGGCTGATTGGATGTGCCGGCGCCGCCGGCCCGGCCCTTGAAAGCGGTGTCAGCAGTATCGGCACGACGGCCCGCCCGGGAGCCATCGATCAGGTGCGCATCAGCGGTGAAGAGCGGCACTTTGAACTGCACACCATTGACGGTGCGCCACCGGTCGGCATTTGCGGCTCGGGTTTCATCGACCTGGCCGCGCAGTTGTTTGCCAGCGGGATGATCGATATCCAGGGCCGCTTTGTCTCCGACGTGTGCGGTCCACGATTGACCAGCTCCGACGGGGAGCAGCGGCTCATCATTTGTGAGGCGGAATCCACCGACAGCGGGAAAGCCTTGACCATCAGCCAGGCGGATCTTGACAGTCTGATACGCTCCAAGGCAGCGATGTATACGATTCTGGAAACGATAACCGAAGCCGTGGGGATGACGCCGGGACAGCTGGAGACATTCTATGTCGCCGGCACCTTTGGCGCATTCATCGATCCCCGGTCGGCCATCACCATCGGCATGCTTCCGGATATTCCGTTGGAGTATTATCGGCCCTTGGGCAACAGCTCGCTGGAAGGGGCCAAAAAGGTGCTGACCCAGCCGGCGAGCCTTATGCGACTGAATCCTATTCGGGACCGCATCACCTACATGGAACTCAACGTCAATCAAGCCTTCATGAACCGGTTCAGTGCGGCCAGATTTCTGCCCCACACCAACCCTCATCTGTTCCCAACCGTCTCTTTACGGAGGCCGCTTTCATGAGCGTCAGTGTCAAGGACCCTTTGGATTATTTTCAGATACGCAAAGTGATAAAAAAAGGTGGCGGCATGGCGAAGCTCTACATCTTTACCAGGAAGGGCCGCAGTGAGTTCGAACTTGTGGATCACAATGTGATTGGCCGGCACCCTAAAAACAGGATCAAAGTCCTCGAGGCGGACATTTCCAAAGTCCATTGTCTTATTGCCTCTGAAAAACACAATGGCTTTTCCATTCGCGATCTTGGAAGCCGCAACGGGACTTTCGTCAACGGGAAACGGATAAAAGGGAAGAAGCTGTTGGCCGACGGAGATGAGTTGCGGATTGGAAATACCCGTTGCCTGTTCCGAGAACTAACGGAAGCCCGGAAAGTAAAATGGTTGGAAGAAGACCTAAAGGCCATCAAGACCCGTGTCCTTTGCAAGGTGGCACCGGAGCAGATGAACAAGTTTTTTCCAGAGACCAATATCATTGACGAGGAAATGCTGCGTGCGGATTATGAGCGTTTGCGGATTTCCTTCGACCTTCAGCGGGATATCGGCTTCGATCTCCATGTGGATTTTATTCTAGGTCGCGTCCTGGACCGAATTTTTGATGTGCTAAGTTTCGATCAGGCGGTTGTCTTGCTGCTCGACCGGCAGGGAGAATTCTCCATTCAAGCCTACAAAACCAAAAACATGGATGATGAACTCGTTCTTTCCCGTACGCTTATAGAAATGGTGGCCGACGAGGGCCAGGGCATGGTTCTCATGTCCCCAAATCTCTCTGCCAGTCGGGAGGCACCGGAGTTTATCGAAACGCCGGTCCAGTCGACGCTGGCGGTTCCCATTTTAGATGAGCATGAATTGCAGGGTGTCGTTGTCCTCGATCGCTGGGCGGCCTACAATCCTTATCGTGAAAAAGACCTTAATTTGTTGTCCAATGTGGCCAACAAGACCGCCATGTTTGTCCGCAATTCACAAATTGCCAAGAATGTGACGCGTGAATCCCTGGATCGTGACCGCTTCCGCAAATTACTCTCGCCTGAGATGGCCGAAATGGTCGTTGCCGGTCAGCTCCGCGTATATCCGGAGGGTCTGCAGTACCAAACTTCCATGTTGATGGCGAATATCATCGACTTCAGGGGAATGACCCGTAGGCTGGATCCTGAAGCGTTGATCGAATTTCTCAATCTTCATTTCGAACATCTGGCGGGGGTGGTGTTCCGTCACGAAGGCATGATCGATAAGTATCTTGGTGATCGCATCCTTGCCGCTTGGGGTGTTCCTTTGGTCCATGAGGATGATGCCATACGCGCCGTGACCGCCGCGGTCGAGATGCAACAGGTCATTAACGCCGTCAACCTAGACAGAGAGCGCGACGAGTTGGCACCATTGGAGGTCGGTATCGGTGTGGCGACCGGTATGGCAGTGGCTGGTGCTATGGGGCCACCCAAATCCAGACGCTATTCAATTGTCGGTGATGTGGTCAACGAGGTGCAGGCCATTTGCGCGTCAGCGCGTTCCGAGCAAATATTGATCTGCGACAAAACCTTCAGAGCGGTGCAGAAGCATTTTGATATCGACGAGTCCCACACCTTGCAGTTGGGTGATCGAAAGCTCAAATGCTTCGAAGTCATCGGTTCTCAGGAGAATCGGCCGACGCAGCCCTGGAGTTATCTGGGTTGAATAGAAGTGGTTTCAAAACGCCATCTAACGTCCTATGACGGTGTTGCCGCCTTCTTCAGACAGGGGCACAGGCCCCTACCCCGCGCCCCTGTGTACCTATCATTGAATAGGCGCAGCTTTTTCATCAAGCGGCGCCTTGCCCTCGAACGCGATCTGAGGCTTTGAAACCCTCATAGAACGTTCTAATTATTTTCGAGGCTGCTTCCAAAAACGCCATTGACCACCTCTATCGGCATTGGGGACGCGTTTCAGCATTTCTGCTTGCCCATGTCGTCCTCCGGATCGTCCCCCCCCGCAAAGGATCACTAAGAAGAATAACTCCCCGGAGCGGGACATCTCGCCTCCGCAGAATTTGGACCCCTCTACTTTTTATAATGGTTACGGCCAAGGAGGCCCGATGATGGCGGACATTCGGAAGAAAGGCATATTATAAGAAAGGGTTGCTATTCGTGTAGGCGGGACTCCGCGGCCGCTGTCTTATGCCGGCGGGTTCAAGTTCGTCTCTGATTTGAGAAGAAAATGTTGGATATAGCGGGGATTGATGCTGTCGGCGGGGACCCTTCCATAGTGCTCTTCCAACTCGGCAAAAAGCGCCTCCAGATGTGATCCGATCGTCTCTGAAAGACGGTCGGCCGGCTGGCGGGCGCGATCGGACAGCCATAGCAGAAACGCTCTTCGCAGCGCATTGCCGATCCGACCCTTCCTTGCGCTTCGAGATGCACCCTCCTGGTAGAAGAGCTCTTGAAAGAAGGGCTGAAACGCTTCGGTCGAGAGGGGACCAACCTCCTCCGGCAAGGCCAGGCGGTGCCGCGCCCATAAGGTGAGCAACAGGTTCTTATAGCTGAGAAAACGATGCCGCGGCGCTACTGCTAGTGGGGGGTCTATCCTGCTGAGCAAACGGTCGACCATTGTTATCTGTTCCAGTTGAAGGATGGTCCAATCAATGTCTTTCTTGTCGGCAAACTCCCGGTACATGGTGCCGGATTCATAATTGTCAAAGAACAGCGGGCGCTTGATCAACAAACCGCCAATGACCCCCAGCCAGGTTTCCCCCCAAAATGTCAGCGGTAACCCATGTTGGGCATACCAACTTTGGTGAACCCATTCTTCGGCGATCTGCTTAAGTTTATAAGTCTCGCTAAAGCCCCTCTGGAACAGCCCCTCAAGATGATAGCGGCGAAGTTCCCGAGATGCGGCTTCGATGCCCGCAGCGCCGGATGCGTCACATTCCGGTTGCAGATTTTGAAGGGCGATGCGGACATAACCGCTTGCTTTGGCAACGACGGCCGCTAAGTCTCCACGAGAATTGATTTTTCGTGCATCAGCAACGATGATGCGGTTGCACAGGGCGGCAAGTTCTTCCTGAAGGGCATGGCGCTGCTCAAGAGAGTGAATGGAAGCCAAAGCACGCGTGAACAGGTCGTCCTCGCCAAGAACGATCATGGGGATCAGGGCATAAAGATCCGGATGCTCAGGTTCAAGGGGTTTCTTTCGAAGGGCGCGGCGAGAGAAGCTATCTTGACGGAGGGGGTGATAGAGGCCGACGGCTTCTTCGAACGGCAGGAATCCTTTTTCAGCCAGGCGTGCCGTGCGCAGGCGGTATTGCTCTTCTTCGGTTTCCGCCGGGAGCACATGGGTGGCTTCCAGTAGGATGGCCTGAAAGCGGACATAGTCGTTTTCCGCCAGGTGGTCCAACAGGCATTTTACGGTTTCTTGCGGTGGAGAGATCTCCGTCTGCGCGCCCTTTTCGGGTTTCCGGGGCGGCTCCAGGATACGGATAAAAAAAACGTTGTCATAAGAGAAAAAGTCCGGCCCGAAGACGGATGGATCTTGATCGTGCTCGCGCATTCGGACGTCTATGCAACGAAAAAGAAACAGTTCGATGAGATCCGTCTTCTCCTCGGCAAGCCAGTGGATCATCCTTCGCGGAGAGGATTCGGCCCTCAGGAGCCTCTCCAACCACTGGGTTGTGCTCGCCGGGTCAATGCGGTCGCGTTGCCAGATCTCCTGATCCAGCAAATATTCGAGCTGTTTGTGGGATGCCAGGGCAAGCAGCGGAAGGGCATCGTCCGGACCGATTTCTCGAATCAGGAGGTGAAGGTCTTCCTCGGGAAAAGCGTGCACCAGGGCGGCCGGTTGGGGATATTCCAATATCCGCTCCAGCGCTTTTTCGGGTGGCAACGCCAAGCAGTCCCTACGCTGGGCCGCAAGGTTCCGCCGCAGTGCCGGGATTCTATCGTTGGTTTCAACGGAGTTCATGAACCATATGTCGCTTTGTTAAAGCCTGTGGTGATCGGTTTGTGAGATATGCCTTGGATAAAAGAAAGGATAATCATTTCGAACCCCGGTTTCCAGTTGTACGGTTCGTGTCTTCAAGTCGCCGGGCGTGGCGTCCAGGGCGCGAATTTTTGCAGTATCATCATGCCTGGAATAGCGATCAGTGTGCAGAAAATGAAAAATCCCTCCCACCCCATCGTCTTGGCCATAAACCCGGTGGGCGCCGAAGCAAAGACTCTAGGTATTCCCATTAAGCTGCTGAGCAGGGCATACTGGGTCGCGGTAAATTTTTTATTGGTGATACTGGCCATAAACGCCACAAAGGCGGAGGTGCCCATACCGCTACTGAAGTTCTCGAAAGCGATAACGCCGGCGAGGGCCGGCAGAAAATCGCCCACCCGGGCCAGCAGGGCAAAGCAGGCCGTCGACATCGCTTGCAGCACGCCAAATATCCATAGGCAGCGTGAAATGCCAAGCCGCAGAATCGCAAGGCCGCCAATGCCGGCACCGGCAATGGTAGCCCAAAATCCGAAGAGTTTGACCACGGTCCCCACTTGCGATTTAGAAAACCCGAGGTCAAGATAGAAAGGCGTGCTGATCGCGCTGGCCATGGTATCGCCAATTTTGTAAAAAAGGATGAAAGCCAGCATCCATATGGCTTCCGGCCGCTGAAAATACTCGATCAAAGGCGCCACCACGGCTTCTTTCAGCGTTGCCGGTGTGCCCTCCGCTACCGGTGGCTCAGGGGTCAGCCAGGTGGTGATCAGGCAAGGCAAGAGGCACAATGCCATGAAACCGTAAACCTGGAAAAAAGGCATGTGGTCCGCCATGATGAGGCCGCCGCCCCCGGCCAACAGCATGCCCAGACGGTAGCCGTAGATATAGAGGGACGACCCCAACCCCAGCTCACGGTCGGCGAGGTCTTCGCGGCGGTAAGCATCGATGACAATGTCCTGGGTGGCGCTAAAAAAGGCAACCAAACATGCCATCAGGGCCATGAGACCGATATGCCGTTGGGGATCCGAAAACCCTAGCCCTGTTATCGCGGCCATCAGGGCCAATTGGGTTATGGTAAGCCAGCCTTTGCGGCGTCCCAGGAAAGGGATGGAATAGCGATCAAGCAACGGCGCCCAGAGAAATTTCCACGTATAGGGGATTTGCACCAGGTTCATCAGCCCGATGACCGTCAAATCCACACCGGCATCCTTCATCCATGCCTGCATGAGACCGATGGTCAGCAACAGCGGCAGGCCGGCCGCAAAACCCATGATAAAGGCGACGATCATCCGCCGGCTGAGGAGGGTTTTCAGGAGGACGTTTCGTGATTTGGACTGCTGATCCGTGGGTGCCATAGGAAGATGCGTACCGAACCTGCCCGGCCTTCATGACCCGCGAAAAAGGGTTTTTCGAAGCCCCTTCCGCGCGCCATAGCGCCGCGTTCATCACGCTCCAGAGCGAGATTCAACCTGATGCCTGGCGCGTATCCAATTGTGCCGGCGTCACGATAGCCCCATACTTTTCCTTGAGCGCCGTCAACCCCTCTTTTTGGTTTTCAAGCACTTGGAAAAGTTTGTCCGGAATGTTTTCTTCTTTTCGATAGGCGTCGATTTGCAACGCAATGCGGGCCAGGATGTTGTCGATATACAGAGAAAATTGTTGGTTGTAGAGATCTTCCGGATAGGCTTTCTCGATGAGCGCGTCAAAAAGAGTTTTCAGGTCTTCGTAGCGTGGCAGGTACCCAATGGGCGTTTCGATGGCCTCCACCTCGCCATGTGCCCGGCGCTCCAGCCAAGCCAGCCAGACTTTGACGTCACGCTTCTCGCCCAGAAGCTTCTTCCCCTCGCCGCCGCGCGCTTCATGGGTCAGGAAATAGTTCAGGCCAGCCATGACAGGGCGTTTGTCGGCCGCGATGCGGTCGCTGCCAAAGAAGCGGAACTGGGCATCCATGTAATCACCCAGGG
>Ga0316576_10001449_pt1 | contig 12722 bp, 11 predicted proteins | sample S0NA_FD_203075 | JGI IMG/M metagenome (GOLD analysis project Ga0316576, IMG submission 203075) | Rhizosphere microbial communities from salt marsh grasses in Alabama, United States - S0-2_050615r3r5 | ecosystem: Host-associated > Plants > Roots > Rhizosphere | place: USA: Alabama | collected... | reverse complement strand
TGCAGGGCGCGAGCCTGGGTGCGGCTACGGCCTTGACGAGCGAGCACGACATCGGTGTGCGACACCACGCCGATGGCTCGGCCGTCCTGCATCACCACCACGGCGTCGACGTCCTCCTGCGCCATGATGCGCACGACCACGGCGATGGTGTCGTCCGGGGCACACCCGACCACGCCGTGATGCATGAGGTCCGATACCACCAGCCCGTCGTCGGCGACGGTGACCTCCTGCCCCTCCGCCACGGTGGGCAACGGTTCGGACATCGGCGAGGGGTGCGGCGTGGTGTGCACGTCGTCGGGAGGCAACGCCGCGTGGGCGCGCGACGCCGACCCCGTGTCGCGGGCGCCGAGACCGAAGTCGGTCGCGCCGACCAGCACGGCCATGTTGCCGTGCGGGTGCTTGTTCTCGTACATCAGCTGGTGCACGTCGGGAAGCTCGTCGTAGGTGACGGCCTGGGACAGGCACGGGTCCAGCCTGCCGGCCAGCGCCAGCTCGTTCATCTCGTTGGCCTGGACGTCGTTGGCGAAGTGCGAGCCCTGCAGCCGCTTCTGCCGCATCCACAGGTAGCGCAGGTCGACCGTGGCGTTGTAGCCGGTGGTCCCCGCGCAGACCACCACCATGCCGCCGGTGTCGCAGACGAAGATGGACGTCGGGATCGTGGTCTCGCCCGGGTGCTCGAACACCAGGGTGGGTGCCCGCTTCTCCCCCAGCACGTCCCAGATCGCCGAGCCGAACGCGCGCGCGCCCTTCAGCCAGGTCGCGTAGCCCGCCGTGTCCTTCCAGTGCGGCAGCATCCCCCAGTGGTCGAACTCCTTGCGGTTGATGCACCCCTTGGCACCCAGCTGCATGCAGTAGTCGAACTTGTCCTCGCCGGAGACGACGGCGACCGGGGTGGCACCGGCATCCTTGGCGATCTGGATCGCCATCGACCCCAGGCCACCAGCACCGCCCCAGACCAGCACGACGTCACCCTCCTTGACGGAGTTGACGCCCCAGCCGTGCAGCATGCGCCAGGCCGTGGCGCCGACGAGCGTGTACGCCGCGGCCTCCTCCCACGTCATGTGCGCCGGCTTGGGCATGCACTGCTGGCCCTGCACCCGCGTGAACTGGGCGAAGCTGCCGAAGTTGGTCTCGTAGCCCCAGATGCGGAAGGTGGACGAGTACATAGGGTCACCACCACCCGTGACCCACGGGTCGTTGCGGTCCCAGCGGCCGCAGTGGACGACCACCTCGTCGCCCACCGTGACGTTGGTGACGTCCTTGCCGACCTTGTAGACGATGCCCGACGCGTCGCTGCCGCCGATGTGGAAGGGCTCGGGCTCGCCGAGACCACCCTTCGCCAGCGCCTTGTTGCGCGCGCCGATGACGTCGACCGGCACGCCCAGCCCGGCCCAGACGTTGTTGTAGTTGATGCCTGCCGCCATGACGTACACGAGCACCTCGTCGTCGGCGATCTCCGGTACGTCCACGACCTCCTTGGCAAAGGCCTGCATCGGGGGGCCGAAGCGCTCGGGGCGGATCAGCCAGGCGTGCATCTTCTCGGGAACCTCACCCAGGGGGGGCATGTCGCCGAGCTCGTACAGGTCCTTGGCCATGGTGACGTCCTCTCGGTGGCGGTACGTCGGATTCTTCCCACCGACGCACGCCCCCTACAAGGATCGCCAGGTGCGAGATTGCCCACGTCGGACGTGTGACGTCCGGCACCGGCCGGTCGCAGCGCGACACACGCGCGCCGAGTGGCGTCACGGGGGCGTCAATCGGTGCGGCGGCGTCTAGCCTGACGTCGTCGGGTGGGTGGCCGCCCACCGACGCATCGGGCGAAGGGATCCGCGTGAGCGAGCAGGACGACCGCACAGGACTGTCGATCTTCGACAACGCCGCGACCGGTGGGTTCCATGTCCGGAGCCGAGGGTACGACCGCGACCAGGTCGAGCGGTACGTCCGCAAGATCGAGGACCAGCTCAACGCGGCACGGGCCCGCAGCGAGGACCGGGGGGAGCTCCTCGAGCGGGCGGAGGCACGCGTCGCCGAGCTCTCGGGCGAGCTGAACACCGTCAAGGCGCGCCTGGGCGAGGCCGAGGGCAAGCTGCGCAACGTCGAGCAGCCGTCGTTCGCCGGTCTCGGAGACCACGTCGCCGGCCTGCTGAAGTCCGCCGAGGAGCAGTCGGCCACGCTGGTGCAGAAGGCGACGGCAGACGCCGAGAAGATGCGTGCGCAGGCCGCCGCCGAGGCGGACAAGACTCGCAGCGACGCCGATCGCTACTCACGCGACACGCGCACCGCCGCCGACACCTACGCCGACGACACACGCACGGCTGCCGACGCCTACTCGACGAAGACGCGCAGCGCCGCCGACACCTACGCGAAGCAGACGCGCGACAGCGCCGATAGTGACGCTGCCACGGCGCGCCAGGAGGCCGCCCAGGACGCCACGGCAGCCCGGGTCGCCGCCGTCGACGAGGCGAAGGCCATGCTCGCCGAGCTGAAGGAGGCGGTGGCGGCGATCCGGGCCGACGCCGACCGGGATGCCGACGAGCAGCGGGAGGCTGCCGCGACGCTGCTGCATCAGGCGCGGGCGCGAGCCGACCACTCCGTCGGGGCCGTCAGCACCGCGCTCGCTGCGCTCAACCAGCGGCTCAGCGCCGACGGGTTCGGGGGGCACACCATCGACACCGCTGAGCCGACGCACGACGCCCCCGCGACGGCGGCGCCCGATGACGAGACGCAGCTGATCCCGGCTGCGGACGAGGCTGGCTAGCGCCGCCACCCGTCGAGGGCCGTGAGCAGGGCGGCCCGAGCGGCGGCCGGGTTCTCGGTCACCGCCAGGTGGCCTGCGCCGGGCACGAGAAGAGCCGTGGTGCCGGCGGCGTCGGCCATGCGTCGGGCGGCTTCCGGCGGTGAGAGCGTGTCCTCGTCCCCGACCACCACGGCGATGGGCACCGGGGTCGTTGCGAGCGTCGAGAACGACTCGGGCCTGCCCGCCATGGCCCGTTGGGCCCACGCCACGGCTGTGGGGGCGGCGTCGTCGAGCCAGCCGACGACGCGGTCTACCACGTCGCGCCGGCTGGTCCGGGTGGTCACCCCCAGCAGCGCCTCCACCATAGGGTCGAGCACGGGCCGGCCCCGCGTGAGCACCGCCTCCGCCATCGCGTGCCGACCAGCGGCTGCCTCGTCGGTGTCGGGATCTGCCTTGGTGTCGACCAGCAGCGCCCCGGACAGCCGCTCGGGTGCCCGCCGGAGGAGCTCCATCACGACGTACCCGCCCATCGACACACCCCCGACGACCGCCGTGGCGAGGTCGAGGCGGTCCATGAGCGCCAGGACGTCGTCAGCCATCCGGACCAGCGACGGCGCGTCGTCGCCCTGCGGCGTCGCGCCGAAGCCCCTCAAGTCAGGGGTGATCAGGCGGTACCCGGGCAGCTCGCCGAGCTGGTCGAACAGGGCCGAGGACAGCGGGAAGGCGTGCAGGAGGACGACCGGGACGCCCTCCCCGCGCTGCCGGTCGGCCATGGGCACAGTGCTCATGGCACGACCCTAGAGCCTCCCGCCGGCGGCCTCGGTCGGGGCGGCGCGAGCTCGTTGAACTGCTCGTACGGACCATCCCACCGCGTCGGCAGGGGGACCGCGTCAGGGTGCACCCGCGAGACCACCTCGGTCAGCACACGCCGCACCGCCGGCTCGCCCACCCACAGGTGGCGCGCCCCCTCGACGGCCACGACCTCCGCCTGGGGGACGCGCGCGAACCGCTCGCGGGCGGCATCCGGGCGGAGGAAGTCGTCGTACTCGGGCACGACGGCGGTGACCGGGCGGCCGTCGGCCGCCCAGGCGTCGAGATGGCTGTCACGCGTGTAGCGCAGCGGTGGGCTGAGCAGCACGGCCCCGTCGACGGAGGGGTCCAGGCCGTGCATGAGCGCGAGGTCGGTGCCGAACGACCAGCCGAGGAGCCACCGGTGCGGGAGGTCATGGAACTCGGCGTACTCGATGGCCGCGGCGACGTCGAAGCGTTCATCGCCGGCGGCGTCGAACATTCCCTCCGACACCCCTTCCCGGCTCGCGGTACCGCGGGTGTTGAACCGGAGCACTGCCAGGTCGGCAAGTGCCGGCAGCCTCCAGGCGGCCTTGCGCAGCACGTGGCTGTCCATCGAGCCGCCGTGCGTCGGCAGCGGGTGCAGGCACACCAGCGTGGCGTGTGGTGGGCGGTCGACGGGGAGCGCCAGCTCCCCGACCAGCGCGAGCCCGTCGACGGTGTGCAGGGTGATCGGCTCGCGCACGGCCGGCAGGATCGTGCCGGCCCGGATGTCCACGGCGTCGCGTGACTCGCTCATCTCGTCCTCACCTCCGCCTGTCCCGGGCCCGCCAGCAGGACGTGTGCCAGTGACGACGTTCGTCGAGACCTCCCCCGCTCAGCGTGCTCCCCTCGACCGGCCACGCCACGACGTGCGGCGTCGCCGGCGGGATGCTCTGCCGACAGCCGGGGCAGCGGTAGGGCTTGGTCGACGACGAACCGGAGATCCGACGCACCACCCAGTCTCCGTCCGAGGCGTGCTCCACCGACTCCGACGCCCCGCGCAGGGACGGCGACGCCGGTGGGCGACGACGCGGACGACGACGCGACATCAGCGAGGCTACGGGGCTGCGGGGCGCTCAGGCCGAGTAGTCCTTGAACCCCCGGCCCGTCTTGCGCCCCAGGTACCCCGCCGTGACGAGGTGCTCCAGCAACGGTGCCGGCTTCCAGCCCGGTGCGCGGAACTCCGAGTACAGCGTCTGCTGGATCGCCAGCGACACGTCGAGCCCGACGACGTCCAGCAGCGTGAACGGCCCCATGGGCAGCGAGCAGCCGACCTTCATGGCGGTGTCGATGTCGTCGATCGTGGCGTAGTGGGCATCGAGCATGGCGACGGCGTCGTTCAGGTACGGGAACAGCAGGGCGTTCACGATGAACCCTGCTCGATCGCTGCACGTGACGGCAACCTTCTTGGTGCGCACGCACAGGTCGCGCACCGTACGCGCGACCTCCGCGTCGGTCGAGACCGTCGTCACGACCTCGACCAGCCTCATGATCGGGGCTGGGTTGAAGAAGTGCATCCCGATCACGTCGCCGGGCCTCGACGTCGCGGCGGCGCACTCGATCACCGGCAACGACGAGGTGGTCGTGGCCAGGATCGCGCCGGGCCGGCAGATCCTGTCGAGGTCGGCGAACAGCTCCTGCTTGATCGAGAGCTCCTCGGCGATGGCCTCGACGACCAGGTCGACGTCGGCGAGGGCGTCCCGCGCCCCCGCCGTCGTGATGCGTCCGAGGATCTCGTCGCGAGTCGTCTCGTCCATCCGCCCCTTGGACACCGCCCGGTTCAGCGACTTCTCCACCTTCGCCTTCGCGGCGGCGGCCTTCTCGTCGGTGCGGGCCACCACGACCGTCTCGTAGCCGGACTTCGCGAACACCTCGACGATGCCGGTAGCCATGGTCCCGGACCCGACGACGCCCACCGTGGACAGCTCGCGCACGCTTCCGGACTCGCCGCTCCTCGCCGGTGTCAGCGCGTCGTCGACGACCGTGGAGGATCCCGGGGCCTCGTAGGTGTAGAAGCCCGCACCGACCTTCCGACCGGTGAGACCGGCAGCGACCATGTGCTTGAGCAGGGGGACGGGAGAGTGCAACCGGTCGCCCGACTGCTGGTACATGGTCTCGAGGATCTCGTAGGCGGTGTCCAGCCCGATCAGGTCGAGCAGCGCCAGCGGCCCCATGGGGTAGCCGCAGCCGTAGACCATCGCGGCGTCGATGTCCTCACGGGTCGCGTACTTGCCATCCAGCATCGACACGGCGTGGTTGAGGTAGCCGAACAGCAAGGCGTTGGCGATGAAGCCGGCCTTGTCCCCGCACACCACCGGCTGCTTGCCGAGCCTCTCGGCGAGAGCGACGACGTCGTCCACGACGGACTGCTCGGTGACGACGGTGCGCACGACCTCGATGAAGGGCTGGACCGGTGCCGGGTTGAAGAAGTGGGTGCCGACCACCCGCTGGGGCCGGCCCGTGGCGACCGACAGCTCCGTGACCGACAGCGCAGAGGTGTTCGTGCCCAGGATCGCGTCCTCGGGCAGCAGGTCGTTGAGCGAGCGGAAGATCGAGACCTTGAGGTCGAGGCGCTCCGGCACCGCCTCGATCACCAGCGGGCAGCCGGCGACCGCGTCGAGGTCGCTGCCCACGGTGATGCGGGCCAGCAGAGCGTCGCGATCAGCCTCCTCCATCTTGCCGCCGTCCACGGCTCGTCGGGTGGACTTCTCGATGGCCGCCCGGGCCCTCGAGGCTCCTTCCTCGTCGACCTCCACGCCGACGACGCCGATGCCGTGACGGGCGAGCACCTCTGCGATCCCAGAGCCCATGGTGCCGAGACCGACAACGCCTACTGTCGTGAACTCCCTGGCCATGCCTGCAGTCTGGCACGGGTGGCCCCGTCACCGGCCGTGAGGTTGCCCACCCGCCAGCGGGTAGCCTTCCCGCCCGTGCGACTGGTGGTGGCTCGGTGCGAGGTGGACTACGCCGGGCGGCTGTCGGCCTACCTTCCACCGGCGACCAGGCTGCTGCTGCTGAAGGCGGACGGATCGGTGTCGGTCCATGCCGACGACCGTGCCTACAAGCCTCTGAACTGGATGAGTCCTCCGGCCCGGCTCGAGGTCGAGGAGCCCGCGGGCGGCCCGATGGTCTGGACGGTCACCAACCCCGCCGGCGAGCGCTTGCGCATCACGCTGCACGAGGTGCACCACGACACCTCCCACGACCTGGGTGAGGACCCCGGGCTGGTGAAGGACGGCGTGGAGGCCCACCTGCAGAGCCTGCTGGCCGAGCACGTCGAGACGCTCGGTGCCGGGTGGCGACTGGTACGGAGGGAGTTCCCCACGCCCATCGGTCCGGTCGACCTGCTGTGCCGGGACGCCGAGGACCGCACCGTGGCGGTCGAGGTGAAACGACGTGGCGAGATCGACGGCGTCGAGCAGCTGACGCGGTACCTCTCGCTGCTCAACCGCGACCCTCTGCTCGCACCGGTGCGCGGCGTGCTCGCCGCGCAGGAGATCAGGCCACAGGCGCGCACGCTGGCTGCCGACCGGGGCATCGACTGTCGGGTCGTGGACTACGACGCCCTGCGCGGCGTGGACGACCCGGAGTCGCGTCTGTTCTAGCCCGAGCGCACCCGTCGACACGCGTGATGCCGTTCACCGGTGCCGAGCCTTCGGCGCTGCGTACCGTGGCCTGGTGCGGATCGGCGTGATCGGCGCGGGTGTGGTCGGGTTGACGCTCGCCCGGCGCCTGCTGACCGACGGCCACGACGTGCTCGTGCTGGCCGCCGCCGGCGGGACCGACACGACGTCGTCGGTGGCGGCCGCGCTCTGGTACCCGTACCTCGTCGCGCCCGCGCACGACACCCGCTGGTGGGGGCGCCGCACCTACGTCGTGCTCGGGGAGCTGGCTCGCACGACGCCTGAGGCGGGCGTCGACATGCGCCACGGGCACGAGCACGTGGGCGTGCCCCAGGACCCGCCGGACTGGCACGAGGACGTCGCCGGCTTCCGGTCGTCAGCGCACGGCTGGTCGTTCGACTCGCCCGTGGCCGACATGTCGCTGTACCTGCCCTGGCTCGCCGAGCAGGTGACGACTGCCGGCGGGCGGATCGAGGTGGGCCATGAGGTCTCGCCGCAGACGCTGCCAGCTGCCCGAGACCTCGGGCAGGACGCCCTCGTGCTGGCGACGGGGCTCGGGAGCCGCCACCTCGCTGCCGACCCGACCGTCCGTCCGGTCCGCGGCCAGGTGGTGCTGGTCGAGCAGATGGGCCTGGACGAGTGGCACCTCGACGGCAGCGACGCCGAGGTGCCGACCTATGTGGTGCCGCGACGCGACGTCGTCGTCTGCGGGGGCACCGCGCTGGGCGACCGCTGGGACACGGCGCCGGAGCCGGCCACGACGACCGACATCCTGCGCCGCTGCGCCGAGCTCGTGCCGGCCGTCGCCGACGCACGCGTGGTGGACGTGCGAGTGGGCCTGCGGCCGGTGCGGCCGGCGGTCAGGCTGGAGCGTGCCGATGCGCTCGGGCCGGGGGACCTGCCGTTGATCACGTGCTACGGCCACGGCGGTGCCGGGGTGACGCTCTCCTGGGGGTGCGCGGACGACGTCGCCGGCATGGTGGCCGACCTGTGACGCGAGCCGTCAGGCCGCTGGTTCCTCGGCGGTGGTCGGCGGGGCTGTCCGACGGACGTCCAGAACCCGGTTGAGCCGCGTCACCGCGAGAAGGCGGGCAAGGGACGGTCCCACGCCGTCGAGCACAAGCCTGCCGCCGGCGGCGGCCACCCGACGATGCGTGGCCACCAGCAGCGCCAGACCCACGGCATCGACGGCGACCACCCGACTCAGGTCGAGCCGCAGCTCGCCGTCGAGAGCATCGATGGCACGGCCGATGGCAGCGCGGACGTCCGCCACCGATCGGACGTCGACGAAGCCGGACAACGCCACTCCGTCGAACGTCTGCTGCACCTCGGTCATCGCGCCGCACTCCCCTTGCCGCTGTGGCAGCAGAGCCTAGTGAGGTGCATGTGACATACGTGACACCGTAGGAAGATCGGCGTGTCCGGGTGCGGACGGCTGCGCACGTCGAACGTCGTGGGCACGGCGATCCGAACCGTGCGCGACCGGCGCGGTGGGCGCACAATGGGCCGGTGCCGAGCTGGGGCAGCTACTCGTACGCGTTCGGGCCGATCATGGCCGTGCTCGTGCTGGGTGGGCTCGTCGTCCTGCTGCGCTGGGCCTTTCGTCGTGGACAGAGCGTCGTCGCCGCTCCGCCACGCCCGGGTGACCCGCTCGACTACGGATTACTGGTTCCCGTTGCGACACCCCCGACCACCGAGGAGGCCCGTGCCACCGTCGAGCGGCTGCGCCGGTCGGGCATCCGGTCGTCGACCGTGACGACGACGGACGGGTTGCGGGTGATGGTCTGGCCCGGCGACGCGGTGCGCGCCCACCAGGCGCTCGAGTCACAGCCGGGGCAGGGACCCGCCACCGGCTGACCGCGTCACGCGTAGGCGTCCTGCTCGTCCGGCTCACGCGAGACGGTCGCGCCCAGGGCGGACAGCTGCGGGACGAAGTCGGGGTAGCCGCGGTCGATGTGGTGAACGGCGGTGACCAGCGTCTCCCCCTCGGCCACGAGCCCGGCAAGCACCAGGCCGGCGCCGGCCCGGATGTCGGTGGCGGCCACCGGGGCCCCGGAGAGCACCTCCTTGCCGCGGACCGAGGCGTGGTGTCCCTCCGTCCGCACGTCGGCGCCGAGCCGGGCCAGCTCGTTGACGAACATGAACCGGGACTCGAACACGTTCTCGGTCACCATCGAGGTGCCCTCGGCGATCGCGTTGAGCGCCACCACCATCGGCTGCAGGTCCGTGGGGAACCCCGGGTAGGGCAGGGTGACGACGTCGAAGGCGCGGGGCCGCTCGTTCATCGTGACCCGCATGCCTGCTTCGACGAGGCTGAGACGGGCACCCGCCCACGAGAGCTTGTCGAGCACGATCTCCAGGTGGTCGGGGCGGCAGTTCGTGATGGTGACGTCCCCCCGCGTCATCACCGCGGCGATGGCCCAGGTGCCGCTCACGATCCGGTCCGGCACCACCGTGTGCTCGACCGGGGAGAGGCCCGACACGCCGTGCACCTCGATGGTCGACGACCCGGCGCCGGTGATCTGCGCACCCATCCGCGTGAGCATCTCGCAGAGGTCGACGATCTCCGGCTCACGTGCGGCGTTGTCGATGACGGTGGTGCCCCGGGCGAGCACGCTGGCCATGAGCAGGTTCTCGGTCGCGCCCACGCTCGGGAAGTCCAGCCACACCGACGAGCCACGCAGCCCGCTGCCAGTGCGGGCGACAACGTTGCCGTGCTCGACCCCGACGCTGGCACCGAGCCGCTCCAGCCCGGAGAGGTGCATGTCCAGCCCGCGCGAGCCGATGTTGTCACCACCGGGCAGGGCGACCTCCGCGGCACCGAGGCGACCCACGAGCGGGCCGAGCACGGCGATCGACGCACGCAGCCGGCGCACCAGTCCGTAGGGAGCGCGATGGCTCAGCCGGTCGTCGGACGGCACGTCGATGGCGAACGACGAGGAGGAACGTTCGACGGAGCAGCCAAGGTTCTCCAGCATCGACGCCATGTAGCCCACGTCGAGGATGTCCGGCACGTCGTGCAGCACGGTCCGCCCCGGTGCCAGCAGCGCTGCGGCCATCAGCTTCAGGACGCTGTTCTTCGCGCCGGAGACGCGCACCGAACCCCTCAGGTGTGCCCCCCCGACGACACGGAGCCGCTCGGGGGCCTCGCGCGCACTCACGTCGCACGATCGTAGGCGGCCTGGGACGTAGGGTGGCGACGTGGTGAACCTGACGCGCATCTACACCCGCACCGGGGACGACGGCACGACGGCGCTCGGCGACTTCAGCAGGGTCCGAAAGACCGACAGCCGGCTGGAGGCGTACGCGGACGTGGACGAGGCGAACTCCGCGATCGGCGTGGTGCTGGCCCTGAGCGATGTCCCGGAGCCGGTCGCCGAGGTGCTTCGCACCGTGCAGAACGACCTGTTCGACGTGGGGGCCGATCTGTGCACACCGGTGGTGGACGACCCACAGGTGGAGCCCCTGCGGGTGGACGAGGGCTACGTGCAGTGGCTGGAGGAGCAGTGCGACGCGTTCAACGCTGACCTGCCGGCGCTGCGCTCGTTCATCCTTCCCGGTGGCACCCGGGCGGCCGCCCTCCTCCACGTGGCGCGTACGACGGTGCGCCGTGCCGAGCGGGCTACCTGGGCCGCGCTGTACGACCACGGCGAGGACATGAACGCGATGCCGGCCACCTACCTCAACCGGCTGTCGGACCTGCTGTTCATCCTGTGCCGCTACGCGAACCGCGGCGACGACGGCACGCTCGCCGACGTGCTGTGGCAGCCGGGCCGACGGCAGCAGCCCGGCGAGGTCAGCCCGTCATGAGCCCCTGGTTGTGCACCGCAGAGATGCGCGCCTTGGCCCGAGCCTGAGCAGCATGGCTCGCCGGGTTGTCCGGGTCGGCCTCGGCACGCCGTAGTGCCTCCTGGGCCCGGCTGAGGTCGATCTCGTGGGCCATCTCGGCCACCTCGGCGATGATCTCGACGTTGTTGCCGGTGACGCCCAGAAATCCGCCGTGCACCGCACCATGCTCCTGGGTGCCGTCGGGAAGGTGGATGGTCACCCGTCCGGGCACCAGCACGGCGAGCATCGGCTCGTGCCGAGGCATGATCCCGATCTTGCCGTCGGTGGTGCGCGTGGTCACCATGGCGGCCTCACCTGACCAGACGCGACGCTCCGCCGACACCAGCTCTACGGAGAGTGTTTCCACGTGTCTGCGACTCCCTCGCCTCGTCTCACCGACCCGCTCAGGCCAGCTTCTTCGCCTTCTCCTCGACGTCCTCGATTCCTCCGCACATGAAGAACGCCTGCTCGGGGATGTGGTCGTACTCCCCCTCGGCGAGCTTGCGGAAGGACTCCAGCGTCTCGTCCATGCTGACGAACGACCCCGGCTGACCGGTGAAGGCCTCGGCCACGAACATGTTCTGGGACAGGAAACGCTCGATGCGACGAGCCCGGTTGACCGTGACCTTGTCCTCCTCGCTGAGCTCGTCGATGCCGAGGATGGCAATGATGTCCTGGAGATCCTTGTACTTCTGCAGGATCTCCTTGACCCGCTGGGCGATGCGGTAGTGCTCCTCGCCGATGTAGCGGGGGTCGAGGATGCGGCTGGTCGAGTCGAGCGGGTCCACGGCCGGGTAGATGCCGAGCTGAGAGATCGGCCGCGACAGCACCGTCGTCGCGTCGAGGTGCGCGAACGTCGTGTGCGGCGCGGGGTCGGTGATGTCGTCGGCCGGCACGTAGATGGCCTGCATGGACGTGATCGAGTGCCCGCGTGTCGACGTGATGCGCTCCTGCAGCTGGCCCATCTCGTCGGCGAGGGTGGGCTGGTAGCCCACCGCAGAGGGCATGCGTCCGAGCAGCGTGGACACCTCCGAGCCCGCCTGGGTGAACCGGAAGATGTTGTCGATGAACAGCAGCACGTCCTGCTTCTGGACGTCGCGGAAGTACTCGGCCATCGTCAGGGCCGTCAGGGCCACCCGCAGACGTGTCCCCGGTGGCTCGTCCATCTGGCCGAAGACGAGGGCCGTGTCGTTGATCACGCCCGACTCGGTCATCTCCAGGAAGAGGTCGTTGCCCTCACGGGTGCGCTCGCCCACCCCGGCGAACACCGACACCCCTCCGAAGTTCTTCGCGACGCGCGTGATCATCTCCTGGATGAGGACGGTCTTGCCGACACCCGCCCCTCCGAACAGGCCGATCTTGCCGCCGGAGACGTACGGCGTGAGCAGGTCGATGACCTTGATGCCGGTCTCGAACATCTCGGTCTTGCCCTCGAGCTGGTCGAAGTTCGGGGCGGGACGGTGGATGCCCCAGCGTTCGTTGATCTCGAGCGACGACTCCGCCACGTCCAGCGGCTTGCCGAGGGTGTTGAACACGTGGCCCTTGACGACGTCGCCGACGGGCACGCTGATCGGTCCGCCGGTGTCCCGCACCGGGGTGCCGCGCACGAGACCGTCGGTCGGCTGCATGGAGATGGCACGGACGAGGTTGTCGCCCAGGTGCAGGGCCACCTCGAGGGTCAGCAGCACCTTCCCCTCCCCCTC
>Ga0316576_10001448_pt1 | contig 12723 bp, 8 predicted proteins | sample S0NA_FD_203075 | JGI IMG/M metagenome (GOLD analysis project Ga0316576, IMG submission 203075) | Rhizosphere microbial communities from salt marsh grasses in Alabama, United States - S0-2_050615r3r5 | ecosystem: Host-associated > Plants > Roots > Rhizosphere | place: USA: Alabama | collected... | reverse complement strand
GACTGGCCGGAGAGGATGCGCCCGACATTCGCGTCGTCGAACACCTTCTCCACCCCGGGCAGCCCGACGGATGCCCCGGTGATCACGGGCGGCTCGGACGTTGGCGGGCTCGTCTCGGCTGGGGTCGGCGCGCCGGACGGTGCGGTCAGCGCGGACAGGCCGCGCTCGACGGCGTCGGCGAAGATCTGGCTGATCTCGGTCACCTTGTCGACCACGGTGGTGAACGGGTCGGCTGCCGGCGAAGGCTCGGTGTTGGCGGGCTGGGTGGACACGGTGGGAGAGGTCTCCCGCACGGGCGGCGTCGTCGGTGCCGGCTCGCGGACGGGGGCGGGCGACGCAGACGGCGCCTGGGGCAGAGAGGGCGCGCCGAAGGCGAGCCCGGCCGCGTAGAGCCCGCACAGCGCCTGGTTGAACGAGACGACGTCGCCCTGCTTGGGGTGGTTCGTGAACAGCGCCAGCACGTCGTCGTGGTGGCTGCCGAGGACGTCCTCGACGAAGCCGTGCAGGGCCTTCTTGGGCCCGACCTCCACGAACACGCGTGCGCCGGCGTCGTAGAGGGTCTGCAGCCCCTTGACGAACTGCACGGGTGAGGCGACCTGCCGGCCGAGGATGTCGACCATGGTCTCGACGGTCGCGTCGGACGGGTAGAACTCGCCGGTCACGTTCGCCACGAGCGGGAGCCGTGGGGGCCGGACGTCGAGCCGGCGGAGCACCGTGCGCAGCGGGTCGCTGGCCGGCGCCACGATGGACGTGTGGAAGGCGTGGCTGACGGGGATGCGTGCCGCGGTCATGCCGGCGGCGCCGAACGCCTCGACGGCCTTCTCCACGGCGGCCGTCGCGCCGCCGACCACCGCCTGGCTGAACGAGTTGATGTTGGCGATGACGACGTAGCCGTCGACGCTGTCGACGATCCGCTGGATCTCGTCCAGCGGCCCGAAGACGGCTGCCATGGCCCCGTTGTCCCCGACGTTCAGGGCGGCCATCTCGTGGCCGCGGGCGGCTACGGCTTCGAGCGCCGCGGGGAACGAGAGCGACGACGCCGCGACCAGGGCCCCGTACTCGCCCAGGCTGTGGCCCATCACCATGTCGGGCGCCACGCCGTAGGCGCGCAGCATCCTGGTCATCGACAGGTCAGTGGCCAGGACTGCAGGCTGCGTGATCTCGGTCTGCAGCAGCTGCTGCTCCAGCCGCTTGACCGCCGCGGGGTCGGTCGAGTCGACGAAGATGTAGGACGACAGCGGTCGGCCCAGAATCGGGGTCATCACCTCGTCGGCCTCGGCAAACGTCTCGGCCACGATGGGGTCGACGTGCCGGAGGTCGTCGAGCATGTTGACGTACTGCGACCCCTGACCGGTGTAGAGGAAGGCCACCTTTGGGGCCGGCCCACGACCGAGGAAGACTCCCTGCGCCCGGAGCATCTTCCACATGGCCGGGTTGTTCGCGCTGAGCGCCTTCATCGCCTTCTGCGCCTTGGCCGCGAGATCGGCGGCGTCTGCGTAGTCGATCGCCAGCCGGACGGCTGCGCCCGCCAGCGCCGGATCGGGCGCAGCAGGTGGGGGAGCGGAGCCGGCGGCGGCCGCGTCGACGAGCGTGGTCAGCTGCGCGAGCACCTCGGCGTCGCCGGCGCCACCGATGACCAGGGCCCCCCGCAGGGGAGGCTTGGCCTGCGCTGTCGTCGGAGGTGATGCAGGCGTCGAGGCCCGGCTGGGCACGTCGGCCCCGGCGAACGAGCGGGGCGCGTCCGGCTCGCGGTGGCGGCCGGGCACGTACTCCTCGAGCACGACGTGGAAGTTCGTGCCGCCGAAACCGAAGGCGCTGACACCGGCTCGGCGCGGCTCCGTGCCTCGCTGCGGGAACTCGCGCAGCTCGGTGTTGACACGGAAGGGGCTGGCGGCCCAGTCAACGTTCGGGTTGGGGTCGACGAAGTTGAGGCTCGGGGCGAGCACCTTGTCGTCGAGGCTGCGGACGGCCTTGTAGAAGCCGGCCGTGCCGGCGGCTGCCTTGAGGTGGCCGATGTTGGACTTCACTGATCCGAGAGCGATGCTTGCGGGCGCGGCACCGGCCTTGGTCCACACCTCGGTCAGCGTCGTGAGCTCGGCGGCGTCACCCACGCGGGTGGAGGTGCCGTGGGCCTCGATGTAGCCGGCTGTCGTCGGGTCGGCCTGCGCCGTCGCCCAGGCGCGCTCGACGGCGAGCTTCTGCCCCACCGGGTTCGGGGCGGTGATCCCCTTGCCCTTGCCGTCGGAGGAGCCGGCCATGCCCAGGATGACGCCGTACACGTGCTGCCCATCGCGCTCGGCGTCGGCGAGACGCCGCAGGACGAAGAGCGAGGCCCCCTCGCCCATGACGAACCCGTCCGCGGCCGCGTCGAAGGGGCGGGTCCCGGTGGCCGACAGAGCGCCGATCTTGCAGAACTTCACGAAGGCCGACACGCCCATGTTCCGGTCCACACCGCCGGTCACGACAGCGTCGTACGCATGGGCATGGAGCCCTTGGACCGCGGCAGTCATCCCGGCCAGGCCGGACGCGCAGGCAGCGTCGGTGGTGAAGTTGGGGCCGCGGAAGTTGAACAGCGCGGCGACCCGGCCGGCGATGATGTTGGCCAGCTCCCCGGGCATGGTGTCCTCGGTGATCTGGAAGCGACCCTCGAGGAACTTCGCTCGGGCCTCCTCGACGATGCGTCGCCGGTCGGCCCCAGTCATGGCCTGCAGGGACGGGGTCGCCTCCAGCGCCCGCAGGAACTCCGGGGCCTCGATGCGCAGGTTGGACTCGTAGTGCTTCTCCCCGCCGATGGCATTGCCGATGATGACGGCCACGCGCTCGGAGTCGACGTCCCAGTCGGGCCAGCCGGCGTCCATGAGTGCCATCCGTGACCCCGCGACCGACCACTGCTGGCCGATGTCGAGCTGGTCGCTCACCTTGGGCGGGATCGGCAGCCGCCAGGCCATCGGGTTCCAGTCGAACTCGGTGACCCACCCACCGATGTTGGAGTAGGTCTTGTCAGGGGCCGCCGGGTCGGGGTCGTAGTAGAGAGCCGGGTCCCACCGGCCCGGTGGGGTCTCGATGATGCTGTACACCCCGTTGCGGATGTTGTCCCAGAACGCGGTGCCGTTCGGCGCGCCGGGCTTGATGGCGCCGACTCCGACGACAGCGATGGGTGTGAACGGTTGCTGGGTCATGACAGGTCCTCAGACGTTGTCGTAGAGAGCGGCGGCGATCGCGTCCATGTCGGCGATCAGTCCGGCCTGGGCTGCGCGGACGTCGTCCAGCCGAAGGGTCGCCGCGAGGCTGCGCGCGAGGTCGGCGCTGTCGACACCCGCAACTGCGGTGCCCCCGGCCACCCACCGCACGCCGTCGTCGGCCACCTTCATGGCGGCCTCGCGGGCGTACACGCGGCAGATCGTGGCCAGGGTCTCGGGGGAGAACCGCTTGTCGGCCTTGGGGGAGATACTGCCGTCGAGAGCAGCGGCGGCACGACGGCAGAGGGCGCCGGCCCCTTCGACGACCGCGGCGAGCTCGCCGAGCCGGAACAGGATGTGCTGGTTGCGGGTCAGGCGTCCGGTCTGCGCAGCGGCGAAGACGCCGGCGAGCGCCTCCGTGGCCAACGCGGCCACGTTGGCGCCGATCGTCGGCTGGGCTGCGTGCAGGCGCGCCAGCTCGGCAGCCTGGACCCGGTAGTGGTCGCCCTTGGTCTTGAGGTGGTGCTGCCATCGGTCGCGGCCGATAGTCATCTCCATGATCTCCGAGGTGCCCTCGTAGATGGTGGTGATGCGCACGTCTCGCTTGATCTTCTCCACGATGTACGGCCGGGTGTACCCGTAGCCGCCATGCACCTGGATCGCAGCCTCAGCGGCGGTGTTGCCCGCCTCGGTCGCCAGGTACTTCGCGATCGCGCCCTCGGTGTTGAGCGCGCCGTTCTCGCCCTCGCCGTTGTCGATACGGGTGGCGGTCTCCTCGATGTAGGCGCGTGCGGCCTCGAGGCGCACCACGTGCGGGATGATCAGCTTGTGCGTCAGCCCCTGCTTCTGCGACAACGGGCTCCCGCCCTGGATGCGGCTGATCGAGTAGGTGATCGCACGGTCGACGGCTGACCACCCGCCACCGAGCCCGAAGGCGGCGACCATGAGCCGGGTGTAGCCGAAGACCTGCTGGGCCTGGACCAGTCCCTGCCCCTCGACGCCACCGACCAGGTTCTCCACCGGCACGGTGACGTCGTCCAGGAAGAGTGCACAGGTGTTGGAGAGCCGGATGCCGTGCTTGTCCTCCGGCGGTGCCGCCGAGAACCCTGCGGTGTCCTTCTCCACCACGAACCAGGTGGGACCGCCGTCGGTGAGCGCGAGGATCGTCGAGGCGTCGGCGATGCCGCCGTTGCTGATCCACTGCTTGCGGCCGTTGATGACATAGGACACGACGGCACCGTCGTCGTCACGCACCGGCACCGCGGTCGTGGTCAACGCTCCGAGGTCGCTGCCGGCCTCGGGCTCCGTGGCGCCGTACGCGAAGAGGATGCCCTCCTCGGCGATGCGGCCCAGCCACTTCTCGCGCTGCTCCTCTGTCGCCCCGACAAGGATCGGGTCGGACCCCAGGAAGGTGGCCAGCACGGAGGTCGCCAAGCCGATGTCGATGCGACCCATGCGCTCACACACCCGGTAGATGTCGAACGCCCCGCCGCCCATGCCGCCGTAGGCCTCCGGCAGGAAGACCAGCTGGACGCCGAGCTCGTCGCTCTGCATCGCGCGGACCAGGTCCTCGGGACAGGTGTCCTGATGGTCCAGCTCGAGCATCCGGTCGTCGTCCATCCCTGCCGACACGAAGTCGGTCAGGGCCTCGAGCATCAGGTTCAGGGTGTCGAGATCAAGTCCACCTCCGCCGATGTGGCCGGTGGGGGCGGGGGCCGTGTCCGTCATGGGCTGACCTTCCTTGCGGGTTCGGCTGGCGATATGGAGTTGTCGGGGAGGGTCGGCGTCACGTGGACGGCTTCACCGACCTCAGCAGCAGCTCGGAGATGTCGGTGACCTCGACGGGCTTGCCACCGTCGCCGTTGCGGGCAGCCTGGACGGCGGTGGTGCCGTCGCTCAGCATGACGATGCAGAACGGGCACGCCGCGGCCACGACGTCCGGAGCGAGGTCGAGCGCCTCGGCCGACCTGTTCTCGTTGACCCGTGACCCGAGGTTCTCCTCCATCCACATGCGGGCACCGCCCGCTCCGCAGCAGAACGAGCGCTCGGAGTTGCGCGGCATCTCCTTGAAGGTGCTGCCGGGGAGGGCGGCGAGGATCTCACGGGGAGGGGTGAACACGCGGTTGTGCCGCCCCAGGTAACAGGGGTCGTGGTAGGTGATCGTGGTGTCCAGGGGCGTGACGGGAGTGAGGCGACCGTCGGCCACGAGCTGGTTGAGCAGCTGCGTGTGGTGCACCACCTCGTAGCTGCCGCCGAGCTGCGGGTACTCGTTGGCGAGAGTGTTGAAGCAGTGCGCGCACGTGGCGACGATCTTGCGGGCCCCGATCTCGTTGAGCGTCTCGACGTTCTGCTGGCCGAGCATCTGGAACGAGAACTCGTTGCCGAGCCGTCGCGCCGGGTCGCCGGTGCAGGTCTCGCCGTCCCCGAGCACCATGAACTCGACCCCGGCCTCGTGCAGCAGGCTGGCGACTGCCTTGGTCGTCCGCTTGGCCTTGTCGTCCACGGCGCCGGCGCAGCCGACCCAGAACAGGTACTCGACGTCGTCGGGTAGGCGATCCTCGCCGTTCGCACCGAACACGCGCACGTCGAAGTCCATCTCGGAGATCCAGGTGGTGCGCTGGCGGGAGCCGGCCCCCCAGGGGTCTCCGGCGTGGTCGAGGTTGTTCAGCATGACCCCGGCCTCGCTGGGGAACTCCGACTCCATGAGCACCTGGTAGCGCCGCATGTTCAGGATGTGGTCGACGTGCTCGATGTCGACAGGGCACTGCTGGACACAGGCCCCGCACGTGGTGCACGACCACAGGACGTCGGGGTCGATGACCCCGCCCTCGGCGCCGTCGCCGGCGTGGGCGTAGCCGTTCGGGTTGGCTCCGATCAGAGGGCGCTCGGCCTCGGCCTTCACCGAGTCAGCCAGCCCGTCGCGCTTCTCGTCGTCGGCGAGCAGGTAGGGGCCCTTGGCGAAGGCGTGGTCGCGCAGGCCCATGATGAGGAGCTTGGGCGACAGGGGCTTGTCGGTGTTCCACGCAGGGCACTGGCTCTGGCAGCGGCCGCACTCGGTGCAGGCCATGAAGTCGAGCATGCCCTTCCACGTGAAGTCCTCGATCTTGCCGATGCCAAGAGCGGCGTCCTCGTCGAGCTCGTCGATGTTCTCGAAGTCGACCTCCTTGCCCTGGATGCGAATGGGCTCGAGCGCACCGAGGGCGATCGGCTGACGCTTGAAGGCGACGTTAGGTTCGGACGTGAAGATGTGCAGGTGCTTGGAGTGGACGACCAGCACGAGGAACCCGAGCAGCACCCCGACGGCGAACAGCACGAAGACGTGCTCGAGCACCTCGTTCGTCTCGGGCCCGAGCGGCTCAAGTAGCCCAGCCACCCACTCGGAGGCGAACGCCCCGCCGCTCTCGTAGTAGGGGAAGGTGGGGGGCTCCACGTTGATCTGCGTGCCCCGGTACAGAAGCAGGCTCAGCAGCACCATCGCGATCATGAACAAGGTCGCCCATGCGGTGCTGAGGTGTGAGCCGAAGAAACGAGACCGGCGCCCTTCGCGCTTCGGCGCGTTCACGACCCTGATCACGGCGAAGGTCGTGATGCCGATGAGGACGCCGACGACGGCCACGTCCTCGATGAATCCCAGCCAGGCCTGCTTGCCGATCAGGGGGATGTGGAAGTCGACGTCGAAGATCGCGCCGAAGCCCTCCAGCACCGTCGGCAGCAGGAGGATGAATCCCCAGAACGTAAGGAAGTGCGCGACTCCCGGCACGGTGAACTGCAGGAGACGGGTCTGCCCGAACACCTCCCTGAGCACTGATCTCGCCGCTGCACCGTGGTCACTGGTGCGGTCGGGGCTGACCTTCTGGCCCGCCATCGCCAGCCGGTACAGGTACCAGATGCGCCGACCTGCGATCCCCAGCGCCAGAACGATCAACAACACGCCGATGGTCGTGCGAGCTGCCACCTAGGACTCTCCTCCTTCTACCAGTGCTGACCGTTCCGATGGGGACATGCGAGGATCTCAGCGCTTGCCGAGCTCCTCGGTGAGCGCCGGAAGGATGGTGTGCAGGTCACCGACGACACCGAAGTCGGCGATCTCGAAGATCGGGGCCTTCGGGTCCTTGTTGACCGCCACGATCGTCTTGCTCCCCTGCATGCCGGCACGGTGCTGGATCGCCCCGGAGATCCCAGCGGCGAGGTAGAGCGACGGCGCGACCGTCTTGCCGGTCTGGCCGACCTGGAACTCGTGGCCGTACCAGCCCATGTCGGTGGCGGCACGGGACGCGGCGACCGCCCCACCGAGCGCGTCGGCAAGCCGCTCGACCAGAGCGAACGCCTCCTGGGAGCCCATGCCACGACCGCCGGCGACGACGATGGACGCATCCGTGAGGTCCGGGCGCCCGCTGCTCTCCTTGTCCGTCGTCCCGGTGACCCGGGCCGACCGAGCGACGTCACTGAACGCCACGTCGGTCGGGGTGACGGTGGGTTCGGTGGGCGCAGGCTCCGGAGTCACCGAGTTCGTGCGCACGGTGATGACCGGGACTCCCGACGTGACGGCGCTGTCGGCCAGCCACGTGCCGGAGAACACCGACTGGGTGACGACAGGCCCGGTCTCCCCGGGCTGGATGTCGATGGCGTCGGTGATGATGCCCGACTCCAGCGCGACGGCGACCCGTCCGGCGATCTCCTTGCCGTCAGGTCCGGAGGTGATGAGCACGGCGGCCGGGTCGATGGCCCGCGCGACGGCCGTGACGGCCTCTGCGGCCGGCACGATGAGGTAGTCGTCGATCTCGGACGCCTCCACGACGTGCACGGAGCGGGCCCCGTACTCGCCGAGCGTGGAGAGGGTCGCGTCGTCGGCGGCGCCGAGCAGGACAGCCGCCGGATCACCGAGGCGGCGGGCCAGGGTCAGCAGCTCGAGGGACGGCTTGCGGACCTCGCCGTCCACCCGCTCGATGAGAACCAGTACTTCGGCCACGGGCGTCGATCCTTTCGGGGTGGTCGCGGGTCAGATGAGCTTGCTGGTGGCGAGATAGTCAGCGATCCGCGTCGCGGCGTCGCCCTCGTCGGTGATCACGGTGCCGGCCTGCTTGGGTGGCCGGACATCGGCGGACCGGGTGACCGACCGCGCGGCTCCCGCGCCCACCGACGCGGCATCGACACCGAGGTCGGCGAGGCTCATGGTCTGCACCGGCTTCTTCTTGCCGGCCATGATCCCCTTGAAGGACGGGTAGCGGGCCTCACCTGTCTGGTCGGTCACCGAGACGACGGCCGGAAGCGTGGCCTCGACGTTCTGGGAGCCGGTGTCGGAGTCACGTCGGATGCGCACGGTGGACCCGTCGACCTCCAGCGTCGCGGCGAACGTGACCTGCGGCCAGGAGAGTCGTGCGGCGACCATGGACGGGACGACCGACATCTCTGCGTCCGTCGAGGCCATGCCGGCGACCACCATGTCGACGTCGCCGATGGCGTCGATCGCCTTGGCGAGCACGAGGGACGTCGCCAAGGCATCGGATCCGTGCAGGGCGTCGTCGACAACGTGCACCGCACTGGTCCCGCCCATGGACAGCGCCTTGCGCAGCCCGTCCACGGCCTTGGCGGGGCCCATCGTCAGGTACACGATCTCGGCGTCCAGCCCCTTCTCGGTCAGCTGCAGCGCCTGCTCGACGGCGTACTCGTCGAGCTCGGAGAGGCGGCCTTCGACGCCGGCACGATCCAGCGTCAAGTCATCGGCGTACGTCCAGGTGGCGGTCGGCTCGGGTACGTACTTGACGAGGACGACGATCTTCATCGGTGTGCGGCGCCCTTCTGGGTCGGGAGTGGTTGGTTCGCAACGCTAGACAACCAGGCGCGCACGTTCTTTCGCCATAGTCCCCCGCAAAGTGGGACCTTCGACTTGCTACTGACGAGTACGGACGCGCCTCGGGTGAGGTTCTGTGACCGGCGCCACGCCAGTGTCGGTCTAGGGTTCACGGGGCCGTCGAGAGAGAGGGGCCGACACGTGGTCCGCGCAGACGCTGATGAGGCGATCGGACGCCTGAACGACTCCTGGGACGTCCTGGTCGCGGCTCAACGGCGGCTGCACGAGGTGCGCGAGAAGGTGCACCGCAACTTCGACGGCGGCGACGCCGGCCACCAGTGGGACCACGCTCTGGTGGTGCGCCACGCGGTCAACTACGCCGTCGCGGTGCAGCTGGCCTCGTCGGTGGCGCGCCCGGGCCCCCTCATCGACGTGGGGGCCGGTGCCGGCGGCTTCTCGGTATGGGCCGCGCAGGCCCTCGACCGCGCGCTGGTGGTCGTGGATCAGGACGAGGGGCATCGGGACCTCGCCCGTCGCGCGTTCGCCGATGTCGGCGTCCACGCCGCCATGGACGGTCTGGACGCCTCACCGGTCGTGTTCTGCATGGAGGTCATCGAGCACGTCGCCGTCGACCGGCAGGAGCGCTTCGTGCGTGCCCTCGCTCGGCTCGTCGAGCCGGAGGGCGTGCTTGTGCTGTCCACTCCCGACGAGTCGGGGTTCTGGGGCGGCTGGTCGGGGTACCGGCCGCACGTCGCGCCGTTGGACGCCTCGTCGCTGACCGCTCTGCTCGGGCGGGCCCTCCCGGGCTGGCGCGCCGACGTGCTCAGGGTGACCGGTCCCGGGTTCGGCCTGTCGACCGTGGCGAGGTTCGGCGTACCGCTGGCGAACAGGGTGTGGGGGAGCCTCGACGCGCGCGCGCCACGGGTCACCCATGAGCTGTCCTACCGGCTCAACCAGCTGGGCAAACGCCGCGCCGACCCGTCGCCGCCGTGTGCCGATGCCTTCGCGGTGGTGCCGGCTCTCGACGAGAGCAGCACGGGGCTGGTCGCCGTGGTCAGGCCCCCGGCTGTCACCGCGTGATCGTCACCGCGTCCCGGAACGGCGACGCGGCGGACGTGGTCGAGGGCATGAACCGCGCTGTCAGCCGGGAGCTGGTCGCATCGACCACGACCAGCCCGTGCGTGGGGGTGACGTTGCGCCCCGACCAGGCGGCGAAGTACCGCCGGTGCTTGTCGCGCAGCCGTACGTTGCGCAGGGACGTCCCTCCGGTACCGGCTGTGACGAACACGGTGCCACGTCCGGCGCTCAGCTCCGAGGAGCTGCTGGCGACGCAGTCGCGATCGAACCTGCGCAACCGCACGGATCGGCACCCCGGCCCTGTGCGGATCTGCTTGGTGCGCTGGTAGAGATGCTCGTGGCCGGTCAGCACGAGATCGACGCGGGAGCGCACGAGCAGGTTCATGACGTCCGCGCCGGCCGCGCACCCGTAGCGGCCCATCGAGAGGCACGGGTTGTGCATGCCGACCACGACCCAGGGGATGCCTGCGTCTCGCGCTGAACGGATGGCCCGACGAGTCCACCGGTAGTGCGCGTCACCCTTGCGGTAGGCCCATGCGCGTCCGTCGACGGTCAGGCCGGGGGAGATCATGACCAGACGCATCAGCGGCTTCGAGGCGGGGAGGTCGACGTACCACTGCGTGCCGTAGGCGCCGGTCATGCCGTGGAGGCGGTTGGGCAGGCAGCGGGCGAAGGCGCTGATGCGGCCGTCCCTGCCGTTGGACTCGTGGTTACCCGTCAGAAGCTCGACCGGGAGAGACTGCCCGACGTGGGTGCGGACGAACGCGCACCACTGGGACTCGGTCCGTAGGTCGTCGTACCTGAAGTCACCGAGCGCGAGGTGCGCTGTACCGCCGAACGTCGCAGCGGCGCGCAGAGTCGCTGCAGTCTGGGGCCGTGCCCCGTAGTCCGCCGCGGCGGTGACTCTGACCGAAGCGCCATCGTCTGCCCCGACGAGCGGTGCCGCGGTCGCCGTGCCGGAGGACGCGAGGAGGGCGACGAGGAGCAGGGCCACGGTCACGCCTCGACGGCCTGTCCGTGCGTTGACGGCCATGGTGCGCAACCTACCGGGGATCGTCGTCGTCCGGGGTCGGGTCAGTCGTGGAACCCGGCGTGGTAGGGGAAGTCCTTGGTCGCGTGGATGGCTGCCACGCGACCGGGATGCACGTAGGCGAGCAGCGGGGCGTGGTCGATGAGATCGGCGTCGTCGGTCCCCGGCTCGCGATGGGCGCTCTGCGAGACCGCAGCGGCCACCACCTGCCCGATGACCAAGGCGTTGCCGCCGAGGTCGTCGACGACTCTGACGAGCCGGCACTCGAGGTGGGCCCTGGACCCGTCCACCAGGACTCCGTCGACGACCTGGGCGGGGGAGAGGCTCACCAGCTCGAGAGTCGGCTTGCCGCCGTCGGAGTCACGTGGCGAGGCGGCCAGACTGGCCTGGAGGATCATGGCCGGTGTCGGGTAGCTGACGGTGAAGCACTGCCTGGCTCTGGCGTTGCGGAGGGTGGCGTGCTCGGGGCGGCACACGAAGCCGAACAGCTCGGAGGAACCGATCGGGGTCGCCTGGTGCTTGGGGGCGATGTCGGCCGAGCCGTCGGGCTCGAGCGTCCCCACCAGCACCAGCGGCGCCACGGTGAAGAACCGGTCCCAGAGTGCGTCGTCGGGGCGCAGGGCGCGCATGCCGGGTGGTTCGAGGCGGTTGGGTGCTCGGTCCTTCACGCCGACGAACCTATCCCGGCCACGTCGTCGAGCCATTCGATGACGCGCGGGAGCGTGACCGCCCATCCCCGGTAGCGCGCCAGCTCGGGCGAGCAGCTGCGCAGCGTGCGGGCGAGGGCATCCGCCCGGGCCCGGTCCGCAGCGACGTCGGCAAGCGGGGCACGACGCGTACGGATCGTGAACACCAGGTCGCGCGTGCCAGGGAGTCGTCGGAGCGTCTGGCGCTCCACCCGGAACGTCAGGTCGCCGGGTGCCGGCTGCGGGGACGGTGCGTGCCCGGCTGTCTGCTGGAACAACGCCGGGTCGTCGAGAATCGTCCAGCTCGTGCGCCACACGGGCCGATCCACGGTCACGCGGTCGAGCGCGGCATCGACCGCGTCGCTGTACCAGCCGGCGTAGTCGGGCACCGGGGCGTGGATCTCCGACACGCTCCGGCCGATCTTGTCGCGGAGCCGCCACCGCGACGGTGAGCAGACGGACGCGGCGGACAGGCGCCAGCCCTGTGTGTCGCGCGTGAGGACGCAGATGTCCTCGGCCACGAGACGGGCAGCTGCGTCCACCGGGTGCAACGATGCGTCGACCGGGCGCAGCCGGGTGGGATGGTGAGCACGTATCCATGCCGTCACGAGGTGCAGGGTCTCCGCCGACCCGCGGGCACCGGCGGGTGTGACGGCGACGACCTCGTCGTGCGCCGCATCCAGGAGTCGCTGCTTGTGCCGGCGGACATCGTCCAGGTCGTCGTCGAGCTCGAGCCAGGCGTCCAGGTCGAGGCGGCGCAGCCCGAGCGTCAGGCGCAGCGGCCGACCGTCGAGGACGTCGACGGCCGGATGCGGACGGGGGCGCGTGGGCACGCCCCCACTGTGGCACGCGAGCCGATACGGTGCGGAACGTGACCGACGAGCAGGCTCCGTCGCGCAGGGAGCAGGACCTCGACCGCTACGAGGTCACCACGGACCGGCTGCTGACCGTGCCGAACCT
>Ga0316576_10001447_pt1 | contig 12726 bp, 16 predicted proteins | sample S0NA_FD_203075 | JGI IMG/M metagenome (GOLD analysis project Ga0316576, IMG submission 203075) | Rhizosphere microbial communities from salt marsh grasses in Alabama, United States - S0-2_050615r3r5 | ecosystem: Host-associated > Plants > Roots > Rhizosphere | place: USA: Alabama | collected... | reverse complement strand
AGAACGCCGCTACACTGTGAGAGCTTATGCCTCACGGTCTAGCGGCGTTTTGCATTGGAGGGGGTTATGCCTAACCCAAACGATTACGAAATACAAGAGGATTGGATGACCGATTGCGTCCCAACGCGCATTGACGAGGGGGACGAACAGGACCAGGCCGTCGCAGCGTGCATCAACATCTGGGAGAACAGGAACAAGGCAATGGACAACGCACTAAAGGCAATCAGCAGGACAGATGACGAACTCGTGGTCGGCAACTACATCGTGGTGTTCGGTGGGCGCGACCTGGAGGGCGTGGGCAGCGACACGATCAACCCAGACGGGAGCAAGGGCGAATACTTCACCAAGTCAACGGTCTTTGACAGCCCGTACACCCGCGCCGGCTCGCTGTACGTGGACTGGGAGCACGCAGAAGGGGAGCTGGGAGACGAAATCCTGGGCCTGGTCAACTGGAAAACGGCCCGCGTCGATGACAAGGGGGTCTTTGTCGAGCGCGTGCTCAACAGGCGCAATCAGTACGTGCAGTGGTTGGAATCGCTGATCGACGCCGGCCTGATCGGCAATAGCAGCGAGGCAGTCCCCGACGGCGTGCAAAAGGCGGCAGACGGGGCGATCGAACGATGGCCGCTGTACCGGGATTCGCTCACCGTGCAGCCGATGGAACCACGGATGATCACAGAGAACTACATACAAGCGTTCAAGGCATTGGGTATCACCGTGCCTGAACATAAAGAACCAGAGCCAGAACCAACAGAGGCAACGCCAGAGGGCGCAGAGGCGTCGGTGGTTGCGGTCGGTCGGGCAAAAGTTCACCTATTCAACTTTCTGAACGACTGGAGGTCGTGAACAATGAACGCAACACAACTGCGAGAGCTGGCGCACAACAAGGCGCTTGAGGCTCAAGCACTGCTGGAGGCAGAACAGCCCACCGAGGAGGATGCCGTAAAGGCCGATGGTCTTTTGGCAGATGCCGACAAGCTGCGCGTCCGGGCAGAGAAGATCGAGAAGGCGCTGACCTACAAGGAACCCGAGAAGCCAGCGCCAGAGAAGGCAACGCCGGGCTTGACCGTCATTGAAGACGAAGAGGACAAGCAGAAGGCCGTCAAGACCTGGGCTGTCGGTGACTTTTTCGCCACCCTGGCCCTGGAGCCTGAGAAGCTGCGAATGTACCGAAGCAAGGAGGAGCCGGAGCACTACAATCTCTCCGAGGCTATCGGGCCAAAGGCCGTTGGATCGCTGACCGCAGCCAAGGCCGCGTTTAGCAAACAGACGGGCCTCAACGAGGGCAACCCGGCAGCGGGCGGATTACTGGTTGACGTCCAGCACAACTACAACATTATGAGCCGCGTGTACAGCACCGGCGACCTGTTGCGGCGTGCGGATATGGTCGGCCTGGGACCGAACAGCAACGGTATGACGTTCCTGCGCGATGCGGAAACCTCCCGCGCCAATGGCAGCCGGCGTGGTGGCGTGCGCTACTACTGGGTCGCTGAGGGCGGAGAGAAAACCGCCAGCTATCCTACGTTCGAGCGGCAAGAGTTGAGCCTGAACAAGATCGTTGTGCTGGTCTATGCCACCGACGAACTGTTGCAGGATGCCAGCGCGCTTGAGGGCTACATTATGCAGATCGCGCCCGAGGAGCTGCGCTTCGGCGTTGAGGACTCTATGATCCGGGGCACCGGCGCAGGTCAGCCCCAGGGCATCCTCGGCGCGCCGTGTCTGGTGACGCAGAACGCAGAGGCAGGGCAGGCAGCGGACACCGTGATCAGCGAGAACGTGATCAATATGTGGTCGAGGCGATGGCCTGGTGCGCGTGACTACGTGTGGATGGTCAACCCGGACGTTGTGCCACAGCTGATGCAGATGAACCTCGGCGTCGGCACCGGTGGGGCGCTGACCTATATGCCGCCCGGTGGACTTAGTGCTGCCGGATACGGTACGCTCTTTGGCCGGCCCGTCCTTGAGTCGGAGTACTGCGACACTGTGGGCGACGTGGGCGACATCATTCTGGCCTCGTGGTCTGAGTACCAGATGATCGAGAAGGGCGGCGTGCAGTCAGCAAGCTCGATCCACGTTCGTTTTGTGTATGACGAGTCCGTGTTCCGATTCGTCTACCGCGTCGATGGGCAGCCCAAGTGGGCCGCCGCGTTGACACCGTACCAGAGCACCATCACCCAAGGGCCGTTCGTGGTCCTTGAGGCTCGATAGGAGTAGATGACATGAATATGCTCGAGAACAGACACTGGATTCCGGGGATCTACCCAGCTGCCGACTTTATGGCGGGGACGGTGCGAACGGATGTAATGAAGTGCCAGAGCGCACAGGGCGCGGAGTTCATCATCTTTCGAGGTGATGCTACAGCCGGGACCGAGACGGGTACCGTGACCGTCCAGGCGTGCGATGATGTTACGCCTACCACGACCGCTGCCGTTCCGTTCTGGTATCGCACGAGCACCACGCCGGACACCTGGAGCGCGTGGACGCACGTTGCAAACACCGGCTTCACGATGACCGCCGGTGACAATCAGCTCTACGAGGTCTACGTCGAAGGCTCCGAACTGGCCGCCAACGGCTATGCCTACGTGCGGTTGCAAATCGTCGAGGTCGTCAACGACCCCGTGGTCGGCGCTGTGTTGATGTCCATCGTTGGACCGCGTTACCAGCCCGTGCCGGCGACGCTGTTGACCTAGTTTATCCGAGGGGAGCGGGGCAACTCGCTCCCCCTGTGCCCTGACAATGGTTCGAACCCAGGACAGGGAAACAAAGAAAAGAGGATTACGAAATGGCAGGACCAAGAGGTAGTGCAACACAAAAGACCGCGCTTTTTTCGCGGCAGCAACCGGGCGGCGCGTGGGCGTTCGTCCACACACAGGACGCACCTGTGAACGTCTGGTTCGTCGGCTCGGCGGAAACCTACGCCAGCGACGCCAGCGGATATGGGTACACGCCCGATCGTCCGTTCGCTACGCTGGACTATGCCGTGAGCAACAGCGACATCGACGACGGAGACACGATCTACATTCTCCCGATGCACGAGGAGGATCTGGACGCAGACAGCGCCGTGGACGTGGACGTGAGCAACCTGCACATCATCGGCCTGGGCTGGGGCGGCAACCGTCCCACGTTCACGGCAAGCGCGATCGCAGGGGATTTCAAGCTTGCCGCGTCGTGCGGCATCATCGAGAATCTGCTTTTCCTGAGTGGCGTCGATGCCACCACCGGCCTGCTTGAGGTCAGTTCGGCAGATTGGACGATCCGCAACTGTGAGTTCAGGGACAGCGTTCTCCAGGCCACCGATATGCTGATGATCACCGATGGCTCTGACCGATGCAAGGTCATCGACTGCACGTTCACGATGGCAGCCGCAGCGGGGGCCAACAGCGCCATCGCCGTTGACGGTGCGGATGACCTGTTGATTCAGGGATGCCGCATTTACGGCAACTTTGCGGTTGGTGGGATCGACTTCCGTACCAACGCAAGCGCACGGGCGAGGATCCGCGACACGACCATCTGGACTGAGAACGCCGCAGACATCGCCATCGTGGATACCGTCACAGGTTCGACCGGCATCATCGGGCCGAATCTGGAGCTGGTGCTACAGGACGATGCCGCGAACATCACCACCGCTGTCACAGGCGCCACGTTCTACGTGGTCGATCCGGTCTACGTTGTCAACGCCGTGAACGAGAAGGCGATGTTGATCAACTGGACCGCGAGCACGGACTAGGGGAGATGAGACAATGGCAACTATAGAATGGAAAGAGGTACGCAACTGTCTCGTCGCCCGCGATGCCATCAACACCTGGAAGTGGTACGATGCCTTTGGCCCGAACGTGATCAAGTACGCGCTGAACACGGCGGGGTGCTCGACCGACGACTCAACCGGGATGCCGGTCGACTTTACGAACACCTTGGTCAACGCCAGCACCTTTGCACACGGCGATGTGCAGGGCGGCGCGGTGATCCTGACCGCAGGTGGCGCAGAGGACGACGGCGTGAGCTTGCAGCTTGGCGATGAACTGGGCGGGGCCGGTGAAAGCGTCAGCTTTGCCACCGACTACCCAACCTACTTTGCCGTCAAGTTTCAGCTCGAGGACGTGGACCAGGCCGACTTTCTGGCCGGGTTCTGCGTCACCGACACGGCACTCTGTGCCGGGGTGACGGATGGCATCTACTTCCGCACCCTGGATGCCAGCGGGGTCGTGTACTTTGTGCTGGAGCAGGATAGCGTCGAGAGCGCGACCGCTGTTGATACGTTGGCCGACGCCACGGACCTGTTGTGCGAGTTCCTGTACTATGGGCACAACCTGTACGTGTACGCGGACAATGTGCTGATGGCGACGATCGCAGACACGGACGCCAACTTCTGCAACGATGAACTGCTGCGCTTGTCGCTTGAGTTCATCGACGGCGAGGCCGAGGGCAACACGGCGACGGTCAAAGAGCTACGGTTCATCCAGATCCAACGGTAACAAACCGCGGGGCGGGTTTCGGCCCGCCCCTATGGAGGCACACTATGACAATCAGAACAGACAGCAAGCAAGGTCTGCCGCAGCCGGGGCTTGATGCCGCACGTGAGGGACGATCTATAATGCGCTGGGTCAACGCGCAGGCCGCCGTCAATGCAGCCGGTGGTACGGTCATCACGGCGGCAGAGTCTTTCGAGAATATGATGCCTGGCTATCGGTACATCATCAAGACGCTGTACTATAACCTGAGCACGGCAAGCGATACCGTCCGCTATGAACTGGGCGTGACCTCGCTCCCGAACGGGGGCGGCGTGTTCACGCCGTACACGCCGTACCTGACCGCCGGCACAGCTGCCACGGTAGACGGGTCGCCTACTATGCCCGAACAGATCGATCCGCCGATCTGCCTGAGAAGCACGGACGGGGCGTGCATCGCTATGCGCCTGCTGACCAATGACGCCGGGGCAACAGTCAACGCCGGGTTCGGTGGGTGGTACGAGGAAGACATCTAGAGGCGGTGAATGATGTACATCACAGCAGAGGACTTGCGTCGGTACTTGGGCGCTGAGGCCACGACACAAGACGACCTGTTACAGGAGGCCATCAGCGACGCGCAGACCTACATCGAGAGCCAGACCAATCGCTGGTTTGAGGCGCGAACGGCAACGCGATATTTCGAGCGTGCCAAGCGGGACGAACACAATAGCGCGATCCTACACCTCGACGCCGATCTGCTCACTGTGACAACGCTCACCAACGGGGACAGCGACGGGACAGAGATCACATCGGATTACTACTGGTTGCTGGACCGCAACGAGGGCCCGCCATATCACCAGATACAACTTACATCCGGCGACGGCTACTACTGGCAATGGGACGAAGATTGCTGGGTGTCGGTACTCGGAACGTGGGGTTACAGCGCCACGCCGCCGGCAGACATCCGCCGGGCGTGTACGGCGCTCGCAGCGTACTTCTATCGCCAGAAAGACGCTCAGACGTTCGATACCACGGCAGTAGTAGAAAGCGGGGCGCTTGTCATCCCGCAGGGCATCCCGGCGACGGTGGATAGAATCTTGCTACGGTATAGAAAGATGATCTAATGGCAATCACCACAATGCGCTCATTCGTAGACGCGGTAGAGGCGATCAGTATCACCGGCGTAGTGAGACAGTACACGCAGGGGCCGCCCACATCAACGAATGATATGGATGTTCCTTGTACATTCGTCAAGCTGCCCAACGAGTCAGAGGGGCCGGTGGTCTACCAGAACCAGGGACTTTGGCCACAGATGCGCTGTACGCTGGTCGTCATTGTCGAGGCCGTAGCACAGAACTATCAGTGGGTCAACTTTGATGCCTGCGTTGATATGATGGACAACGTAAGCGCAGCGATGCGTGGACTGAGTTGCGGCACACCAGCAAAGAGTCATACAACGTGGTCAATCCGGCAGGGCATCGAGACCGTGGCGGGCGTCGAATACTGGGCGCTCTTTGTGGACGTGGAGGGAAGGGGATAACCCGAAAGGAGTTAGAATGGCAGACTTGACAGATGCCGAATGGCTGAGCCTGTTGGCCCAGGAGTTTGATGAAGCAACTAGAACCTATAGAGGATCGGTCAAGATCATAGAAGTATCAGATGAATTAGCAAATATGATCTCCACCAAAATGCGCGCAATAGCGGCGCGCATAGATTCAGACGATGAACGTCCTTAACATCGGTGGCGGGTTCAAGGGTATCCAGGTACCCGCGCATTATGCAGACTGGGAAATGGTCTACCTGGACATTGATCCAGCGGTAGAACCGGACATCGTTCTGGATGCGCGTGACCTGGGGACACTGGACGCTGAATGCTATGACGCGGTGTATGCGTCGCATCTGCTAGAGCACTTTGCACCACACGATCTAGGGCCGATGCTCCAAGGCGTGCTGCACGTTCTCAGGCATGACGGATTCGCAGAGTTCAGGGTTCCGGACATCTGGACAGCGGTGCAGGCGATTTTCAGAAAAGGCGGTGACCTGTACGCGCCAATGTATCTGGCGGGTGCAGGCATCGTGACGGCACGGGATATGCTGTGGGGATATGCCCGGTACGTCGAGGTCTACGGCGATCACCAGGCACACCATAATGGGTTCACGACGGACACGCTACGGGATGCGCTGACAGAGGCCGGGTTCCACGCCGTATATGTGGGGTCTAGGATCTATGAGATCCACGCCATCGCCAGCAAGACGCCGATAGAGGAACACCGGCTCGCAGAGTTGGGCGTGGTACTTGGAGGCAACGGGTGAGAATAGCCTTGTGCATACCGACGAATGGCCCGCCTACGTGGGCGCTCTTTGACAGTTTCGGACAGTGGCAAAAGTACCATAACGAGCACCATCCAGAGATCGAGGTAGATGTCATCCGCCCGTATAGGCCGATGCCGGTGGATATGGCGAGATCGTACCTAGTAAATCAGGTATTGCACCGTGACTACGATTATCTATGGTTCGTGGATCAGGATGCCAAGTTTCTCCCGGAGACAGTATATCGGCTGCTGGCCTGGGATAAGCCGGTAGTCGGGGCGCTATGCCTGATTCGTGGTGGAGAACCGTGCTGGGTGATGGCGTTTGGTGAGCAGAACGATCAGGGCAAATACCTGATGCTGAACAATGAGGCATTCGACTATCTGAGGCAATATGCCGACTGCACCACCAACGGCCCTCAGATCATCGAGCCGCCAGCACCGGGTAGCCTGGTGGATGTGACGTTTACCGGATGTCACTGCCTGCTCATCAAGCGGGAAGTCCTACTTGATATGGAGCCGCCCTGGTTCAATGGCGCACCGGGGACAGAGGACAGGTACTTCTGCCTCAAGGCACGTGAGGCCGGCTACCCGATCTACGTGGACTTTAGTACCTTTGTCGGGCACGTAACAGGGGAACGCAGCTTGGGCGTGTTCGACTTTATGGCGCATTTTAGATATTGGGTACACCTGGAGGAAGTATATGGCAGACGAGACGGAAACGAAAGCACAGAAGGCTAGGGAGTCGTGTTTGTTCCGGGTATTCTCTCCTATTCTGATCAGGGCATCGGAGCAGTGGATACCTGGATCGCAAGACAATCCAGTGATAGCGGACCTTAGCGACGTAGAGGATGAAATGATCCGCTGGATGCTGGAACACAAGATGATCGAATCGGCAGACGGAAAGCCGATCAATATTCCCACGGGCAACACGGTCAAACGAAAGCCGTGCCCGTGCAGTCAGAGGAGCTAGAAAATGGCACTACCAGATGGAGCACTGTCAAGCTGCACGCTATGCGTACAGTTGAGCACGGACGGCACGACCTGGACGGATTTTTCGGACTGGGTCACCGTCTTGGAGCCGCCAGAGATCACGCGAATGAGCGGCGAGGCGTATGTCTACGGTGAAGACGTGGCAGTTGTCACCGGCGGCAAGCGGGAACCGATCGAGGTTCCGATCCGGGGCGTCTACGAGGACGCAACCGCAACATCGGACCCGTTCGTCTACCTATGGAACGTGATGACGACCTCCTGTGGTGGGCGATGCCATATTCGATGGGCGCCAGCGGGATGCACGACCACGAGCCAGGTGTTCAGCACTGCGACCGGGACTGCCGATGTATATGGTGAGCTGATCGGTCTGACGCCGCCAGCAACCCCGGCGGACGATGCATCTCCGCTTCTGTGGTCTGCGACGATCAAGGCACCGCAGCTCTACAAAGCCACATACGCTTAGGAGGCACAATGGCGAGAAGGAACCAGTTTACAGTGAGTGCTGAGTCCGTCCAGGGGAATGAGGGGGCAACGGTCACGTTCAAGCTCATCACCGTCGGGACGCGGGATCGCTGGATTCACGACGCTGATTATACAGACCTAGATCTGCTGAGTGACCACCTCTTGGACTGGCATGGTATCGAGGATGACGAAGGGCACTTGATGCCGAGTCCAAAGGATGAACCGGGACTGACCGCTGCACTCTACATTGATGAAGTGAGCGCATTGATCCAGCTGTTGCTACAGGGGCAGCGTAAGGACAACTCAAAAAACTGACCAACGGCCTTGTGAAGCATCTCTGGCTTCACAATGGCATCTATCCCGACTGGATCGCCGAGGATGTGTTTATGTTACGGTGCTGTGAAATGTACCACTGCACGCCGTCAGCCCTTGCTTCGGAGGACTGGGATACGGTGATGACGCACAGGGCGATCAAGGCGGCTGAGCAGCGATACCAGGAAGCAGACTCGAAAGCGAGAGCAGCACAAGCGAGAGCGAGGGGCAAGCGTGGCAGATAGTACATACCGCGTCAACATAGTTGTATCATCCAAAGATGAAACGAGCCAGGCGACAAAGACAGCATCCAAGGGGATGGATGGCCTTGCTAAAGCGGCAAAACTAGCCGCTGGCGCGTTTGCGGTATTAAAAACCGCACAAAAGGGACTAGAGTTTGCCCAATTAGGCGCACAAGTGCAGGCTACGCAACAGCGTTTTGAATCGTTTGCAGGCGGAGCGGATAAAGCGGCGGATTATCTGGCGGCATTGAACCGGGCAAGCTATGGCACGCTGGATCAGATGGGCGCCATGGCGTCTGGTGCTAAATTACTCCAAATGGGCCTCGTGGACGATGCCGCTGGAATGGAACAAGTATCCTCGATGGCGATCCGATTGGGCGATCAGACCAAGAGTGCAACGGATCGGATGTCTGACTTTGCGCTGATGTTGGCAAACCAGAGCATTATGCGCCTCGATAACTTTGGTATTAGTTCCGGCAAGGTCCGCCAGAGAATAGAAGAATTACAATCTGCAACCTCTGGAATGACCAGAGAGCAGGCATTTCTAGTTGCGACGCTTGAGCAAGGACAGAAAGCTCTGGATACTCTTGGTGATACGTCAGGGGATACGATTGTAGAATTCGGTAAGGTGGAATCGGCTATTACGGATGTGAAAAATCAATTTGCTGTGATGGTATCTGATATAATTGGCGGTTATCCAGCCTGGGATGAATTGACTGCGCGCATCAGACAAATTCCCGTTGCTGTCGAACAAGTTGTGACTCTTTTTACTGCGTGGCACGAGGCCTATACTGTATTTACAAACACTCTAAGCAAGAAACAAGCACTCGATGAATTCGAGAACTCATTACACCGCCAGCTTGCCGTTACGGGACAGGTCGTCACCGGATATAATGGCTATCGGGTGGCAGTCGAGAATATAACACCCGTAGTACAAGAAGTCGATCTATATCAGAAGCAATATGCCGACGCGATGGCCTACACAAACGAGACCATGACACGTTCCATCGTGACGGCACCAGCATACTACGAGGCACTAGAGGCTATGAGAGCATCTGCTGCTGAAGCTGCGATTGCACAAAATAATCTGGCTATGCAACTCAAGGATGCCACACAAGCCCAAATTGCTCAAACCGCGCTTAGTCAGCTAGATGAGATGCTAAAGCAAGACAAGATTAGTTTACAAGAGCATGCAACAGCAACGAATGAAGTTATGCTCGCCTTCGGCCTGGCGACACCCGAGAGCATTGCCCTGACTGAGAAACTGGCATATCTCAATACAACCTTCGCAGATGGCAAGATCGATGCGGACAATTACGCCGATGCGCTGGCGATTCTCGATTCTCAGACTGCCGTTTCCAGGGATACGGTCATAGGATTCTCTGATGCTGTCAACGCAATTCCAGAGTATAAGCAAGTGGTCATCGAGACCGTCTATAGAAGTACAGGGGGCGGAATGAGTTCAGAATATGTGCCCAGTACGCCGGGAATGGGCGCAGGACAGACGAGCGGGACAACCGTAGTAGCGCCGGTGATTCTAGATAGCGGCCAATACACAGACACCGGCGGAAACAATGACTATAGTGCAATTGCAGACGTGATCAACGATCTAGCACGTTAAGGAGGACAGATGGCATCAGTATTCAAGCTCAGACGTAACGCAGTAGATGTGGATTTCTTGCAAGGGCTGAACTCAGGATGGCGCACAGAACAGTGGATTCCTCGTGTGGCACAGATCACGGGAAACCGGATGCCGCCACTCGTGACCGAGACCATTGATCTGCTGGCCGATGCGACCAGCCATAACGCACTTGCCACGGACTTCCAGGACTTGGACAACTACCGCTGGCTGGCGCGTGAGTACATCAAGGATCGCACGCAGCAGCATCCCGTCTGGCTGCACGCCAAGACGGACGACGAGACTGGCGAACGCCGGGCGCTGGTACACGACATTGAAATGAACTGGCGCTCTGAGGAGGTGGATGACCACGGCGAGTGGATCACCGACCGGGACACGGCACGGATTCGGGCAAACATCGTCCGGGGGCCGTTCTGGGAGGACACCACGGCGAACACCAAGACGAGCGATACGTCTATGTCTATTTTGGGCGGCGTCTATGACTACAGCGGGACGGATGTCGCTGGAGACGCCCCGGCCCGGATCAATGCCCTGACGATCTCGACTGACGCAAACTTGGGCCAAGCTTGGCTAGGATTCCGATCTGCCAATAAACACGGAACGCTCGCCAACTTTGAGCCGCTTTGGGAATGCGAGGACGGCACAGGCTTCACCGATACCGCAGTCACGACGGATGCCACCGCCAGTCCGGGCGGTGGGGGAAATACAAAACAGCAATGCGACTTTGCTACAACTGCAACCTGGGCACCTCGTGTCATTTGGACGTTATCCGACATATCAGCCAACGAAAGCGATCAATACGGTCGCTTTGTCGTCTTGCTCAGAGCAAAGGTAGCAGTAGGTACGACCGTAGAGGTGAAGTTAGGAAGCGGTTATATTCAAAGCCAGGTTTTCAACAAAATTGTACAAATTTCAAATGATGACTGGGCGATGTACAACTTGGGATACCTCGATATTCCTGCAAGAGATTTACACGCGTTTCCTACTGCTAACTATGCGGATTCATTCGACAGTAACGCTTATATTTATATTTCAGCCAGAAGGACGGCTGGAACCACGCTCGATCTAGATTGTATTGTTCTCATTCCCGCGGACGAACTCTTTATCTATGTCCCTGATCTCTACAATATCAATTCTGGAAGCAATTACTATGGTGTTATTGCACAAGCGCCCGAAAATGAATGGGCGGCGATAATGTGGGAGGACGCCGTTACAGACAACATCCAAATGATTAGCCCTGTCGCGGTTTCTGGTTTTGGTGTTCCTGTTGGTGATGGTCGGATGTATGGATGCTTTGCGACCCGCACATCAGCCGAAAATACCTATGACGATCTGTATAATGCCTCTCTGAGCCTCATACCACGTTGGTACAACCTGAGGGGATCGGAATAATGGACAATCTTTTTGTCTATCGTCGTCTAGCGGAAAGCTCTACGGGCAATCAGGAATTTGGACGTATAGGTCAACTCGCTCGCAACTATCGCCATCGATCTAGCCGCCTCGGCGGCTACCTCGACGCCTCGTTCACCCTGTTCGAGGAGAACCTGACCGCCTCCAACCTTGAGCAGTTCTACAACCAAAACATCGGCTGCCGGGTCGAGGAGATCACGCTGGGCCGCGTCACCTGGGAAGGCTACATAAAGGAAATGACCCTGATCACAAACGGCAACGAGTACACAACCAGTCTAGACCCGGAGTATTTCCGTAATGCGATCAAGATCTATTACACCGACGAGGATGGCGTACGCCAGACCGTCGCCGAGTCGGAGAACACCGACAGCAGCGGCATTTTTGGTGAATGCCACTGGATCGAGTCTCTGGGCACCGTCAATGCAACCGGTGCGACAGCCTGGCAATCCACGTTCCTATCCACGCACGCCTGGCCTAGATCGCGTGTTACCGGCGGGGATGCGCGGGAGCACAAGACAAACGAGCCGCTACCGGACGAGCTGCACGTCACACTTGCGGGCTATTGGGAGTCGATAGGCTGGCGCTATGATGAAGCCGCCGACGAGGATGCGACAAACACGCTTGTAGAGAATGTGGTAGGGAATTCCGAGTTCGTTACCGCCGGGCGCATTGAAAGCAATACGGACACGCTCGCCTATGACAATACTTCGATTCCGATCCGACTCAATGACCTGCTGACGGAACTGATCGAGCAAGGCGACAGCTCGGGCAACCTATGGGAAGGCGGCGTGTATGCGGGGCGCCTATTCGTCTATGAGCAGGCTGATACCGACTGGATCTACCAGCTCCAGGGGGATCTACTACTAAACAAGGCGGGGCAGCCCGTGATTCTATCCACGGTCAATCCGGGGTTC
>Ga0316576_10001446_pt1 | contig 12732 bp, 10 predicted proteins | sample S0NA_FD_203075 | JGI IMG/M metagenome (GOLD analysis project Ga0316576, IMG submission 203075) | Rhizosphere microbial communities from salt marsh grasses in Alabama, United States - S0-2_050615r3r5 | ecosystem: Host-associated > Plants > Roots > Rhizosphere | place: USA: Alabama | collected... | reverse complement strand
CAGGAACCGCGATGATCTGCTGCCGCTGATGAACGAGGTGCTCAACGAGAAAATCCTCAATTTCCTGAAAAACGCATCGACTTTTGTAAAACCCCGGGAAACGGTTGTTGATAAGCAAGAAGAAGCTGCGGAAGCGGCCCCAGATGCGGGAGAAACCAGCGAGGAGTGATTGTTTCTTGGACCGGAGACCCCGCCGGGCCCGAAAACATTCGGAGCCGGTTGATTAATTCAGCATCCGCTTTACCATATGATAAATCTCAAATCGACTGCAATGGGCCTGGCCTCTTGCAGTCGAACCATTTCAAGGGATACGCTATGAATTTGGTACCGATGGTGGTGGAACAGAGCCCGAGAGGTGAACGGGCCTACGACATCTATTCTCGTCTGCTCAAGGAGCGCATCATTTTCCTGGGTTCGGCGATTAACGACGATGTGTCGAACGTAATTATTGCCCAATTGCTCTTTTTAGAGGCTGAAGATCCCGATAAAGACATTACCTTTTATATAAACTCACCGGGCGGCATCGTAAGCTCCGGAATGGCCATATACGATACCATGCAGTTCGTGAAATGTGATATTGCCACGCTCTGCATGGGCCAGGCCGCCTCCATGGGGGCACTGCTGCTGGCCGCCGGTACCGAGGGAAAACGGTATGCCCTGCCGAACTCGAGAATTATGATCCATCAGCCGATGGGCGGATATCAGGGGCAGGCTACCGATATCGATATTCATGCCCGTGAAATTCTCAGGATGCGCGAAGATCTCAACAAAATACTGGCACGCCACACCCGTCATACGGTCAAGAAGATTGCCGCGGACACCGAGCGCGACCATTTTATGAGCGCCGAGGAAGCCAAAAAGTATGGTATAATAGACAGGGTACTTGTCAAACGGGAAGAATCGCGCGAGGAAGGAAAGCAATGAGTGATTTCGATCCAAGAGAACCGGACTGCAAATGTTCGTTCTGCGGAAAGAACCAGGATGAAGTCGAGAAGCTGATCGCCGGGCCGGATGTTTACATCTGCGACGAATGCATCGAACTCTGCAACGAGATCGTTCTCGAAGACGAGTCGATCGACAAGATCGATCCGAACGAACGCTTTCATCCAGGGACGCTCAAGCCTGTCGAAATCAATGAATACCTCGATCAATACGTGATCGGGCAGGGCAGGGCCAAAAAGATCCTGTCGGTGGCGGTGCACAACCACTATAAACGAATCGATGCGCCGACCGATGACGACGACGTCGAGCTGCAGAAATCGAATATCATCCTCATCGGCCCAACCGGTTCAGGCAAGACGCTGATCGCCCAGACCCTCGCCAAAGTGTTGCAGGTTCCATTCTGCATCGCTGATGCGACGACCCTGACCGAAGCCGGCTATGTTGGCGAAGATGTCGAGAACATCCTCGTCAACCTGCTGCAGGCGGCTGATTACGATATCGAGAAAGCCGAGCGGGGCATCATCTATATCGACGAGATCGACAAGATCGCCCGTAAGTCGGACAGCCCGTCGCTTACCAGGGACGTGTCGGGTGAAGGCGTCCAGCAGGCCCTGCTCAAAATCATCGAGGGCACCATTGCCTCCATTCCGCCCAAGGGCGGCCGCAAACATCCGCAGCAGGAATTGATCAAGATCGACACCACCAATATCCTTTTCATCGTCGGCGGGGCCTTTGTCGGTCTCGACACGGTGATCAAGCGAAGATCGGGAACCAAATCAATCGGCATGACCGCCCAGATCGTCAGCGAGAAAAAGAAGGAAATCGGAGAGATTCTCGCCTCGGTTCAGCCTGAGGATCTTCTCAAATTCGGACTGATACCGGAACTGGTGGGAAGGTTGCCGGTTATCGCGACGATGTCCGAACTCGATGAGAACGACCTGGTCCGCATTCTCAGGGAACCCAGGAATGCGCTCACCAAACAATACCAGAAACTGTTCCAGTTCGAGAACATCCAGTTGCGCTTCACCGAAGGATCGCTCACCGCCATTGCCAAAAAGGCGCTGGCCAGGAAATCCGGTGCACGGGGATTGCGGTCGGTTCTCGAGGAGGCGATGCTCGACGTGATGTACGATCTTCCCTCAAAGAAAAACGTGCAGGAATGCGTGATCAGCGAACAGGTGATCACCAACGGGGATTATCCGGTCATCCTGTACCAGAACACGGCAACCGACGATGAAAGGAAAAGCGCCTGATTGGTCAGGTCATCTTAGAGACAACATATGAGTAACGCGATTTCGGAAACCAAGTTGTACCCGCTGATGCCGCTGCGCGACATCGTAATTTTTCCCCATATGGTGGCCCCGCTGGTGGTCGGCAGAAAACAGTCGATCCAGGCGCTCGAGGACGCCATGGAAAAGCGAACCGAAATATTTCTCGTCACCCAGATAAACGCAGGAGAGGACGAACCAGGACCGGCCGGCATCCATCGTGTCGGCACGCTCGCCAGCGTGATGCAGCTGCTGCGGCTCCCGGACGGGACCATCAAGGCGCTGGTCGAAGGCAAGAAGCGGGCGAAAATCATCTCCTATGTTCCCCACGACCAATTCATGCAGGTCGAACTCATGGAGTTTTTCGAGGAACAGATACCGGCAGGCGAAGAGACCGCCTATGAGCGTGAACTCAGAAAGGCGTTCGATGCATATACCGCAACCAATAACAAGATTGCCAAGGAAGTCGTCAAGTCGGTACAGTCCATCGACAACCCCTATAAGCTCGTCGATGTGATCTGTGCGCATCTGCCGCTGAAAGCCTCAGAGAAGCAGGAAATTCTCGAACTGGTCGGGTTGACGGACCGGATTGAGAGGATTCTCGACATCCTTACACGAGAAATCGAACTTGCCGAACTGGAAAAAGAGATCAACGCGCGGGTCAAGGCTCGCATGAACAAAACCCAGCGCAACTATTACCTGGGCGAGAAGGTCAGGGAAATCCAAAGCGAGATGGGCCAGGGAGAGGAAGGACTCGATGAACTGGCCGAACTCGAAGAGGCGATCAGTAAGAAAAAGCTTCCCAAGCTCGCCCGTGAAAAGATCACCAAGGAATTCAAAAAACTCAAGAACATGCCGCCGATGTCGGCGGAAACAACGGTGGTCCGCAACTACATCGACACCATCCTGAGCCTGCCGTGGAAGAAAAAGAGCCGTTCGGTACTGGATATCAACAGGGCGGAAGACATTCTCAACGAGGACCATTACGGACTCAACAAGCCCAAGGAACGGATCCTCGAATACCTGGCCGTTCAGGCCCAAGTGAAAAAGATCAAGGGACCGATCCTCTGCCTGGTTGGTCCGCCTGGAGTCGGTAAAACCTCGATATGTCGTTCCGTGGCCCGGTCGCTGAATCGCAAGTTCGTCCGCCTGTCGCTCGGCGGGGTGAGAGACGAGGCCGAAATCAGAGGCCATCGCAGAACCTACATCGGAGCGCTGCCGGGCAAGATTATTCAGTCGATGCAGCGGGCCGGCGTCTCCAATCCGGTATTCTGCCTCGATGAAGTGGACAAGATGTCCATGGATTTTCGCGGCGACCCGTCTTCGGCGCTGCTCGAAGTGCTCGATCCGGAGCAGAACGTGGCGTTCAACGATCACTACCTCGATCTCGATTACGACCTGTCGGAGGTATTCTTCATCACCACCGCCAACAACCTGCACGGAATTCCGGCTCCGCTGCAGGATCGCATGGAGATCATTCAGATCAGCGGGTATACCGAGGAAGAAAAGCTCAAGATCGCCGATGGATTCCTGATACCGAAGCAGATCGACGCGAACGGGTTCAAACCGGGAGACATATCCCTTACCGACGGGGCTATTCTCGAGATCGTCAGACGCTACACAAAAGAAGCCGGGGTGCGCGATCTGGAAAGAAACATCGCATCGATCTGCCGGAAGATCGCCAGGGATCGGTTGAAAAGAGATCTCAAAGATAAAACATATCGGCTCACCTTCCAGACCGTCAGCACCTATCTCGGCACCCCCAAATATCGATACGGCCTTGCCGAGGAAAGCGGACGCATAGGTCTTTCCACCGGTCTTGCCTGGACCGAGTTCGGCGGCGACCTGCTGCAGATTGAGACGACGCTGATGGCCGGCTCGGGGAAACTGATCATCACCGGCAAGCTCGGTGATGTGATGCAGGAGAGTGCTCAGGCAGCGCTGTCCTACGTTCGTTCGCGGGCCGAGCGCCTCGGACTCGAGCCTGATTTCTATCAGAAGCTCGATATCCACGTGCATGTCCCTGAAGGTGCGATCCCGAAAGACGGACCTTCTGCAGGCATCACCATCGCCACGGCTATCACCTCAGCCCTGATCCAGAAGCCGGTGAAGCACCACCTCGCGATGACCGGTGAGATTACGCTCAGGGGCAGGGTCCTGCCCATCGGCGGCCTCACCGAGAAGCTGCTGGCGGCCAATCGCGGGAACATCGTGAATGTCCTGGTGCCCAAGGACAACGAACGCAATCTCAACGATGTGCCGATGAAAATCCGCAAAAAACTGTCGATCACCCTGGTCGAACACATGGATGAAGTACTCGAACAGGCTTTGATTCTCGAAGAGGGTGAAAGGCTGTTCAAAGACATCGGAATCAGTACGGTATACAACGATATAACCCTGTCTGAACATAACACTACTCAATGATATTTTGCTTGACTGAGGTGGGTTAAGTTGGTAAATACACCACACGATTTTCCGGGCGGGTAGCTCAGCTGGGAGAGCATCGGCCTTACAAGCCGAGGGTCACAGGTTCGATCCCTGTTCCGCCCACCACATCTTCCCCACACGCATGGAGCGGTAGTTCAGTCGGTTAGAATGCCGGCCTGTCACGCCGGAGGTCGCGGGTTCGAGTCCCGTCCGCTCCGCCAGTAAAATTAAGGGTTTTAGTCAAATCGGCTGAAACCCTTTTTGTTTTTGCCCAGCACTATACCCAGCAAAAATGTACGTTTTTGAGGATTTAAGAAAATTGTAAACTCACCCTGATACTGTACTCAGAGAAAAGGGGGATCGGGCGGTTCGGCTTCGTGCTGGCCGCCCTTTTTATTTGCAGGATTGTAGATAGACAGGAAGAAGTTGAATTTTCAGATTTTCCTAAACAGTTAACACTGCCAAAACGAATCTCTTCAATTGGAGTGATCTGGGATTCGGTAACATATCAGGAAGAACTGAACCGCTCCGCTCTGCTCCGCGGAAACAACAACTCCACACGCCTCCTATAACAGAATAAGCCCCGCCTTTCCGACACCTCCATGATAATCAATTTTGCCATACCTGCCCATCTGGTAGATAGGAAAGATCAGCGGTTTTCCTATTCATTCAACCAGGGAGGCAGATCATGGCTCATCCAATCAAAGACAAATTCATCGACCACATGGAACTGTTCGGGCTCACCAAAGAGACCCAGAAGGGCTATATCAGCGCTGTCCGCTGCCTGCCCACCCACTACCAGACGTCCCCGGAACATCTGAGCAACGATCAGGTGCGGGACTACTTCCAACACCTGCTGCTGGAGAAGAAACTGGCGCACTCGTCATGCAAGGCCTATCTGGCGGGTATCACCTATTTCTACCGCCATATCTGCGGCTGGGAAGTCGACGACCGCTTCGGCCTGCCGCCGCGTCGCCTGGGCAAGAAACTGCCGGCCGTGCTGTCCATGGAAGAAGTGCACCGGCTGTTGAGATGCATCGACAACCTCAAGCATCGGGTCATTCTGAAGACCATTTACAGCGCTGGACTCAGGGCATCAGAAGCCATCAGTCACGTTGGCTATTCGACCCAAAAAGCTGCTACACAAATGACTGGGTAAATCAATCGCATAGCGATCGTTTTGCTTACTCGAGTTACGCAACCTTATAAAACACAAAATACAATCATAATTTACATATTACTTATAAATTACAGTTGACATATAAAATATAAATAGATATGGTTAAACCGGTCTGACCAGCAGACCATCAGGTCAGCAAACACACAAGCGCGGGTACTGTATGGATCTCACCCCAATATCTCATACGCGTATTTCCGATTCAGCGATTACCCAGATTAAAGATTTCATCATTACTAATGAGCTAAGTCCTGGTGATAAACTGCCCTCCGAAAGAGAGTTGAGCAAAAAGTTGCAAATCAGCAGGGCCTCAACCAGAGAGGCAATTCGTATTCTGGAAATTATGGGACTGGTTCACGTGCAGCCGGGCAAAGGCATCTTTATAGACGATATACAGGGGCGGCGCTTTAAAGAGTTCAGTACGTGGTTGAAATACAACGAGCAAAACATAAAAGAGCACTTCGAGGTACGGATGATTCTCGAGTCCAAGGTAGCAAAGTATGCCGCCGAAAAGGCTGATAAGGAGGATATCCGCAGACTGGAAGAAACCCATGCCCAATTAGTGAAATGCAGCAAAGACAATAACATCGAAGAGGCGATCGCATGTGACGGCCGATTTCATCGATATCTGGCGGCGGCCACCAAGAATGAGACCTTGCATGTACTGATGAAGGCAATCACCACCAAGCTGGCCACGGGCTGGATCTCAAGTCTGTACACGCCTGGCCGGCTCGAAAAAACAACGAGTGAACATGAAGCAATTCTCGCGTCTGTGAAAAATGGCGATGCGGCAGGCGCAGAAAACTCCATGACACTGCACCTGGCAAATGCGGTTCACGACATCAGCTGTCATATGGCAACACAGCACAACGGAGATGACGGTGAAAATTACCACTCTAGTGGAAAATAATCCGGGCGAGCACCTGGGATTGATACATGAACATGGGCTCTGCTTTTTCATCGAAACAGACGACTGCAAGGTGCTGTTCGATACCGGCCAATCTGACGCGTTTCTCACCAATGCCCGTACACTGAATTTGGATCCGACAGAGGCGGACTTTGTGGTGCTCAGTCACGGACATTATGACCACTCTGGAGGCCTGCGCGCTCTGGTTGAGAGGACCAGTGATTTTAAACTCTACATGGGAAAGGGATTTTTTAACGAAAAATACGGTTTCAAGAACAACGCCTTGGAATTTCTCGGCAATAATTTCAACCGCGACTACCTGATGGAAAAATCTATAGACTACCAGGAGGTAGACCCGGGAGAAACTTTGATAGCGCCAGGGATATCAATCATCACCGGCTTTCCCCGGAGGCACGAGGATGAGGTAATAAATGAGCGGTTCAAAGTAAAAAAAGACGGCACATTCACCGAAGACAGGTTCAATGACGAGGTGCTCCTGGCCCTTCACAGTCCCAAAGGTTTGATCGTTATTTTAGGGTGTTCTCATCCCGGCATGAAGAACATGATCGACTATGCGGTAGAAATTACCGGCACCGATGTATATGCGATTTTAGGCGGTACTCACCTGGTTGAAGCAGGACAGAAATGTATGGAACACTCTCTTGCCTATCTGCAGCGTGACAGCCTTGAAATTCTAGGGGTCTCGCACTGCACGGGGGCTGACGCAATGGGGATTCTGGAAAAATCTAATAGTCGATATTTTCACAACCGTACGGGGAGCTCACTCATTATCGAATAGGAACAAAGTGCGCTGATATCCTTACCGTCCGGAAATGGTTCCGTGCGGCATAAAATAGCAAAGAAACAACTACATTCAGTGAGGAGGTCTGTTATGAGTATTTACAAAAAAGTTGGTGTGTTGACCATACTGGCAGCGGCTGCGCTGTGCCTGATGGTGCCGCTCAACAGCATTGCTGCTGACAAAAAGATTATCTGGAAATCATCAGGCCACGGTCCTGCCTCGGATCCATCACAGATTTACCACGACAAGCTCTGCAATGCGATTACCGAAGCGACAGGTGGCCGGTTAACGGTCAAGCCATTCGTCGGCGGGTCAATTGTACCGGCCTACAAAGAACTCGATGCGATCGATCAAGGCGTGCTGCAGATGGGCTACACCTGTCCGATGTATAATCTGGACAAATGGCCGGCCGCGGGTCTGATTAGTTCCCGTCCGGGCGGACTTCCCGGTGAGGCGCTGCGCACCTGGTTCGATTTTGCCGGCGGTGCCGCTCTCATGAACAAGATGATGGAAGGCTACAATGTGATGACCTTCCCGGGTGCGCTGGCACCCCTGCCTGAAGAGGTGTTCTTTCACTCGAAAGTCAAGCTCGAATCACTCGAGGACCTGAAGGGACTCAAAGCGCGCTGCATGGGAGACGGAGGAGAAATCCTCAAGCGGATGGGTGCTGCTACCGTAATCATCCCCGGAGGCGAGCTTTATGAAGCGATGCAGCGGGGAACTATCGATGCCTTCGAATACTCCACCCTCGCCTCGAACTGGAACATGCATTTCAACGAGGTCGCTAAATATGTGTACCTCTCTCCGACCAGGGCGCCGAGTGACCCACAGGTTATCTTCGTGAACAAGAAAGCCTGGGAAGAGCTGCCGCCGGACCTGCAGGCCACCGTGAGAGCGGTCGTTGCCAAGTACACCCAGGACCAGCACAATTACTTGGTAAACGAGTCGATCAGCGCTGTAGAGAAATTCAAAGAGGCGGGCAACGAGGTGTACAAGGTGCCCAAAGATATCGAAGAGGCCCTGACCGCTGAAGCGGATAAGTTCTATGCAGAAAAATCCCAAACCGAAGATCCGATTTTTGCCGAAATCTACAACTCGATGAAGGAATTCGGTGAAGCCTACAACGCTATCAAGTAGCAATTCGATTACGTCACACCGGACTCCGTCCGGTGTGACCTTTCTCAATTCCAGGAGATGAGGATGACCGCTTTGCGAAAATTGTTGAAGGTTATCGACTGGTTGAGCGAGATGTCCGGACAACTTGGAAAATGGTTTGCACTGCTGCTTGTCTTTGTGGGTTCATTCGAAACCATAGCGAGGCATTTTTTCAATGCCCCGACAATATGGGCCTATGACTCTATGTGCATGGCGGGCGGTGTCATCTATATGCTTGGTGCTTCCTACAATTACCTGCACGATGCGCACACTAGAGTTGATCTCTTCTATACCCGGGCCAAACCCCGAACCAAGGCGCTGATCGATGTCATCTGCTCCATCTTTCTATTTTTTCCATTAATGATCGTCATGTTCAAATTGGCTGTCGACTGGGCCGCGAAGGCGTGGAGGATAAATGAAGTGATGTTCAACAGCTTCTGGTATCCACCAGCAGCACCATACCGCACGATATTTGCAGTTGGACTTTTTTTGTTAATACTTCAGGGATTTGCCAGATTTGTCCGTGACCTTTACTTTTTGATAAAGGGTGAACAACTTGCTTGAGCTGAGCGCCGAACTGGTTGCCTTCCTCATGCTGGGAGGCGTCTTTACCTTAGTCCTGACTGGGTTTCCCATCGCTTTTGTGATCGGCAGTGTTGCCTTTATTGTGGGCTTGCTTATTTTCGGTCCGGTTACCACGTTCCATATACTCTACAGTCGTTTTTACGATCTATCCCTGAATTACCCATATCTCGCTGTACCGCTGTTTACCTTTATGGGTGTGGTTCTTCAGCATTCAGGAATAACCAAGGATCTCTACGACAGCCTCTATGAGTCGCTCGGTCGGCTCAAAGGAGGACTTGCCATAGTTACTGTGGTTTTCGGTACGATCTTAGCGACGTGTCTCGGTGTCATTGCTGCGTCTGTTACTATTCTGACCCTGATAGCGCTCAGACCGATGGTCGTCAGAGGCTACAATAAGCCACTAGCGGCTGGTACGATAGTGGCATCCGGTACGCTTGGTATCCTGATTCCACCGAGCATCATGTTAGTCGTCTACGGTCCGCAGGCAGGAATTTCGATCGGCCAGATGTTCATGGGTGCGGTGTTTCCAGGGCTCATGCTCGCATTGTGTTACGTGTCCTACGTGGCGGTCCGCTGCTACCTGAACCCCGAGCTGGGACCGGCGATTCCACCTGACCAGCTGACGCCATTCAGTTTCCAGAAAGTGTGGCGATTGGCCAAGTCAATGGTGCCTCCGGTGTTTCTAATCCTGGCAGTTCTCGGAACCATTTTCTCCGGCATCGCTCCACCGACGGAAGCTGCAGCGGTTGGCTGTCTGGCATCTGTAGTGCTGGCCATCAGCTATCGTAAGTTCAACTTTGAACTGCTCCAACATGCATCAATAGAAACACTGCGCGTCAGCGCGTTCGTCGTTATGATTGCTGCTCTTTGTTACGCGTTCGTCGGTATATTCATGAGCGCCGGTTCGGGGGAGGTTGTCTCGAACCTTATACTGTCCGTCCCCGGGGGAAAGTGGGCCTCGTTCTCGATGATTATGGTAATCGTCTTTTTGCTCGGACTATTTATCGAATGGATTGGCATTGTCTTTATTATCGTGCCAATTTTCTCGCCAATTCTTGCTGAGCTTGGCTTCAATCCGCTCTGGGCGGGCATGATGATCTGCATCAATCTGCAGATGGCCTTTCAAACACCACCGATGGCCATGTCGATCTTTGTTCTTAAAGGAGCCGCCCCGGAGGATCTGGGGCTCACCATGTCAGACATAATGAAGGGAGTAATACCCTTTGTCATCATCATTATGTTTGTGTTGTTTCTGTGTACGGTCTTTCCGGGGATCATCACCTGGCTGCCCGAAAAGATGATCGGTCCGGCTCATTAACGGTCAAGTAGTCTCCGAAAAAAAATGGCAAGAGAGTTTATAATACCCCGCTTTGGTATTTTTTGATTACCCTTGTGTCACGCTCTCTATCTTGTTTTTATTCCAGCTCAATTATTTTATTATGAGTCTCAATCGCTTCAATTAATCTCTTCTTCTGCGGGGAAGTAAAAAACGAAATCAGCAGCTGATGGTAAATACTATAAAAATATAAGCAAATCCAGGTAGCACGAATTAATGTTATTTTACATTTTGTCCGTAGAGACTGGGTAACTGTATTTTTGAACATCATGGCCATTGGGGCTTGTGGTTACGATTTCACCCAATATGAAAGACAATGTTCGCCAGCCTGAGGCTATATTTGTCATTGGAGTAAGAGATGGACGAAATCAAACTCTACCCCATTGGCGTGGTATCGAGTCCAATTAAAGAAGTATCTCTGAAAGCCGGGAGAACCGGCCTAGAACGAACGGAGGATAGACAACAGAGCTATAAAAATCATCACAAAATCAAGGAGACAGTCTGTAAGCTGGTTATCGCTGAGGAGTGGCAGGAACTTCTAGACGGAATCGAGGATTTCTCCCATGCGCTTGTCCTTTACTGGCCTCATCTGCTGAATCCGGGTCGCCGTAAGCTGCGCAAGGTGCACCCCTTAGGTCGCAAAGATATGCCGTTAACCGGTATTTTTGCTACCCGCAGCCCAGCTCGACCGAACCCGATCCTGGTCTCGGTGGTTCGCATTCTAGAAAGAAAGGATAATGTGCTAAAGGTGATTGGACTGGAGGCGGTGGATGGCAGTCCCATCATTGATATTAAGCCCCACGTTGTCGCTTATGATACGAAGGAGCAACCAAAGGTAGCTCCGTGGATGGAGCAGATCCAACGGGAATTCGGAGTGTAACGGCAACAGCTTGTATCAGTGATTGAAGCTTACCAGTTCTAATCTTTATCACAAAATCACCAAAAAAAGTTGAATATGTTCCTGATAGCGTATCCGCTGCGACTGCGCATTGACCTTAACATTGCCAAATCGAAGGTCTACAATCCTGCGTTTCCCTTCAGCTTTAGGTGCTTCCTGTATCTCTAAGATTCCCCACCATCAGAGCGCACAGCTACTTCAATCGGATATAAACAGGAAGATCTTCATTATCTCGACCATCTAAATAATGAAAGTTTCCATTGAATATCAACAAGTTTGATTCGGTAATTCTGCCAATCTCGATTCGTTACTCTCATACTACCACAACGTTCTGTTTCTTGGTTAGGGATAGTGGTTATAATTTTTTCTATAACCATTTCTAATGATTCATAGCATATAGCGACCTAGAGTCTCAGAGTCTGAGAAATTTATAGCACGATAAAACAAGCACCAAATGGTTGCTGTGATGAAATGCTCAAAATGTAATTTCGCAATTTCTGACGATGCAAAATTCTGTGGTAACTGTGGGAACAAATTAGAAAGAACCTGTACTAAGTGTAATTTCCCCAATCCTGCAAGGAATAAGTTCTGCGAAGAATGCGGACAAGAGTTTAGCACTGATAAGATACCTTCTAAATCAAATCTTACATCACTTTCAGATGAGGAGAAGTTTACAAAAATTCAGAAATACCTTCCTAAAGGTATTGCCGAGAAAATACTTTCTCAAAAAGACAGGATGGAAGGTGAGCGCAAGCAAGTCACCGTGATGTTCTGTGACCTTGTAGGATTTGCTTCAATTTCCGAACGACTCGATCCAGAAGACCTCTATCCAATTATGGATAAGGTGCAAGAAATACTCATCCACAAAGTGCATGACTATGAAGGCGTAGTGAACAAAATGATCGGGGATGGCATCATGGCACTCTTTGGTGCCCCAATTGCTCTAGAAGACGCTCCGCAAAAAGCAATTCGATCTGCTTTTTCAATTCATCGGGAGATAAGAAAATACAATGATTCTCTCAAAGAAATTCAGAGAGGCTTACCTCCTTTGCAGATGAGAATAGGCATTCACACAGGACCAGTAGTTGTAGGAACAATTGGAAATGATCTTAGGGTCGAGTTTACCGCTATTGGTGATACGGTCAATTTAGCATCTAGGATGGAAGGGTTAGCAGCTCCAGGAAAAACTTTCGTTACGGAAGATACGTTTAAGCTGACCGAAGGATTATTCATTT
>Ga0316576_10001445_pt1 | contig 12734 bp, 10 predicted proteins | sample S0NA_FD_203075 | JGI IMG/M metagenome (GOLD analysis project Ga0316576, IMG submission 203075) | Rhizosphere microbial communities from salt marsh grasses in Alabama, United States - S0-2_050615r3r5 | ecosystem: Host-associated > Plants > Roots > Rhizosphere | place: USA: Alabama | collected... | reverse complement strand
ATACGCTGGCGGGTGGCCGTTGGATGGGTCGGCCAATGGTCCAACGGTGCTTGTCCAGAGTTTGCACCGTGCGCAATTGCCGCGGATCTGACGCTCACACCGGAGGCGCCTGTGGGGCTCGCTTCGAATCCCAGGCCCTGGCTCCTGAGAGCGTCGAGCCGAGAACCGCGCAAAGCGTGATCACTTTTCATCGTTGCGGTGATTACAGAGAGACGCGAGTATCTGACGGGCCTCGTTGTGGGGCGGGACCAAGGGGACGAGATCACGGTGCGCCCAAGGCAGGACGCGGCATGGAGCTCGGGATGGGCATTGAACCGCCGCCGATCTGCGTTGGCACGCTCGACGGTGAGGTTCTTTGTCGTTCCTGCCTGTCTCGTGCTTGCCTTCCTCGGGGAGCGAGACCGCTTCGATCCAGGAGAGGACTATGGGCTCATCGAGGGACGCGTCCTGGATGCCGACGGCGCTCCCGTGCGGAGCGCTCTTGTCAAAGTTTTCGATGCAGACTCTGCCGGCCGCGACGACGCCATGGCTGAGGGGCACACCGATGAGGATGGTAGGTACCGCATCCCGTACCGCATCGGTCCCTGGGACTGTTGCACCGGGCTCGAAGACGCCAGGCCCGACGTCTACGCGGAGGTATGGCAGCAGAGTCCGGCACAACCCGGGAAGTGGACGTTTCTGCGCCGTTCCCGGCCTGTGAGCAACCACCGCCCCACGGCATTCCTGTCCATCGACTTCGAGCTTGCCGACTGAGCGACGGTGTCTCCGGGACGCTTCAGCTGGTGACCGCGGTGACGGTGACACCCGGGGTTGTCACAAACCTGCCACCGACGTGATGTGTCGCTACGATGGCGGTCATGTCCCGTTGGTCCGCAGCCGCCCAGGTTAGCGCAAGGGCGCGAAGGGCGAGCGTGCGTCTCCTGGAGGACCGCGAACACTACGAGGACGTGATGCTGGGCGCTGTGTCCCGGGCTCGGGTGTCCGTCTGGATCAGTACAGCCAACCTCAAGGAAGTCATGATCGAGGCTCCCATCGGCAGCGCCGCGCGCGCCCGGGGCAGGTACCTCTCCATCACCGAGCGGTTGGCTGAGTTGGTCCGCCGCGGCGTGGAGTTGCGCATCCTCCACGCCAGCAGCCCCTCGCGTGCGCTGCGCAGGGCGCTCGGCCGCCATCCCGAGCTCACGCTGCCGACGTTTGAACTCCGACAGTGTCCGCGGGTGCACATGAAGGTCATCGCTGTGGACGGGAACTACTTGTATCTCGGCAGCGCAAACTTGACGGGGGCGGGCCTCGGCGCCAAGGGAGTCGGTCGCCGAAACTTCGAGCTCGGCATCTGTACCGACGACGACTGGATGCTCGATGCCGTGCAGGCTCGTTACGAGCGCATCTGGTCCGGCGGCGAATGCGCGGCCTGCCGGCTCAAGGCCGAATGCGGCGCACCTCTCTCAGCGATGGCGCGGCCCGCAACCAAGACTGGATGCACCGGAAGACATGCCGCAGGCGATTCCAGGTAGGCAGAAGCGAACGCCACGCCGATCACCTCCAGCTTGCCTGAATCGTGGGTGGCTGGTCAGTTGCTTGAGCTGGGCTGCAACGCACAGCACCGGGCCGCCAGCGACTGCATTTCACTCCCGGGCCGCCGTCGTCGCCCCCGCCCGTGGGCGCTACAAGCGCCAGGGAAGTCAGTGCGAACGCACCTCGAATCGCGAACGACGTCCTGGAACGCACCTCCTGGGAACTGGCGTAACCCTGCACATCGGGCTCGACGTCAAGGGGCGAAGTGCGTCCGGCAGACAAGTCGGCTTGCCGGAACCCAAGCCGGAAGGAGTATGCTTCGACGCATGATGCGTCGTGACGTGACGGACGTCTCTGCTCCCCTAGGGACGGGTGCGCCCGCCGCTCGCTGCGTTTCTTCAGCGGGTGAGAGTCCCGTCCCGGTAGGCGTCGGTGCGCGGGGTGGCAGGCCCCAGGCGTCGGGGGGGAGACTCCCGCGTCCGAGCGGGGTGTCAAGAGCCCGTCAGGCGGGGAAAGCCGTGTGCGCGAAATCCGCACGCACGGTCTGAACGGCGGTCTTGATTTCTACTACCGCCCAAGGGCGGAGGAGGGATAAGGATCTACCAATGCGGTGCATGGCGCTACTGATGGGTGTTGCACTCGCTGCGCTCGGCGCGTGCGGTGGCGACGGTGAGGACCAGGCAGACGGAAGCTCGGCGGGTACGCCAGCATCGGGCGGGACCGGGGCGACCGGAGGTACGAGAGGCAGTTCGGGAGGCAGCGGGGCAACCGAGGCGGCGCACGATTTCTGTGCCGACGTGGGGGACCGCTTCGGGATGGGGGCCGCGATCTTCGGCGATGTTGGCACCGAGTGGTACGGGCAGGCGGCTGAGGCCCCGAGCAGCGTCGACTGGACGTACGGCTATCTGTACGCAACGGTGGATCCAGAGGAGGATCTGGAGGGCTTCACGTGGCTGGTCAACTATCGGCTGGACACGGCAGAGGAGGGAGGCGCGTCGATCCCAACCGTGACGTTCTACCGAATGCTCACCGTCGGTCGTGAGCACGGTTACGGCGGCAGTGAGGCCGAGACCGTCCAGGCGATGCTCACCGACGCGGAAGCGGTGTCGGACTACCTCGACAACTTCATTGCGGTTCTCGAGATCCTCGACGCTCGCTCGACTCCGACGCTGGTGCAGGTGGAACCGGATTCCTGGGGCTTCATGATGTGGGCGTTTGACGGCGTCGATGAGAGCGAGGGCAATCCCGACGCCAGTGCGATCCCGGTGAGCCTGGCGGCAGCGAACCATCCAGCGCTGGCGGGGCAGACGTTCGCCGATGATGCCGGAGGGCTTGGTCAGGCTATGCTGTATCTGCGCGACACCTACGCCCCGAGCGCGCGCATGGGGTGGCATGCGTCGAACTTCAGGGCTGGGACCCATCCCGAGGTCGTGACGAGCTTCTACTCGAGCGTGGGCGCCTGGGACGTGATCGTGACCGAGCCGCCGCACATGAATAGCAACGGGTCCGAAGCGTGGGATGAGTCGGCCACGGCCAACCAGAACAACCTCGCGTGGCTCGCCACGGTGAGCAGTGGCACGGGCCTGCCGATCCTCATCTGGCAGACTTACGTGGAGGACGCCGCCCCATATCTGGGCGGATGGCCCCAGAATCGGTCGAACCTCACGGCGCTGGCCGAAAATGGGGTGGTGGGTGTCCTCTGGGATCCGAACGGTGTCACTGGGGAGTGCAACTACACCTGCGCCCAAGCCAATGCCTTGCTCGACTCCCTGAGTGCCTACTCGGCGGACCCGCTGACGTTTCCCGCAGGCAATCCCTGCGCCAACTGAGACGGGCCGAGCGTTTGGCGTCCAGGCTGGGATTGGCCCGGGCGGCGCGGTACACTTTGTGCGAAGCCCCCCATGAGGAGTGCTGACAGACGAGAGCGAATGGCTGCGGACCGATCCGCCGCGCTTCCGAAGGATCCCTTCGCTGCCCAGAGGAGGAGCCCATGATGTGCCGGTTGGCGGTGTGGACGACGGGCGTCGCGGTGCTGTGCGTCGTGGCGCCGGCCGCGGCCGCGGACTTCTACGTGGACCCGGAGCACGGAGACATGTCCGGCGATGGCAGCGTCGACGCTCCGTGGAGCAGTATCCAGGAAGTGCTCGACGGCGGGCTCGTAGAGTCCCAGGACTGGGCCGAATTGCCCTACGCGGAGGGCGCCGAGCTCGTCCCGAAGAATGCGGGCGCCCCGGTCAAGGCGGGTGACACCATCTGGTTGCGCTCCGGCTATTACGGTGAGCTCGACATCAGCAGCTACTACAATCCGGATTTCATTACTATCGCGGCTGAGGACGGACACACTCCCGAGGTCTCGCTGGTGCACGTGTGGGCCAGTTCACACTGGATCATTCGCGGGTTGCTGGTCAGCGCAGAGTCGGCGCCGACGTACGAACAGCACACCCTCGTAGCTCTCGAGTCGCACTCGTGGCGTGGACCGGTTCACGACATCGCGGTCGAGGGATGTGCAGTGCAGTCGGTCGACGACGCCACGGGCTGGAGCGCCGAGGACTGGGACAGCCTTGCCTGCACCGGTTTTCAGGTCGCTGGCACCAACATGACCATCCGCGACAACAGCCTACGCAACGTCGATTTCGGAATATCGGTGAGTGCCACTCACTCACTCATTGAGGGGAATACGGTAGATGGTTTCGCGGGCGACGGCCTGCGGGGGCTCGGGGACGATACGACCTTCCAGTACAACACGGTCAAGAACTGCTACGACGTCAACGAGAACCACGACGACGGGTTCCAGTCGTGGTCGGTGGGGGCCGATGGCGAGGTCGGGACCGGTGAGGTTACCGGGATCGTCCTGCGCGGCAATCTGATCCTGAACTACGAGGACCCGGCACAGCCCTACCGCGGAACGCTCCAGGGAATCGGCTGTTTTGACGGAATGTTCGTCGACTGGGTCGTCGAGAACAACGTGGTCATCACCGACCATTGGCACGGCATCACTCTGGCCGGAGCTCGCAACGCTCGCATCGTCAACAATACGGTGGTCGACCTGAACGAGGACGACCCGGGACCGCCGTGGATTCGTATTGGCGATCACAAGGATGGCACTCCCTCGACCGACTGCTTGATTGCCAACAACCTGGCCTTCTCGATCACCAGCGACGATAGCCCCAGCGTTCTCATCGAAGACAACCTCATCATCGAGGATCCGTATGCGACGTTCGTGGACTTCGACGCGCACGACCTGCACCTCCGAGCAGATAGCCCGGCGGTGGACTCGGCCAATGACGACCATGCGCCCGAGTTCGACCACGACCGGATCCCGCGACCGCAGGGTGCCCACTCGGACGTGGGCGCGTACGAATGGCACGAGCCCGACGTGGAGCCGGTGGCGGCAGGAACTGGCGGCTACGCATCAGGCGGCACGCCCGGCCTCGGTGGCAGCGGCGGTTCGGGAGAGTCGCACGCGTCGGAATCCTCCACGGACGAGGGCTCAGACGACGGGGGCGGTTGCGGCTGTCGCATGGGGCAGTCGCGTTTTGGCGCGGGTTGGCTCGGCGGCCTCGTGCTAGTGAGTCTGGTCGGTCTATGCCGGCGCCAGCCGTCGTGGCTACCGAGCTCGGACTCGGCGCCTGGTCGCTCGACGTGGGTGACACGGTTGGCCTCGATCTAGGGCACGACGTCTCCTACCCTCCGGGAGAGAGAGGTAGCGACGGAAACCGGCTCGGCGGGTATGACCTTCGCATCGTGACGCCGCCTCCCGGAACGGTTTGGGACTACCCGATGTACAACGAGAACGCGCTCTGCTCGGCCACGTTGCTGGCGCCGTGAGATCCGCTGCCCGTGTGTTCAACAGCGTGCGACTGTGTAGGCGGATATCGCACTCCGTCTGAAGCGCCAAGACGCGGAGGCACCGCCCTGCTTCCATTGGTCAGGGTCGCCCACGTCGCGGCGTCTCGGTGTGGTGGGCGCACTGCAGGAGAGCATGACTGCCCGGTGTGGGTAGTAGGACGGCCGAACGGCCAACCATACGCCTAGAAAAATCTTGTGACAGTGGCCGTCCGTTGCGGACACTCAAGCGTTGGTGGCGCGCTGTCGAGGCGCCGGGCAGCGCCAGCTTCCCTAGGAGGGCATCCATGCAGATCCGAATCGACGCCGGCCTGGGCCGGCTGTGGAAGCACCTCGGTGCTGGCCTCGGAATCGCGGCGACACTGTCCCTGATCCAATGCGGCGGGGGCGATGGTGATGGGGGCGACGGCGACGGCAGCGGGGGCGCCGGCAGTTCGGACGTTCCCGACCTCGTCTTCGGCGAAGCAGAGACGTCATCGGGAGCTGCCGGAGCCGATGGATCGAGCGGACTCGTCCAATTCGAGCAGTGCGCGGGCGTGAGCGCCGAGGCGGAGGGGGTGGGGCTCGATATCTATATGATTTTCGATCACACCGCGAGCATGGGGGACGACTGCCCGCTTCATCTCGAGTCTCCACCTCCCGACGGAAGTGGCAAGTGGTGCTACGCCACCCACGCTCTGGCGCAGTACTTCACGTCCGAATTGGCGCGCGGACACCGCATCGCACTGCAGTTTATGACCGTGGAGGATTTCGTTTGCGAAGGCGGCCCCGACAACGGCGAGGCGTACCCCGTGGTCGACTTGACCGAGATGCCGGTGGACGAGGATCACGAGCTCGTTCAGGCGCTGGCGGACGACGATCCGCTGGGGGGGATAGGGACTCGCATCGAGGCGGCGCTCCACGGCATTGCCGATTTCACCGCGGCTAGCCGCACCGTCGGGCGCAACATGATCGGCATCCTCATCACCGACGGAGATCCCAACGGGTGTAGCGAGAACGTGGACCAGCTGGCGCGGATCGCAGCCGACCACCTGGAGGCTACCGGCATTCGCACTTTCTTCATCGGCATGACCGGTGCAACGCTCAGCAACCTCGAGACCATGGCCGAGGCCGGCGGCGCGCCGGAGCACTCAGGGGCGTTCTGCGGCGAGGGCGTCGCCACCTGCCACTACTGGACCGTGGGAGACGGCGACCCGGAAGCATTCGTCTCGGCGCTGGGGGAGATCCAGGAAGCTGCCACGCTGCCCTGCGAGTACTCCATCCCCCTGCCGCCACCGGATGAGATCCTGGACTACGACCTCGTCAACGTCACCTTCAGCGACCGCGAGCTCGACGACGGACTCGTGTACCACGTGGAAACAGAATCCGACTGTGATTCGGAGCGAGCCGCGTGGTACTATGATAACCTCGCGAATCCATCGGCGATTTTGCTCTGTGAGTCGACCTGCGACTACGTCATGGCGGCGGGTTCCGGCGCTCGCCTCGACGTCGCCTATGGCTGCCAGACGATTCTGGCGCCCCCGGAATGAGCCCGGGGCGGTGAGAGGAGCGCAAGCGTCGGGGTGCTTGCGCCCCCCCGGCGGACCCGCCGTTCGGATTGAGTCGGAGCGGGCCGTGGCGTAGACTGTGAGGTCCATGCCAGAGGGGACCGACCACTGGCCACCGTGGCTCAGGTGGCTGCGCGTGCCGAAGCTTCCGGATCCAGACGAGCGCGAACGCGCCGGGCTGCTGCACGTGATGATGATGGCCACGCTGGCGGTCGCGCTGGCGGCCGTGAGCTTCATGCGTTTCGAGGCCGCCGACCTGCGCGTTGGACTTCCCTTGGCCACCGTCGTGGTCGCGCTCAACGCGGCGGGTCTGGTGGCGGTTCGGCGCGGCCGGGTACGGATCGTGGGCCTAGTGTACTGTTCGCTGATCGTTCTGGTTCTGACTACCAGCCAGCTCATGTTCGGCGTCAATGCGGTGATGCTCACCGCGTCCCTGATCAACGTCACGTTGGTGGCCGGCTTCACGGTCGGCGGAGCGGCGGCGCTGGTTTTTGGGTTGGTGGCAGCCGCGTGGGTCGCCGGGAGCATGTGGCTTGGCGCTCTCGGCATACTACCGGCCCCGCCCTACGGTCAGCGCCCTGTGGACACGGCCATTCAGGGAGGCGGCCCGCTGGTGGTGACGGCGATCCTGGTCGCTTATGGACTGAGTCGTCTGCGGGCCATGGCGTACGAAGCTCGGGACGGCAAGGAGGCAATGCGGGCCCGCGCGAGAGAAGGGGCTCTGATCGGGGACCTCGGACGGCGGGTTGTGCTGATGCGAGACTCCGAGGCCTTCTCCGAGCAGGTCGTGGCTAGCGTCGTTGAGGCATTGAAGCTGTTGGGTGCTGCCGTCTATCGCTGCGAGGGCGAGCGCCTGCGCCTGGTGAGTCAGGCCGGCGCGGTGGACCTGCCGGGCGAGCTGGGACTGTCCGGGGAGGATCAGGACGTCTGTAGGCGCCTATCCGAGGCGGACCAGTCGGCAGTGCTCGAAGCCGGGCAACTGGCGTCAATGGCGGAACTGCTTCGGCGTCACGAGGCCCTCGGTCTGGTGTTGAGCATTCCCCGCCGCGTCGCCCACAAAGGGTGTCTGCTCGTGCTTGCGCGCTCGCTGGAAGCGTTGGGGCAAGCGCAGATGGACTTCTTGCGGGCCGCTGCCACACTGCTTGGGGCGGCCGCGGATCGCGCAGAGATCGAAACCCAGCTGCGGCATGCGCAGAAGATGGAGGCAGTTGGGCAGCTGGCCGGGAGCGTTGCCCACGACTTCAACAACCTGCTCACCGGCATTCTAGGCAGCGCCGAGCTCGCTTCCCTCGAATTTGACTCGGATCACCCGGCGACCCCTCTGATGCAAGACATCCTTCGCGCCGGCGAACACGCGGCCCTACTGACCCGCCAGCTACTGGTGTTCAGCCGAAAGGATGACCTGCGTCCCGAGGCCGTGAACGTACGGGAAGTGGTATCCGGACTGGAACGGATCCTCGGCCGGCTGATGGGCGAGCACATCGAGATTCACACTCCGGGGTCGGGCGAAGCGGCGCTGGTCGTCGCAGATCGCAGCGGTCTGGAGCAGATCATCCTCAACCTCTGCCTCAACGCACGTGACGCGGTGGGGCGGTCGGGGCGCATCACCATCGAAGTCTCCATCGAGCCAGGCCGTCCGCCACTTGAGGACGGAAGCCGCCAGGTGCTGCTGTCGGTTGCCGACGACGGATGCGGCATGGACCCGGCCATCCTGGCGCGCATCTTCGAGCCGTTCTTCACCACCAAGGGGCCGGAGCTCGGCACCGGTCTTGGCTTGGCCACGGTGCACACGCTGGTGCACGAGTTCGAGGGTGATATCAGGGTCCAAAGCGCGCCGGGCGAGGGCACACGCTTCGAGGTACGATTCCCGCTGGCCCCGGTCGGTGCGACGCCGTCGACGTCGGGCGTGCAAGCCGCAGCGCCTACCGGCCAGGGCGAGTTGGTGTTGCTGGTCGAGGATCACACGTTGGCGCGAGGCGCATTGGAGCGGACCCTGCGGCGCAGCGGGTATCGGGTGGTCACTGCTGCGGATGGTGTCGAGGCGCTCGACCTCCTCCGGCAGTACGAGGACGTGGCGTGCGTCGTGTCGGACCTCAGCATGCCCAGGATGCGCGGTGACGAGCTGCTGCAACTGATGCGCCGTCGTGGCCAATCCACACCGGTCATTCTGCTCAGTGGCTATCCAGCAGATGCCCACCGCGTCGGACCTGCGTTGACGACCCAGGATGCACCCCTACTCGCCAAGCCCATTGCGACCGGCGACCTGCTTCGCAGTCTCCGCTCTGCCATCGAGGGTGCGCGCCGCGCCGAAGCAGGGGCGTAGCGGCGTCGTCGACCTCACCCCTGCGGGGGGGACCGACTCCGCCGTGGCCGCCGCTCAGCCCTTGGTTGCGACGACGGCGCTGCGATGGGCCGCGACCGGGACGTGTTCGATCTTCGCGAATCCCAACTGCGTCAGCCAGTCCGATAGCTCGCGGACCGAGTAGCAGCGCCCTTCGGTCGCGTGCATGAGAAATACGGAGTACTCCGCGATTTCGAGGGGGCCGGACTTGTCCGCGTTCAAGTGGGCGTCGAAGACCAGCAGGCGTCCCGCGTTTGGAAGGGCAGCGGCCGATTTCGCGAGCAACTTCCGGACGGCCGCCTCCCCCCAATCGTGGAGCACGTTTGAGAGCAGGTGCACGTCACACGCGTCCGGATATGGATCGGCAAACATGTTGCCCGCGAATACCTCGACCCGGTCTGCGAAACCCCTCTCGGCGAGATAGCGATGCACCACCCGATCCATGGGTGCGCGCTCGAGCACGACGGCGCGAAGTCCGGGATTCGCGGCCACCAGTGAGCATGCGTAGACGCCCGAGCCGCCAGCGATGTCGAGGACGCGCTGGTGGCCCGCCAGGTTCACGGCCGCGGCCAAGGCGGGAGCTAGGGTGAGCCCTCGGCAATCCATGGCCGCGGTGAACTCGGCGGCGAAGGCTGCGTCGTGCATGGCTTCGACCCATTCCTGGGGCGTCTTCGTGCCGGTCCAGGAGGCGGGTTTTCCAGTGCGAACGACCTCGAGCATTTCCACCACCTGAGGGCGGGCCTTGAGCGACGCGTAGTAGGGGCCGAGGAAGTAGGGGGAGGAACGCACCAAGTGTTCTCTGGCCACGGGAGTACACCGGACGGTGGGGCCCAGTTCCAGCAGACCGAGGGCTGCTGCCAGTGTCACCAAGACGTCCAGCGGTCGCTCGGCGACGGCCAGGCGCTGTGCCAGTTCCGGTACGCCTGCGGGCTGACGGTCGACTTCGCTGAACAGGTCCAGCTCGGCAACGGCGACCACGAGCAGGTCGGCGACGCAGATCCGATCGCGGTGTCCATACAAGGCGGTCGGATCGGTGACGGGAGGGGGAGGGAGCATGGAGAACCTTTCTGGGTGAGGGCTCGCAGTCTAGCCGCTCGCCCGACGGCGTCGAGCCGTGGTTGCCGGCCGCCTGTCTCCCGTCCGCGTCGGGCCCTCCCTCCGAGATTGCAGGAGGCATTCAATCGGCCACGTCAAGCTGCAGCGTGGCGTGGCCGATGCGGTAGCGCTCATCGAGCATGCAGCCCACCCGGGCGACCAGCGATGGCCCCTGGCCCAACTCGGCCGCGTCGGACAGCTCCAGGTGAGCGCTCAGAGCGTACATCTGGGAAGTGATCTCCCAGATGTGAAGATCGGTGACGGCATGAACCTCGGGCGCACACTCCCGGATTGCCGCTTCCACGTCCTCCACTCCCAGATGCCGTGGCGCCGCCTCCATCAGGACATGGACGGACTCGCGCAGCAGCCCGACCGACCAGAGCGCGATCACCAACGCCACCAATACGCTGAGGATCGGGTCCACCACGAACCAGCCGGTGTAGTACATCAATGCACCTCCGCCCACGACGACCACGGAAGACGCAGTGTCGCCCAGCAGGTGCAGGAAGGCACTGCGCACATTCAGGTCATGTCGACTCGCCCCGTGCAGTATGAACGCCGTCACCAGGTTGACCACGAGCCCGGCAATGGCGACCCAGATCATTGGACCGGTGTCTACCGGTGGTGGAGCGCCGAAGCGAGTCATGGCCTCGACGCCGATGCCCACGGAGAATGCCGCCAAGGTGACCGCGTTGAACAGCGCTGCCAGGATTTCCACCCGGTACCACCCATAGGTCCGTGACGGATCTGCCTCTCGATTGGCGAGCCAGATTGCGAGATAGCTGACGCCGAGCGCGAGAAGGTGAGTCAGCATGTGACCTGCGTCACTCAGCAGTGCGAGGCTGTTGGTGAGCAGCCCAGCGACGATTTCCGCAACCATCATGGCGGCGGTAATGGTCATGGCATACTGGAGGCGTCGGCGTTCGAGGGGGCGGTGGCTGTGGGAGTGTTCGCAACCGTTTGGATGCGAATGATCGTGCTGATGCGCCCCTCCTGCAGGGGCCTTGGGTCGGTGCTCGAGCGCCATGTTCAAGCCGTGAACGTGTCGAGCAGATCCATCAGCTCGTCGGCGGCGGCTGCGCCGGCGCCGGAAGCGTATGCGTTCGTGACGCAGGACTTGACGTGGTCCCGCAGCATGACGGTGGCCGCGCGCCCCACGGCGCCCCGAACGGCCGACATCTGGGTGAGTACGCTCCGGCAGGGCGCGTCCGACTCCACCATCTGGATGATGGCTCCGAGTTGCCCGTGAGCACGGCGTAGCCGCCGCAGGACCTCCTCGCGGTGGGCGTGGCCACTGGGGCCGGTGGGTAGCGGAACGGACTTCGAGGAACGCCTGGTCATGGGGTTCTTATACCATACCATGGTAGGGTATGCAAGCCAGGCGGGCGGAGGCGGGCGCCGCGTTTGGTGGCAGGGCGTGTCAGCTGGGGGGGCGCGTGCCGTTGAAGTTCTGGCGGGTGACGCAACCCTCCCGGCCGGCGCAGTCAGGGTTGTCGTTGGTGGCGGCGATGTACCGGATTTCTCCCTGGATGACGTCGCCGTCGACCGAGGCGTCGATCGTGGCCGTGAAGGTGTACGTGCAGTTGCCCTCGTTGAACGACGCAGTTCCGTACCTGGTGAGCGTGAGGCTGCCGCCTCTGGCGTTGCCTTCGAACACGTAGCCATCGTCCCCGATGCCGTCCAAGCCCAGTCCGAGTCCGAGGAGCAGCATCGCGCCGCCGCCGCTGACCGCCCCCACGGCCTCGCCGTCGTCGGTTGCTACCAACAGACGGATCCCGCTGCTGGAGTTGTCTTCGGTCCAGCCGTCGATACCGCAGCCGTTTTCGCGGTTCGTCACCGAAATGGTGTAGTCGCCGTCGACCGTACCGCCGGCGGGCTCCGCATCATCGTCGTCATCGCTTCCACAGCCGACGGCCGACGCCAGCACCGCCGCGCACACCAAGAGCCCCAGCGAATTCTCCGTCGGCTGTCCCGTCGTCATCATCCCACGCTTGGCTGAAGTCTAGCAGCACCCATGAGCGTGAGACAATCGGCAACGGGCCAAAGCTCGAACGAATGCGCAAGGACGCCGAGGCGTGGCCGCGACCGCAGATCAGGGGCTCCCGCCCGGAACGTCGTCGTTGCGTTTGTCGTAGAGCCAATCCTTGACGAAGCTACCCATCACTCCCTCCCCGACAAGCAGATTGTAGTTGAAGTCGAACATCGACGGAAACCAGCTACTGCTCGCGCACCAGACGGTGTGGCTGACCCGCAGCCCGTCGACGAACTGTCGGAAGGGGTTTCCGTAGCTCGTGATCGTGCCATCCACGACGGGATCTGCGCCCTGCTCAAACCCCCACTCCGACAGAAACACCGGATGGACCGCGGCTGCCGTCTCGATTTCGCTGCGC
>Ga0316576_10001444_pt1 | contig 12735 bp, 7 predicted proteins | sample S0NA_FD_203075 | JGI IMG/M metagenome (GOLD analysis project Ga0316576, IMG submission 203075) | Rhizosphere microbial communities from salt marsh grasses in Alabama, United States - S0-2_050615r3r5 | ecosystem: Host-associated > Plants > Roots > Rhizosphere | place: USA: Alabama | collected... | reverse complement strand
CCCGAGACGTCATCGTACACTGCGTAGACGCTGATCAGCTTCTTCGGGTCACGACGGTAGATGCTGGTCCGAAAGCGCGTACCGCCGAAGCCCGCGTCGGCATCGTAGGCGGGACGTGTAGCGGTGGCATCCGCCGGGTCCACCTGGTAGTAGTAGCGATGCAGGTCTCCGGAGCCCCACAGGGCCTCGCCGCTGATGGACCATTTCCAGTTGCGCGTGCCCCGATGGCTCCCGACGGGCCCGAGTGCGCGTCGGTAGGACAAGCGCGGCGTCACGCCGAAGCCCACGTAGTCGAGGCGATTGCCGACCGCAATCGCAGCGCGCACCGGCACATCGAAGATGATGGACTGCTGGCGTGCCGGCGTCTGCCAGGGCTTGAAGCGCAGCATCGGCCCCAGCTCCAGGATGGGGTCCAGGTCGTCCATGCCCTGGCGCGCATCGTTGTCGTTGGAGACCGGCACGTTGCCGTAGAAGCTGAGATCGAGCCGGAACCGACTCGACTCGCCGAGCACGCCCCTGATGCCTTCCTCGTCCGCCTGCAGGAAGCGCCCGCGGTAGACGGGCATGATGAACGGGTAGGGATAGACGCCGGCCTCGTCGGAGCCCCGGTAGTCGGGTATCCGAATGACGCCGCCGCCGAAGCCGAGCTCCCACAGCGGCAGCTTGTCTGCTTGGACGGCGGCTGTGACCGCGAGCAGAGAGATCAGTAACCCGAGGCTGCGCAGCATCCTGGAACACTCGCAGGCGGTGCCTGGATCGGCCATGACACAGCGCAAGGGATTGCGGCTCTACTCCTTCGGCGGTGGCTTTGAAGCGGTAATGGCGCGCTTGAAGCACCAGTCCTTGATGGCCTTGATCTGCTCGATCATGGTCCGCGACAGCGGGATGATGGAAACGATGTTGTTCACCACGTCACGCTCGTTGAAGGGGCGATCCTGCTGGTAGGCGTCGATGCGGGCGGACTTGACCGCCTGCTCGATCTCGGCGCCGCTCCACTCCTTGGTGCTGGCGGCGAGGTAGCCGAGGTTGAAGTCCGCCGGGTCGCCGCCGTTGGCGAGGATGTGGATGCGGAAGATCTCCCGGCGCTCGTCCTTGTGCGGCAGGTCCAGGAAGAAGAGCTGGTCGAAGCGCCCCTTGCGCATCAGCTCCGCCGGCAGCGCCTGGATGCGGTTGGCGGTGCCGGCGACGAACACCCGCGGGTCCTTCTCCTGCAGCCAGGTCAGAAAGCTGGAGAAGATGTTCATATTGCCGCCGCCGCCGCCGCTGTGCTCATCGTAGCCGAAGGCGTTCTCGATCTCGTCCACCCAGAGTACGAGGGGGGCGACCTCCTCGGCCATGCGCGTGGCTTGCTCGAAGGCATACTCCGGGGTGCCGAAGCTGCCCGAGAGCACCAGGCTCATGTCCATGCGCACCAGCGGTAGCTGCCAGGCAGCGGCGATGGCCTTGGCGGCCATGCTCTTGCCGCAGCCGGATACACCCATGAAGAGCACGCCGGAGGGCAGCGGGATGCCGGCCTCGTAGGCCTTCTCGGAGAATAGGTCGGCACGCTTGCCGACCCACTCCTTGAGGTTCTCCAGGCCGCCGATGTCGTCCAGGCCGCGCTGCGGCGGGTAGAAGCGCAGACAGCTCTCCTTGCGCAGCAGCTGCGATTTCTCCTCCTGGATCTCCGCCAGCGTGGCATCGAGCTCCGCCGGCTCGCCGCGGAACAGCCGCGCCTGCAGGTGGGCGACCTCGTTCAGCGACAACCCACGCATGGCCGCCGCAAACCGGTACAGGTGCTCCCGCGGGGTGTCCCCCAGATTTGGCGTCGCGGCGAGTGTGTCGACGATCTCCTCTTCCGAGGGCAGGTCCATCTCGATCAGAAACAATTCCTTCTTGAGGATCTCCGGCAGGATCAGCTGCGGGTAGCTCAAAAAGACGTGAATGCTGCGCTGCTTCAAGCGGTAGTAGAGGTCGCGCACCGCGCGCACCAGGCCCGGGTTGGCCTCGAACCAGATGGGCAGGTCCTTCATCAGGTACATGGCCGGGCGCTCGGACTCGGCGATGGCGCGCAGCGCCGCGATGGGGTCCGTCAGGCCGTCGCCCGCGGCGAGCGCCGTGCCCGCGGCATCGCCGTCGATGGGCAGGAAGCCGTCGTTGGCGCTCCAGACCACCAGCTCGCCCGCACCGTTGTAGTAGCTCTTCGCCACCGAGCGGAGCAGCCGCTCGATGCGCTCCTCCTCCCAGCCGAGTACATAGAACAACGGGTAGCGCGAGCGCAGTCCGCGCGAGATCTTCTGCACGGTCTTGCGGTTCAGGACAGCCATGGGCGTAGACGTCACGAGCGGTTCGGCGGTGGATGAATGCTCGGAGCCTAACCCCGCTGCGCGGGGCCGTCCAGCCCGTGCTCCGTCCGTGCGGCGGCGCTTCGCAAGCGCTGTGGCACTGGGGTATCGTAGACTGCCTGCCCAAGCCTGATAGATCTGACGGGAGCCTGAGATGGAGCAGATTCGCGTTGCGGTGGCCGGTGCCGGTGGGCGCATGGGCCGTACCCTGGTGGGCGCGGTGCACCGGGCCGATGGGCTCGTGGTGAGCGCGGCGACGGAGCAGGGGGACAGTGGTCTGATCGGCGTCGACGCCGGCGAGGTGGCCGGCATCGGCCCGGTCGGTGTCGCCATTCGGTCCGACCTCGACGAGGTGCTCGGCGAGTTCGACGTGCTCATCGACTTCACGACGCCCGATGCCACGAGGCACAACCTGGGCCTATGCCGCGACGCCCGGTGTCGCGCCGTCATCGGCACCACGGGCCTGAGCCCGGCGCAGCGGGAGGCTCTGAGCGAGGCCGCCATCGATATCGCCCTGGTCTATGCGCCCAACATGAGCGTCGGCGTGAACCTCTGCCTGAAGCTCCTGGAGACCGCGGCGAAGGTAATGGGGGACGATGTGGACATCGAGATCATCGAGGCGCATCACCGCCACAAGGTGGACGCCCCGTCCGGCACCGCGCTGCGCATGGGCGAGGTCATCGCCGCGACTCTCGGGCGCAACCTCGACGAGGTGGCCGTCTACGGCCGCCAGGGCCACACCGGCCCGCGCGAGCGGCAGACCATTGGCTTCGAGACCATCCGCGCCGGCGATACCGTGGGTGAGCATACGGTCTGGCTCGCCGCTGATGGCGAGCGCGTGGAGATCACCCATCGCGCCAGCAGCCGCATGACCTTCGCCCGCGGTGCGGTGCGTGCGGCGCAGTGGGTCGCCGCACGCGAGCGCGGTCTCTTCGACATGCAGGACGTGCTGGGGCTGCGCGAGGTCGAGTAGGGCGGGTGCGGGTCTTCGGTATCGACTTCACCAGCCGGCCGACCCGCCGCAAGCCCATCACCTGCCTCGAGTGTCTGCTGGACGGCCGGCATCTGCGAGCCGGCCGGCTGACCGAGTGGTCGAGCTTCGATGGCTTCGAGCAGGCTCTGCGCCGAGCCGGCCCCTGGATCAGCGGGATGGACTTTCCCTTCGGCCAGGCGCGCCGCTTCATCGAGACCATCGGCTGGCCGGAGACCTGGGCCGCTTACGTCGAGCACGCCGCCGCACTCGGCCGCGACGGCTTCCGCGCCGCGCTGGACGCCTATCGCGCTGGCCGCTCGGCCGGCGACAAGGAGCACCGGCGCGCCTGCGACCTTGCCGCCGGCTCCATCAGCCCGCAGAAGCTTTACGGCACACCGGTGGGGCTCATGTTCTTCGAGGGAGCGCCGCGGCTCTCTGCGGCGGAAGTCTCGATCCCCGGTCTCCAACAGGGTGATCCGGACCGAGTCGTCGTGGAGGCCTATCCCGGCGTGCTGGCCCGTAAGCTGATCGGGCGGCGGCCATACAAGCAGGACAGCCGCAGCAAGCAGAGCGCGGCGCAGACGCGGGCGCGGGAAGATCTGCTCGCGGCCGTCGTCGGCGGCGCGCTGCTACCGGACTACGGACTCGCGGTGAGCGCCTCGGCGAGGCTGGCCGCGGACCCCGGGGCCGATCACCTCGATGCCTTGCTTTGCGCGGTGCAGGCGGCGTGGGCGTGGCGACGCCGGCATACAGGCTATGGGCTGCCCGCGGACCTAGACCCGCTGGAGGGGTGGATTGCCGATCCATCCCTGCTGCCCAACTGATTCACCGCGCCCGGCGTCGGCGTCTATGCCCACACCGCCATGCGGCCACGCAACGCCGCCGCTCGGCATGCTCAGGGCTCGATACGGATCGGCGTGCCGTCCTTGATGGCGCGCCAGATCTCGTCCATCTCCCAGTTGTCCACGGCAATGCAGCCATCGGTCCAGTCCTGACGCTTGAGCCGCTTCCACACGTGGGGAGAGCGGATGTGGTTGGGCATGCCGTGGATCATGATCATTCCCCCCGGGTCGAAGCCCCTCGCTTCGGCATAGAGCTTGTCGGCGCTGTTTGGGTAGGAGACATGAATGGATTTGTAGAAATTGCTGCTCGGGTTGCGCCAGTCGAGAACATAGTTGCCCTCGGGCGTTCGCTCGTCGCCCTCTCTCACTTTGTGCCCGTGAGGGTTGTCGCCCAAGGACACCCGATACTCGCGGATCACCTGCCCAGCGCGGATCAGCTGGAGCTTGCGCGTGGCCTTTTTGACCACCACCCGGTCTGCCGAGAGCAGCTCCGGCTGGGGAGCGCGGGAAACGCAACCCGGCAAGGTCAAAGCGAGCAGCAGCCAGCCGAGGATCAAGAACAAGGGCCGAAGCTCGCGAAAGATCCGAGGCGCGGCGGTTCTGCGATCGATGGGCTGGGTCATGGCTTGGTATACCCCTGGGTTGGTCCAAATGGGCCTCTTCGTCCGCGCCTCGAACCAAGGTAACCCTGAGCTTGGGCGTGCCGTGCTGGCTTTGGTAGAATACTTACTTACAAGAAGTTATCGCGTCAACCTCAGACACAACGTGAAGGATACCTGGCATCGTGTCCGGCAACGCTCGCTCGGCGCCTGTCGGGGCGCGGTGAGCCACGACAGGCGAGCTGATCTATGAGGCGCTTTACCCTCTGGCTATTCGGTGCCTCACTGGCCCTCGCCGCCTTGTATCTGGCCAGCGTGAACCTGGCGCTGAACCTGCCCGCCGCGCGCGCGCTGCTGAACGGCCTGCAGCCGGATCACTTCTCGGTGACCTGGTCGCGTGCCTGGAGCCTGTATCCATTGCGGATCGAGCTCTCGGGCGTCGCCGCCGACGGCCAAACCCCCACCGAGCAATGGCAGCTCGACGCGAGCCGGGCGGCTGTTTCCGTGTCACTGCGGCCGCTGCTGCAGCGCGGCGAGATCCGCATCCATGACCTGGATCTGGAAGACATCGATCTGCGCCTGCGTCCCCGCCGGCAGCCGGGTGCCGACCCTGGTGAGATGGCCGATTACTTCCCGGTGATCCGCAACCGCGATCCCGATGCGCCAGCGGAGCCCGTGCCCGACGCCATTGACGCCGGCACGCTGGTGCTGGAGCTCGACGACATCCACGTCCAGGGCCAGCATGCCTTCTGGGTGTCGCATATACGCGGGTCGCTGCCGGGCGAGATCCGAGGCAGCTTCCGGGTCGAGACAGAAACCGGGCGGCTGTCATTGTCCGGCGGGGCCATCGACCTGGCGCTGGCATCACTGCAGGTCGGCCCCGACGAGCCGGTCACCGACGCCGCGGCCATCAAGGGCAAGATCGATATTCCGGCGTTCACGATCTCCGAGACCCAAGGACTGCAGTTCATGCGTCTGCCGCAACTGGATGCCGAGGTCGATCTGCCTGTTCAGGACCTCGACTTTCTCACCTGGATCTGGCCCCTTCTCGCCGAATTCGATCTGCACGGCGCAGGCCGACTGCGCGGGCGCCTCTCGATGTCCGGCGGTGAGGTGCTGCGGGGCACCGACTTGGTCGTCGAGGCCCATGAGCTGGCGATGCAGCTGGGCGCCTTTCGTTTCGGCGGTGACGGCTTCGTCGAGTTTCGGGTGGACCCGGAGGACGAGGCGCAGGGGGATCTGGTCGTGCGCTTCAGTGAAGTCCAGGCAGAACGCCAGCCCGCCGCCGGCGAGGACGCCAGCCAGCCGGAGGTGCTCTTCGTCGGCCAAGGGCTGACGGCGCAACTGCATGCGGCCGAAGTCGATCCGACGACCACGTCGACCGCGACCTCGGCGGACGAGCTGGTGGACGAGGTCTTGCTCAAATTCGTGATGACCATCCCGTCCATGCAGGTCGACGACCTCGCCGTCTACAGCCGGCTCTTCCCCGCTGACTGGGACCTGGCGCTCCTTGGCGGGACCGGCACCGTCAGCGGTGCCGTCGAGGCGACCGAAGAGACGCTGTCGCTGCATCTGGACCTGGCCTCCGACGACGCCGATTTGCGGTTTGCTGGCTACCATGCCACCACGGACCTACGCCTCGGGCTGCGTGCCGCGGTGGCTGGCGGCGGCATCCATACGCAGTCCGCCAAGCTGGATTTGACCGGCACGGTGCTGCAGCTCACCGACGCCCGACTCGAGGACGTCAGCCATGTCAACGGCACTCCGCGGCCCTGGGCGGCAATGCTAGCGGTTGATGCGTCCGAACTGAGCTTGCCCGTGTTGTCCGACGGGGCCGAAGCGGGGACCATTCGCACCGTCATACGCACTTTGGCGGATGAGGGCTTCGGCGCCCTCCTGCAGGCCGCCGACGGTGCGGCCTCGGTGGTGCTCGGCGTCCCCGAGGTCGATTGGATCGCCGAGCTCCTCGATCGGCCATTGGGGCTGCGGTTGGGGGGCGGCGGCGAGCTGGACATGCACATGGTGCTGAGCCGCGGCATGCCCGCCGTTGGATCGGCGCTGCGCATTCCGCGGCAGACCCTCTCGGTCGGATTCCTGCAGCATGCGGTCGAAGGCACCGGCACGGCGTCGGTGAGTCTGGAGGACAGCACGCATCACTCGCAGGCGCGCCTGACGATCGCCTTCGACGATGCCCGGATGCATCGCACCGATGAGGATGAGCCCAGTGTCAGGGACGTGCGTCTGGACGCCGAGATCCTTGTGCCGGATCCATTCACCGTGGCCATGGACGAGGCGGCCGAGACAGCCGAGGTGGCCATCGCGATCCATTCAGCGCGCGTGCCGGACATGCGCACCTACAACCCGTACCTGCCCGAGCACGCCGGGGTTTCCATCCTCGGCGGCGAGGCCAGCCTGGTCGGTGACCTGAAGGTCACGCCGCATAGCGCCAGCGGCCAGTTCGTAGTGGACGCCGACGACGTCCGCCTCGCCATGGCCGCCGAGGAGCTGTCGGGAGGCCTGCGGCTGGAACTGCTGATCCGCGACGGCTCGGCCGAGGCACTGCGGTTCGACATCACGGGCTCGTCGCTGGTGCTGGATGGCTTTCGGGTCATGGGGCCCAGCGCGTCGACGACCGATGAGCACTGGCATGCACGCTTGCAGCTCGAGGACACCGAGGTGCTCTGGCAGAAGCCGATGCACCTGGACATGCAGGCCGACATCACGGTGAAGGACACCCGGCCTTTCATCGCCTTGCTGGAGAATGCGCGCGAGGAGCACGGCTGGATCGACGAGCTGCTGAGGGTCGAGGACTTGGGTGGCCATGTCGCCCTGTCAGCGGATGGCGACAGGGTGATGCTGCGCGATATGGCCCTCAGCGGTGCCGAGGCCGGTGTGCATGCGAAGGGCCGCTCCAGCTCCGCCGGCCGGGAGGGCATGCTGCTCGTGCGCTGGCAGAATCTGAGCGGCGCCATGGAGCTGCAGGGCGAGCGCAAGCATTTCGATGTGCTCAACGCCCACAGCCGCTTCGATGCGTATTCACCGGGGCAGACGCCGCTGCCCTTCCTCGCCAGTGGCGCGGGCCTGATGGCACCCGCCGCCGCGGCTGAGCTATCTTCCCGGTGGGATCGCCCGCTTGAGTCCCAACCCGGCAAAAGAGAGGCATTGCCGGGACCGCAACACCGTCCCAGGGAGAGATCGCAGCGGTCTGGACCGAAGAATCCATTTCTGGATCACAGCTTGTGACGCTGTAGTCACCCGACCGAGCGCCCGCATGTGTGTAAGCTAGCGCATTGATCCCAGCCCCTCATTTCTACCTTCGGCCGTTCCACCAATGGGCCCCAAATCGTGTGTACAGCGCCCTGAAACCCGTTCCCCATCTAGGGCCGTGGCAGGTGTGCGCGCATCTGTCGCCCGGTGAGCAGGCGGTATCCGCCCTCGATCGCCAAGCTCAGCCCGATGATGGCTGCCAGCACCCAGAGCGAAGCCGAGTCGGCGGTCGCACGCTGCCAGACTAGCGCCGCGAGGGCTGCCGTGCAGGCGGCGGCGCCGATCGCCGAAACGTACCAGCGGCTGGCCGTCTCCCGATGGCGCAGCGCGTTGGCCACGTTCACCGCGATAAAGACCACCAGGAAACCGGCGCTGCCCATCATCGAGATGCTCTCCAGGCTGAACAGATTGGCCACCAGCAGCGTCAGCGCGGCCGTCATCAGCAGCCCCTCCAACGGCTTGTTCCACACCTTGCGCTCCAAGAACTCCGGCAGTTCGCCGTCCTTGGCGATGATGTAATTGATCCGGGCCGCACCATACAGCGTGGCGTTGATGGCCGAGGCCGTGGAGAGCATGGCGGCAACGGCGATGAGTACGAAGCCCACATGGCCCATGAACGGTCGTGCCGCGACAGCCAAGGCGTTGTCCTTCGCCTGCACGATGGCGGGAACGTCCAAGTTGCCCACGGTGACGACTGATACCGCCACGTACAGGGCCATGACGAACAGCACCGCGCTGTAGTAGGCCCGCGGCAGGGTACGATTGGGGTCTCGCACGTCCCGGGCGGTGTTGGCAATCAGCTCGAACCCCTCGTAGGCGAGGAAGATGAGCATGCCACCAGCCACCAGGTGCATGGGTGGTGCCCATTGGCCCGGTGCGATCGCCGCTGGCTTCACGCTGAACAGGCCGATGGCGACGAAACCGAGGAGGATGGTGATCTTGAGTCCGACGATCCACTGTTCCGCCTCGCCCACCGCCTTTGAGCCGACCACGTTGAGCAGGGTAAGCGCCACCACCACGCCGCTAAGCAGAAGGTGTGCACCGATTCCCTGCCACGACGCCGGGAGGAAGCTCGCGCCGTAGCTGCCGAAGGCGTGGGCGTACAGCGAAAGCATGATCACATAGCTGATAGAGAGCAGGACGTTGAGCGAGCCGGTGACGAGGCCGGTGCCGAGCGCCTGGTTCAGAAACTCAACCGTGCCGCCGGGGCTCGGATACGCCACCGAGAGCCTGGCATAGGAGTAGCTCGTGAGCAGCGCCACCAGCCCGGCGAGCGCGAAGGCCACCGGCGTTCCGCCATGTGCCAGCTGCACCGCCAGCCCGAGCACGGCGAAGATGCCCCCGCCGACCATGCCGCCGACACCGATGGCGACGACCGACCAGTACCCCAGACTCCGCTTCGGTGACTCCGACATGGGGCGGATGCTACCGAAACCCGGCCCCTACTGGCAAAAGCAGCGAGCTTGCCTCTTTCCACGCCAGCCAAGGGTCCGGCTCGCCTCAGCTATTCGTCTCTCGCCAGGAGCGGACGTTGATGCCTCGAGCCGCCGGCGGCAGAATTCCGGCACGGGGCGGTCGACACATAACGGTGGATTGCTACCGCACGTCTACAAAACGGGACCGTCCCGCAACAACAGACCACAATCAAGGGTGCGGAGGGCAAAACAGCCCCGGAGTTTTGCACCGATGAGCGGGCGCGGTGCGAGCCACCTCTCCGTGCCATGCCCGTGCCACCGCGCCGAGGCGTGAGGAGGATTACGCAGATGTACTGGATCGTCGCTCTGCTGGCATTGGCCGAGCTCGGTATCGGATGGTCGCTCAGCTCCTTCCCGGTGGGCTCCCAAGGATCGGAGATCGCCTCACTGACTCACATCGCGCTCGGCATCGGCCTTGCTGCGTTGGTCATCATCATCCCGATCTGGCGGCTGTTTTCCGCGCCTGCGGCGTATCCAGCCGCCCGTCCGCACTGGCTCCAGATCGCTCTGCGGGTCTCGGAGTCACTGCTTTTCACCCTGCTGTTGGTGACCGCGCTGACGGGCTACCTGGCCTGGGCGTTCAGCGAAGGGGCGACGCCGAGCTGGACCCAGTGGCTGCCGTCCTCGATTCCGCTCGGCCAGCATGTCGGCGCGCGTTTCGACCGCTGGCACGAAATCTCCGCAATCGCCGTGGCCATCCCGATCATCGTTACACTGGTGCTGCTCACCTGGGGTGCGATCAAGGGGCACCGGATGCCCCATCTGCTACCGCACCACCGGCGGGTGCTGGTCCCGCACGAGGCGCCGCCACAGACAGCGAGCGAGGCGCCGGAGGCCGCGCCAGACCAGGACCTGCTCAGCAGAGCCCGGGCGCTCGCGCGGCACTTGAAGATTTTCGGAGTCATCGCGTTCTGGGTGCAGCTGTGCTTGGGGCTGATCGCGGCGGTGTTGCTCATCGTCACCACGTCGAGTAGCTATTACGAGCAGCATCTGCCCTCGCTACCCTATGGCTTCTCATGGGCCGAAGGTCTCATCTGGGCCTATCTTTCGCTTGGCCTGCTCGCGTTGACCGTCGTCGGCTTCTATTCCTGCATCCTGCTCGCCCGCGCATTGAAGCACGGCGAAATGCCGGATGGCGGCGGCGCCGGCGTGAAACGGCTGATCTCGACGATCAATTTCGGCAGTGCGCTGGGGCTGACACTGGCGCTCCTCGGCACCGCCTTCAGCATCGCGCTGCTGATCTCGAAGACTGTCTCGGAGCCGCCCGGCATCGCCATCACCGATCCCCAGGCGATCGTGCGCGCGGTCGACGTCTTCGTCCTGCTGGCGAACTTCGACATTGTCGTCGCGCACTTCATCAGCATTTTGATCTGCTCGTGGGTCGTCAATCGTCTCCACCACTTCCGCTTGTGGCCGACGACGACCAGCACATGAGCGTCAGTCCGCGGGAGTCGATGGGGAGCAGACGCATCGGCCGGCCGCACTCTGGGCCTACTACGAAGGCGGCAACGGCGGATGCGGCGAGCTTCCCAATCACGATGAAAACGCGATCTATCGCTCTCCTTCTCTTTGCCGTCTGGCTGCTGACCGTCCACAGCCTGCCGGTCTGGGCGGGTGAGACCTATGGTCCCACCCGTCAGGGCGATACCCTCTGGGGCATCGCGGGCAAGGTATACGGAGGCGACGCCATAACACGCGATCAGGGGATGCTCGCGCTGCTGCGGGCGAACCCGGACGCATTTGGGTCCCCATGCAACGCAAGCTCGCCGCTGCAGACGGGTGTCTTGCTTCAGGTCCCGTCGCCGGCGGAAGCAGCCGCACTGAGCGCAGATGCCGCGCAGCAGGAGTTCCAGCGCCAGATGCAAGAATGGACGCGGCATCGGCGGAGCGGAGAGCCCCTGGTCTGTCCGCCGGTCCGCGGCCCTCTGGCTACGTCGGCGCCGACGCTGCAGGCGGGAGCCGCAGCGACCGAAGGCCCGCCCGGCGCTCAGGCGCCGGCGACGATCTCGACCGAGCCAACGCCCGAGGCACCGATGCCGGCCGCTCCCGGCGCGGCGCAGCCGCGCTTACTTGCACCTGGCGAAGCTGCACCCGGCGAGGTCCCGCCAAGCGAGCCTGAGCCAGGTGAAGCGGCGCCCGGCGAGGCGCAAACACCCGAGGCGGCAACGAGCGAGGCGCCGCCCGGTGCAACTGCGCCAGCGGGGGCCGCACCATCTCCGGAAGCAGGCGAACAGCCACGGCCGGAGCCCGCTGCACAGAACGAGGCCCAGCCAGGTCTACCCGGTGGGGGATCGACGCCGGTGCCCCCACAGGCCGAGCATCTCGGGGCGCCGGGCCCGCTGTCTCCGGTCGTCGAATGGCGTCACCTCTGGCGCGAGATCGAGCCGGAGCTCGCGAAGCACGAGCGGCTGGATTGGCTCGGCATCCTGGTCGTGCTCGGCTTGGTTGTCGGCATCCTGCTCCACACGTATCGCAAGCGGCGCGAGGCGCGAGCGGCGGCGCCAGAAAAGACGGCCCCCACCGCGGGGGACTTCGACGCGCTGTCCGTGGACGAGGCGGTGCAGCGCTTGGACAGCGACCTGGAGCGGGGCCTGGCGACGTCCGAGGCAGAGCATCGGCTGGAGCAGTACGGCCGCAACGCGCTCGAAGAGCAGCAGGCGTCCCTGCTGGAGCGGCTGCTGCCGTACTTTTGGGGGCCAATCCCCTGGATGATCGAGGTCGCCGCGATCCTGTCGGCGCTGGTTCGCCATTGGGCCGACCTCGCGATCATCCTGGCGCTGCTGCTGTTCAACGCGGCGATCGGCTTCTGGCAGGAGCACAAGGCGACGAACGCGCTGGATGCGCTGAAGCGCCAGCTCGCGTTGAAGGCCCGCGTACGCCGTGATGGGCAGTGGCAACAGATGGCCGCGGAGCGATTGGTGCCGGGGGATGTGATCCGGCTGCGTCTCGGCGATGTCATCCCCGCGGACGCCAAGCTGGCCCAGGGGGACTACCTGTCCGTCGACCAGTCCGCGCTGACGGGCGAATCGCTGCCGGTGGACAAGAACGCGGGCGAGATCGTGTATTCGGGCTCCGCCGCCAAACAGGGCGAGATGGTCGCCGTGGTCACGGCTACCGGCGAGAACACCTACTTCGGCCGGACCGCGAAGCTGGTGCAACGGGCCGGTGGGGTCTCGCACTTCCAGAAGGCTGTGCTCGCGATCGGTGACTATCTGATCTATCTCAGCCTCGCGCTGGTCTCGATCCTGATCGTCG
>Ga0316576_10001443_pt1 | contig 12737 bp, 10 predicted proteins | sample S0NA_FD_203075 | JGI IMG/M metagenome (GOLD analysis project Ga0316576, IMG submission 203075) | Rhizosphere microbial communities from salt marsh grasses in Alabama, United States - S0-2_050615r3r5 | ecosystem: Host-associated > Plants > Roots > Rhizosphere | place: USA: Alabama | collected... | reverse complement strand
TGATCCACCTGTTTCTTGTACTTGGTGGCGATGGCGCGGCGCTGCTTGGGGGTCTTTTGGCCGCGCCAGATGTCCCGGGTCGCGGCGGTCACCAGCCGGTGGATCTGGTTCTGCAGCACGCTGGACTCGCGGCTGTCGAAGGTGTTCGAGCGCATTTTCGTCTCGGGCACGATGCCGTGGCGCTTGACGATGGCGTTGGCCCAGTGGGAGTAGCCGCCCTCGCCGAGCATGTCCCCGTCGAGGTAGTAGGTATGGTACTCGGGCTTGCTCGCGCCGCGGCGGGCGTGGTCGATGGCGCCGTGGGCCAGGTCCCGCAGGGCGTAGTAGTTGATGAACGAGGGGCTCAGTGCGCCGACGTCCTGGCCCTTGCGCTGGGCCATGCTCTGCAGCGTGCGGGTCCAGGCGAAGGCCCAGCAGCGCCCGCTCTTCTCCTGGTCGCGGACCGGGGCCTGGGGGACCGTGCAGGCGTAGTTGGTCTGGTGCTTGCGGACGAAGCTCTGGTTCACGGCGGCCGACCGCAGGCCCCGCTCCTGGACGTCACGCCGGATCTGCCGCGTGCGCTGGGCCTTGGCGACGCTGGATGGGTCGGCCGGGCGGCGGGCCCAGGCCAGCTGGCCCAGCGTGGCCAGCGCGAGCAGGACGACGACCAGCTGGAACAGCTGCCGAAAGCGGACGAAGGAGCGGGACCTTGGGATCATCCATCGCGCGTGCATCGTGACCTCGTCTGAATGCCGATGGTTTTGCACCATCTGTGCCACGATGTTTCTTCGGAATAACAGGCAAATAAGGCGGAAGTGGTCAGTCCACTGTCCACGCCGAGTAGCCACCCTGTCTGCGAGTCAGAGGGCGGCTAGGCCAGACTAGGCCAGACTAGCCGAGGGACAGGTGCTGCTCGGGGAGCTCGCCGCGCTCCATCTGCCGCCAGAGCTCGGCGACAAAGTCCGCGAAGCGGCGCTGGCTGGCGGGATCGTTGAAGTCAAGACGGATCGCCATGCCCGGGGTCTCGTCCAGCTCGTCGCAGCGCGTCACGTGACCCATCAATGGGACGGAGGCCGAGCCACTCGGCGGGGCGAGGCTGACCTGGATCGGCTCGTTTTGCCCGAGGAGCTGGGCCGAGTGGATGTAGACCCCCCCGGCGCTCAGGTCCCGGGTGAAGTTGATCCGCCGCTGACCCTGGACCCCGTAGGCCACCCTCAGTCGGATCGGCAGCCGGGGGTGCACTCGCCGCTCGGAGACCTCGCCCGAGCTCCAGCTGTGCAGGTAGCGCAGGGTCGCCTCGTACGAGCGGTCGACCTCGATGCCCACGCCGGCCAGGACTCGGCGGTCCGTCGCCGGGCGGCGCCAGACGACGCGGCCGCGCACGATGAAGCGAGGGCCCTCCGCGAACACCACGTCGACGGTGATCCGCGACCCGGTGCTCGGCGGCTGGTCCGTGGGGCAGAAGAGGATGTTGTCCTTCTTTGCGTCCCGGTGCAGCTCCCATTCCTCGCGGCGCGGGAGCTGGAGCAGCATGCGTGTCAGTGCCATGTTGTGAAGCCTGTCTGTCCGCCTTCAGGGTACCGCAACGCTGGGCGGCGGGCTACGGGCGGCGGATGTCGTGGCGCTTCATCAATCGATGCAAGTAGTTGCGGTCCACGCCCGCTTCCCGGGCGGCGGCGGAGACGTTCCAGTCGTGGCGGTTGAGCAGGCTGGTCAGGTAGCGCACCTCGAACTGGTCCACCGCCTGCCGCTTGGCCTCGCGGTAGTCCCCCTCGAGCGGGAGCTCCAAAGCTCCAACAGGCTCCTCGGTGCCCAGCACCTCGGGCAGGCGGAGCACGCTGCTCTCGGGGTAGAGCGCGACGGCGTGGCTGAGCACGTTGCGCAGCTCGCGCACGTTGCCGGGCCAGCTGTGGGCGCGCAGCGTCTCCACCGTCGAGTCGGGGACGACAACGTCGCGGCCGGCGACCTTGCTCAGGATGGTCTGGGCCAGGGGCTTGAGGTCCTCGAGCCGCTCGCGCAGCGGCGGCACGCGCAGGCGGACGACGGCCAGCCGATAGAACAGGTCGGGGCGGAAGGTGCCCTCGCTCACCGCCTGGTTCAGGTCGCGGCTGGTCGCGGCGATGGTCCGGACGCTGATCCGGCGCATCGTGTTGTCGCCGACCCGCTTGACCTGCCCCTGGTCCAGGGCCCGCAGCAGCTTGGGTTGCAGGTCGGTGGGCAGCTCGCCGATCTCGTCGAGGAAGATGGTCCCCCCGTCGGCGAGCTCGAAGGCCCCCTCCCGGCTGTTGAGCGCCCCGGTGAAGGCGCCGCGCATGTGGCCGAAGAGCTCGCTCTCGACCAGTCCCGAGGGGAGCGCGCCGCAGTCCACGACGACGAGCGGATCGTTGGCCCGGGCCGAGAGCCGGTGGATCTCGTGGGCCACCATCTCCTTGCCGGTGCCGGTCTCGCCCTCGATGAGCACGCTGACGTTGCTCGGGGCGATCTGCTGCACCATGCCGAAGAGCTGACGCATGCCGCGGCTGACGCCGACCATGTCGCCCAGCCGCTCGAGGGTGATCTCCACCTCGAGCTCGCGGTCCGCCGGCTCCACGGCGAGCTCCGTCGCTCCCATGCGTAGCACGGCAGGACCCTGGAGGATCGACTCCTTGATCCGCGTGTCCTGCTGGAAGGTGCCGTTGCTGCTGCCCAGGTCCCGGACCTGCAGGCCTCGCTCGAGCAGCCGCACCTCGAGGTGCGCCCGGGAGACGCAGGGGTCGTCGAGGACGAGGTCGTTGCTCGCGGCGGAGCCGACGAGCAGCGACCCTCGCTCGAGGGTGATGCTCGTGCCGGACTGCGGGCCGTTGAGCACGCGGACGACCCAGCGGCGGATCTTCAGCGCGCCCGAGTCGACGTCGGTGTAGACCAGTGTGGGATCATCGCGTTTGGAGGAGCGGCTCATCGACGCGGCGATTATATCCGAGTGGCGGTAAGAACCAAACGGGGAATCATGCCTCGGGATCCCAGTCGTCCTCCTCCTCGTCGCCGTCCAGCCGGAACACCTTCACCGTGTCGCGGTCGTCCAGGTCAGGGGGCTCCGCCGGCGTGGGTTCGTCGAAGTCCATCGCCGGCATGGGCTCGGTGTCGTTGCCCACCGGGCGGCCGCGCCCGAGCTCGAGGGTCTCGCCGTCCCCGATCGGGTCGGCGGGCTCGTCGGCGTCCATGTCGCCGGGGAAGAGCACGGCAGAGACCGAGGGCGTCGGCGGCTCGTCGACGAACGGCGGGGCCTCGTCCTGGACCGTGGCGTCGCCGACGGGCCGGAACGAGGGGGTGCTCGCCGGCCGCGACCGGGCGAGCTCCCCCACGCCGAGCAGGGTGTCCCGCTGGGACGGGGGCGGGACGATGACCTCCGGGGGGGCCTGCTGCTTGGTCGACTGCTCGGAGGGCTGCGGGCGAATGATCTGCATCTGCTCGCGCAGACACTCGACGAGGACCGCCAGGTCCCGGGTCGGCTCCGCGGGGGCGGGGATCAGCTCGAGCAGGGCGTCCCGCATGTCGGACGCGCGCTGGAACCGGCGGTCTGGATCCCAGGCCAGGGCGCGGTTGACCACCGCGGCGAGCTGCGGGGGGTAGCCCTCGACCGCCTGCTCCGGCGGGGTGTAGCGCTGATCATAGAGCGCGCGCAGCGTCTCCACCTCGTTTCCGGCGGGGAAGACCCGTCTGCCGGTGCTCACCTCGTAGAGCACCAGGCCGACCGAGAAGATGTCGGAGCGGTGGTCGATCTTCAGCCGCATCCCCTGCTCGGGCGACATGTAGGAGTACTTGCCCTTGAGCTGCCCCGGCCGCGTCCGGGTGAGCTGGATCTTCGCCTTGGCGATGCCGAAGTCGGCGAGCTTGACCTCGCCCTGCTTGGAGAGCAGCACGTTGTCCGGGCTGACGTCGCGATGGACGATGCCCAGCGGGCGTCCCTCCTCGTCGGTGCACCCGTGGGCGTAGCCCAGGGCCGCGCAGAGCTCCGCGACGAGGAAGCAGCCCAGGCCCAGCGGCAGCTTGCGCCCGGGCTGGCGGCGCAGGACGAGGGAGAGAGAGAGACCGTCCACGTACTCCATGGCGATGTAGTGCACCCCCTCCGCCTTGCCGAAGTCATGCACGCGCACCAGGTTGTGGTGGAACAGCTTGCTGGTCAGCCGGGCCTCGTCGACGAACATCTGTACGAAGTCCGAGCGATCCTGCAGGTGGGGCAGGATGCGCTTGACCACCAGCAGGGAGCCCTCCGGATCCTCGCGCCGGGTGGCGAGGAACACCTCCGCCATCCCGCCCACCGTGAGCCGCTGGACCAGGAAGTATGGACCGTAGGGGATCACCGGACCGTTTTACCCACGCGCGTCCACTCTACCACGAGAACAGCGGGGTCAGCAGGCGTTCGAGGGCTTGATACGAGAAGTGCTGGCGGCCGAGCTCGAAGTTGCGCTCGGCCATCGCGCGCCGTCGGGAGGGGTCGGCCAGCAGCAGCCGCGTCTGCTCCACCGCCTCGTCGGTCAGCACGCCGTCCTCGATCATCACCGTCTCGAAGCCCAGCGAGCCGATGTCCTCCCAGTACACCGGCTGGTAGCTGTTGACCAGGATCGGGCGCCGGGCGACCACGGCCTCGACGAAGGCGTTGCCGAAGCCCTCGTAGGTCGAGAAGTAGGTGCAGGCGTCGGCGCAGGCGTAGGCGTCGGAGAGCGAGTAGACGCGTCGGCCCGCCGCGCTCCCGCGTGCCGTGGCGAAGCGTTCGCCGGCGAAGCGCACCTGACGCTCCAGGCCGAGCTGCGCGGTGAGCCGCTCCAGCATCCGCGGGTACTCCTGGTCCGGCTCGTCCCGGGCGGTGCCGGTGATCACCAGGTGCACCGCGGGGTCGCCCAGCCGGTGCACGAGCTGGATCGCGGTCTCGATCCCCTTGCGCGCGACGATCCGCGTGACCTGGAACAGCAGGCGCGCCTGCGCCGGCAGGCCGAGATCCTCGCGCAGGCGGGCGTTGTAGGCGTCGGGCTGGCCCAGCGGGCGGTCGAAGTCCATCACGTTGGGGACCACCGTGACCTGCTCCAGGCCGAGCTCCTCCCGCAGCGCCCGCGCCGCCGCGCTGTTGATCACCGCGTGGCGCACGTGGGGCAGGCGCGCCGGGAAGCAGCGCTCGATGATCCGGCGCAGGCCGGGCAGGGGCGTGGCGTAGCGCTCGCCCCGCTCCCAGGGGAAGTCGTGGTCGTGGGTCACCACGCGTGTCTCGCCCCGGGCGAAGACGCGCTCGAGGGCCATCCCCATCGTGAGGTGGAAGGGCAGGGCGCTCGCGTTCTCCGAGAGCAGGCAGTCGACGCGCTCCCCGGCGATCCAGCGCAGGATACCCTCCTCGATCGCCGCGGCCTCGCGCTCGAGCCGCGCGAGCAGCGTGGTCTCGTCGGCGGGGTGGATGGAGGGGGCCGAGAAGAACGCCAGGCGCTGCCCCTCCAGCGCCAGCGGGTGGTCGAAGGCGAGCTCGGGCAGCAGGCTGACCCGCTCCACGCCGCCGATCTCCCCCTCCAGCTGACCGGTGAGCACGACGATTTCGTGGCCCATCCGGCCGAGCACGCTGATCCACTTCTCGGTCTCCAGGGCCACGCCGTCCACCCCGCCGATCCGCCCAATGACGATGCCGATGCGCATGGGTCGGCTCACCACTGGGAGCCGAAGGTCAGCAGCGGGAAGCCGATGGGGATGTACTTCATGATCTCGGACATGTCGGGCCAGAAGGGGATGACGAAGCTCACGTCGCCGTAGATGTGCTCGCCGAAGATGCGCACGCCGTAGAGCAGGATCCAGAGCTTGCCGTTGCCCACCGGGCTGTCCTCGGTCAGCGGGATGTAGAGCTCGGCGTTGAGCTTGACGCGGCGCGCGACGCGCCAGCCGAAGCCCACGGTGGGGGTCACGGCCCAGATCGTCTCGTGCTCCGTCTCGGTCGTGTCGGGGGCGGCGAAGTGGTAGACGCTGTTTTCCCAGCCGGCCGTCAAGCCGTTCACGTTGACCGCGAGGTTGAGCAGCAGGTCCGGGCTGCCGATGCTGAGCACCGGCCCGCCGCCGTAGATCGCCCCGCGCCACTCGTCGTCGTTGTCGATGTACGGGTAGATCACGCCGCCGAAGAGGCGCAGGCCCAGGGCCGCCTTCTCCCCCAGGCGGGTGGTGAGCTTGAGGTGCGGCATGAAGGCGACGAAGCCGATGGGCGGCGCCGTCTGCAGCCCGACCTCCAGGTAGTCGGTGACGCCGTAGTCGAAGTTCCAGTACGCGATGTTGTAGATCGTCCAGTTCCACACGCCCTTCTTGCGGCCGAAGGCGGTCGGGCCGTAGACCACCCGCGTGGCATCGGGGTCGGTGAGCTCCGCCGGGGCGGCGATCCTGGGCTCGACCTGCTCCGTCGCGTCGGGTGCGCTCGTTCGCAGCGCGGCCTCCCCGCCCAGGGCGCGGGTCAGCACGCTGCGGATCACCGGGTCGGCGTCGCGCCGCGCCATGCGCGTGGCCGCGGGCCGGGTCGAAGGCCGGGCGACCAGCTCGCGCAGGGCGTCGAGAACCGCGTGGCGGTTCGGGGTCGGGCCGTAGACCGCGGCGAGTGCCAGGGGCAGCACCGCCCGCGGGTCTCCGGTGGCCGCGAGCTGCTGGGCGGCGCCGGCCCCCTGCTCCGCGGTGAGCAGCTGCTCGACCACGTCGGCGAATCCCATTGCGGTGGGCGCCGAGGCAGGCGCCGAGCTGGGTGGGGCGGGGGGCGCGGGGATGCCCCCGATGCCCGGCTCGTCGGTGGTCTGGGCCGCGGCAGACAGGGGCAGGGCGAGGAAGACGACGGCAAGGGTGCGCATGGGCTGGGCTCCGGTTGACCCGCATTGTTCCACAACCCACCGCGCTTCATCGAGAATTAAGCGCGGCGCGGGGAGGTATCGCACCAGATCCTTGTTCGGGGGCCTGCGATGTCGCTACAATGTAAAGTGCGTCCGGAGAGGAGCTTCCTTTTGAACAGATCACCTGCAATGGTCCGCTGGATCCTGGCCCTTGTGCTGGTCGTGGGGATCGGGTGCCCCGGTGACTACCAGGCCCCGCCCGACACCCAGCCAGGCGGAAACGACTACTACGGACCGACCCCGGACTGGCCCCAGATACCGGCCGACGGGCCCCAGTGGCCGGACTACGGCCAGCAAGACTGGTACCAGCCGCCCCAGCCGGACCTGTGGTACTGGCCGCCGGACACAGGCTACATCGGCTCGCCCTTCGGCTGCCAGAAGGACAGCGACTGCTTCGGGCTCAAGTGCTGTGGGACCCCCTGGGGCGTCAAGCTCTGCGCCGACACCTGCCCCAAATAGCAACGACCACCAGCAGGAGCAGGACCAGCGCTCCACCCGTTCCCCGCGGCTCGCCGCTGACACGGCAGCAACCGTCGTCCTCGCCGGGAGGCGGCGCCGTGGTGTCACCCGCGCTCCCGCTGTCCGGGTAGGTCACGCCGCCATCCGCACCGACCGGCCCGTCGCCCTGGGCGATCGGGCTGTCGCCCTGGGGCAGGGCGTCGCCGGTGACGATCCCGCTGTCGCCCGGCAGGGGCCCGTCACCCGGCTGGACCCCGGTGTCCGGGGGCACGCAGCCCGGGACCGGCTGGTGCACGCACTGCTGCTTCGCGCAGCTGTCCGTCGTGCACGGGTTGTTGTCGTCACAGTCGGTGCTGGTCTGACAGCACCCCGGGACGGCGGTGTGACCGCAGGCGTTGTTTGAGCAGGTGTCCTGGGTGCAGGGGTTGCTGTCGTTGCAGTCGGCCGGCGTGTTGCAGCAACCGCCTGTCTTGGCGTTGAGGCAGATCCCGGTGGCGACGTTGCACGTGTCGGTGGTGCAGGGGTTGCTGTCGTTGCAGTCGGCGTCCGCCTTGCAGCAGCCGGGGATGGGGTAGAACGTGCAGGTCCAGGTCTTGTAGTCGCAGGTGTCCTGGGTGCACTTGTTGCCGTCGTCGCACGGGATGGTGAAGCTGCAGCAGGTCGGATCCTTGGCGTAGGCGCACTTGTGCGTCGTCAGATCGCAGTAGTCAGTCGTGCACTGGTTGTTGTCGTTGCACTGGCTGTTCGCGGTGCAGCAACCAAGCAGCGGCGTGTGCGTGCAGACGTGGACAAGCGCGTTACAGTTGTCGTTGGTGCAGGGGTTGTTGTCGTCGCAGTCAGCCGGCGTGTTGCAGCAGTTGTAGACCGGGTTGTTGATGCACTTCTTCGTCTGCTTGTCGCAGTAGTCCTGGGTGCAGACATTGTTGTCGTTGCAGTCCGCGTCGGTGGCGCAGTTGCCCACGTTCACCGTGTACTTGGTCACTCCGTTGAGGTCGCCGGCTGCTGTCTTGTCGCCGTTCGCGGCGAGCCCGGCGCCGAAGAGCGTGTAGGTGCCGTTGACGTTGGGCGCGGTCCAGTCGAACTTCCAGCTGATGGCGCCGAGGGAGGGCGAGCTCTTGGGGCTCGAGTGCACGAGCTCGCCCGACAGGAGCTTGGTCGTGGTCTCCTGGGCGTTGACCGCCAGGGTCCCACCGGAGGCGGCGACGTCCAGCCCGCCCACCCCTGGGTTGAGGATGTTGCCAAAGAGGCTGAGGGAGAAGGTGGCCTTGGCGCCGGGCTGGAGGTAGGTCGGGCCGGTGATCGTGACCTTGGCCGCGCTGCCGGCGGTCTTGTGGCAGGCGCTGCAGGTCGTCGCGTTCATGCCAGAGTAGCCGGCGACGCCGGCGCTGTTGCCGCGGGCGAGGCCCGGGGCGAGCAGCACGGCTGCGGCGAGAAAGGCTATGGTTCTCATGGCGAAACCCTCCAGGAGTTAGCAGTGATCCGATCGTCGCAGATCCTGGTGGGACCGTACAGGGGGGAATGTAAGCGGCGCCGCTCAGTTCGGGGCGGGGGTCCGTTGCTCGGGCACGAAGCCCAGGGGCAGCGGCAGGGTCGTCTCGGTGTGGAGGTCGAACGAGCTGTCCGTGGGGACCTTGTAGATGTCACGGATCAGGCGGTCGATGGTGTCCGGCATGTACTTGACCCAGAGCTTGATCGGAACGTCGGTGACGTCCGCGTCATCGGGGGCCAGGCACAGGGTCAGCATGTAGTCCATCAGGTAGCGGATGCTGGTGGCCAGCGGCGAGCGGTAGGTCTGGCTGCTGCGCTGGGCCAGCACGCGATCCTCGTGCATGCTGCGGCCGATCTCCGACTCCAGGAACTCGTAGAAGTTGGCGACGATGATCTCGAGGAGGACGTGGTCCTCGCTGGACTCGATGAACTCCCGGTACTGGTCCCCGACCCGGGTCGCGTCGAAGCCGCGGTGGCCGAGCACGCTCAGCGACTGCCCGCTGGGGGGATGGCCGAGCAGCCGGTCCTTGGGCAGGATGTAGGCCACCCGCAGGTTGGTCGCGTTGTAGTTGCCGGAGTGCTGCTCTTGCTCGAGGAGGGTCGTCGCCGGGTTCGAGGTCAACAGATCGAGGAGCCGTGGGTACTGGTCCGGCTCGACGATGAGCTTGACCCCCACCACGTCAGGGATGGACAGGATGGGCAGCTCGGACTGGATCGTGCCGAGCTTGATGCTCTTGATCAGGCGGCGCTCGGCGTGGCGAAACTCCTCGACCATCTGCTCGGGGGGCGTGATCAGCTGATCCTTGGCGATACCGAGCCGCGCGGCACGCTCGGCGGCGAGATCGTCGGCGTGTCCGCGGATCCGCTCGAACATGAAGTCGACGATGCGCCGGCTCCCTTTCTCGGCGATCCGGCGAAAGCGCTTGATCCGCGTTGTCCCCAAAAAGACCGGCGCGCCCGCCTCCCGCGTGTAGTAGACCATGCCGTCGAAGGGGCTCTCGCGGTAGAAGTCCTCGGGAAAGCGGTTGTAGCGCGCGATCATGCTCTCGATGCGCGGGTTCGTGTACAGCGGGTGCTTGGCGACGAAGTCCTTGAGCCGCCCCTTGGTCTTGGCCGGGAAGCAGAGCGGCTCCTTGCCATACAGCCCGTAGAGCAGGTCCTTGGCCAGCTCGTCGACCCACATCCGCGCGATGTACGAGTTGAAGTTGACGATGGCCTTGAGCCGCCGCACGTCGTCCGGCTGTGGCTGGTTCACCATCCACCGGGAGACGATCTCGGCGAACCGGACGCGGTGGAGGAAGCTTTCGAGGTAAAGCATTGCAGCGCAATCCCTGCGGATCCGCCGCGCTTGCGGCGGATCACGGTCCCAGTCACCTGCTCAAGGTAGCCCTACCCCTTACCACCTTCCGACCACCCTGTCGAGGCAGCCGGGTTGACGCGCTGCGTAGTCCGACGCTGTGACCGGAACCGCCAGGTTTTGGCAGGGCTGTAGTTGTGGTAGTGTCGCCGCGGAAGGCCACCATGGAGGTCGCCGGAGGATGAAGATGAAGCACGTGCTTGTGCTGGGATTGCTGGTGCTCGGCGCGGGGTGCTCGGACGACACCACGCCGGTTGACTCCGGTCCCAAGCCGGACGTCGCCGTCCCCGACCTGGAGCTTGACGCGCCGCTCCCGGATCTCGCCCTCGAGGCCGGTGCGGACCTCGCCGCTGATCTGTCGCGCGACACGGCGCCCGGTGACGCCGGGGACGCGGCGATCGCGGACAAGGGGCCGCCCGACCTGGCCGTCGCGGACATGGGGACCCCAAACCTGACCGGGACCATCACCCGCACCGTGGAGCCGATCCTCGACGCCAAGGGCGATGTCTGGATCGGGATTTCGTTTCTGCCGCCGCCGATCCAGTCGAACACGACCATCATCAAGGGAGTCTCCCTGCCGTCCAAGAGCAGCAGCCACGCCTACGGCATCAGCGTACCGGTCGGGACCTACTGGCTCTTCGCCTTCCTCGACGACAACTCGAACGCGGCCTTCCCCTTCGCGGTGCCGGACGTGGTGGACCTGGCGACCTCCAAGGCGACCCAGATCAAGGTCGTCGCCGGGCAGCCGCTCCAGGTTGACCTCGTGCTCGACGCCCTCGGCGGCTACGTCGCCACGGACGCTGGCGTCCCCACGATCACCGGGCTGAAGGGCACGGTGAAGGCCAGCGTGGCGCCGGCGCTGGACGGCAAGGGCATGCTCCGCGCGTCCCTGCACTCCCAGCTCCCGCCCGCCGGGCAGGTGGCCCAGAGCGGGCTGAACAACGCCGACCTCTCCTCGCCGTTCACGCAGGAGATGTTCTTCCTCGGCAACCTCACGGCCGGCAACTACTACCTGCGGGTCTACCTGGACGACAACGGCAACAACAAGCTCGACACGGACGACCTTACGCACTCGAGCCCGATCCAGGTCCACGTGGTGAGCGGGACCATCGCCAGCTACAGCGTGGTGCTGGACAAGGTCCAGCAGTGAAGGACGGCCCGCGGCTCTTCGCCTTCGACGTCGACGGGACACTGATCAGCAGCCGGGACGGTCGGGTGGTCTGGCAGCTGCTGAACCAGCGCTTCGGCAGCGATCCCGAGCAGGACGGGAAGCTGTTTCGGGCCTACCTGCGCGGCGAGATCACCTACGCTCGCTGGGTCGACCTCGACGTCGGGCGCTGGGCGCGGGCCGGGGCCAGGCGAGACCAGCTGGTGCAGGTGATCTCGGAGCACCTGTTCCCGGTGGCCGGCGCTCGCGAGCTCCTCGCGGAGCTCCGCCGCCGGGGCCACCGCCTGGCGGTGATCAGCGGCACGCTGGACCTCACGCTCGAGGTGCACTTCCCCTCCTCCCCCTTCGACGACGTCTTCACCAACCGGATCTGGTTCGACGAGGCCGGTTGCATCGAGGGCTGGGAGGCCACGCCCTACGACATGGAGGGCAAGGCCCAGGCCCTGACGCAGCTCTGCGCGGACCGTCAGATCCCCCTCGAGCGGACGGTGTACGTCGGGGACAACATCAACGATATCCAGGTGATGCAGGCGGCGGGCCTGGCCGTGGCTTTCGAGCCCAAGCACCCGAGCGTGTCCGAGGCGGCGGACCTCGTCGTCGAGGGCGATCTCCGACGCCTGCTCGACGAGCTGGAGGGCGCGGGTCGTCGCGCGAGCTAGTAGGCGTAGTCGAACTTGAAGCCCGGCTGCTTGACCGAGCGGTAGTCGCCCGGAGGGGTGTAGACGATGATCAGCGCCGGGTCGGCGCCGGCTGCCTTCTTCCACAGCGGGCCGGCGCTCGACTCGCTGCGCTTGAAGGGCTCGAGCTTGCCGCCGTAGGCCCGCAGCCCGCTCGCCGGGCTCGCGTCGGTCTGCTTGAGCTGCTCGCGCAGCAGGCGCGAGACGAAGCTCGTGCACCCCATGCCGCACTCGCGCTTCTCCTGCACGAGCCCCGCGGCCCGCCCCTGGAGCTCCTTGATCTGGCCCGGCTCGCCGACGAAGACCGCCTCGTAGAAGCGCTGGTGCATGCCCTCCATCGGCACCAGTCGCGCGCGGGTCCCGGTGGAGGGGAACGGCCTCGCGCCCCTCGGCACCGCGTCGGTGACCAGGTCGCCGATGCGCAGCTTGCTGTGTCCCCAGCGTCGGGAGGGGTAGACGCCGATGCCCACCGTGCTGCCCAGAAGCTTGCGCAGGGCGTGGTGCTCGGCCGAGCCCCACTGGACCTGGACGATGCGGCGGGCCGGAACGCGGACCTCGCGCCCGAGCGACTTGGTTAGCTCCGCGCTCAGCCGCGAGGCGACCGCGGGGTGCGCGGTGGGGAGCCGCCCCTCGCGCTGCAGGCCCCGCACCGCTCGCCGCAGCTCGATGGTCTGGCGGGCCCAGGGTGAGAGCCGCTGCAGGCGGGCGCTGTCGGCCCGGGCGCCAGAAGCGAC
>Ga0316576_10001442_pt1 | contig 12742 bp, 6 predicted proteins | sample S0NA_FD_203075 | JGI IMG/M metagenome (GOLD analysis project Ga0316576, IMG submission 203075) | Rhizosphere microbial communities from salt marsh grasses in Alabama, United States - S0-2_050615r3r5 | ecosystem: Host-associated > Plants > Roots > Rhizosphere | place: USA: Alabama | collected... | reverse complement strand
TCGCACCGCCTCCTCGGCGTTGTCCTGGACGTGCCGCATGTAGGCCTGGACGACGTCCAGCCCGAAGTGCTCGATCATCGCGGTGACCTCGGCGACACCCTTCTCGTTCGCCGCGACCTGGGCTCGCAGGTCTGCCAGGTTCACCTCGGGGTTGCGGGACGGGTACGGGGCCTCGGTGAGCAGCCGCCGCGTCGCCTCCTCGCGGAACTCCCCGCCGCGGACGAGGAGCCAGCTGTCGAGCAGCACCCCCTCCTCGTCCACGGTGCGGCTGAAGGCGGGCATCGAGCCCGGGGTGAGCCCCCCGATCTCGGCGTGGTGACCGCGGGACGCCACGAAGAACAGCACCTCGTCCTCCCCGAACACGGGGGTCACCACGGTCACGTCCGGGAGGTGGGTGCCCCCGTGGTAGGGGTCGTTGACCGCGAACACGTCACCGGGCCGCATGTCGGGGTTGCGGGCGATGACCTCCTTGATGCTGACCCCCATCGAGCCGAGGTGCACCGGCATGTGCGGGGCGTTGGCGATGAGGTTCCCCTCGGGGTCGAACAGGGCGCAGGAGAAGTCGAGCCGCTCCTTGATGTTCACCGACTGGGCCGTGCTCTCCAGGCGGGCACCCATCTGCTCGGCGATCGCCATGAACAGGTTGTTGAACACCTCGAGCATCACCGGGTCGACGTCGGTCCCGACCCGCTCGTCTCCCCGCGCCCGCACCCGCCGCAGCAGCAGGTGCCCGAGCGGAGTCCGCTCTGCCTGCCAGCCGTCGTCGACGACGGTGGTGGCGTCGGGCTCGGCGATGATCGCCGGACCGGTCACGACGGCCCCCACGGGCAGGTGCTCGCGACGGTGCAGCGGGACCTGCCTCCACGCCCCGCCCGTCCACATCGGCACGGTCTCGGGCGGGCCGGCCCGGGCGCGCGCCTCGGCGACCGGCCGCAGGTCGGTCGGCTCGCTCACCCCGATGGACTCCACCGACACCGCCTCGACGACCAGGGGCCGGTCCATGAGGAACGAGTACGTGCGCCGGTAGGCCGTCTCGAACGCGTGCCGCATCGGGTCGGGCTCGTCGAGGAGCACGGCCACGGCCGTGTCGGTCCCCTCGTAGCGCAGGTGAACGCGCTGGACCAGGCGCAGTCGCTCGGCGGGCACCCCCTGCTCGAGCAGCTCGGAGTGGGTAACCTCCGCGAGCGCGGCGGCGACCCCGCGCAGCCGGGGCATGAGTGCCGGCTCGAGGCGGGCCTCCACCGACTGCTCCCGCATCGTCGTGACGTCGGCGAGCCCGATCCCCAGCGCCGAGAGGACACCGGCCATCGGGGGGGCCAGCACCGTGGTGATGCCGAGGGAGTCGGCCACGGCGCAGGCGTGCTGACCCCCTGCCCCCCCGAAGGTCGTGAGCACGTACTCGGTGACGTCGTGGCCCTTCTGCACCGAGATCGTCTTGACCGCGTTGGCCATGTTGGCCACCGCGATCGCCAGGAACCCGTCGGCGACTTCCTCCGGGCTCCGGTCGTCACCGGTCGCCTCGTGGATGCGGCGCGCCAGGGCTGCGAACGTCTCGACCACCACGTCCTTGTCCAGGGGCTGGTCGGCGTCGGGTCCGAAGACGGACGGGAAGTGGCGCGGCTGGATGCGTCCGAGCATCACGTTGGCGTCCGTGACGGCCAGCGGACCGCCGTTGCGGTAGCAGGCTGGTCCGGGGTCGGCGCCGGCCGAGTCAGGGCCCACCCGGTACCGGCCGCCGTCGAAGTGCAGGATTGAGCCGCCGCCGGCGGCCACCGTGTGGATGTCGAGCATGGGAGCACGCAGCCGGACTCCGGCGACATGGGTGTCGAACACGCGCTCGTACTCACCCGCGTAGTGAGAGACGTCGGTGGAGGTACCGCCCATGTCGAACCCGATGACCTTGTCGAAGCCCGCCAGGGCCGACATCCGGACCATCCCGACGATGCCTCCGGCCGGGCCGGACAGCACGGCGTCCTTCCCGCGGAAGTGGCCGGCCTCGGCCAGCCCGCCGTTGGACTGCATGAAGAGCAGGCGCACCCCGTCGAGCTCGGCAGCGACCCGGGCCACGTACCGCCTGAGCACCGGTGACAGGTAGGCGTCGGCCACCGTCGTGTCGCCGCGGGAGACCAGCTTCATCAGCGGGCTGACCTCGCTCGACAGCGACACCTGCCCGAAGCCCAGGGCGCGTGCCACCCCCCCGGCCGCCTGCTCGTGCTGGGGGTGGAGGTGGCCGTGCAGGCAGAGCACGGCAAGAGAGGACACGCCACTGGCGCGCACGCGCTCGAGGTCGGCACGCAGCTGCTCGAGGTCGGGGGGCACCAGCTCGGTACCGTCCGCGGCGACCCGCGCGTCGAGCTCGACGACCTGCTCGTGCAGGAGCTCCGGGAGCCGGATGTGGCGGTCGAAGATGCGCGGGCGGTTCTGGTAGGCGATACGAAGGGCGTCGGCGAAGCCACGGGTCACGACCAGGGCCGTGCGGTCACCACGGCGCTCGAGCAGAGCGTTGGTGGCCACGGTCGTGCCCATCCGCACGGCGTCGACCAGGTCGCCGGGCACAGGCTCACCGGCGGGGACGTCCAGCAGCCGACGGATGCCCTCGACGGCAGCGTCGCCGTAGTGCGGGTTCTCCGAGAGGAGCTTGTAGCTGACCAGGGTGCCGTCGGGTCGGCGCGCGACCACGTCGGTGAAGGTCCCACCTCGGTCGATCCAGAACTGCCAAGCCGCCATCGGCGGCAAGACAACCACAAGTCGCCGGCTCGCAGACCGGCAGCAGAGGGGGCTAGGCCGCGCCGCTCCCCTGCTTGCGCATCGCCATGACGACGGCTCCCACGACCAGCACAACGAGCAGCAGCATCAGCAGCTTCTTCATCGGGCTCCCTTCCTCACCTCGACACTAGACCGAGACCACCCAGGCACGATGTGACGCTCGCCACACCGTCGTGTTGGATGCTGTCCGTGCGGCACGCGAGGCTCCGATGACCAGCGAGTCGGTGGCCGCAGCCACCGACGCGCTGGACGCCCGGCTGGGCGCTGCCACCACCGCCAGGAGCCTGGAGTTCTGGACGACCCTGATGAAGGGGGAGGCGGTGTTCCGCGGAGTGCCGATGGCCGGCATCCGCCAGGCGTGCCGGGGTGTGTGGGACGAGCAGGACCTCGGCTCCTGGCCGACCGAAGACCTGCTCGGTCTCGCGCATCACTGGTTCGCCCGGCCGGCGAGCGAGGACAAGCTCGCCGCGGTCCTCATGCTCGCCGAGCTGATGCCGGGTCGGTTGACGCTCGCCCACGTTGACGGCCTCGCCCATCCCCTGGCCACCGGGGACGTCGCCGACTGGAACGTGACGGACTGGTACGCGACGAAGTCACTCCACCGGTTCCTGCGCGACGCCGCAGACATCGAGTCCCGTGCGACCGCCATCGCCACCTGGGCGCAGGCCGACAGGCTGTGGCACCGCCGTGCGGGGGTGGTGGCGTTCGTGGGGCTCGCCCCCCAGGCCGACCAGCTCTTCGACGGGTTCGTCGAGGTCGTGCTCGACGCCTGCGCCGCGAACCTCGCACGTCCGGAACGCTTCGCCCAGACCGGCCCCGGCTGGGTCCTGCGCGAGCTCTCCCGAGCCGTACCCGAACGCGTCCGAGCGTTCGTCGAGGCCCACCCCGAGATGTCGCCGGAGGCCCGCCGCATGGCGACGGCCCGCCTGCGGCCGGGTCCGTACCGGCGCCGGTGACCCGCCCGGAGCCGCAGCGCCTCGTAGCCTGCCCGCCATGACCTCTGCCCAGGCAGCCCCCCACCCGTTCCGGGTCGCCGTGGACAACCGCGACCTCGACGCCGTGATGGCGCTGATGGATCCCGACGTCCGCCTCCACTCCCCGGTCGCCTTCCGGCCGTTCGTCGGTCAGGAGCAGGTCAGGGAGGTGCTCGGCAACGTCCTGCAGGTCCTCGAGGACTTCCACTACGTCGACGAGCTCGCCGGAGAGGGCACCCATGCCCTGGTGTTCCGGGCCCACATCGGGTCCACGCAGGTGGAGGGCCTCGACCACCTGCGCCACGGTGCGTCGGGGCTGGTGACCGACCTCACTGTGATGGTCCGTCCGTTGTCTGCGGCGATCGCTCTGGCCGAGCAGATGTCCGCTCGAGTCGGCCACCTCGCCAAGCCGTGAGCCGAGCGTCCTCCCTCGACGCCAGGTGACCGACGACGAGCACCGACACCAGGGCAGCACCGAAGCACCACAGGGAGGGCCATGCCCACCAGTTGGCGACCAACGCGACGGCGGCCATCACCGCCCCGGTCACCCCGATCGCCCGAAGCCACGGCCACGAGGAGCGCAGCGGCGGCACGAGCGTCACCAGGACGTACACCACGACCAGCCAGCTCAGCCCGGTGTCGGGCATCGGGTACTCCAGGCTCCAGTCGGCCCGGGCCGCATGCACGTCCGGCGCCAAGGCCTGACCGGCCCACAGCGGGGCCACGGCGACAGCGAGGGCGAGCAGCCACAGCATGGACCGGCGTCGGCCGGCGTCGGGCTCGGCGAGCGCGACGGTGAGCGGGATCCACACCGGCAGCAGCACCCACGCGAACAGCACCCAGGCACGCACGCTCGGGCCGGTGCACGACATGGCGTCATCGGCGTCGAGGAGCCGCCAGGTGATGCCCTCGGAGAGCTGGTGGGCCGCGAACGCCAGCGGCAGTCCGGCCAGGAGCAGGTCGCTGGGGTGCCGCACGTAGCGCAGGCCCGCAACTCCCACCGCGCCGACCACCCCGGCTGCGGCGAAGCTCACCTCGGCGTTGAAGCACATCTCGCCTGAGGGTCCCATCGCGGGGAGACGGCTTCAAGGGTCGAGGTACTCGTGAGGCTTGGTGACATACCTGCGCCCGGTGGGCGTGACCCAGGTCAGCTCGCCATCGCGGGTCTGCTCGACCCTCCATCCCACCGCATGGGTCTTGAGCCGGTGGTGGTGGCGGCACAGGCAGCAACCGTTCGCCACCGACGTCGGCCCATCCGGCCACGGCACAACGTGGTCGCAGTCGCAGAGCCGCGCCGGCCCCCGAGCACCCCGGCGCCCGGCACGTGCGGTCGCGCGCCCGGATCAGGCGTTCCACCACCGGGCCGTGCTGGTACCCCGAGCACGGACCACTCTCGGCGAGCGACGCCGGGACGGGGCCGCAGCCGGGGACCTCCGCCGGGCTGCACCCGCGTCCCGCCAGGGTGTCCACCGGGATCGTCACCTCCAGCGACACGAGGGGGGCCGGAGCGCTGCCGTCGGGCTGGACCCCCCGTCACCCGTCAGCCCGTAGAGCGACAGGCGGCGTCGTCGAGCGCCGCCCGCAGTGCCAAGGCATCCGCGGCAGCAAGGCCCACGGCTCGGCGCACCCGTCACCACGGGAGCTGACCTGAACACGTCGGTCACCATGTCGTGGCGGCGAGTCGTCGGACCGGCCCGCCTCGGCTCGCAGCGGCAGCAGGAGGCGCCGCATGCGCTGGGTTGAGGGCCGAGACCGGGCGCGGCCTCGACTCGAGCCAGGCCACCGTGCTGGCCTCGACGGCGGCCAGTCGGTACGGGTCGACCAGGGCCGCCACCTCATCGAGGTGCTCGACCAGGCGCTGCGCCGTCCTGCTGGTCGAGCTCCTCCACCGGGGAACCCGCCGTCCCCACCCGCTCGATCATGTGTCCAATTCTGGTGCGGGGGTCCGACACAAACGGCGGCGCGCGCCGGGGCGGACAGTCGGCCGGCGACCGACGTCGTCGAGCCCCGCGGCGTCACCGGCCCGAGATCGGTGTGCCCCCAGGACGGTCAGGCCAGCCGGGCGAGGGCGGTGCGGATCCGCTTGTCCGACACCGGCCGGGGCGTGCCGAGCTGCTGGGCGAACACGCTGACGCGGTACTCCTCGAGCAACCACCGGACGTCCTGGACGTCGGGGTCGAGGACGCGGCCGGCCGGAAGGCGGTCCACCACGTCGTGGTAGGCGTCCTCGACCTCGTGCACCCGGACCATCCGAGCGGCATCCTTGCCGGGCTCCCCCGGTGCGACCTCGAGGCGGCGGCGCATCCCCTGCAGGTACCTGACGAGGTCGGGCAGGCGCTCGGCGCCGACCGACGTCACGAAGCCCCGAGGGACCAGGCCCTCGAGCTGAACCTCGAGGTCCTCCCGCACGGCGGACTCTGCCGGCAGTGCCTCGAGCCGCAGAGTCACCTCGTGGGCGAGGCGCAGCACGTCGGAGACCCGCGCGACCACCGCCTGCGTTGCGTCTGCGAGCCTCCCGGCGACGTAGTCGCGCAACCGCTGGTACGACGCCTCGTCCCACACCACTCCCCCGCCCTCGACGACCAGGTCGTCGACGGCAGCCGCGACGCAGTCGGCCAGCAGGGCAGGCACGTCGGGGTAGGGGTTGTGCGCGAGCGGCAGCTTCGTCGGGCCGTCCAGCGACCTCACCACCGAGCGCAGCGGGGAGGGCAGCTCGGCCAGCAGGAGCCCACGAAGCCCGCGGGGCATCGCACGACGCTGCGCCTCGGGGTCGGCCAGCACCCGGAGGGACACCGTTCCCTCCCCCGCGACCAGGGCGGGGTACCCGCGCACCGACCCGCCCTCGCGAGGCACCTCCACGCTCGTGGGGATGGTCCCGAGCTCCCACGAGCCCAACCCGGTCCTCTCCAGGTCGGGGGCGGCGGCGGCCACGGCGGAACGGGTCGCCGGCGCGAGGTCGCGCTGCAGCGCCGCCACGTCCCGGCCCTCCGCGACGACCGCCCCGTCCGCGTCGACGACCCGCGCCCAGATGCGCAGGTGGGACGGCACCGCGGTGATGTCGAGGTCGGACGCGCTCACCACGGGCCCCCCGAAGCCGGTGAGGGCCTCGGCCACGGCGTCGAGCAGGGACCCCGATGGCTCGGGCAGCCGCTCGAGCACAGCAGCCGCGTAGTCCGGGGCCGGGACGAAGGACCGACGCAGCGCCTTCGGCAGGGACCGCAGCAACGCCGTGACGAGGTCTGCCCGCAACCCGGGTACCTGCCAGCCCAGCGCGTCGGGGTCCAGCCGGTTGAGCACGGGCAGCGGGACGGTCACCACCACGCCGTCCCGGTCGGCCCCCGGCTCGAACCGGTACTCCAGGGGGAGGACGAGGTCGCCCTGGCGCCAGGTGTCGGGGAGCTGCTGCGGGTCGACCCCGTCGGCGCCGGGGCGAACGAGCTGCTCCCGGGTGAGCGTCAGCAGGTCCGGTGACCGCTGCCGCTCGCGCTTCCACCAGGCGTCGAAGTGGCGCGCCGAGACGACCTCGGCCGGGACGAGGGCGTCGTAGTGCGCGAGAAGCGTGTCGTCGTCGACGAGCAGGTCGCGGCGCCGCGTGCGGTCCTCGTCGGCGCGGATGCCGTCGAGGAGTGCTCGCGTCCGGTGGAAGAACGCGTGACGGGTGTCCCAGTCCCCCTCGACGAGGGCGTGGCGCAGGAACAGCTCGCGGGCGCCCTCCGGGTCCACGCGGGCGTACGGAACCGTGCGTCCGGCCACCACGGGCAGGCCATAGAGCGAGACCCGCTCCGACGCTACCGCGGCTCCTCGCCGACGGTCCCAGCGCGGCTCGCTGTAGGTTCGCTGCAGCAGGTGGTCGGGCGCCGTGCGCTCCACCCACGCCGGGTCGACGCGGGCCACGTCGCGTGCCCAGACCCGTGAGGTCTCGACCAGCTCGCCGGCCATCACCCACCGTGGCGGTCGCCTCGCCAGCACCGAGCCGGGGTTGACCGCGAACCGTGCACCCCTCGCCCCCTGGTAGTCGCGTCGCTCGGCGTCCCACATCCCCACGTGGGAGAGCAGCCCGGCCAGCACCGCCCGGTGGATGCGGTCGGCCTCGGCCCGCTCGGCGGCCAGGTCGGGACGGGCGGGCACGGTGATGCCGAGCTCGCGGCACGCCTGGCGCAGCTGGGTGACCAGGTCCTGCCACTCCCGCAGCCTCAGGTAGTGCAGGTACTCGGACCGGCACATCCGCCGGAACGCACTGCCCGAGAGCGCTCGCTGCCGCTCCTGGACGTACACCCAGAGGTTGAGGTACGTGACCAGGTCTGAGGCCGGGTCCGCGAACCGGCGGTGGGACGCGACCGCGGCCTCACGGGAGTCCTCGGGACGCTCACGGGGGTCCTGGATCGACAGGGCCGCCGCGACGACCAGCACCTCCTGGACGCACCCGAGCCGCTCCGCCTCCAGCACCATCCTCCCGAGGCGTGGGTCGACCGGCAGCCTCGCCAGCCGTCGGCCCAGCCCGGTGAGCCGGCCGTCGCGCAGGGCCCCGAGCTCGTCGAGGAGGGCGAGCCCGTCACGCAGGCTGCGCCGGTCCGGAGGGTCAAGGAAGGGGAACTCCTCGAGCTCTCCCAGCCCGAGCGCGGCCATCTGCAGGATCACCGCAGCCAGGTTGGTGCGCAGGATCTCCGGGTCGGTCCACCGCGGGCGTGCGTCGTAGTCCACCTCGGAGTACAGCCGGATGCAGACCCCGTCGGCGACCCGACCGCAGCGACCGGCTCGCTGGTCGGCCGAGGACCGGGACACCGGCTCGATCGGCAGCCGCTGCACCTTCGTACGCTGGCTGTACCGGGAGATGCGGGCGGTCCCCGCGTCCACGACGTACCGGATCCCGGGGACGGTCAGCGACGTCTCGGCGATGTTCGTGGCCAGCACGACGCGCCGCCCCCCGTGCGGTGCGAACACGCGGTGCTGGTCGGCGGCTGACAGGCGGGCGAACAGCGGCAGCACCTCGGTCGTCGGCGACAGGTGCCCGCGCAGCGCCTCGGCGGTGTCGCGGATCTCCCGCTCCCCGGACAGGAAGACGAGCACGTCGCCGGGCGCCTCGTCGGCGAGCTCGTCCACCGCGTCCAGCACAGCCTGCACCTGGTCGCCCTCGCCCGGGCGGTAGCGCAGCTCGACCGGGTACATGCGGCCTGACACCTCGAGCACCGGAACCGGAGCGTCGACCACCGGGGCGAAGTGCGCGGCGAACCGCTCCGGGTCGATCGTCGCGGACGTCACCAGGACGCGCAGGTCCGGACGCCGGGGCAGGATCGTCGCGAGGTACCCGAGGAGGAAGTCGATGGTCAGGCTGCGCTCGTGCGCCTCGTCGACGATGACGGTGTCGTAGCGGCGCAGCAGTCGGTCCCGGGAGATCTCGGCGAGCAGGATCCCGTCGGTCATGACGGTCAGCCGGGTACGGCGGGAGGTGCGGTCGGAGAACCGCACCCGGGAGCCGACGAGGTCCCCCGGGGTGCTGCCCAGCTCCTCGGCCACCCGGTCGGCGATGGTGCGGGCGGCGAGGCGCCTCGGCTGGGTGTGGGCGATGTGCTCGCGTCCCAGGGCCAGGCAGATCTTCGGCAGCTGCGTGCTCTTCCCCGACCCAGTCTCCCCGGCCACCACGACGACGGGATGGGCCCGGACCGCCTCGGCGATCTCGTCCGCGCGCTCCGCGATCGGCAGCTCCGCCGGGATCGTGATGGAGCCCGGGTCGATGGTCATCGAACCCAGTATCCCGGCAGCGACCCACCGCTGACCCTGGCCAGGCCGCCCGCGGGCTGCTACGACACCGTCATGGCCGCGAGCGAGGGCTTCGGTGCGCTGCTCCCGACAGCGCTGCTGGAGATGTCGGTGCTGCTGGGCACGGCCGTTCTCGTCGGCCTGTTCGCCCAGCGCATCCGGCTGCCGCTGACCGTGGTGCTGGCCGTCGCCGGGGTGCTGGCGAGCCAGCTCGGGCTCGACCTGGCCCTGCTCGGCCTTCTCGGCGGCGAAGGCTTCGAGGAGCTGCTCGTCAACCTGTTCCTGCCGATCCTCGTCTTCGAGGCCGCGTTGGGCCTGTCGACACGGGAGTTCATGCGCAACCTCGTCGCGATCACCGCGCTGGCGACGGTCGCCCTGGTCATCTCGGCCGGACTGGTCGGCTGGGGCCTGGTCGCGACGCTGGCGATCCCGCTGGCCGCGGCGCTGCTGTTCGGTGCGCTCATCTCGGCCACCGACCCGGTCGCGGTGGTGGCGGTGTTCCGAGATCTCGGCGTGTCCCGCCGCCTGCTCACCCTCGTCGAGGGCGAGAGCCTGCTCAACGACGGGGTGGCGATCGTCCTGTACGGCGTGCTGCTCATGGTCGCCCTCGGGACGGCCCCGTTCCGCGCGGGCTTCGCCATCGGCGAGTTCCTGGCCGCGACCGCCGGCGGCCTGCTCATCGGGGCGATGGTGGGCACCGCCGCCGTGATGCTCCTCCCGCTGCTCTCCCGCCTGCCGGCGGCGGCCCTGTCGGTGGCGGTCGCGTTCGGCTCGTTCGTCCTGGCCGAGGCCGTCGTCGAGGTCTCCGGCGTGATGGCCACGGTGGCGGCCGGGATCATCGTGGGGGGGATGCTCGAGAGCCGGGCCCGCAAGCCGGTCCGCGAGCTGCTGCACGAGCTGTGGGAGTCGCTGGCGTTCATCGCGAACGCGCTGCTGTTCCTCTTCATCGGCCTGGCCCTCGACCTCGACCTCATCCGGGAGAACCTGGCCGCCATCGGCATCGCCATCGTCGCGGTCCTCGTGGCCCGGCCGCTGGCGGTGGTGCCGGTCGTGGCGGTGCTGCAGCGGGTCGCCCACATCCCCCGGGTGGGTCAGCGCAGCACCGCCGTCGTGGTGTGGGGCGGGCTGCGTGGAGGGGTGGCCCTCGCCCTCGCGCTGGCGCTGCCCGAGGAGCTTCCCGAGCGTGACCTGTTCATCGCCATGGCCGCCGGGGTGGTGCTCGCCACGCTGCTGCTCAACGCCACCACGCTGCCGTTCCTGCTGCACTTCCTGCACCTGGACGAGCCTCGGCGGTCCGACGAGCACCTCAGCGGGCTGGCTCGGCTGCTCGCCGTCCGGGCGGCGCGGAGACGTCTGGAGGAGCTCGACCTGCACGACGACCTCATCGAGGCCCACCTCGAGGTGGCCGAGGTCGACGCGGACGAGCAGCTGGGCACCGCCGACCTCTCCGACCAGGAGCAGATCGACGTGCTCGTCATGCGCGGCCTGCACATCGAGCGCGAGACCTACCAGGGGCTGGCCGATGCCGGGCTGCTGCAGCCGATCGCCACCCGCACCCTGCTCTACGAGATCGACGGCGAGATCGAGGAGGCCCACCGCGGGGAGCTCGCGGTGGACGCGGCCCGCCGCGGGCGGCTCCCGTGGTACGCCCGCGGGCACCGCAGCCTCCTGACGATGCTGCCGGAACCGCTGGGCGAGGACATGCGGGCCGTGCGCTACGCCGAGCTCAGCGCCCGCCAGCTGGCGGCCAAGCGCGCCGCCGACGAGCTGGACCGCTTCCGCGACCTACCCGGTGTCAACGACAGCATCGTGGACGAGGCCCGGTCGGTGTTCGAGCACTGGGAGCACCGCGCCCGCGTCTCCCTCAGCGACATGGAGGAGCGCGCCGGGGTGGACGTCCGGGTCATGCACCGCCGGCAGGCCCAGGCACTGACCAAGATCGCCGCCGTGGGCGCGCTGCACGACCTGGCGGAGGCGGGGATCGTGTCTCGGACCGTCGCCGACCGGGCCACCGTCCGAGTCGAGAGCGAGATCGACTCCGCCGGACGCTGAGGCCTCAGGCCGCGTCGCCGCCGGTGAGGCGCAGCCGCGCCTGGTCCTTGAACTCCGAGAGGAACAGGGTGCGGACCGCGTCGTTGTCCAGGGCTCCGTCGAGACCGACGAGCCCGCCCTTGGCGATGCGGATGCACACCACCGTCCAGGCCTGCCCCATCGCCCAGGTCAGGCCGGAGGCGACGCCGGCGTTGATCGCACCACCGACGAGCGAGCCGATGCTCGGCACCATCTTCAGCAGGTTCGACACCAGGCTGCGCCCGGCCGTCGTGGCCCCGGCCGTGGCCGCCAACGACGCGGTCACGGCCCGGTCGAGGTTGATGTCGTAGGTGTGGGAGATGCTCGCCATCATGGTCAGCTGGATCGGCACGAGGATGGCCGCGTCGGTGAACGGGATGGGCGTGGCCCCCGCCGCGGCCGCCGCCGTCGTCGCGATGTCGATGGCTCGGCGGGCCTGGGACCTCTTGCGGCTGAAGTCGATCTGCTGCGCCGCTACGAGTGCCTGCTGGACACCCTGAGGAGCGACCTGAAAGGTGGCATCGAGGACCTCGTGCAGGCCGTGGGCGTCGAAGCCGGCGAACTCGTCGGCCTTGGCGTAGGTCATGAACGCGGCCGCACCGTGCACCGGGAGGTCCATCGCCCGGATCTCCTCGGCGAGCCGCAGCGCGTCGGGGTGGTAGTCGTCCTTGCGCCGCGGGACCTGGGTGAGCACCAGCAGCACCGGCAGCCCCAGCTCGTCGAGACGTCGGACGAACTCGGCCTCGGTCTCCTCGAACCTCCGGTCGGAGGCCCTCACGCAGTACCAGGCGACGTGCACCTGGTCCTTGAGCTCGAGACGTCGCATCTCCCGCACGTAGGCCGCGAGGTCGTCGAGGATGGCCTGGTTGTCCTGGCCGATCTCCAGGCCCCGCGTGTCGAGCACGCCGAAGTGACCGCTCTGGTGCATGTACAGGTGGCTGTCGCGGGTGACGGGCTCCCCGATCCCGGTCTCGGCGATGTCCTCCCCGAAGATCGCGTTGATCAGGGTGCTCTTGCCCACCCCGGTCTTGCCGAAGATCGCCAGGTTGAACCGGCCGATCTTCTCCGCCTGCTCGTCGAACTTGGCGGTGAACTGACGCCGGAACCAGTCGCCTGTTCCTGCGATGGACATGCCGAGGACACTACGCACCCATGAGCACCGTGCCGAGACCCGA
>Ga0316576_10001441_pt1 | contig 12743 bp, 5 predicted proteins | sample S0NA_FD_203075 | JGI IMG/M metagenome (GOLD analysis project Ga0316576, IMG submission 203075) | Rhizosphere microbial communities from salt marsh grasses in Alabama, United States - S0-2_050615r3r5 | ecosystem: Host-associated > Plants > Roots > Rhizosphere | place: USA: Alabama | collected... | reverse complement strand
ACTCGAACATCGAGCCGCTCCAGGACAGGAGCGTCGCGTCGCCATCGGCCCGGGTCAGCAGGCGCCCGAACGCGAACCAGCTCTCCTGCGGCAACTGGCCCTGCGCGATGGCGACGAAGCACCCCAGACGCGCCTCGGAGGCCAGCAGATCGTAGTAGCTCCCGTCGCGCCGCCGCTCGGCGACGTTGTAACCGATGGCGAGCAGGGCCTGCGCCTCGTCGAACAGGAAGTCGTATTCCATGCGCGCCAGATCGCCGGCGGTGCGCGCCAGTTGCTCGAGCGTGACGATCCGCTCACGGGCGTGGCGACCAGGATCGCCGGCGGCACCGGCCCCGAGCTCGGACACTTGGCGCAACGTCAGTGCAAGGCCCGGTTGCGGACCCTCGTCGAATACGGCATGAGCCCCTACCGCGCTGGCCGTATCAGAGAGCCAGGGCGCGAGAAAGAGCAGATCGTCCAGTGTGGCGCGGCATTGCCGGGCCAGACGCAGCGACCATGCCGCCACCTCATCCTCGTGCGCTGCGGTCGGCTCATGCATGTTCTTTTCCGCCTGCGCCGTCAATGCCTGGAGACAATCGCGTACTGAGCTCAGACGGGTCGGTGGCGACTGGACTGCCGACGCAAGCGTCTGCCGGAATTGCTCGATTGGCGCCGTTAGGACGCCCCCGCGTCCGGGCTCGGCTCCGGCCTCGACCGCGTCCTCCAGGGCCTGCAAGCTATCCTCGATACCGTCCACCCAGCGCGGGTTGAGGATCGGCGCGTCGATCAGCGCGAGCAGCCCCGGCTGTAGGGTCGACAGATGACCCGCGAGGTTGCCGCTGTCTACCGAGGAAATGTAGTAGGGCGCGAGCGGTGCCAGCGACTGCGTGTCGTACCAGTTGAAGAAGTGGCCGCGATGGCGCTCCAGTCCGGCCATGGTGTCGAGCGTGGCGCCGGTGCGGGCCATGAGCGCGCCGACCGGCAGATAGCCGAAGTCATAGGCGGCCAGATTAGCCAGCAATGACAGCCCCATGTTGGTCGGCGACGTGCGATGCGCCACCACGGCCGCCGGATGCTCCTGCACATTGTCCGGCGGCAGCCAGTGGTCTTCGGCTCCGACGAAGGTCTCGAAGAAGGCCCAGGTCTTGCGCGCGGCGGTGCGGAGAAAGCGGGTCTGGTCGGCCGTCAGACGGGGCTCGCGGCGTCCGAGCGGGCGGCTCATCCACCAGGCGACCAGGGGCGCGGCCAGCCAGAGTAAGAGGATCGGCGTGGGGACGAGGAGCGAGGCCGGCCCGCGCGCCGCGAGGACCGCGCCCGTGAGGAGGGCGATGGCCGGAGCGATCCACATGGTCCGATAGAAGGCGGCGAGCCCCTGGCCGCGGCGCTCCAGATCGCCCGAGGAGGTCCATTCGAGCAGGTGGCGCCGACTGATACCCAGCCGCCAGAGGGTACGGACCATGGCATCCAGGCTGAAGTAGGCCTCATAGGGGAGACAGACGAGCGTGAAGACGGCCTGACTCAGTCCATGGCCGGCGGCGCGGACCACCGCGGTCAGATGCGTCCGCCAACGCAGGTCACCGGGCTTGCGCAGCCCATTCAGCAGCGCGGTCAACAGCGACGGGACCAGGACGATGCCCAGCACCGCCAGGGTCCACACGCCAGGCTCGGCCAGCAGCGCGAAACCCAGCACCAGCAGCGCGGTCAAGGCCGCGGGCACCAGGCTGCGGCGCAGATTGTCGGCCAGCTTCCAGCGCGACAGGGCCGAGAGCGGATTGCGGCGCAGCCGCCCGTCACGCGCCGGAACGCGCGGCAGCAGCCACTGGGCGATCTGCCAGTCACCCCGGATCCAGCGGTGGCGTCGGCTCACATCCGCGCTGTAGCAGACCGGATAGTCTTCATATAGCTGCACGTCGCTCAGCAGTCCGGAGCGCGCGTAGCACCCCTCGAGCAGGTCGTGACTGAGGATGCGGTTCTCGGGGAAGTGATCGTCGAGCGCCTGCTCGAAGGCCTCGACAGCATAGATTCCCTTGCCGATGAAAGAGCCTTCCTGGAACCAGTCCTGGTACAGATCCGAAACGGCCCGGGTATAGGGGTCGATGCCGGCGTCCTGCCCATGCAGCCGCGCGAACTGCGAGCGGCTCGCCCCGGGCAGGCTCGCGGACACGCGGGGCTGCAGGATGCCGTAGCCCTCGCGGACTCGCCCCAGCTCGGTGTCGAAGCGCGCCCGGTTCAGCGGGTGCTCCATGGCGCCGACCAGCTCATGGGCGGCGTCGCGCGGGAGCTGGGTATCGGTGTCGAGGGTGATGACATAGCGCACGCTCGCGAGGATCGACGTCTGGCCGACGATCAGCGAGAAGCGTCCACCGGGGCACAGCGCCTGTCCCTCCGGAGACGAGGCATTCAGGAGCTGCGTCTCGTCGACGCCGCTTAGCAGGGCATTGAGGTCCGACAGCTTGCCGCGCTTGCGCTCGTATCCCATCCAGACCCCTTCTCGCGGATTCCAGCGCCGCGGCCGATGGAACAGGAAGAAGGTATCGCCGCTCGGCCGCGGGTATTTGGCGTTCAGGGCTGCTACACCGCGGGCGGCCAACTGGGTCAGTGCCGCGTCGCCCGGCTGCGTCTGCGTGGGTGCATCGCGAAAATCGGTCAGGAGACCGAAGTGCAGAGAGTCGTCCCGATTGGCCAGGAAGCGCACTTCCAGCGCCTCGAGCAGGGCCTCGATCCCCTGCGCGCTGCCGAGCATGGTCGGCGTCACCACCAGGGTACGTGCCGCCGGGGGGATGCCGGCGGAGAAGTCCAGACGGGGCAGCGGATGGGGCGCGGCCAGAAGGCTGGCCAGCCAGTTCAGCAGCGCGACGGCCAGTTGACTGGTGCCGAGCAGCGCCAGGACGGACAGGAGCGGAAGCAACCACCGCGGCGCGCCCTCGGCCTGCGCCAGCAAGCCCCAGGTAAGGCCTGCCGTGAGCAACAGAATGCCACCGAGATAGAGAACCAACGGGGAGCGTTTGTTCTGTGTCAGCAGCGACTCCAGGCGGTGGCGTCGCAATCCCGCGGCGCGCTCGAGCTGGGGCCGTCCGCGGTCGATCAGGTAATAGCCTACATGCGCCGCACGCTCATCGCCGTCGGCCTTGGCGTGGCCCGAGCCCGCGTTCAGGGACGCCGCGCGCACCTGCGCGATCCTGATTGCTTCACGCGCGACCTCGGTCTCGGACAGTCGGCCGTGCCTTGCGATCGTCTCCACGACGTGCCGGTAGCGATCACGGGTGGTGAAATCCATCCGGCCATAGAGCCCGACCGGATCCTCATGCAAAGTGCGTTCGACCAGGCTCATGGTCTCCACCAGCTCGCGCCAGTCCATCGCCCCGAGGAAGCGGAGACTGCCGATGCTGTTGCCGATGGAGACCTGATCGGCGGCTTGCTGCTGGTTCTCCGCGCGCACCAGTTGCTCGATCGTCAGGCCGAGCTCAGCGAGCTGCTGCTCGACCCAGGTCAGCGGCAACGCCAGGGCGGCGCTCTGCCCCTGCAGCCGGCGCGCCAGCGCGGCGACGAAGGCGCCCGACATCGGCGGGCTCGACCGCGCCATGTCTGCGATCACCAGGATCAGATTCTTCGGGTCGCTCTCCGCCATGGCCAACATGCGATCGGCCCAGTCGTCGGCCAGGTTCTGATGGATGCGGCTGGTCGCGACGCGGGCGGCAACCCGGCGAAGATTCTCGATCAGCGCCAGGCGTAGCATGATGGGAATCGCCCATAGCTCGCCCAGTTGCAGCACCGTGACGCTCTGATAGGCGGCGACGAACCGGCTGAGATTGTCGGGGTCGACCCGGCCATCGCCGTGCGCGATGATCTCCATCGCCAGGTCATAGACCCGAGGCAAGGCGGCCGAAGGACCATCGCGCAGACGCGGAAGCTCCCGGCTGTAGCCCTTGGGCAGATGCCGCCTGGCGGTACGGATCTGCTCCTCGATCAGGTAGAAGTTGTCGAGCAGCCATTCTCCGGCCGGGGCGATCCGACGGCTCTCCGTCACCGCGCCCATGAGCAGCCGACTGACACCGACCAGGACCTTCTCGTTGGCGTTGAGACGCCCGAGCAGGCGATCCGGCGGGTGCTTGGGCATCAAGACATGCGACGCCGCGAGCACCTTGCCGTGTTGCGCCATCTGAACCGCGCTGAACAATTCCGAGCGCAGCGGCGGCTCGTCGTCGATGGCGCGGTTGGTCAAGCGGTCGGGACGCAGCCGCGTCTTCAGCTGGAGCCAGATCTCGCGCAGGGCCATCGTGCTTGGATTCAAGTGCAGGGTCTCCGAGTCTGGACGATCTCCGACTCGGATCCCGTGCCCGGAGAACGGCTCCCGAGATCGAGTGTCGCGTCACCCGTGACGCCACACGATCGGGTGATGGGCCGCGGACGCTTCGAAATGCAGGTTGAAGACAGGCTGTGCCTAGTCCTATCCGGTGTCTGTTCGCTATCGCACACACGCACGCCGGGGCGGGTCAGGGTTGCGCCACCCGTCATCGCGTGGGGGTTGGGCCGAACGGCTGCCGCGAATGCGGCCTATGCAGATGCTGAACAATGCCGTCCTGGCATTTTTCAGCTCGCAAAGCAAAAACGCGGTTTCCGCTTTGCTCCATTTTCCAACTGCTTAGGCAGTTGAAAAAATGGCCGGGCATCCCGCCCGGCGGGAAACGCTGAACAATTCAGCGTTTCCCTATGTCCGCCAGCGCACCGACTGGCCGGTCATTTCCGGATATTGATCATCGCTCGGGGCGAATCCTCGCGGTATTCGAGATGATCCGAGGACCGCCAGGCGCTCGGTGAACGTATCCGACCCTCAACATGGAGAACGACGTGTCGTCCGCAAATCGCCCCAACCGCTACAGCAATCGTCTCCTGGCCGCGCTGCCCGAGACCGACCGGTTGGAGATTCTGACGAGGTGCGAGCCCGTCGAGCTTCAGGTCGGCGAAGTGATCGGCGAACCCGGCGAGCGGATTAGCACCGTCTATTTCCCCACGGACAGCTTTGTGTCTCTGGTAACACCATGCGCTGATCACGCCGGCATGGAGGTCTGGCTGGTCGGCAATGAGGGCATGGTCGGGACACCACTCGTCCTGGGAGTTGATGTCAACCCGCTGCGCACCTTGGTTCAAGGCGCGGGTCCGGCGTGGCGCATGACCGCCGAGGGGCTTGGCGATGCGCTGCGCCAGAGCGATGCCTTGCATAGGACGCTCGACCGCTATCTATCCGTGCTGATGAGCCAGGGCGCACAGATGGTCGCTTGCGCACGCTTCCACGTCGTGGAGGCGCGCCTCGCCCGCTGGCTCTTGATGTGTCAGGATCGGGCACATTCGGACCATTTCCATGTCACCCATGAGATCCTGGCCGCGATGCTGGGCGTGCGTCGCGTGGGCGTCACCAAGGCGGCGACAGCGCTGCAACAACGCGACCTGATTCGCTATCGGCGCGGCGACGTCAGCATTCTCGACCGCTCGGGCCTAAGGGCCGTCGCCTGCGGCTGCTATGGGGCGATGGAGGGGATCTACGAACTGTCATGCGCGCGCGCCGTCAGCCCCGGCATGTCCGACTCGCGGTTGCCGACGTAGGGATCGACCGTCACTTCCACGTACCCGTCATCAAGCAGCCTGAGGCCCTCAAGCGCCTCTCCGCGATGCCTGCGTAGGTGGCAGCGATTGGTCAACTGGCGAATCGACGACGATTCTATCCATTTGTGGCCATCGTGTTCTCGATCTGAACGCGCAGCGGTTTGATGGTGGCGAGATGCAGGTCGCGCTGCGGGAAGGCGATGCTGATGCCGGCGGCATTGAACTTGTCGTTGATGGCCTCGTTCAAGGCGCTGATGGTGCTGACGCGCAGATCGATGGAGCCGACGAAGCAGCGCAGCAATAGGCCGAGCGCGTTGTCGCCGAAGGTCTCGAAGATCACGGTAGGGGGGGGCTCATCGAGCACGTTGGGGTTCTCTTTCGCCGCCTCTTCCAGCAGATCCATGGCCTGGCGTACCGACGATCCATACGCGATGCCGACGGCGAGGACCAGGCGCGTGGTCTGGTCCGACAGCGACCAGTTGAGCAGACGTCCGGTGATGAACTCCTTGTTCGGCACCAGTAGCTCCTTGCCGTCCCAGTTGCGGATGGTCGTGGCGCGGATCTTGATCTTGGTGACCACTCCGTCGGTGTCGCCAACGGTGACGGCATCGCCGACGCGGATCGGGCGCTCGAACAGGATGATCAACCCGCTGATGAAGTTGGCGACGATCTCCTGCAGGCCGAAGCCGATGCCGACGCTCAGTGCCGCCACCAGCCATTGCACTTGCGACCATCGCGCTCCCAGCGTGCTGAGCACGAGCAACAGGCCCACCGCGACGACGATATAGGCCGTCAGGGTGGTTAGGGTGTAGCGGCCGGCAGCCGTCACTTCAAAGCGCTGCAGCAGCAGTATCTCCAACAGGGCAGGGAGGCGAACCGCCAGCACCCAGGCGCCGACTGCATAGAGCAGCGCTTGCCCCAGGCTGCCCAGCGTGATGGGCAGCGGCTGCTCCGCGCCATCGACGACCTCGGTCCCATGCCACAAGACCACGTCGTCGAAGATGTGCAGCGCCGGCAGGGCGCTAAACCAGATCAGGTAAAGACCGACGAGGGCCGCGGTGACCACGACTATCCGGATCAGCCCGCGCGTCTCATCGCTCAGCGCCGAAATGTCCACTTCCGGCTCCTCAAAGTGCAGTTCACCCAGCTCCCCGAGCGCTTCCTGTTCTTCTGCTTCCGCTTGCTCCGCGCGTCGGCGTTCCATCGCCGCCTCATAGGCGAGGCGCCGCCTGGTGACCTGCAGCCAACGCAAGGCGAGGGCGTTGCCCAGCGCCACCGCAAAAAGGAACCAGAGCGTAAGCAGGAACAGATGGGAAAAGGCGGTGGCCGTATAGACGTAACCCGTCCATGCGAGTGCGACCAAGGCGAGGGGCGCGGCGACGATCAGAGGGTACCAGATAAGGTAAGTGCGGAAGATCATCGGGTAGTCGCCGCCCGACCGCAGGTGCGCGAGCACGCCCCGACGGGGATGGAACGTCCGGTACAGGAACCAGGACAGAGGCAGGTAGCCGAGCAGCAGAGCCAGCTTGGCCAGGGTGCCGCCGGTCTCGGCCCGATCGATACCGAGCGCGACATTCACGATCAAGACAGCCGCCACGAACGGCCAAACGAATACCTTAAGCTGGGTGCGCAACAGCGTCAGGGCGCGCTCCGGCCAGCGCAGATGCACCGCCGCCAGCCCGTGCGGCAGGCAGATGGCGCCCAGGCTGAACAGCAGAAAAAGATGCTGGGCGGCGCGCACCAGTGCATGACCCAGGGCATGGGACAGCTCTGTTGTGCCGCCGTCGACCTGGAGCTGCCAGCCCGCGACCGCCAGCAGCAGGGGCAGCGGCGCCGCGAGCAGCAGGGTCAGGCCGAGCGCCCGCACGGTATAGCCCATGCGGTCGGTGGTCGGCTTGCCGATTCGAGGCGTGATCGATTGGATGGCGGCAAGGATCGCTCGGCGCCGCCAAAGTAGGATGCCAGCGCTGATCGCGGACAGCCAGAAGGGGGGACTGCGCGCGAGCTGCTGGCCAATCAAGCGCGGCAAGCCCGGCAGGTCCTCTGCCATGAGCCGGACGCCTAGCTCGCTCGGCATCGCGCGGATGTCCTCGAGGCGCATCGGTTTCGCGTTGCGCAGCCAGGGGAGTTGCTCGTCCAAGTAGGCGTCATACTCGACGGCCGTCGCGAGCAACGCCTGTTCAGCCTGATCGAGCTCCCGCAGCTTGCCGACGAAGAGGCCGTTCACCTCCAATGCCTTGTCGAGCAGTGTCTGGCGTTGCTGCACCAGATCCAGCAACTTAGCCTTCTGCGCCTCGATCTCCGCATCGGCCTGCAGCTCCACCGCGAGCCGCTCGACGGTAGCTTCTGCATCGGCAATCCGCCGTGCCTCGGCGCGATGCTTCAACCTGCGCACGTTGAGGTCGGCGATGTCCGATTTGCGCAGCCCGTCGTTTTGAGTAAATGGCCGCAGATCAGGGAGGGCGTCGAACTGCTGTAACAGGGTGCGGCCGAGATCGTCGTTGACCTCGCCAGACTCCAGTGTTGCGCGGGCATCTTGGTAATCGGCGCTGAGCTGCTCGGCGAGCTGCTCGAGGTTTTGCCGCACCAGGTCCTGGGCCTGAAGCCGTTGGGTGATGTCGTTGACGTCACGCGACAGCGCGGCGTTCTCCGCGGACAACGCGACCAACATCGGGTGCATGCCCTCGAGCTCTCGCTGGGTCTCCTCGGCCGCCGTCGTTGCTTGCTCCGCCGCCAGACGGCGTTTGTGATCGAGAAGTTCATCGAGTACCCGTATGCGCTCGCCGATCGAGCCGATGTCGGACTTTTCCTGGTCGAGTTTTGCCTCCAGCAACTGCGTCCGCAGCGGCAGGGTGGAAAGTTCCTGCTCGAGCATCGTAGTCTCGGTGCTCAGCGCTACGTAGCGCGTCTCCTGCACCCACTTTCGGGCCTGTGCAAATGCAGGGCTTGCATCATCCGCGGGCGGTGTCTGCAGCTGTGCCGACGCCTCTTCGCGTTCTTGCGTCGCCTCCGCGAGACGCTGCGCGATGGCCTCCGGACGCTGCCCGAGAGTTGCCAGACGGGTCTCCAGGTCAGCGCGTCGCGCATCGCCCGCGGTCAGGTCCGCCTGCGCTTTCTGCAGCCGTGCCTCGAGCACCGGCAGCGGGGTGTCAGCAGCTGCATCAGGGCCATCCATCGGCTCGGCCCGGGCATCCGCCGCAAGCGCTGCGCGGATGGCCTGGATCTCGGCCGGCGCGCGCTCGGCCCTGCGTCGAAACGTGGCCGCAGATGCAGCGTTGTCTTTCGCCGCCCGAACCTTGCCCAAGGCCTTGCGGTACAGCTCGATCAGCTGGGTCTTGGCCTCTTCGGTCCTGTCGGTCGCTGCCTCCGTTTCGGCGATTTTCGACTCCAGCGCCTCCGAGGTAACCAACCATCCGGGCAGCGCGCCGTCGGCCTCTTGCGCACAGGCGCGCGACGGCCAGGCGGCCCATAGCATGCAGGCGATGACGACAGGGACAACGGTTCGCATGCTTTTCGCTCTTTTGCTTCTCGCGTGCTCGAACATCGGCTCACCGATTGGACGCGCCAGCATCTTCCGCTTGCCCACCGTCCTGACGCAGATACAGCGTCTGACTTGGGAACGCGATACTCAGCCCATTGGCCTCGACGATGGCGCAGCACCGAAAGATCACGTCCTGCTTCACCTGGAGCCACCCTTCCCAGTCGATGGTCTTGGAGAAACAGTAAACTAGGATGTCGATCGAGCTATCTCCGAGCGCATCCAGATAGACCAGCAGCGTCCGTTTGATGCCGTATCCATCCATGGCGTCGGAGATCTTCCCCCCTTGTTGCTTCGTGTAGTTGGTGGTGTCGGTGCTGCTGTCGGCGATGTCCTTATGGGCGATGAGCATGGCGCGGACATCGTCGACAGTCTTCTTCACCTGCGCCATGTCACTGCCGTATTCGATCCCGAGCGTGAACTTGATACGGCGACCCAGCTTGCGCCGACTCCAATTGCGCACGTCGATGCCGGCCAGATAGGCGTTGGGGAGAAAGATCACGGCGTTGTCGAAGGTGCGGATCTTGGTGCTGCGCAGGCCGACGTCGATTACCGTACCCTCGCCGTTCGGCGTTACGATCCAATCGCCTTGCTGGAACATGTCGTCGGCGATGATGGAGATGCAGCCGAAAATATTCGCGATGGTCTCCTTGGCGGCGAACGCGACCGCCAGACCGCCGATGCCGAGCGACGCCAGAAGGGCGCGGATGTCGAAGCCGAAGTGCTGCAGTAGGTAGAGCACGGCAATCACGATCACCACGAAGCGGGTCATGCTGGACAAGAAGTTGACCAACTCCCCACGCAGGGTCGGATAGCGGTGAAGCAGCTCGCTCGAATACAGCGTCACGAAGTTGTCGATCAGGCGCAGCAGCGCCCAAACGATCAGCACGACGTAGAGCGTGTCCAACAGGCCCAGCATCCGTTCGTCCGATTCGCGTAAGAACAGGATGCGCGTCGCCTGCGCGATGGCGATCAGCACCAGCAGAACGCGCATCGGACCAAGAAACGACTGCTGGAGCAGGCGTAGGAAGCGCTCGGACTCGGATGGATCATGTTGCGCGCGCCGCGCCTGTCTTGGAAAGGCCCGCCGCAAGAAACGCAGCAGCATCGGCAGCAGAATGAGACCGACACCGACCAACGTCGCAAACAATAAGACGGCAGCGAAGATCTGGCCAATGCTGATGAATTGACCAATGCTGTATTCGCTGTCCGGCAGCATCCTGGCGTTGATGTCGACGGCCCAAGGCTGCGCGTCGACGGTGCCGATCAGCGTGCTGATGCCGAGCCAGTGCAACAGCCGGTTGCTGGTTGCCGCGCCCTTGACGAAGCCGAACAGTGACTGCGCCACGGCGTCATAGACCTCGGCGCGCTCAATGTAGACCTGATAGTCGTCGATCAATGCTTGCTCGGCGTCGCTGAGCGTGGTCGCCTCGCCGGCTTCCAAACGCTGCACCGCGCGCCCGAATGGGACCTGATTGAAGGCGGTTCGATGCTCGAAGCTGTTGAACGCGCTGTTGAAGTCCGCGGCCGGGGCAAATCTTATCCAGTCGCGCGCCACCGTCATCAGCAAATCAGAAAAGCTCTGGCTCAGGATTGCGCTGTTGAGGCGCAGAATCGCGGTCATCTCGGCGGTCTTGTCGCCGCTGCGCCGGGCATTCGAGACAGCGTCGCGCAGGCGCTGCAGTTCTCCTGCGGTGACCGTTTCCGCAAAGCCGTTACCGCCTCGGGAGAGGATGGTCCGGTTGAGCTCCTTCAGCGCGCGGGCGCGCTGATGAGTCAGCCTGGCCCTGTCGGCGGTCTCGGTGGCGGTGCTGATGCGCTGGTCGAGGTTGGCGACCGCAAGCAGGAGCGGCTGCGTGAACAGCGGTGCGTCGCCGAGGTTCTCCGCGCGCATCGCCGGCGCATTGTCTGCCGGCAAGCTCGCTGGGAACAACAGCAGCCCCGCCAGCAACACTGCGATCAAGCTGGAACGCATGCCGTTTCTCCATTCAATTATGGTCGAGTGCGATCGGGTCCGATGCGGGGCGCACTGGTTGTCCAAACCGCGTCAATTGCGGCATGCGTTGTCTTGAGTCGTCTTGAGTCGTCAGCCAGGCTTGAAATCATCTGTGACAACGGGGTCGGCGTCGCCTAACTAGTCCATTTAAGAAATCCATTTCAGCCGCGCCTCACCGATCGTGCATTCAGGCGCAAGGCTTGGAAAGGCCACACGAGAGGACGAATCCCACTCTCGGCGCGGTTTAGCAGTTATAGACGCCGACCGCGCAACGTCGCACCGTACGACGCCCCACCCCGGCAACGCTGACCGGCGTGAGTGGACGCCCGACAATGGCTTCCGCCGTCGGGATCAGGCTGTGCACGCCGGGTATCGACAGCCGGTCACCAAGCTCGGATCCGCCAATGGCGGCGATCGCCGCGAGCAGCATGATAGCGAATCGTTTCGATGCCTTCATTGTGTTTCTCCTATCTGGAAGTGTTCTGGTAATTCATCCGTACCCTTAAGATTCGTCAGATCAACCTTTTTGGCATCCGCGGGAGGCTGAAAACTGAAATCAGTGGTCGCGACCCCGTCACCGGCCTTCCAGTTGCTGACCTGAATGCTGTACTGCGGTTGTCCGTCCATGAACTTGGAGCTGATGACATATCGGCACGGATAAGGACGCTCCCCTTGAGCAATCCAGATCTGCCAGTCGACTTCCTTGGCGCGAAAAGCAAGGTAATCGCATTCGACGCCACCGATCACGCCGCTGCCGAGATCCTTGACGTCGACGAGATCCTGCATCAGCGCCTCGTAGGGGTCCGCTAAAAGCAAATCCGCGGCGGCCAGGGGCCGGTTGCGCTTGCGCAACACATCGACCAGGTTGTCGACCGTGCCAGGTACCTCCTGTTGCGCATAGATGTTCAGGTTCTTACCCAGCAAGGTCAGCGTCTTGCCGTCAAAAGACATATCGACATCCGCGAACCCGCTGGAGCGCGTGGCGAGGATCTTGTCGGGCCGATTGAGGGTGACATTACCCGAACTCGCCAGTGCGAGGATCTGTTCGTCCTTGGTGACGACCTCGAGGACGGCGTCGTAGTCGAATGAGATCGCCTGCTGCGCCGCCAAGTAATCAGACATGGCCTTGAGCAACCGCTTGGCGTCCGCCTCATCGGCATTCGCCTTGACGGATAGTCCCAACAAAAGCATCAGGGACAGCGCGAAGCGGGACAATCCGCGCACAGTCAGGTAGACGGGCGTGCGTGTAGTCGTCATTTCAGCGCACCTCTGCTGAGCACATCGCTTCGGGCCGATATTTCCTGCGGGGTAATCTTCATTTTCGATCTCCTGGTTGTTCAAGCTGTTGCCTCACCATCGACCTGCATGCCCGTCGCCGCTTGACGCGGCGGCCGACGTCTTGCGCGGTAAGCCCGACCGTCACTGCACCTTCTGGATCTTGGGCGGCGTTCAGGTGCCGGCGACGATCGACGGGCTCTTCTCCTTCGGCCAATACATGCGCAGCATCGGGATGAAGTCGTCCTTGGGCGCCGGCAGCCAGTTGGCCTCCTTATCCTTGCCCGGGGACGCTTTCTGGAAGTGGAGCGTCAGTGAGCCGTCGGCGTTATACGTCAGGTCGTTGCGCGGACT
>Ga0316576_10001440_pt1 | contig 12745 bp, 13 predicted proteins | sample S0NA_FD_203075 | JGI IMG/M metagenome (GOLD analysis project Ga0316576, IMG submission 203075) | Rhizosphere microbial communities from salt marsh grasses in Alabama, United States - S0-2_050615r3r5 | ecosystem: Host-associated > Plants > Roots > Rhizosphere | place: USA: Alabama | collected... | reverse complement strand
GTCCACCAGTGTCATTCATAAAATAGACCCGTATCAGGCTGTTATCATCAACCGAAACAGCAAAGGAATGTTGATACTGGGCGGTGACGATGTCTATCTGCTGGAGGTAGCACCGGCGGCGTATGCATCCATTGCCGCCAATGAAGCTGAAAAATTCTGTGATGTCCGTCTGGTGGATTTGAGATTTTTCGGCGCAGCCGGCCGTATTTATCTGGCCGGCACGGAGTCGGAAATCCAGGCGGCTGCACAGAAAATCGTCGAAACCTTAAAGGCGCTCAAGGGACGGTCATCCTGAGCTTGACTCAGGATCCTGGGACGTCGGTTCCCCCCTTTGCAAAAGGGGGACTTGTGAGGCGGTGCCATTTACCAAAGTGAGAACTTGTCGATTCGGAATGAAATTTCAGAACAGCGGAGGACAACACCGTGAAACAGGCACTGGGTTTAATAGAAACCAGAGGACTGGTGGGAGCAATTGAAGCCGCCGACGCCATGCTGAAAGCGGCCAGAGTCACCTTTCTGGGGCGGCAGAAAGTGAAAGGCGGCCTGACGGCCGTCATGGTTGCAGGGGATGTCGGAGCGGTGAAAGCCGCCGTGGACGCCGGCGCCGCGGCTTGCAGCCGGGTGGGCAAACTGGTATCGACCCACGTCATTCCACGGCCCCATGACGATATCGATGCAATGGTTCCCAATAAAACCCGTCCTTCAGGGACGGCCGAAAGAAAGAAAGCGGCGCAAAAGACCGCTGGTCGTAAAAAGGGGAAAAGCAGCAAATAACCCCGCCGCGGCCTTAAAAGCGAAGATTTGGAAAGCCGCTGAATTCAGGGTAAAACAACAGCTAAAGCGTCATGTTTGATGCATTCAAGGCACTTGGAGTTTCGTGATGACAATCGAATTTATTTTCGCTGAACACGTGAGACGCATTGTCAGATCCGGGAAGAAAGAGATTGAAGTTCCCGAAGGGGCGCGGATTTCTTCGGCCGCCGCCGATCTGATCAAAGAACATTCGCTTCAGCTGAAAACCGTTGCGCCTGCCTCGATTTCGAATCCGCCGCAGGCAGCCGAAGTGGAACCGGCGGTTTCGAATGAAAAAGCAACCGTTGAAAAAGAGACTGCGGATTCGGTCAAGTCAGCGGACGCACCGTCGCAGTCCCCCGTTTCCGCTGATATGTCCGAAGCGGAAATCGAAGCGATTGTCAATCGTGTGCTGGAGCGGTTCCAACAACTGAAAGACAAGCCGCATCAAAAAGAACCGCTTGTCGAGGCCGTTTCGAAAGACACGCAGGAATCGCAAACTGCCGATGACGATCTGATTATCTGCCGATGCGAAGAAATCACCCGGGGGGAAATCAAAGAAGTTATCCGTAACGGCATACGAACAATGAACGGCATCAAACGAATCACTCGGGCCGGTATGGGGCTTTGTCAGGGACAAACCTGCCAGAACCTGGTGGCCCGAATACTTGCCGAAGAGCTCGGGCTCAGTCCGGCGGATATAGACCCCACCACGGCCAGGGGACCGGTAAGGCCGTTACCGCTGGCTGTTTTTGCCAACAGCTAGTATGGAGTCATTGCAGCAATGCACGCGCACTTTTTTTTAAGGCGCATTCGTTGAGGAGATCAAATGCCTGAAAAAGCAGATGTGGTCATTGTCGGGGGCGGTGTCATGGGATGCGCCATCGCCTACAATCTTGCAAAAGAAGGATTAAAGCCGGTGGTGATTGAGAAATCCGATATCGGTGGCGAAGCGTCCGGCAGCAACGGCGGCGGTGTTCGCCAGTCCGCCAGAAACCTGAAGGAAATGCCCCTGGCCATGGAAAGCATTCAGATTTACGGTCAACTCCATGAAGAACTGGGAATGGATGTTGAATACGTGCGCCAGGGAAATCTGCGCCTTTGCACTTCCGACGATGAAATGGAATCCATGCGCCAGGCCGTGGAAAACCAGAAGAAGGTCGGGCTACATCTGGAAATGCTGGATCGAAACCAGGTGCTGGAAATCAACCCCTATGTCGGAGAAAAAATCATCGGTGCCAGCTTCTGCCCGACGGATGGCCACGTCAATCCTTTTCTGGTGACCTATGGATTCTTTAAAAAGGGAAAAGGTCTCGGCGCAAGATTTTTTACGCACGAAACCGTCCAGGAGATACGGATGCAAAAAGGCAGGGTTTCAGGCGTCGTGACGGATAAACATGTCTTCGACACGGACCTCGTGGTGGATGCAGCCGGTGTGGCCGGCAGAAAGATCGCCAACATGGTCGGGCTGGACATTCCCATGCGTCCGATTTTTTCCGAAGCGCTGATCACCGAAGCCTACCCGCCGCTTTTTCAACAGATGGTGGGACATGCCAAAGGCTTGTTTTACGGCCGGCAGACGGCTCACGGTTCTTTTTTCTGGGGCGGTTTCGTTGGAACCGAGCAGTTCATCTATCGCGAAGGCAAACCGCTTTTCCACTACATCGGCCCCACGATTTCCCAGATGGTCATCGATTTCTTTCCGGCGCTGAAGGAAATCAATGTCATTCGAATGTGGTCGGGCCTCATTGCCCAGATGTCGGATGCAATTCCGGTGCTCGGCTATACCTCGGAAGTCCCCGGTTTCGTTTTCGCAACCGGTTTCAGCGGTCACGGTTTCGGGCTGGCGCCCGTGATCGGCCGTCTGATATCGGAGTTGATCATGGACTGTAAAACATCCATCCCGATTCATGACTTCTGTTACGGACGCTTTTACAAAGGCGCAGACACCGAGTGCGCCTGCAGCGGCAACGCGGTATGCAATACCATGACCGCCGTGTGCCCGAACAAACGGGAATGGTTGAGAAGCATTTAACAATGAAGCGCATTGAACGAAAAGGATAGAATAGCATGATCGATCTCAGGGCGTTCGCCTTTATTGATCAACTTCAGAAACAGATGGTGTCCTACATCGGTTCGGCAGCCCGCGGTTATTATCCCATCGCCGGTCAGGCAGCGCTTTTTCTCGAAATCGCCCCCGGCATCGAAATCAACACCATCACGGACGCCGTCATGAAAAAAGCCAATGTTCGTCCGGGGGCGCTGGTGGTGGAAAGAACCTACGGCATGCTTGAAGTTCACGCAGACGACCCGGCGGACGTCAAGGAGGCCGGACAGGTGATTCTGGACTATTTGGGATGCAAGGCCTCCGACCGGCTGAAACCGAAAATTTTGTCCGCCCAAACCGTTGAACGGTTGAACCCCTATATGAGTCAGATCGTAAACCGGTTTCGTGCGGCCAGCATGTCCCTGAGCGACGACACCCTTTACATACTCGAGGTGGTTCCGGCGGGGTATGCCGGTTACGCGGCCAATGAGGCAGAAAAAGCCGCCGACATCACCATCAACCATGTCAGTGTTTACGGTGCCAGCGGACGGGTCTATCTGGCCGGCACCACTTCGAACATTCAGGCGGCAAAGGAGGCTGCGGAAACGGCATTAAATTCACTGGACGGCAGGGACCACTGAAAATGGAATCGGCTAAAAAAGATCTATTTGATAAAATCATTCGTGTCTACGCCAGCTTGTCACCTAAAAAAAAGCGCGTGGCGGATCTGATCATGAATGATTACAAGAACGTCTTTTTTATGACTGCCAGAGAGATTGCGGAAAAATGCAACGTCAGTGAACCCACAGTGATACGATTGAGCGTTGATATCGGATTTTCCGGATATGCTGAATTCCTGCAATACATGAAAGGGCTGTTTCACACCGAGCTGACCAGTGCGGAGCGTCTCAGACATGCCAGCCGTAACCGTGATGAAGGAACAACGATTCAACGCTATTGCCAAAACGCCATTTTCAACCTGAACAATCTCATGACCTCTTTCTCCAGCGAGGAATTTACAAAAACAGCCCGGGCGATTTACCAGGCCCGGCGGGTCTATGTCATCGGATACCGGGCGTCGGCCACACTGGCATACCATTTCGGATATCTGCTGAAAAAAGTTCGTGAAAATGTCGTACTGGATACGAACCTTTCCTGGGAACTGATGGATGACCTGAATGAACGCAGAGCAGGCAGCCTTCTGATCGCCATCGCTTTTCCGCGATATCCTTTAAAAACCATCGAAACAGTCAAATACGCCAAGCTCCGTGGCGTGAAAACACTGGGAATCAGCGACAACGCGAGGTCACCGGTCATTACCTTATCGGATTTATATGTCATTCTGGATATCGAAGGCGTGTCCTTTGTGGATCCTTTTGCTCACATTATCGCCTTTCTGGGAGCGCTAGTGCATGAAATCGCCTCCTTTGACAACAAAGAGGCCATAGGGCGTCTTTCAAATTTTGACAAAGGCGTCAAGGCAGCCGGAGAGTTTTACACCGAAGACGAATCCGATCAACAGCTGGCCTACAGGTTAAACCGGCCGCAGCTCACCTCGCTGTGGCCCCAAAAAGAAGTGGACAGCATTTAACGCAAACCCTTGACCCAAAATGATGGGATTGTCACTATGAAACTGGATGAAAACGTCATTAATCAGATCGTCGAAACAGTGGTACGCAAACTGGCCGACCAGCAGCAGCCGGATCCGGTGGAGTCTTCAACGGCATCCCCGCCGTTGAAAGCCGCCAACGACGGCGTGTTTCAGGATATGGACGTCTGTATTCAGGCGGCTTGCAAAGCCCAGCAGGCGCTGGTCGCTCTGCCTCTGGAAATTCGCAAAAAACTGATTCAGACCATTCGAAAGACCGGCGCGGCAAACGCCAGGGAATACGGCACCATGGAGTTTGAAGAAACCGGTCTCGGCAAATTGAAGGATAACATCGATAAAAATATTTCGGCTTGCGATGTGATGGGGATGGAAGACCTGGCACCCGAAATTTATGCCGGAGACAAAGGTGTTACGATTGTCGAAAGACTGCCGGTGGGCGTCATCGCTTCTGTTCATCCGGTAACCAATGCCGTACCGAGCATTCTGTTCAACGCGATTATGATGATGGCCGGCGGTAATGCCGTTGTCTTCAACCCGCATCCGAAAACCAAGCGGGTTTCCGCCCGGGCCGTTCGGGATTTGAATTCGGCCCTTCTCACAGCCGGCGGTCCGCCCAACTGCCTCTGCTGTCTGGAAGAACCGACGGTCCCTTCTGCCCAGCACCTGATGACCCATCCGGACATCGCTATGATTGCCGTCACCGGCGGCCATGGCGTGGTGGACTTTGCCACCAAGACCGGTAAACGGGTCATCGCCGGTGGACCCGGGAATCCGCCTGTGGTGGTGGATGAAACCGCTGATCTGAAACGCGCCGCCCAATGCATCATTCAGGGTGCCGGCTTCTCCAACTGCATCGCCTGCGCCTCGGAAAAAGAAATCTTTGTGGTTGAATCGGCGGCAAACCGTCTCAAAGACAATCTGCTGAAATACGGCGCCTATGAGATCAACGCATCCCAGGGAGAAAAACTGATCAAACACATTTTCAAGGAAGTCATGGGTCCCGGGGAACCCGGCGTCATCAACATGGACTTTATCGGCAAATCACCGCAATTTATTCTGGAGTCCATCGGCGTAACCGTCGGTCCGGAAGTACAGATCGTCATCCTGGAGACCGCTCACGACCATCCACTGGTCTGGACGGAGCAGATCATGCCGGTTCTGCCTTTCGTGCGCTGCCCGAATGTGGATCAGGCCATTGAATGGGCGATTGCCGCTGAACAGAACTTCGGTCACACCATGGCCATTCACTCCAGCAGCCTTTTGAACATTCAAAAGATGGCAAGCCGGGCACGATGCGCCTCTTTTGTTAAAAACGGCGCCTGCGGCCTTGGCGGCGTGGGTGTAACCGGGGAAGGATATGTCTCTTTCCACATCGCCACCAATGGCGAAGGCCATACCCGGCCCAAATCCTTCACCCGCATTCGACGCTGCGTCATGACCGATGATTTGCGCTACCGTTATGGAAGCGCCGTATGAGAATTCAGCTCCTCGAACACGATCCGGAAGATTTCTCGCGGACCAACATCTCCTTCTGGGCGGCAGATAAGGGATATCCGGTGTGCCAAATTTATGTCTGCAGCGGGGAGTCGTTGCCTGCGTTGCAAACGTTTGATTGGTTGATGATTATGGGCGGATCGCAGCACGCCTGGGATGAAGAAAACCATCCATGGCTTAAGGCAGAAAAAACATTTATCAAAACCGCGCTGAACGAGAATAAATGCGTGTTGGGAATTTGTTTCGGCGCTCAACTGATAGCGGAGGCTTTGGGGGAAAAAATTTTTCCGAATCCGCAGAAGGAAATTGGATGGCATGAAGTGCGGCTGAACGAAAAAGGCCGGGAATCTTTTCTATTCAACAAGATTCCCTCCAGGTTTGTCAGCTTTCACTGGCACAGCGATCACTTCTCCCTGCCGGCGAACTGCACAGCCCTGGCGAGCAGTGAAGCCACCGCGACTCAGGCCTTCGTGTGCAGGGACATGCCCGTCGCCGGCTTTCAGTTTCACCCGGAGTACACCCGTGAGATGGTTGGCTACTATGCACACAAACACAGTCAGGACTGGAAATCCGATCGCTTCGTTCAGAGCGGAGAAGCGGTCCTGGAACGTCTGGCGGACATTCCGGACACCTACTGGCTGATGGATGCCTTGCTCAACAATATTCAGCGCGCATTCTTCTAATAAAGTTCGCTAAAAATCAAAACACTCGGTTCACTTTGCAAAAGGAGGACTCCATGAAGGCAGACCTGGTTATCATCAACGCAAAGGTCATCACGGTGGATCCGGAATTCAGTATTCAGCAGGCGATTGCCGTGACAGACGGAAAAATTACGGTCGTCGGCAGCAACCAGGATGTCCAGTCGCTAATCGCTTCGGACACAAGGGTTCTAGATCTCAAGGGAAAACCCATCCTGCCGGGCATCAACGAGTCCCACATGCACGCGCCGTTTTTCGGCGCCAGCAGGCCTCCCCTGTCCCTGGACCTGACCTTTCCAACCGTAAAATCCATACCGGATATGGTAGAAGCCCTGCGGCAAAAGACGGCGGAAGTAAAACCCGGAGAGTGGATCCGGGGATTCGGGTGGGACCAGAGCTCCCTGGAAGAGTGCCGCAACGACCCGTCGCGGCTGCCCCGCAAAGGGGACCTGGACGCGGTGTCGCCGGACCACCCGGTGGCCTTCACCGACTTTTCCGTCCACACCCTGTTGGTAAACAGCAAAGCCCTTGAAGTGGCGGGCATAACCAGGGACACGCCCGACCCACCGTCCGGTGAAATCGAACGTGATCCAGACGGAGTGCCTACCGGCATTTTCAAAGAACCCGGTGCGCAGGCGCTCGTAGCCGCTCACGTCCCGCTGCTCACCCGTGAGGAAAAGAAAACCGCGCTGCTGACAACGCTGCAGCACCTCAATGCCAACGGGGTCACCAGTTTCACGGACGCCGCCATCGGACCGGGCGGTGAAACCTTTTTGTACGGCGTCATGAGTGCTGAATTCATCGATCTCTACCAGGAGCTTTTATCGGAAGGCAAACTGAGTGCCAGAGTAGGCGTCCTGCTGCTGTTGGGCGATTACGGCGCCCTCACCTACCAGGACCTGGAAAAGGGACTGAAAGCTTTTCAAGCGCCTGCCGGCATCGAAAAGACATGGCTTCAATTCTCGGGCGTCAAAATATTCGCCGACGGAATCCCGCTGACCTACACCTCATGGATGAACGAGGATTACGTGAGCGGGGACAAGGGGCACGGCCGGTCGGTCATACCCGGCAAAACAGACGATGAACAGCGACAAAATCTGATTGATATGATCAAGCTGGTTCACCGGCATGGCTTCCAGATCGGTCTGCACGCCACCGGCGACAGGGCCATTGACGCCGCCATCGACGGGTTTGTGGATGCTGTTCAAGAAGTTCCCGGCGACCCGCGGCATTACATCATTCACGGCGACTTCATCAGTCCGGCCAAGGCCGAAGTTCTGGCCCGCAACAATTTCGGCATCGCCATGCAGCCTTTTATCAACGTGATGATAAGCGACTTCGAGTCCGCGGTGGTGGGTGAAGCGCGGGCGGCTTATGAGTGGCCCATGCGCACGGTGTTGAATGCCGGAGCCAATCTGACGAGCAGTTCCGACGCACCGGTAACCTATCCCAACTGGCGTTTGGGGGTTCAGGCCGCCGTTTTGAGAGAAGGACTGGTTACCGGTAACGTGAGCGGACCTGAAGAGTGCATCACTGTCGAGGATGCCATTCGCACCTATACCATCAACGGCGCCTGGCAGGATCGAATGGATACGGTCAAAGGGTCCATCGAAGTCGGCAAGGTAGCCGACTTCTGCATCATCGCTGACGACATCCTGCGGGTAGATCCCCACAAAATCGGTGAAATTGGGGTATTGATGACCATCGTCGGCGGCCGCATCGTTTTTGACGACAGCGACGGCGCCTTTAACTAGGGAGATATTGAAAATGGACTTGCTAAAACGTGAAAACTTCTCATCCGGTGCCCCTTTCGAGGACAAGGCCGGCTACAGCCGGGCGGTCAAGGTCGGCAACCTGGTTTTCGTGGGCGGCACCACAACCACCAACGCCGAGGGTGAAGTCGAAGCGCCGGGGGATGCTTACCTTCAAACGAAGCTTATTTTGCAGAAAATTGAAGATGTACTCAAACGAGCCGGCGCTGGTATGTCCAACGTCGTCCGGGTTCGCTTTTATGTCACCGACATCAGCCGGGGCCGAGAATACCTCAAGGCCTACTCGGAGTGGTTTTCCGCTGTCCGGCCGGTGATCACCATGGCCGAAGTCAAAGCGCTGGCGCGGCCGGAGCATCTGGTTGAATTAGAGGTGGATGCCGTCATCGGATCGTACCGGACTTCCAGGTTGACATGACGGTCGTTTCTATAATAAAGTTTCAGGATACGTCCCTGAACAATTCGCAAGACCTGTCGGTTCTTTCACTCTTTCATGAAAGGTGTTTTTGGATCATCAGCAGAGACAAGGTCTTCCGTAATCTTTTTCTGATCACTCAAGGTCGGGTAATACCGATAATTTCAGTAAGTTAAATTCTACAAAAGGAGGAAAAAGATGAAAATGAAAAGCACATTTGTATGGATTGCAATGATTCTGGCTGCAATTGTCGTTACCACCCTGACTTTCGGAAGCGAGGCTGCTCAGGCGGCTGACAAGGTGTACCGGTTCAAGATTCAGTCAGCCTATCCGCGCGGTGACCTTTCCATGGAGCTTTTAAACGATTTCGCGGCCACCGCCAACAAAATGAGCAATGGACGTATCAAAATACAGGTGTTTGCCGACCCCGAACTGGTGCCCGCGGAACAATTATTCGAAGCGACGCAAAAAGGGACCTTGGACATGCTGCACGCCGTGGCGGCCATGTGGGGCGGTATCGTTCCTATCGGCGAGGTGGAGTTCGGCTTGCCGTATGCCTACAACCTTCCCGGCGAACCCGATATTTTCACCGCCGGCAGATTGATCCGGGACCTCTTTTTCAACACGGGCTACGCGGAACTGCTGCGCCAGGAATACGCCAAACAGGGTCTTTACTGGCTGGATGTACATTCCTACGGGCCCATTGTCACCATGTCCACCAAGAGAGTCAGGACCTGTGATGACCTGAAAGGGATGAAAATAAGAGTCGAAGGTTCATGGGCAGACTATTACAATGCTCTAGGAGCGCGCGGTACCTATATCAGCGGTATGGACTCCTATATGGGGCTCAAGCTGGGAACCATCGATGCTTCCCAGTGGGATGTCAGTGCCATCACCGGGTTGAAATGGTATGAGGTGGCGCCTTACTGGCTGCAGGGCGGACAGAACGACGTCGTCGTCGGCCATATTCTGTTCAACATGGATTCCTGGAATTCCCTTTCGGATGATCTTAAAAAGGTCATGGCAGCGGCGGCAGAAGATTATTTTAATAAACTTCTCAAAGTCTATGTAGGTGAATTTAAAAAAGTGGATGATCTGATCAAAGCGGGAAAGGTTATCAAGAGCCCCATCGACGATGCCTGTGACCGCATGCATGAACAAGCGGCCATTGCCCTCTGGGACAAGATCGCTCAAAGGGATCCGGCCGCCGCCAAAGGAATTGAAATTATCAAGGCATGGAGAAAAACCCTCAAATAGTTTCAATTCGTCATCGTCGACAATGGGTTCTCAATGAAGCGGCGGCAAGCAACCCATAAGCAGTCGCAGGTCCTTGATGTGAGCGAACATTTCAGCAATGACAGCTGCAACAGAAACCGGAAGGGTGCAGCGGCACCCTTCCGGTGCTTTAAGGAATACCGGATTTTCACCAGGCTTCGAGACCTTTGAAAGCAGAAAAAGGGCATTCATGATGCGTAAAACATTTGACAGATTTTTTAACTGGATCGACCGAGTGGCTGAAGTTTCCGGCAGAATCTTCTGTTATGTCGTTTTTATCATGATGCTCATCACAGCCGCGGATGTCACTGCCCGATATGTGTTCAACTACCCGCTGGTATGGGGCTGGCTGCTGAACAGGCTGCTGTTCGGGGTATTTATTCTCTTTGCCGGTGTCTATACCTTACACAAAGGGGACCATATCCGGATTGAAATTTTTTACGACTATTTTCCACCCAAAATGAAAACCGTCGCCCGCTGGATCGCCTTGATCGCCTTTCTGGTCTTCATGTCCGTTCTCGTCTGGCAGTCGGGTTGGATGGGTTGGAATTCCCTGATGATGAAAGAAAAAGCGGCCGGCGCCTTCCGCATTCCCCTGTATCCCTTCAAGCTCTTGATACCCATCGTGTCCTTTCTTTTTCTGTTAGAGGGTATTGCTTTTTTTCGGCGTGGTGATTGACAGCGGATAAGGACAAATCATGATGAGTATCGGACTATCGACATTCCTGTTATTTGGCGGACTCCTTCTGCTTCTGGCGATGGGCGTTCCCGTTGTTTTTGCCTTGGGGGGCATCAGTGTCCTGATCACCTTTCTGCTGGACGGCACCAACGGACTTTATATCATCGCCACGACGACCTATCGTGAGATTACGGACCCGGGGCTTATTACCATTCCGCTGTTTCTCCTGATGGGCAACTTTTTGATTCATTCAGGGATTTCGGATCGTCTGTTCAAAGCACTCAATCTCTGGCTTTCCGGCCTCAGAGGGGGCTTGGCCATTGTCTCTGTCGGCGTCTGCGTCGCACTGGCCATGTGCGGCGGTTTCGGCCCGGGAATCCTCACCATGGGGCTTATTGCCGTACCGGCCATGCTCAAACATCGCTACAACAAGTCCCTTGCCCTGGGAAGTGTCATGGCCGGCGGCGTACTGGGTGAAATCATCCCGCCGAGCATTATCATGATTATTTTCGCTTATATCAGCCGAATTTCCATCGGCAAAATCTTTTTCGGGGGTATTATACCCGGATTTATCACCGCCAGCCTCTATATGATCTACATAATAACGCGGTGTTACCTCCAGCCTGAAATGGCGCCGCGAACCACGCAGGAAGTCACCTGGAAGGCGAGACTGATATCCCTGAAAGATATCGTTCTCCCCTCGCTGCTGGTGGTTCTGGTTTTAGGATCCATCTTTCTGGGAATCGCCACCCCGACGGAAGCCGCCGGCGTCGGAGCTTTCGGTTCCTTTCTCATCTGCGTGATCTATGGCCGGCTCACCTGGACTGTGATAACGGACTCCTGCCTTGAAACCATGAAGATCAGCGGCATGGCTTTGTGGATTCTGGTCACGGCGACGCTGTTCGGTGTCGTGTACACCAGCGCCGGCGCTCAGGGAATGGTAATGGAAATAATCGAGGGGATGTCCGTCAACAGGTGGTTGATCCTGGCTGCCATGCAGTTGATTCTGTTGATTTTCGGTATGTTCATGGATGACTACGCCGTGCTGACAATCTGTGCCCCGATCTTTATTCCGATTGCCGCAGCACTGCAGTTTGACCCCACCTGGTTTGCCATCATCTTTATTTTAAATATGCAGGTGGCCTATTTGACGCCGCCCTTCGGCTGGGCGCTCATTCTCATGAAAGGCGTTGCCCCGCCGGAAGTCCACACGAAAGACATCTGGCGTTCCATTCCGCCTTTTGTGGCCATTCAGCTGCTTGTTTTGGTGCTGACGATGCTGTTTCCCCAGCTGGCCATGTGGCTTCCTGAAAACATGCTTTAATGCAGCCCCGATCAGCAGAAAAAGAAGCACCGGACTACCGGACGCGAAAGCCGTGCTTCTTTTGCCAGTCCGGTCCGAATTTTCTTTCGCAATAATCCGCCATGCGGTCAACCCAGCGCCACCAAAGACTCTTGCCCTTCTGCCGAGCTTCATAAATATCGGACAAATAGGTCGTAATATCGGCAATCTTTTCTTTTGGGACAAAAGACGCCGCACCATTTTCGTAGGATCGCTTGATATCTTCGGGCGTCATGGCATAGGCGGTCAACATGACGCCGATCACATCTTTTTCAGTGCATAAATCCAGCAGGGCGTATCCGTTGACCCCCATGATGTCTAAAATCGCCATATCGAAATATTGGTTTTCCAGCAGCTCCTTGGCCTGCTCAAAACTGGAGGCGCTGGTCAGCTTGCATTCATAAAGCAGATCAAAAAGACTCTCTAGAACGTCCGGTTCATCATCAACAATCAGAATGCGCTTTCCAGCCAGTAGACTTTCATCGGCCATAAGAATATCTCCTGTGGTATATGCTTGGTTTGTTAAGGTCCACTTCGGTCAAATTAAACACATTAGCGTTTCCAGTCAAGACCGGAAGCCGTTTGACATGGCAAAGGGATCGCGTTCAGCGCCGCTGCGGCGGAA
>Ga0316576_10001439_pt1 | contig 12757 bp, 11 predicted proteins | sample S0NA_FD_203075 | JGI IMG/M metagenome (GOLD analysis project Ga0316576, IMG submission 203075) | Rhizosphere microbial communities from salt marsh grasses in Alabama, United States - S0-2_050615r3r5 | ecosystem: Host-associated > Plants > Roots > Rhizosphere | place: USA: Alabama | collected... | reverse complement strand
GCTCCTCCTGCATCGCCTTGGCGGTCTGGTAGCGCTCGGCGGGGTCGACCTTGAGCGCCTTCATCACGACGGCCTCGAGCTCCGGCGGGTAGCCCGGGATGACCTTGGAGGGCGGGGGCACCTGGCCCTTGACGATCTTGGACACCGACCCCGCCGGCGTGTCGGCCTTGAACAGGTTGCGGCGGGTCGTGGCCTCGAAGAGCAGGATCCCGGCGGCGAACACGTCGGCCCGCCGGTCCACCGGCCCGTCCTGGACCTGCTCGGGCGCCATGTAGGCGAACTTGCCCTTCACCGTCCCCGCGTCGGTGATGTTCAGGTTGTCGCGGGCCTTGGCCACGCCGAAGTCCACGACCTTCACCGCGCCCTCGTAGCTGATCAGGATGTTCGAGGGCGAGAGGTCGCGGTGGACGACGTGGAGCAGCTCGCCCTGGGTGTTGCGCAGCTCGTGGGCCGCGTGCAGGCCGGCCAGGGCGTCGGCGATGATGCGGGCGACCACCGGGTGGGGGATCTCGGTGCGCTTGATCAGCTCGGTGAGGCTCTCCCCTTCCACGTACTCCATGGTGATGAAGTAGAGGTTGTCCACCTGGCCGAGCTCGAGCACCTGGGCCACGTTGGGGTGGGCGATCCGGGCGGCCAGGCGCGCCTCGTCCTTGAACATGCTGACGAAGTCTTCCTGGGTCGTCAGGTGCTCGTGGATCTGCTTGATCGCCACGAGCTTCTCGAACCCGTCCGGCCCGGCGAAGCGCGCCAGGAAAAGGTTGGCCATTCCTCCCGTGGCCAGCCGGTCGAGGATCCGGTACCGCCCGAACTGGGTGGGCAGGGGATGCTCGGTCTTGTCGATGGACGGATCGGCCACGGTCCCTTTCGCCGCTCCACTACCGCAAACGATGAAACTTTATCACAGTTAACGAACGGGGGTCACGCCTGCCGCCGTCCATAACGCTGATAGAGCACGATCAGGCTCGTGCCGGCCAGCAGCAAGAGGATCAGGCCCCAGGAGAGCCGGGGCAGCCGGGCCAGCTCCGTTCCGCAGCCGCCGACGCAGACGTAGGCCGCCTCGCCCCAGGGGACCCGGGTGGCGGCGACCGGGCCGGCGCCCCCGGAGTGCTGACAGTCCTTGGCCGGCTCCCCGGTGACGGTGACCTGGGCGTAGTAGAACGTGGAGGAGCCGACGCACTCCAGGGGCCTCGCGTAACCGTAGCGGTAGGTCCCCTTGGGCACGCACTCGTCGATGTAGCAGGCGCCCACGTGGGCATCCCCGGGCGAGCGGCGGTTGGTGCAGTTCTGGGCCAGCCGCACCACCTCGCCGGTCTCCACGTTCTGGCGTAGCATCCCCTCGGGCTGGGGGCAGGCGCGGTCGTTGCGCAGGTGGGGACAGATGGTGACGGTGTTGTTGTCCGCCTCGGCCTGGTACCCGGCAGAGGGCTCCGCGGCGGCGACGGCAGGGATCATGGTGAGCAGGAGGGGCAGGGCTCTGAGCTTCATCGACAACTCCATGGACGACGAGCGCGAAAGTACCGACAAGGCCCGCGGATTGCAACACGCGAGATTCGCCCCATAAGGAGCTTTGGTGATTCTCGTGCCGGGACAGAGCTGCTGGCGCAAGGAGCGGGCCACCCGCATCGCTCTGCTTGTGGACGGCGCACAGTACTTCGAGGCGCTCCTCGACGCGATGCGGCGTGCCCGGCGCTCGATCCGTATCCTGGGCTGGGACATCCACAGCCAGCTCCGGCTGCGCCGGGACGACAACAAACAGGACGGGGAGCTGCCCGGGGCCCTCGCCCCCTTGCTGCGCGCCCTGGTCCGTCGGCGGCGCGAGCTGCGGGTGGAGATCCTCGTCTGGGACTCGGCGATGATCTACGCGCTGGAGCGCGAGCCGCTGCCCGCGCTGCGCCTGGGCTGGAGCACGCCGCGCCGGATCACCTTCCACCTCGACGGCAACCACCCCCTGGGGGCCTCGCACCACCAGAAGGTGGTGCTGATCGACGACCGGCTGGCCTTCGTCGGCGGCATCGACCTGACCGAGCACCGCTGGGACACACCGGCCCACGCCCCGGAAGATCCCCGGCGCCGGACCTGGCGGGGCGAGCCCTACGGTCCGTTCCACGACCTCGAGCTCGCCGTGGAGGGGCCGGTCGCGGGGGCGCTGGGCGAGCTGTTCCGCGAGCGCTGGCGACGGGCCACGGGCCGGCGGCTGGCGCCGGTGGAGGCGCCCTCCGACCCCTGGCCGGCCGGGTTGCGGCCGGACCTCGAGGACGTGGAGGTCGCCGTGGTGCGCACGGAGCCGGCCTGGGAGGGGCGCCCGGCCGTGCGCGAGGCCGAGCGGCTCTACCTCGACGCCATCGTCGCCGCGCAACGCTCGATCTACATCGAGAACCAGTACCTGACCTCGGCGGTGGTCGCCGAGGGGCTGGCCCGCTCGCTCGAGGCCGAGCGCGGGCCCGAGGTGCTCGCGATCGGCCCGCGTCGCTGCTCGGGCTGGCTCGAGCAAGCCAGCATGGGCGTGCTCCGCGCGCGCGTGCTCGAGCGCCTGCGCCGCTCCGATCGCCACGGCCGGCTGCGCGTGCTCTACCCCGTGGTCGAGGGCCAGGAGGTCAACGTCCACGCCAAGGCGCTGGTGGTGGACGACCGGCTGCTGCGCGTGGGCTCGGCCAACCTGAGCAACCGCTCGATGGGCCTGGACACCGAGTGTGACCTGGCGATCGAGCGCCCCGGGGGCGACGCGGCCCTGGTCGGGCTGCGCGACCGCCTGCTCGCCGAGCACCTCGGCTGCGAGCCCGCGGAGCTCGGGGCCGGGGGCTCGCTCATCGAGGCCGTGGACCGGCTGCGGCGCCGGCCCTCGCCGCGGACCCTGCGCGAGCTGGAGCCCGACGTGCCCGAGTGGCTCGACGAGGTGGTGCCCGAGGCCGAGGTGGTCGATCCGGAGCGCCCCCTGCGCTACGACGACCTCGTCGCCTCGGTGGTGCCCGAGGACCTGCGCCGTGGCGGGAGCGCACCGGTGCTCGCCCGGCTCGGGCTGTGGGTCGCGCTGTGCGGGGCGCTGCTCGCCTGGCGCTGGAGCGCGCCGGCCGGGACGTTGCCCGCGCTGCTCTCGGCCGGCGCGGCGCTGCCGGGCTGGATCGCGGCGCTGGCCGCGGTGCTGGGCCAGATCCCCCTCGCGCCGCTGCCCCGCAGCCTGCGGGTCGGGGCGGCGGTGCTGCTGCTCGGCGTGATGCCCGGGGCGCCCCTCGCCCTGTGCGGGGTCGTCGCGGCCGGGCTGGCGCTCTACGGCCTCGGCCGCCTGGTCCGCCGTCGGCGGCTGCGGCGGCTGACCCGCCTGCCCCTGGACCAGCTCGGTCACCGGGTCGCCGCCGCGCGGGTCGGGCAGCTGACCAAGACGCGCCTGTTGCCGCTGACGCCGATCTGGCTCGTCGACCTCGCCGCCGGGGCCTGGGGCCTGGCCCCCTGGCGCTTCGTGACCAGCCTGGTGCTCGGCGAGCTCCCGGGCGCGCTGCTCGCCGTCGCCGTCGCGGCGCAGCTCCGCGCCCTGCTGCTCTCGGGCGGCTGGATTGACGGGGCGCTGCTCGCCGCGGAGCTCGCCGCCCTCGCCGGGCTGCTGGTCTGGCTCCACCGGCGGATCCACGGCGCCGGGCCGCAGGTGGTCGATGTCCGGCGCTGAGCGGCGGCTGCGCGTGGTCAGCTTCAACATCCGGCGCGCCTCGGACCGCCGCGGCTCGCACCTGCCGCAGCTGATCGCCGAGGTGCTGCGGCGCCTCGAGCCGGACCTCGTCGCCCTGCAGGAGGTGGACTCGCGGCTGCAGGCGGTGGACGGTCGGGACCAGCTCGCGTTCATCGCCGCGCGGACGGGGGCCGTCGCCGTCGCCGGCCCGAACATCCACCACGCCGGGGGCCGGTTCTACGGCAACGCGGTGCTCGCGCGACTGCCGGTGCTCGAGGTGCGGCGCGTCGACCTCAGCGTGGGGCGGGCCGAGCCCCGCGGAGCCCTGGACCTGGACCTGCGCGCGCCGGGCGGCGTGGTGGTCCGCCTGGTTGCCGCGCACCTCGGGCTGCGGGCCGCCGAGCGGCGGCGGCAGGTCGGGCGCCTGCTGACCCAGCTCGGGCGCCACCGACGTGCGCTGACCGTGGTGGCCGGCGACTTCAACGAGTGGCGGCCGCTGAACCGCACGGTGCGGCGCCTCGACCGGCGGCTCGGGGCATCGCCGCGGCGGCGGACCTTCCCCGCGCTCGCGCCGCTGCTCGCCCTCGATCGCCTGTGGGTCGATCCCGCCGGCGCGCTGGACGCGCTCGAGGTGGTGCGCGGCCCGCGGGTCGAGCGGGTCTCGGATCACCTGCCGCTGTGCGCCTCGATCCGCCTGCCAGCGTCGCCCTGACCGGGTGATCCAGCGCCTCCCGGGCGGTCCGGCAGCGGCGCGGGGAGCGCGTTGTGATTCGGCACGAGGCGTGCAGACGCCCGGCGTGGCACGGGGAGATCATGGAAGGCCAACCGGTGGGCCCCCTGCGGGTCCTGGTCGCTGACGACGACGACGAGATGCGCAAGATGCTGGCCACGCTGCTTCGCCGGCAGGGGTTCGAGGTGCAGAGCGCCTCCGACGGTCAGGAGGTGGCGGACCGGCTCGCGGCCGACGGCGAACCGCCGGATGTGCTGATCACGGACATGAGGATGCCGGGGATCAGCGGCCTGCGCCTGATCCAGTGGGTCCTCGAGCGCTTCCCGGGGACGCAGATCATCCTGATCACAGCGTTTGGCGACCGCCGGACCCACGCCCGGGCGGCGGAGCTCGGGGCCGCCGCGGTCTTTGACAAGCCCTTCGACTTCAACGATCTGCTCCAGGCCGTGCACCAGGTGGCGGGGGCCTGACCCGCCGCGGTGGGGCGTGGCAACGCACCACGGTGTGGCATCCCGCCACGGGTGCGCCCTGCCCCTACCCCGGTACGGTGCACGAACACGGTGCGTTAGCGGGCCCGGGCCCTGGCACAACCGCTGCAAAACAGGACGGCTCCAGCTCAGGAGGCCCAGTGACACATCGTTGGCTGCTCCCGGTGACCCTGACCCTGGCCCTGGCGGCCACCGCTCACGGCACTCCGGCTCCATCGGCCTCACTGGAACAGGCTGACGGGGCGGAGGATGCAGGGGGGGTCCGCCAGCGGACCCTTGGCGGCCCGGACCTCGAGGAGTGGCTGGACGGCCAGCCCAAGGAGCCGCCGCTCCTGCCGCACCTGTACGGCAAGGTCCGCCGACCGGGCGCCCCCCGGCTCTCCCGGCTGCCCACGGCGGCGGAGGTGAAGCAGATCGACGCCGTGGTCGAGGCGGGCAAGGGGGCCTTCCCCAGGGTCGTCAAGCAGCGCCTCGAGGGCGTGTTCCTCGTCGCCCTGGACCGGGAGGAGGAGAAGGACGGCCGGCGCTACTACCGGACCACCGACGGGCGCTACCTGCGCTTCGAGGACATCAAGCTGGTCGAGCCGCCGCGGATGCACGGCGAGCTGCTGGGCAAGGGGCTGAGGCTGCCCCTGGCCTTCGTCTACGGCGAGGACCGCCCGGTCTACCGCTGGGCCGGCGGCGAGCTGGTGGACGAGCTCGTGGCCCGCAAGCACTCGCGCTTCCACCTGCGCCGGATCTTTCGTCACCGGGGCCTGCGCTACGCCGAGGGGCCGGGGGGCATCGTGCTGCCGGCCGACGCCCTGCGCGTCGCCCGGGTGGTCCAGCGACCGGACGACATCCCGGCGGGGCAGAAGTGGATCCACGTCGACCTGAGCGAGCAGGCCCTGGTGGCCTACGAGGGCGACCGCCCGGTGTTCGCCACGCTGGTCTCCAGCGGGCGCAAGGGCTACGAGCCGCCCACCGGCGTCTACCGCGTGCGCACCAAGTACCTCGAGACCACGATGGACGGGCCCGACCCGACCGAGGGCTGGTACGAGGTCCAGCAGGTGCCCTGGACCATGTACTACCACCTCGGCTTCGCCCTGCACGGCGCGTACTGGCACGACACGTTCGGGCAGGTGCGCAGCCACGGCTGCACGAACATCGCGCCGGCGGACGCGCGCTGGCTGTTTCTGTGGTCCGACCCGAAGCTGCCCGAGGGCTGGACCAGTCGCAAGAAGAGCGGAACCTACGTCTACTTCACCGAATGAGCGAGCTGAACGGAGCGATGATGAACGAACGAGCGGCCCCCGCTGAGTGGAAGCGGCGGCTACGTCACGTGATACTGCAGGAGCGCCTGGTGGAGACCGGGCCGTCGCTGACCGGCCTCGAGCGGCTCGGCGACCGGCTGCCCGGCGCGGTGTACATGGGCGTCGGGCTCTGCACCGACACCGAGATCAGCGTCTCGCTCCCCGTCGACCTGCTGGGCATGCTGTTGCCGGCCGAGCTCGTGCGCCGCGCCGTGGGCGCCGGGTCGCTGGTCGTGCTGGTGGCCGACGAGCACGCGCTCGGCAGCGGCTTCCACCCCGAGCGGGTCACGCAGCGCGCCGACGAGACCGAGCGGCTGCTGCGCCTGCTCGCGGACCGCCTCGGCCTGACCCGGCTGCGGGTCGAGCGGGCCTCCCGCGTGCACCGCACGGCCCGCTACCGGCGGGTGCTGGCCGAGGTCGGGCTGCGCACGCCCCCCGGGACGGAGCCGTACTTCCGCCTGCAGGTCGCCGACATCGAGCACATGCGCCGCGAGCTCAACGGGGTGATCAAGGTCGGCTGGGTCGTCTCCGGCTCGCCCCGGGTGGCCCGCCGCAGGGACGAGCTGGCCTTCGACGAGCGCTACCGCCGCTGGGTCGGCGCGGACGCCGGCTTCGTCTACTGCCGGGCCGGGCGCACGCTGGACGACCGGCGCCCCAAGGCCTCGCCCTACGTGGTGGTCGATCCCTCGCGCCGGATCTGCCTGCTGCCCGACGAGGACGTGGCCGGAAAGCTGGGCCGCGCCGCGCGCGCGGCCTCGCCGGCCACCGTCGCCGGGGCGAGGCGGCACCTCAAGGCGGTGGGCCGGATCTACTCGAAGCTCGTCTGCCCGCTGGACGGTCCGGTGGAGCGCCGGGTGCAGAGCATCGTCTCGTCGGTCTTCGGCGGGACGGCGATCGAACGCGAGCGATGGAGATCTTCCTACGCAAGTATTTCTGGACGGTGAACCTGGTGACCATCGCCGTTTGCGCCGGGCTGGCGGCCCACGGTATCGGCCAGGTGGTGATGGCCCAGGTGCCGCGGTCGTCGCTGCGCCCCGGGCCGGAGGCCCGGGTGGCCGCGCTGTTCCGCACCCCGGAGGTGGCGCCCATCGTCACGCGCAACATCTTCTGCTCGAGCTGCGAGCCCGCGCCGGAGAGCGGACCCGCCGCGGCGGAGCAGGCCGCCGTCCGCACGCCGCTGAAGCTCACGCTGATCGCCACCCTGGTCAGCGAGGACGAGCGCTGGTCCTACGCCACGATCCGGGACCCCGAGGACGAGCGGACCCGGCTCTACGGCATCGGCAGCCGGCTGCCCGGCGAGGCGGTGGTGACGGACATCGAGGACCGGGAGGTGACCGTGCGGCGCGGGGGGCGGATCGAGTCGCTGACCCTGGCGCAGCAGGAGGAGGCGGCGCCGCCGCCGAAGCCGGCCGCCCGCGCGCGGCGGGCCGCGCGACCCCGCCGGGGCATGGAGAACCTGGCCAAGGCGATCCGCAAGGTCGGGCCGACCCACTGGGAGATCGAGCGCAAGGCGCTGAACGAGGTCCTGTCGAATCCGACCAAGATCGCCCGTTCGGCGCGCATCGTCCCCGCGGTGCGCAACGGCAAGCCCAACGGCTTCCGGCTGTTCGCGATCCGGCCGGGCAGCTTCTACGCCCTGCTCGGCATCCGCAGCGGGGACACGGTCCAGGCCGTCAACGGGCACCCGATCACCACGCCGGACAAGGCGCTGGAGATCTACACCAAGCTCAGGTCGGCGAGCCACGTCGCCATCTCGTTCACCCGGCGCGGCAAGCCGATGACGCACGAGTACAGCATCCGCTGAGGGAGGAGGCATGACGTGAGCAAGAAGTCCGCCTCGCTGCTGCTGGTCGAGCCGAGCGCGCAGATGCGGGCGCTGCTCGCCGGTCGCCTGCGCCGGGCCGGGCACGAGGTGGTCGAGGCGGCGGGCGCGGAGGACGCGCTGACCTGGCTCGGGGCGGGCGGGCGGCCCGACGTGGTGATCGCCGATGTCGGGCCGCTCGGGGAGTACGAGCTCCTGCGCTGGATCCGCGCGCGGGCGCCGGCGATCGCCGTGGTCCTCACCGTCGGCCTCGGCGACCGGCTGGCGCTGGAGCACGCCCACGCCCTCGGCGCCGCCGCCGTGGTGTCCAAGCCCTTCGACATCGACGAGCTGCTGCGCCTGGTCCGCGAGCTCTGCTCCGCCGAGAGCCTGGTTGCCTGACCCCGGCGACGGGGCGAAGATGCAGCGATGAGGACCTTCTCGACAGCGCTGGAGCTGGGCAGCCGCGCCGTGGGGGAGCTGGTCGAGCTCCTGGGCGATCTGCAGCGCGTGATGCGCTTCGCCCGCGGCGCGCTGGACTACACGGTCAGGCCCGACGACATCTTCATCTCGTCCTACCCCCGCTCGGGGACGACCTGGATGCAGTACATCCTGCACCTGCTCCTGCGGCCGGAGCAGGGCTTCGAGCACATCTCACAGGTCGTGCCCTGGTTCGAGCGCTCGCTGGCCGTCGGGACGCTGACGGCCGCGGACCTCGAGGCGCTGCCCTCGCCGCGCGTCTACAAGTCACACCTTCCCTACCGCTGGCTGCCCCGGGGGGCGCGCTACATCTACGTCGTGCGGGACGGCAGGGACGTCGCGGTCTCGTACTACCACTTCTACCGCTCTCACCTGCGCTACGACGGGGACTTCGACCGCTTCTACCGGCGCTTCCTGCGCGGGCGCGTGCAGTACCGCTCCTGGTTCAAGCACGTCGCGGCCTGGGAGGCGGCCGGGCGGGACGACCCGCGGGTGCTGATCCTGCGCTACGAGGAGCTCAGGGCCCGGCCGGACGAGGCGCTGGACAGCCTGGTCGCCTTCCTCGACCTGCCCCTGTTGCCTGGCCGTCGTCGGGACGAGGTGCTCGAGCGCTCCAGCTTCGAGCAGATGAAGCGCGACGAGCGCAAGTTCGACTTCGCCACCGAGTTCCTGCTGCAGAGCGGCTACTCGGGCCGTGGCTTCCTGCGCGGCGGGCGGACGGGCGACGGACAGGCGGCGCTGAGCGCGGAGCAGCAGCGGGCCTTCGCCCTCCGCGCCAGGCGACCGCCGCGGCTCGCCGGGCTGGAGCTCGATCTGCCCCAGTTTCTGCGCTGAGCTGGTAGGGATCCGCCGCAGGCCGTATGATGGAAGCGATGCCACGGATCCTGCCGCTCTGCGCCCTCTCATGGCTGCTGCTTTGCGGCGACGTGCAGGCGCGCGGTCCGCGGACGGGCGGCCTCGGCCCGGAGCCCTCGGCCCGGGACCTGCGGTCCCTGGACCCCGAGCGGCTGGAGCGGCTGGCGCCGGGCGAGGGGCCGTTCTTCCCCAGGACGCTCCCGCTCCGCGGGCCGCGGCCCTGGAAGCCCCGGGTGCGTCGGGGGATCGATCCCCGCGGCCGGGGGCTGGTGGACCTGCGCCGCTGGCCCGACGAGCCGGCCGCGCCGACCGGGGTGGACGAGGCGAAGCTCGCCGGGGCGCTGGAGAAGCTGGCCACCCGCCCGCTGCCCCGACCCTACCTCCGTCGCCTGGCCGGCTGGTTCGTGCGCTACGGGCGCGAGCTCGAGGTGGATCCGTTCCTCCTCGCCGCGCTGGCCCAGGACCAGAGCCAGCTCCGCCCGCGCCGGCAGACGCCCTACGGCGTCGGCCTGCTCGCGATCCAGCCGTCGATGCACGCCGCGCGCATCCGCGACGGCTACTACCGCTACGGGGTGCTGGTGGACGGGGCCTGGCAGCCCCGTCAGCTCGCCCTGCCGCGCTTCCCGTTCACCCGCGAGGCGCTGCTCCAGCCCGAGGCGAGCATCTACTTCGGCGCCGCGATCCTCCGCGTGGCCCGTGAGCAGTGCCCGGCCATCGACCACTACTTCCGCAACGTGCCGCACCGCAGCCCGGTGTCCCACGTCATCTGGGGTGACCCGGTGCGCGGCGCGGGCATCGAGGACCGCATCCTGCGCGAGCGGCGCCGGCTGATCGGCTACTACCTCGGCGTGCCCCCGTTCCCGCGCGGACGCTTCCGCTCGGTCCTGCTCCACTGTCCCCTCGACGGCGCGCCGCGCAAGGTCACCGGGGTGATCGGCGACGACCGGGAGGGGGGCAAGCGGCACCACACCGGCGTCGACTTCGACTCCACCTTCGGCGAGCCGGTGCGCGCCGTGGCCCCGGGGGAGGTGACCCTCGCCGGCGTGGACTGGGGGCACAACGAGCTGCACAACCTCGACCCGGGCGTCGCGCGCCTGCTCCCGCGGCTGGCCATGGGGCCGCGCGGGCTGCTGGTGATGATCGAGCACCGCGACGGGCTGTCCTCGACCTACATGCACCTGTCGGCCTACATCGTGCGCTCCGGCCAGCGCGTGCGCGGCGGCGAGCTGATCGGCTACGTCGGCCGCACCGGGATCCGGGAGTCCCCACCGCACCTGCACTTCGACATGCGCCACGAGGGGCAGTTCATCGACCCGCTGCAGTATATCAAGGCCTACGTCATCCCCCCGTCCGAGACCTACGTCGGCCGCCGCAAGGCCGTGGTCCAGCGCCAGCGGCGGCTGCTACGGTTTCGGGCCCGCCGGCAGGCGATCCTGCGCCGGCTCCACGAGGGCGCGGCGCGCGGTCCCCGGGGCGTGCACGCCGCTCACCCCGCTCAGCCCCGGCCCTCGAGCCGCTCGAGCTTGCGGTAGAGCGTCCGTCGATCGAGGCCCAGGACCCGCGCCGCCTGGGTCTTGTTGCCGTCGACGGCCTTGAGCACGCGCTGGATGTAGCGCAGCTCCAGGTCGGCCAGCGACAGCAGGTCCTCCGGGTTGTCGCTCATGATCACCATGCGCGAGCTCGAGTAGTCCCGGATCTTGGCCGGCAGGTCCTCCACGGTGATCTGCTCGAACTGGGTCAGCGCCACCGCCCGCTCGATGCAGTTCTGCAGCTCGCGGACGTTGCCCGGCCACTCGTAGTCCAGCAGGCGCTGGGCCGCCGGGCCCGAGAAGCCGGTGACCTCCTTGGGCGTGGTCCGCACCACCTTGTTCAGGAAGTGCTGGGCCAGCAGCAGGATGTCGTTGCCCCGGGCGCGCAGGGGCGGGACGTGCAGGGTGACGACGTTGACCCGGTAGAACAGGTCCTCGCGGAAGCGCCCCTCCTCCACGTCGCTCTCCAGGTCGCGGTTCGTCGCCGCGACGACGCGCACGTCGACGTCGACCGTGGTGTCCGAGCCCAGGGGTCGGACCTTGCCCTCCTCCAGGGCGCGCAGCAGCTTGGGCTGCATCTCGAGCGGCAGCTCGCCGATCTCGTCGAGGAACAGCGTGCCGCCGCTGGCCTGGAGGAACAGCCCGTCCCGGGCGCGCTTGGCGTCGGTGAACGCGCCGCGCGTGTGGCCGAAGAGCTCGCTCTCCAGCAGGTTCGCGGGGACCGCGGCGCAGTTCACCGGGACGAACCGCCCGCTCGCGCGGGGGCTGCTCTGGTGGATCGCGCGGGCGACGAGCTCCTTGCCCGTCCCGCTCTCGCCGGTGATCAGCGCCGTCGCCTCGCTGTCCCGCATCCGGTCCACGAGGTCGATCACCTTGCGCACCGCGGGGCTCTCGCCCACCAGGCCGCCGAAGGCGTCACCGCGCGAGCGCTCCACCGCCTGGCGCAGACGCTTGAGCTCGTCGTTCAGCTCGCGGTGCCGCGCCGCGCGGTCCACGGTGAGGGAGAGGGCCTGGAGGTCCACCGGCTTGTTGATGAAGTCGTAGGCCCCGACCCGGATCGCCGCCACCGCCGTCTCCATGCTGCCGAAGGCGGTGATCACGATCACCGGGATGTCGGGCCGGTTCTCGACGATACGCTCGCAGAGCTGCAGCCCCGACATCCCGCCGCCGAGCCGGATGTCGGTCAGCACCACGTCGAAGTCCCGGGTCGTGAGGAGATCCAGCGCCTCCTCGGCGACGGTGCGCCACTCGACGTCGTGGCCCTTGCGGCCGAGGCTGGCCTGGACCATCTCGCACATGTTCGCGTCGTCGTCGACGATCAGGATTCTTCGTGAGCTCACTGGTCGCCTCCACGAGGCAGGTAGACGCTGAAGCAGCTCCCCTCGCCCGGGGCGCTCTTCACCGACAGCCACCCGCCGTGCTCCCGCACGATACCATGACACACCGAGAGCCCGAGGCCGGTGCCCTGCCCCGAGGACTTGGTCGTGAAGAAGGGCTCGAAGATCTGGGCGAGATCCTGCTCGGCGATGCCGACGCCCCGGTCTTGGACGTCGATCCGGACGTAGTCGCCGGCCGCGGCGTGGATGTCGTCGGGGTGCTCGACCGGCCCCTGCGTCACGCCGACCACGAGCTCGCCGCCGCCGGGCATGGCCTGGATCCCGTTCATGATCAGGTTCGTCAGCACCTGCAGCACCTTGCCGCTGTCCAGGTCGGCCACCACCGGGTCAGCCTCGGCGCGGCGCAGGCTGACGCCCTGGGCGTCGGCCAGCGGCTCCATCAGCCGCAGCGCCTGGTCCACGATGGCGCCGACGTCGCCGTGCTCGCGCTGCAGCCCCCGGCCGCGGGAGTAGTCCAGGAGCCGGCGGATGTTGTCGGTCATCTGCCGCGCCTGGTCGGCGATGATCCGCGCGCTCTCCCGGTCCTC
>Ga0316576_10001438_pt1 | contig 12763 bp, 9 predicted proteins | sample S0NA_FD_203075 | JGI IMG/M metagenome (GOLD analysis project Ga0316576, IMG submission 203075) | Rhizosphere microbial communities from salt marsh grasses in Alabama, United States - S0-2_050615r3r5 | ecosystem: Host-associated > Plants > Roots > Rhizosphere | place: USA: Alabama | collected... | reverse complement strand
CGCGGCGCCTCTTGCTCCCCTTCCATCGAGCTGCACATAACCCCTCAATTATACCCACTGCATTGACAAAGCATAGCTATTAGCGTGACGCTTTCATGGGCCGGTCCTCCAACTTTTCCACCACCGGTATGTTTCTACCAATAGCCGTGGCACCCTTATCGGCCCGGGACGCAAACGCTTGATTGTCCACAGGATCTAACCGGTCTGCAACCGGCGTCGCTCTCTAGCTGGGAACATTTATGTCCCGGCGAAACCGGTAATTCTTTTAGTCAGGCAAACCAAAAACCTTACCCCGAATAGTCTTGATTTCGCCGTCCACTATGGTATGATGAACACAGCAAACAACGCTGGCACAGGCAAGGATTAAAAATGCAGGTTGCGGTTCGCTTAAGTGGAGAATTAGCCGCCCAAGCCGGTCGGCCCCGGTTCAACGTAACATTGGCCGAAGGCGCTACGGTAGGTGAACTAAAAGAACAGCTGTACCAGGAATATCCACAAATATTATCGCTGCTAGACACGGCCGTTCCTATCATCGCCGGCAAACATGTCACCCGATCCGAACCGCTGACCAACGGCCTGGAGGTGGCCTTTCTCTTACCCATCGCTGGAGGCCTGTTCTAAATTTTCTCGTCTCAGCAGCATCTTTCACGCCTCAGTTTCAAACTGACAACCTAACCAAAAGGAAACAAACCATGGCACTCAATGTACAAAAGCAAGCCGAATTAGAACAGCCGGGCAGCAATGGCCAGGGACACGAAACGGTGTTTGTCGACCAATTCATCGACGGCATTCTCGATCCCAACAAGCCGATGCTTGGTCCTGTGCGCGATGGTGGGCATATCGTAGCCAACACCGCGCCGGGCTGCTGGGGGCCGATGATCACGCCTGAGATTCGCGGCGGGCACGAAGTCACCGTACCCGTGGCCGTACAAGGCGCGGAAGTGGGTGACGCCATCGCCATTCGCATCAAGGACATCACGGTCACATCGCTGGCCACGGCCTCGGGCAATGATGTATTCATGGACGGCCGGTTTCTGGGCGATCCTTACGTGGCCGGCAAATGCCCGGAGTGCGGCACCCTCTATCCCAAAACAGTCATTGAAGGGATCGGGCAAACGGCCGTGCGCTGCGCCAGCTGCGGCGCCGACGCCGCTCCTTTCAACTTCACCAACGGCTACACCATCGCCTTTGACGCCAATCGCCAGGTGGGCGTCACCTTACCACAAGAACCGGCGGAGGAGATCGCCTGGGAGGCCAGGAAGTACGCCGCACTGCCCGAGAATTCAATCCAGAATCCTATCTTAACCTTCGCGCCCCATGATCTGGTGGGTCTGGTCGCCCGGCTGCGGCCCTTTATGGGCCAGTTGGGAACAACGCCTTCGCATCCCATTCCCGACTCGCACAACGCCGGTGATTTCGGCTCCTTCCTCATCGGCGCACCGCATGAGTACGCAGTCACGGCCGATCAGCTGGCCGAACACCGCACCGACGGCCATTTAGATATTGACGCCGTCCGCGCCGGGGCGATCCTCGTTTGCCCGGTCAAAACGCCAGGCGGCGGCATCTACATGGGCGATATGCATGCCCTGCAGGGGGACGGCGAAATAGCCGGGCACACCTGTGATGTATCAGGCACGGTAACGCTACAGGTACATTTGCTGAAAGGACTGAACATGGACGGACCGGTTCTATTTCCCCTGCTGGAGGACCTGCCCTTCACGGCCAAACCCTTGACCGGCGAAGAACGCAGCCGCGCCCAGGCCATCGCCCGCGATTGGGGTACGGAAATTGAAGAATCAGCGCCGATCTCCGTCATCGGTACAGGACCTGATCTTAACGCGGCCACCGATAACGGCCTGGCCCGCGCGGCCGAACTGCTAAACATGAGCCTGCCGGAAGTCAAAAACCGCGCCACCATTACCGGGGCAATAGAGATCGGGCGCAATCCGGGCGTGGTTCAGGTAACCTTCCGCGCCCCGCTGGATCGTCTGGAGGCCTGTGGCTTCCTGCCCTTTATCCAGGACCAATATGGCATAGTCTGAGGTTCATAAATATTTTTTTAATCTTTCAGCGTATCTAATTCTATCTTCCGGATCTGATAGAACTCCTTTCTTGACTAAGTTGGCATTAAATGAAAAATACCGGGTTTGTACCCGGCATTTTTCGTGTAAACTTGTGCGCTCATTGATTTACAATTGGGGCATTTGCCCGCACACATTCATGAGAGGAAATTTTTTGTTATGACCCTTGCGCTCAGTATCAGTGTTATGGCTATTTGCATCTACCTGCTGGCCATCATCACCGACGATTATTTTATTGTCAGTTTGGATCAGATTTCTAAGCGTTTCAATATCCCCAGTGATGTGGCCGGGGCATCGCTGATGGCTATGGGTTCCTCTGCGCCCGAACTTTTCATCGCCCTGATGGCCCTCGTGATCGCCGGAGGAACACACGGGGATGTGGGTATCGGTACCATCGTCGGCTCCGCTATTTTCAATATTCTGATGATCACCGGCGTTTCGGCCGTTATACGCCCGGCCACCATCACCTGGCGAGTCATCGTACGTGACCTTCTCATGTACACCCTCAGCCTGGCCCTGTTGATCGGCGCCTTCTACGACGGCCAGATTTCACTCTGGGAAGCAGCGTTATTCCTGGGCCTTTATGGCGTCTATATTATTATTCTTTTTAACTGGCGTGCTTTTGCCGCGGATGGAAACCAAAATCCTGTCGAAGCTGTCCACGAGGAGCTCGATCGCGAACGTCAGCAGACCGGCATTTACTTCCGCATAACCGCCCTAGTCAGCCGGGTCATCGGCTTTTTCATGGGCGATCCTGCACAGTCTTTCTGGCGTGCGTTTGCCGTATCCATCATCTTCATCGCCATGCTGAGCTATTTTCTAGTAGAGTATGCACTCGTTTTTTCCGAAGCGCTGAGCATTCCCCCGGTGATTGTTGCCCTGACCCTCTTGGCCGCCGGTACTTCCATTCCCGATTTATTTGCATCCTCCGTCGTCGCCCGACAGGGGCGCGGAGATATGGCCGTGGCCAACGCCGTTGGCTCTAATGTCTTTGACATCCTCGTTGGTCTGGGGCTGCCTTGGCTGCTGGTACTGCTGGTTGAAGGAGGAACAATTCATGTCGGTACGGAAGACCTCTTTACCTCGACCCTGCTGCTGCTGGGGACTGTTGTCTTATTATTCGTCTTCCTCACCACTCATCACAAGTTATCACGTCTGGAAGGCATTATCTTAATTCTGACCTATGGGCTTTACATTGTTTGGGTGTGGTTTGGCAACTAAGAAAGAACACCTCTATTTTTTCTTTTCTTTTTTGTAAACCTCAATGGGTCACCAGATGATTGCGGCGGGAAGCACACCTATAACTTCTGCCTGCCGCAATCAATAAGGTTACCGATGGGTTTCCTACAACAGTAGGGGCGCAGCCTATGCGCCCCTACCGGTCAAATAACCTGATGATTACTGCGAGAGAGCGTACCCATAAAGATCGCTTGTTTGGGGGTCGCCTTCAATGCCGTCGACGTGACGGCCCCAGATCTGGTTATCCGACACACCAAGCCCCGTCTCCTGTCCATAAACGACATTCACTGACCCACCATCGACGATCTGCGGGCCGCCTCCGAAGGGCACATCTTCATAGGGAGAACCAATAGCCAGATCGGCGACGCCGTTGCCATCGAAATCGGCCGTTCCCAGGCTGTAGCCGAATAAGTCGCCAGCTTCTGGAATGCCCTGGATAATGCCCTGCATGAACAGGTCCTGGTTATCGAAAGAAAGGATGCTGCCATTGCTGTAAAAGGCGATTACCTGTCCTTGCAGCGCAACATCATTGGCTTCGCCCGGGCTGCTCACTGCCAGGTCATCTGCACCATCGCCGTTGAAATCTCTTGCTGCCAGAGCGAAACCAAACAGGTCCCCATCTTCGGCATCCCCAAGAACTTCATTCAATCCCTGGTGCCATATCTGATCCCCGCTGCCGGAGAGTCCATCCGTGAGTGCAAAACCATAGATGATCTGCACCGCGCCCGCATTGGAGTAGTCAACAGCATTCACGGTCACATTCTCCATGGGCACACCAACGACCAGATCAGCAGCGCCGTTCTTATCAAAGTCGCCGGCGGCCAGTGAACGGCCGAAACCATCGCCGTCTTCAGGGTTGCCCTGGATGCCGTTGAATCCCTGCCGCCACAAGGTTTCATTAGCAAGCGACAAACCATTCTCACTGCCGGAAAAGACCTCCACGGCACCGGCGCCATCGACCATATTGAGATCGTAACCGGGAATGCCTACAGCTAGGTCATCATGGCCGTCATTGTTAAAATCGGCTGCGGCCAGGGCTATTCCGAAGTTGCCGTCATCAGCCGGCGTTCCCGAAACAGATGGCAGTGCCGGATGAACTATCAAATCGTTGTCCGTGCGCAAACCACTATCTGAGCCGTAAAAGATAGAAACAGCTCCCATATTTTCAACGTTCCCGGGCTCATAATCCTCATAAGGGATGCCCACGGCGAGATCGGTGTACCCATCCCCGTTAAAGTCACCACTCTCCAAGGTCTCGCCGAACTGGTCATCTTCTTCCGGAACGCCGTCCACGTCGGGATCGACCTGGCTGAGCACCTGTGCATTATCGGAGGAGAGACCGGACGAGGAGCCGAAAATGATATCCACCTGCCCGACAGCGTCCGTTCCATTGTCGTCTTCTCCAGGAGATCCAACCGCCAGATCGGTGTAACCATCTCCATTAAAATCACCGGGAGAAACGGCCGTGCCGAAATATTCAAAGGCCAGACTCGTACTGCCAATCAGTGACTGTCTCCACAATTGGCTGTTTGTTGCCGACAGACCGTCGCCCGTTCCATAAAGAACATTCACCGCGCCGGAATCGGGCGTCAGATTCGACGCATCATCATTGGGAATGCCAATGGCCAAATCGCCGAAACCGTCACCGTTGAAATCTACAAGCCCTCCGGCAGGCAGCGGGCAGTCGGGCAAGGCCCCGCCCGGTACGCCTCCGGGACCGGTCTCGCTCATCACCACGGGCAAGAAAGTGCAGTAATTCCCTTCGTTTAGTCCCGCAAAATCATCTGCAGCCAGGGAGGCGGGACCAACCAGGAATACAGCCAGGAACATCAAAGTTCCTAGGCTTCCAAGAGCAAGAATTCGAAATGATTGTATTTTGTTCATGCTATGTCTCCTTATCTAATAACGAATAACTTGAATCTAAAACGAAACATACAGCAAAGTTTCAAACAGCTTTTCAGTTGCTGATAACCACAGGCAGCAGCAATGAATAAGCGGGCTCTTCATCTTCTGCGGTGGTCAGTTGTATTTCCACCTGTCTTTTGCGGGCGATCTGGACTTGAAGTTTGTTGATGGAGATACAGGAACAAAGCATCGGTGCTGGGAAAGCGTTTTTCCTCACCTGTGGAAACGTGGACCAGCAGCACACGCCAGGGCATGTGCGCATTCTCGCGCCAGAATCGTAACAGATAGCTCTGATAAATATCTTTCTCATGATAAGGTTGTGGGTGCATTATGTTATAATACTCATAATGAAATGAGTTTTCTCCATCATACGCGCTACAATTGACGGGTGAATGCAGCGAGATGTTATCAAAGCGGCGTCACAAAAACGTGAAACAGTTTTAATAATGTGTGGGTATGCTGGAATTATCCGCCCTTTCTAATAAAGGCAAGTGATGCCTCGACAACCTTTAGAACTGTGTCTACTTGGTTCTTTTACGGCGGCGGTGGCCGGGTATCCACCGGCCGTCTTCCCTACTGATAAGGTAAGGGCGCTGTTCGCCTACCTGGCCCTGGAAGGAGCCCCCCCGCTGCGACGGGAAGTATTGGCCGCCTTATTCTGGCCGGAACAACCTGAAACCGCTGCGCGCCAAAACCTGCGCCAGTCGTTGTACAGGCTGCGCAAATTATTGAACAAACACGAAGAAAACCTGGGCAGCGAACTGCTGATCGCCAGTCAGAAAAAAATCGGCTTGAATAAAGATTGGCTGCTATTAGACGCGGCCGTTTTTATGGAACACATCGCTGCTGTTGGCGCGCACGATCATCTTTCTCTCGCCTCCTGCCCATCCTGCCTCGCACAGCTCGAATCGGCCGTAGAACTTTATGGCGGTGATTTTCTCTCCGGGCTTTTCCTTCCGGATGCACTGCAGTTCGAGGAATGGCTGGTAACCCGCCGCGAACGCTTCCACCGTGAGATGCTGCAAACCCTTTCCGTCTTGGCCGATGCTTTCGAACAATTAGGCGATAACAAAAAAGCGTACATCTACGCCCGGCAGCAAATCGATCTGGAGCCGTGGCGCGAGGCGGCGCACCGCCAGTTGATGCGCCTGCTGATTCTGGAGGGTGAGCGCGGTAAGGCAATCGCCCAATATCAACAGGTCCGGCGTATTTTGGATGAGGAACTGGGCGTTTCTCCGGTCGCAGAGACAAAAGCCCTTTATGCCAAAATTGTATCCGGCGAAGAAATCGTTTCTACCATCGCGGAGACTTCCCCGCCCCTGCTCAACTTCCCCCAACCAGCAGGTCAATTATTGGGGCGTGAGGGAGAGATCGCCGCCATTGTCGAGCTACTTAGCCGGCCGGACTGCCGCCTGCTCACGCTCACGGGATTAGGAGGCATAGGCAAAACAAGTTTGGCTGTGGCCGTTGCGCCGGCCCTGGCGCAGGACACGCGCTTTCCAGACGGGCTGACTTTTGTTTCCATGGCTGGATTATCGACAGAGGAATTGATGATCGCCGGGATCGCACGGGCGCTTAATCTTACTTTGAATAATCAACGCGGGCATAAGGAACAACTTATAGACTATCTGCGCGAAAAGAAAGCGCTGCTGGTCATTGACAATTTTGAGCACCTGATTAATTCAGCGCCTCTTCTGGCCGAATTAACCGGCGCTGCTCCGGGATTGAAGATCCTGGTCACGTCACGCTTACCGCTGAACATCAAGATGGAACAGCGCCTGCTCGTTTCCGGGCTTGACCTTCCCTCCGAGACAGGGTCTGGCGCGGGAGGTGATGCACGGGCAGCGGCCGCGGTTCGCCTGTTTGAACAGGAAGCACGGCGCATGCAGCCGGGCTTCAAATTATCGCCGCAAAACGAAACGGCCGTGATCCATATCTGCCGTCTCGTCCACGGTATTCCCCTGGCGATCACCTTTGCCGCTGGCTGGCTGCGGCTGATGACCGCCCAGCAGATCGCCGCTGAGATCGAACAAAATCTTGACTTTCTAGCCTCTTCCATGCGCGATGTCCCCGAACGCCATCGCAGTCTGCGCGCCGTTTTCCAGCAGTCTTGGCAGATGCTTTGCGACTCCGAGAAGCGCGCCCTGGCTCAGTCCGCTATTTTTTGTGGAACATTTTCTCTCGATGCGCTGCTGACCATCACCCAGGCGGCCCATTCCGACCTGGCCAATCTTCTCGATAGGTCATTTTTAGAAAGAGTGGGTGATAACCGTTACACATTACATGAGCTACTGCGCCAGTTTTCGACTGAAAAGCTGGCCGAAAATCCTGAAGCAGCGGCATCGACGGCTGCCCGGCACGCCCGGTACTATCTCGAGTTCGTAGGAAGCAATGAGCCGCTGTTATTTGGCCCAGATTCCCATTATGCCCTTCAGAACCTGGAGAACGAACTGGGGAATATTGACCGTGCATGGGGCACGGCCGTTAATCAGCGGGAATGGTCATTGATCGAAGAAAGTCTGGATGGCCTTGTTCACTTCTCCATGCTTTCCGGCTATTACACGCAGATCGCCGGTATGCTGGACCAGGCGCAAGCAAGAATCGATGGGCAAAAAAATCCATTGCTGGCTGGCTATCTCGTAGCACACCAGGCCAATATCTTCATCAGGAAGGGTCACTTCAAAAAAGCAGCGGCAGCACTTGAACAGGCGCAGGAAATTGCCCTGGCCCAAAACGACCGGCGCCTGCATGCGCGAACAAATATGAGTCTGGGCCGGTTGTTCGAATTGCAAGGTTCCTACGACAAAGGGCTTGCTGCACTGCAAGAGGCGCACTATTATTATGATCAAGCACGTAATACCGTTCGCCTTGCCCGTATCTCACGCCTGATGGGCAACTTATTCTGGCGGCAGTCTTATTACGCTCAAGCGGCACCTTATTACGAAGAATCCCTTGCTCTAGCTACACAGAGCGGCGACAAAGTCTTTCAGGCCGTGGTTCTCGGCGATCTGGGTACACTCTATACGGATAGCAGTGAATTTGAAAAAGCGCTTGACAATCTACAGCGGGCACGGCAGCTCGATCAGGAACTAGGCAATCGCGAAGGTGTCGCTCGCCATACCCATAATCTCGGCCGTGTCTACCGCATGGAGGAAAACTGGTCAGAGGCCATGATCCACTTTAAGCAGGCCCTGCAGACTGCCGAAGAATTAGGCCTGCGCCGCGGGATCAGCGTTTGTCTGAGCAATATCGGGATTGTTTACTGGCGAACCGGATTTTTTGAGAAGGCGATTGATCACTACCAGCGGGCACTGGCTATCGATCGCGCCCTGGGCTCTAAAGAGGGTTTGTCCAACAATACCGGCAATCTGGCCAACGTCTACCGCAAAATGGGCCGCTTTGAAGAAGCGGACAGGCTCATCAACCAGGCGTTGGAAATTGCGCAGGAAATGGGTCACCAGGAGGGAGTCGCCCGCCACCTGAAAAATACTGCCGACCTTTATAAGGATCGCCGGGATTGGGAAAAAGCCCTGGACTTCTATGATCAGTCGGTCACAGTATATCGTAAATTTAACGATCCGTACAGCCTTGCAGCAGCATTAATCGACAAGGCTAAAGCGAGCCTGATATTAGACAGGCATCTGGAAGCCGCGGAGTTAACCAGAGAAGGATTGGCTCTGGCGGAATCGGTCCAGCGCCACGAATATATTTTTCGCGGCCGTCTGCAGCTGGCGCAGATTGCCTGTGCAGCCGGGGATCTAGAGAAAGCCCGCCGCCAGCTGCAAGAACTGCTCGAACATAAAAGCAAGAAGCAGGAACTGGCCGAACTCTATGACGAGCTATGGCAGATAGACGGGGAAGAATGCCACCGCCAGACAGCCCTTGATCTCTATCGTGATCTGAGCGAAAAAACGCCCGATGTGACCTATAAAAATCGCCTGGCCGCTTTATCCGCAGGAGCAGATTTCCCGCCATCTCCCACGCCGGCCTAACAGGCTCCCGCCATCTCTAGACCCCTACCGGAGCGCGTCCCCGTGACTGTTCGGGATCGCGCATTTTTATCATCGGGATGCCGATGCCATAGGTGACGAAATCCTTCACCGGTGTCACCTCTATCAAACAGGTCTCAGCCATCAATTCCTCATGCTCGGCCATGCCGCGGTATATCGCCTGGAGGATCTCTTCTGGGCAGTCCACAGAGGCGATGATCCGGGCTTCGCCACAAAATGTAATCGTCGCTGCCGGTATTTTTACCCAGGGCATCAGGGGGATACCCTTGTGAACAGGGATAGTCATGGACACATGTGGGTTTTGGGCGACATGGCGCACCTTCCAGGTGTCCTCACCGGTGCCGATGTACAGCCGTCGGTCGCGCACAACATAGACAATGCCCACCGTGCGCGCCTCGTTGTCCTTAGTCACCATACCGAGAATGCCAAATAGATTCTTTTCGATCACTTCCCATACTTCGTCAGGTGCCAGCTCCATAATCATTTTATGCTCCTTTGTCTTTACCAATAAGCTCACCGGCAAAAATGCTCAATTTCATTTTGCTCGTTATTTAACCGCTTCCCTATACGTCCAGAATGGCGGCTCTGTCCTCGCCAGCAAAGCCTTCCATTCCAAAAACCCCATGAATGGGATCATGCCCAAATGCGTCAATAATATGATGGGGCGCCACCCCCGGTGTACCGCGCTCAAAGGGACAAAGTTAACCTTTCCAGGTTCATGGGCTGCCCTTCCGGCGCAGACATCTTTTGTCTCACCATCGATGGTAACCCGCAGCCAGGTATGGCCCATCCTCCATTCTTCGTTATCCCAGAAGCGCATCTTCAGAGCGAAAACCGTCCTGGTTTCAAAACCGAGACAATCAAGAATGCGCTTCAATGCCAGGTTATACTGCGTGCAGTAGCCCGTGCCGTAAATAAAAGCACGCCCAGGCGGATCCCACAGATTCAGTGTAGAGTAAATGACGAACTTTTTAGTGACCAGCCGTTGGGCAAAGGTCACCAGTTCCCAACCTCGCAAACCCGATTGCCGGCATGCCTCCACGGCATCCTGGAGATTAACCACGTTAATAGACGGAATGTCATTTGAAGCGCTAGCTATTGACCTGCGCCTATAGCCTAATCTGCGCAGGCGCAGACCACCCGGCAGCATCAATAAACCAAGGATGCTCATCACCAGAGGAACAACAAGCACTTTTGCGAACTTATTCTCTTCATTCATGAACAGTCTTATCAGTCAAATCGAAAACGCCACACAGCCAGGATAATCAAAACGGCCGTATAAATTAACAGGGCTAACAAGGCCAGACTGATCCCCTCCAGCCCCTGCCCCCGCACCAGGATATCCTTATACCCATCCATCACCCAGGCCACCGGCGTCAGGAAGGCGATGCGCTGAAAACTTTGCGGCGTAAATTCCAGGGGCACCCAGGCCCCACCCAGCGCGGAGAGAACGAACATGGGCACCAGTGAAAGAATAACGACCTGTTCCTCCGATTTAGAAACGGTGCCGATGAGCATGCCCAGGCTGGCCGTAAACAAGGCTGTGGCCGTCGTTAACAAAAATGTCGCCAGCGGCTGCCCCAGATATGGTAAACCGAGAAAGATCTGCCCAAAGAGGATCAGCACCGTGAGCTGCAAGAAGATCATCGCGAACATGGCCAGGAAATGGCCGGCCAATATTTGACCCTTAGACATATTGGTTGTCAGCAGCCGCTGTACTGACTTCGTCTTCTTTTCGACGACCAGGATGCCGGCGGCACCAATCAGGCCGGCAATGGCGAACTGGGCCATCATCCCTGGTGAAGATTGGGCAAAAACGCTGTAATTAGTATCCGTTTCTCGCGCCTCTTCGGCCAGGGCGCTCGATTCATCCTCGCGAATCAGCACCGGCGGTGATTCCCAGGCAGCTAACGCGCCAGCAAAGGCAGTCTCCCAATACGTCTGCCGACCGGCCGAATCAAGAAGCTCCTGCGCCTCGGCCGTTTTCAGGCTCAGATTCGCCGCCAGTACAGCGTTCTGCAAGCGTGCGGCCCACTTCTGGACTTCGCTCTCTACCGTAAACCCTGTTTGCCCGCCGCCCACGATCGTCACCGGCAAAGTCTCTCCTTCCAGCAGGGACTCACCGAAGCCGGAAGGAATGATGATGGCCGCACTGATCGCTTCATCGGCCACCTGCTGCGCTAATTCGGCCGGCTCACGGCCGTGTTCTTCGATTCGCACGACCTCGGAGGAAGCGATCATCGCCGATAGTTGTTGGCTCAATTCGCTGCCATCATCATCCGCCAGGCCGACTGGCAGGCGTGGATCGGCCGTGCTGTTCCCGCCAAAAGCGAAGCCAAACAACAGCGTAAAAACGATAGGCATCACCAACAAGAACAGGAAAGATTTGCGATCCCGCGTGATCTGGCGCAAATCCTTAATTGCCAGATCGACTATTCTTCTATTTGAGGAGGCTGTTGTCGAGGTCATCTGGTTCTCTCTCCCGTCAGGCAAACCGCTTCCGTAAGCGGTATTGGCCGGCAAAGAAAAAGACGGCGCTCCATAGTAAAATCACGCCAAATGTGAGCACGACATCGGATAAGGCACCCCCATTCATCGCCTGCTCGAAAGTGCGCATCGCCCAACCCTGGGGAACGAGCAGCGACACTGTTTCCAGCGCCTGCGGCGTATTAGGAGCGCTGGCAGTAAAAACCGTCATCAGGCCCACCATTCCCGTCAGCGTCAGCAAGCCACCAAAGATGATGCCCGACTGGCGCGGATCTTTTAGCAGCGAAACTAAAAACAACCCCGCCGTGGCGGCGATGAGCACCAACCCCGCGGCAGCGATAGCTACCGGCAGCGGATCGCCCCACTGGATATGAAAAACCAGGCGGCCGAATAGGAGTAAAACGCTTATCTGTACACTGAGGATGAAAAGCGTAGCCACGAACTTGCCGCTGAAAATTTCCATCTGGCTGGTGGGTGTGGTAAAGAGACGCTGCAAGGTCCCATTTTCCTGCTCGGTCAGGATGGAATTAAGGACATTGGCCCCAGTGAAAAAAGCATAGAAGACCATCATGCCTCCCAGGATTAAGGCCAGCAGTTGCGCCATTTCATTACCCGAATCCTGGCCTGGAGGCGCCTGCAAGACGGTCAACCCACCTTCCTGCTGCGCTGGAGACCTTTCCATGACCGCGTTAACCAGTTCCTGGGCTGTTTCCGGGGTGACTGGCGCGCCCGCCTCGGCTAACTGCTCCATGGTTACGCTCATGCTGATATTCCCGGCGCTCATGCCCTCAACGATCTGGCTGACGATACTGCTTACAATGGCCGGGCCGATAATCAGCGTAGGGTCGCGGTATAGTTCAACCTCGGCCGTCTCCCCCGTCCCCATGATCGCCCGTGTAAAGCCGGCGGGGATAATGACGGCAATGCCCGCTTCCTGGTTATCCACGGCCGTCCGCGCAGCAGCGGCTTCCGCCATTTCTCTGACCCGCACGAGATCGGCCAGGTTCTCGCCTCGCAGCGTATCGCCCAAAAAAGCACCCA
>Ga0316576_10001437_pt1 | contig 12763 bp, 10 predicted proteins | sample S0NA_FD_203075 | JGI IMG/M metagenome (GOLD analysis project Ga0316576, IMG submission 203075) | Rhizosphere microbial communities from salt marsh grasses in Alabama, United States - S0-2_050615r3r5 | ecosystem: Host-associated > Plants > Roots > Rhizosphere | place: USA: Alabama | collected... | reverse complement strand
TAGATCGCCCCCTCCGCGAAGATCCGGCCCGGCCTCGCCATGTCCGCCTCCCAGCTCCAACATGCCAGCTAAGGCGGTATGGCGTGCCTGGCACATTTAATTAAACCGGCGGATCCGCCGGCGCAAGTACATGAACACGAGCGTACTGATCATCGACGAGCTAGGCTTTCAGGCCTTCGACCGCCGGGACGCCCACCTGCTCTTCAAGGTCATCAGCTACCGCTACGAGCGCGGCAGTACCCTGATCACGTCCAACAAGTCGATCCGGGAGTGGCCGGAGATGCTCGCCGGCGACGATGCTCTGGCGACGGCGATCCTCGACCGCCTCCTGCACCACCGCCACGTGGTCCAGATCGACGGCAGGAGCTTTAGGATCCGGGAGATCGAGAAACAGATCGGCGAGGGATAGGAAGCCGCGTCAGCCGCTCAGGCTCCGGGGCTCCGCCCCTCCGCCTGAGCGGCTGGCCCCACCGGGAGGCACGAACGCATCAGGAAGCACTCACCAGGTCCGGGACGCCCCTGGGACAGTGCGGGAAACTGGGTGTCCCTTAACTGCGGGAAAGTGGATGTCCCTTGACACCTGTCACAGCGGTCGGATCTCTCCAGGGATCGCCTCCGACGAACCCGCGCCTTGATGGATCGAACGGTCCCGGACTGCCTGGTGACGGGTTTCGAAGAGATCATTGCCTCTCTGGTTCTTCCGGACCCGGACGACCGGCACATCCTTGCGGCAGCTATACGATCCCAGACCGGTGTGATCGTGACGTAACAACATCAAGGACTTCCCCGAGGAGATTTAGGACGGGTACGGGATCGAGTTTAAACACCCCGACGAGTTCGTGACCCACCTCTAGGATCTCTCCCCAGGGGCGGTCTGCCGAGCCGTCCGCGGTCAGCGGCAAGCACTCAAGAACCCGCCTTACTCAACATCGGAGCTCCTCAACACGTTCTTGAGCCTCGGGCTTGCGACCACCGTGGCACACCTTCAGTCGATGGAGGAGTTGCTGTAGGCGCCTCCTACATCGCGTTGGCACTGCAGCCACCGGACCGCTTTGCCGACCGTCCAACGATCCACACCCGGTTTTTCGCTGATCTCTGGGTAGGTCATTCCAAGCTCGCGAAGATGCACCGCCCTTGCAGCAATCCGTTGGTACAGCGGCGGTTCCCGGGTCTCGGCGACCGGGATGTCTACCGGTATCGAGGCAGCGGTTCGAATTCTTCGCGACCGCGTCCACCAGTTTTTCGCCCCTGCGGTCGCCGACCGCAGGGGCGAAAAACTGCCACGGCGTAGCCCCAGGCGACGCCCGTCTCTCCCAGTCTCTCTCCCTGACCTAGGACCCCTTCCAGACAGGTTCATCCATGACGAAGCCGGAGCTTCCGCCCCCGGGATTGGCCGACGCGGTGACCTTGAAGGGGTGCGCTCGCTCCGGCCACGGTGCTGACGTATGCTCGAAGGATGCGGAACGCGGCGGGTCGAGCGGCATCGCACAGGAGGCGAGGCCTCGCCATGCGCTCTCGAACGAACTGGAATCAACGGAGGTGACCATGGCAGGCAAGGTCGTCATCATTCGGGCGCTTCGAACGCCCATCGGCGCCATCGGCGGTGGGCTCGCCGGCCTCCAGGCCGAGCAGCTCGCGACTCATGCCATCCGAGCGCTGCTCGCCGATTCCGGCGTCGAGCCGTCGATGGTGGAGTACACCTGCATGGGCTGGGTGATGCAGGACCCGCGTTCCCCCAACCTGGCCAAGAACGTGGCCGAGCTCGCCGGCGTGCCGGCCACCGTGCCGGGCACCACCTTCCAGGAGAACTGCGCCTCAGGCGGTGCGGCGATTCACAGCCTGAGTAGGCGCATCCTTCTCGGCGAGGTCTCCCTGGGCATTGCCGGTGGGGTCGAGTCGATGAGTAACGTGCCGCGCTACCTGTTCTCGGGCCGGATCAAGAGCCAGCTGTACGGCGACATGACGCTCGTGGACGGCCTGTTCGGCGCGCTCACCGACGCCCATGTCGGCGGCGGCGAGCTCATGGGTCTGTTGACCGAGCGCCTGGTCGAGAAGTACGGCGTCACCCGGCTGGAGCAGGACGAGGTGGCCTATCGCAGCCACCACGCCGCCCTCGACACGTGGCAGAGGAACGCCTTCGCCGGCTATGTCGTACCGGTTGAGGTGCCCCAGCGACGCGGCGACGCGGTGATCGTCACCAGAGACGAGGGGCCTCGAGAGGTGACCCTCGAGCAGCTCGCGGCGGCCAAACCGTACTTCAAACCGGACGGCGGCACGATCACCGCCGCCAATGCCTCGACCCTCAACGACGCGGCTGCCGTTGTCCTGCTGGCAAGCGAGGAGCGCGCCGCCGAGCTCGGGCTCGAGCCCCTCGCCGAGCTGGTTACCTATCACAACGTCGGCGTCGAGCGTGAGCTCATGGGCGAAGGCGCCTTCAAGGTCATCCCGCCGCTGCTCGAGCGCGCTGGAGTCGAGATACCGGACGTCGACTTCTTCGAGATCAACGAGGCCTTCGGCGCGGTCCTCGCCGCCGCCTATCACTACCTCCCGAAGCTCGAGGTCGATCGCACCAACCAGTGGGGCAGCGGGATCTCACTCGGCCACCCGGTGGGCTGCACGGCGGCGCGCCAGGTGGTGGACATGGTCCACCAGCTTCGATCGAGGGACGCGACACTCGGCGTCACCACCCGCTGTGTCGGCGGCGGCATAGGAAGCGGCGAGGTGCTTCGTCGTTGGTCGTAGCCCGGACTACTCACCGAGGTTCGTCGTGAAGTTGGGCGTGTGCGATGCGCAGACCCGCCTGCGGTCGTTCGGCGTCGAACTCGCCGAGCTCCAAACCTCGACGGGGCGAACACTCCACTTGCACATGAGTTCAGCCCATGTCCACCAACGTGACGCTCGGCGATCGGGAGTACTTCCCCGGGATTCCGAGAATCCCCTTTGAGGGCCCGGACTCGGATAACCCACTCGCGTTCAAGCACTACAACGAGAACCGGGTGATCGCCGGCAGACCGATGCGGGACCACTTCCGGTTTTCGGTTGCTTACTGGCACTCCTTCTGCGGGACCGGCTCCGACCCCTTTGGATTGCCGACACGACGGCTCCCGTGGTCGACAGCCGCCGACCCTATGGCCGCGGCCCGGGAACGGCTCGACGCCGCGTTCGAGTTCGTCACCAAGCTCGGTGTCCCGTTCTATTGCTTCCATGATCAAGACCTGGCGCCCGAAGGGCGGGACATCCGGGAGTCAGATGAGAACCTGCAGGAGATGGTGAAACGCGCCAAGGACAAGCAGACGTCGTCCGGAGTCCGTCTCCTGTGGGGAACGGCCAACCTGTTCTCCCATCCGCGATACATGAACGGCGCCGCTACCAACCCGGATTTCCGGGTCGTCGCACACGCCGCCGGCCACGTCAAGTCGGCTCTCGACACAACCATCGAACTCGGGGGCGAGCACTACGTCTTTGGGGGAGGCCGCGAGGGGTACCTGTCGCTGTTGAACACCGACATGAAGCGGGAGGCGGATCACCTCGGGACCTTCCCGGGGAAGGCCCGAGACTACGGGCGCGAGCGGGGCTTCACGGGAAGCTTCCTCATCGAGCCCAAGCCGTTGCAGCCGAGCAAGCACCAGAATGACTACGACTCCTCGACGGTGATCGCGTTTCTCCAGCGCCACGATCTCGACCGGGACTTCAAGCTCAACATCGAGAACAACCACGCAACGCTCGCCGGCCACAGCTTTGCCCACGAGATCCAGGTCGCTGCCGATGCCGGCCTCTTTGGGAGCCTCGACGTCAACCAGGGCGACCCCCACAACGGCTGGGACACCGACGAGTTCCTGCACAATCTCTACGATACGGTCGAGATCATGCTCGTCATACTGTCAGTGGGAGGGTTGACCACGGGTGGGATGAACTTCGACGCCAAGGTGCGGCGCAACTCCACCGATCTCGAGGACCTCTTCATCGGCCACATCGTGTTGATGGACGCCCTCGCCCGAGCACTCCTGATCGCCGAGCGAATTCGGCAGGACTCCGACTACTTCGAGTTGAAACGGGAGCGCTACGCGAGCTTCGACGATGGTCACGGCGCCGAGTTCGAACGAGGCGACCTGGGTCTCGAGCAGCTTTCCCGTCTGGCCGCCGAGACCGGGGAGCCCGAGCCGAGAACCGGCAAGCAGGAGTACCTCGAGGGGCTCGTCAATCGCTTCCTGCGGTAGAGCGGAGGGGAGTCGTGTCGCAGCTGTTCGCCGGGCTCGATGTCTCCACCCAGAGCTGCAAGATCGTCGTCATCGACCTTGCATCCGAGGATGTCGTGCTCGTCGATTAGGTCTCGTACGATGATGATCTGCCGGAGTACATCACTCGCGGCGCGCTTCGGCCTGGCTGCAGATTGCTAGGTCGACGCGGGCAGCGGCGACAACATGCACGGCGCCGTGGGAACCGGCGACGTGACTCCCGGGATCGTGATGGTGAGCCTCGGGACGAACGGCACGGCATACACCTTCATGGAGGAGCCCTTCATCGACCCGGTCGGTGAGATCGCCGCGTTTTGCGACAGCACCGGCCATCACCTGCCGCTGCTGTGCGTCTCGAACCTCGCTAACGGCTACGACGACATCCTGCGCCGCTTCGATCTGACCCACGAGCAGTTCAACGAGATCGTCGGCCGGACGCCACCCGGCAACGACGTCCACCTGCTCATTCCCTGGTACGCGGACGAGAGGACGCCCGATCTTCCCCATGCGTCGCCGGTGACCTTCGGGTTCCCGCTCGACGGATTCACCGGCGACCGGCTGTGCCGCGCGGTTCTCGAAGGACATGTTCCCAACCTCTACACCGGTTTCAGGCGCATGCCTGCCGAGGTCAAGGAGATCCGCCTGACCGGCGGCCTGTCACGGTCGGAAGCGTGGTGTCAGACGATCGCCGACGTGTTCGACGCGGAGGCGGTTCCGGTGGAAGGCGAGGGAGCCGCTCTCGGTGCGGCGTTGCACGCCGCCTGGGTGTGGCGCAGGGAGTCCGGAAAGGACGTCCCACTCGCGCGAATCGTCGATGGATACGTCACACTCGACGAGTGCCGGCGGCGGACATCGGACGCCCGGATTCGAGCCGTGGTCGAGCAGCAGAAACGGCTGTTCGAGGCGTTGAGTTGGCGGGTGCGCGGCCTGGCCGCGGAGGATCCCGTCCGACTGCGCGCCGAGACGCTCGAGAGGCCGTCCGATGCCGGACGAGCCGAGCCGTGAGGAAGGAGCGATCGATGCAACGCGAACTGGTTGCGGGACTGGTCCTGATGACAGGCGGTTTTGTAGTCTGGGGGCAGATCTCCACGCACTCGCCCGATATCGAGCTGCGATTGCTCAACAAGGTCGTGGTACCGACACGGTGAGCCTCAGAGGATCGGTCGGTGAGATTGCCAGGCGTACGACCAGATCGCAACGAGCTCCATGAGCGGCTCCAGACTCGGAACGTCGAGCCTTGTCGCCACGAGGTCAGCCGCTGAAGCGACCTCGGCCGGTTCGAGATCAGCTCGCCCCGCCGTCGGAGAGGACGAATCGCCCCTCGACCACGTCGACCGAGTTGGACCCGACGAATACCGCAAACTCTCCGGGCTCGGCCTCCCACCTGCCGCGCGCTGAGTAGAACGCGAGGTCGGCGGCGGCGAGCGCAAAGCTCACCTTCTGCTCTGTTCCTGGGTCGAGGACGACCTTCGTGAAGCCCTTCAGCTCCTTGACCGGCCGGGTGACGCTGCCCACCAGATCGTGCACATACAGCTGGACGACCTCAGCGCCCGCCCGTGACCCGGTGTTCTTCAGGGTGGCCTCGATCGTGAGGGTGTCATCCATGGCGATCTCGCGAGCACTGAGGCGAAGGTCCGAGATCTCAAAGCTCGTATAACTCAGTCCGTACCCGAATGGATACAGGGCGGTGTTCGGAGCATCGGCGTAGTGCGACCAAAAGATCAAGCCGGTCGGCAACGGCCGACCGGTGCTCTTGGCGTTGTAGTAGAGAGGCTCCTGGCCGACATGACGTGGAAACGAGATCGGCAGCTTGCCGGAGGGGTTGTAATCACCGAAGAGGACGTCGGCGATTGCATTGCCGGCCTCGGAACCGAGGTGCCAGGCCTCGAGGATCGCCGGCACGTTGTCGGCAAGCCACGTGACCTCCAGGGGGCGGCCGTTCATCAGCACCACCACCAGCTTCGGGTTGGCCGCGGCCACCGCCTTGAGAAGGTCGAGCTGGACGCCCTTGAGGCCGATGTCGACCTGGGAACGGCCCTCACCGGATTGGAGCGCGTCCTCGCCGACGGCGATGACCACCGTGTCCGCCGCGCGGGCCGCGGCGACCGCCGCGCCGAAACCCGATCGATCGCTGTCGTTGAGCTCGAGCTCGAGAATCGGGCTGCGCTCACCGACTGCCAACGGAGCGCCCTCGACATAGGTAACCTCGACGCCGTTCCCAACGGCCGCACGAACGCCCTCGAGGAGGGACACGGCGGAGTTCGCGACCGCCCGCCCACGCCAGCTGCCAAGCGGCGTGTCCTTGTCGGCGGCCAACGGTCCGATGACGGCGATCGAGCCGCGCGCCTTGTCGAGGGGCAGGAGACCGCCCTCGTTCTTGAGCAGAACGATGGATTTCCTCGCCACATCACGCGCGGCCTCGAGGTGCTCCTGGCTCAGGGACTCACGGCGCTCGCGTTCAACATTGCAGTATCGATACGGGTCGTCGAAGAGACCGAGCCGGAGCTTGATCGTGAGGATTCTGCGAACGGCATCGTCGATCAGATGCTCGTCTAGGACTCCGTCCTCAACGAGGGCCACGAGGTTGTCGACATAGGCGCTGGACTCCATGTCCATGTCGCAGCCCGCGACCATCGCCAGTCGGGCCGCCTGTTGATCGTCAGCGGCAACCCCGTGCTCGACCAGCTCGCCGATCGAGCCCCAGTCCGACACGACGAAACCGTCGAAGCCCCACTCGCCCTTGAGAATGTCGCGTTGAAGATGGGCACTGGCAGTGGCCGGCACCCCGCCGATCTCGTTGAACGAGTTCATCACGGTTGCCACGCCGGCCTCGACCGCCGCATGAAACGGCGGCAGTACGACGTTTCTCAAGGTCTGCTCGGAGATGTCGACGGTATTGTAGTCGCGGCCGCCCTCGGCAAAGCCGTAGGCGGCGAAGTGCTTGGCGCAGGCCGCCAGGGTGTCGATTGCGGCGAGATCATCCCCCTGGAAGCCGCGCACCCTCGCCCCCGCCACCTCGGAGCCCAGGAACGGGTCTTCACCGGCACCCTCCATGACCCGCCCCCAACGTGCGTCGCGAGTGATGTCCACCATCGGCGCGAAGGTCCAGTGCAGGCCAGCCGCCGCCGCCTCCTGGGCCGCCGTGCGGGCCGATCGCTCGATCGCCTCGAGGTCCCAGCTCGCGGCTTCGGCCAACGGAATCGGGAACATCGTCCGGTAGCCGTGGACCACGTCGAAACCGAAGAGCAGGGGAATGCCGAGACGGTTGTTCTCCAGCGCGAGCTGTTGCGCTTGGCGGGTCGCCTCAGCACCGGTGACATTGAGCAGGGCGCCGACCATCCCGCTCTTGATCCTCCGAAGACGAAGCTGATCGTCCCGGTCCTGCGGCGGCGGACCGGTGAGGTCGAAGCTGCTGCTGACCAGGTTGAGCTGACCGATCTTCTCCTCGAACGTCATCCGCTCGAGGAGCGCATTCACGCGGCCCTCCACGTCGGTCAGATCGTCCGCGGCCGCCACGGGCGAGACACCGGTTGACAAAGCAATGAGCAGACCGACAACCAGACCTCGAAGATGCATTCCAACCACTCTCCATGTCGAGTTTCAACACCCTCATCCCGCATCGGACCGCCCCGCCTTCAGCGCCCTCTCCGGGACGAGCTTATCATCGGCAACCGCCGGTTCGGCAGCATTCGCGGACGACCCAGGACCGGCCATCAGTCCCATCCACGCGGCTGGCAGTCTCCGCCAATCGTTCCAGATTGACGCTCGTGGCGCCGCGGTCCCAGTCCGTACGATGACGCGCTCGTGTTGTTCAATCCGCGCACGGTGACCTGAAGGGACTGCTGGCGGCAAGGGCGGCCCTCAGAGTCTCTGACCAGCGCGGATCGTTCATGAATGATGCGGGCCGGGCCGGAGCTCGTCAATGGGAGGAAAGGAGGACGGAGGCAGGATCGCGCTGAGGGTGCGGATACCCTTGCCCCAGTAGTCGCTGAGGAGCTCAAGGGCCTGTGGGGTAGTCGGGGGCATGACGACGGTGGCATCGATCCTTTTCATCCTGACCATTCGCTGCCCTTCGTCCGGCAGGCCGTCGCAGCCGATGATCGGGATACTCGCGATTTCATCGACACTGAGCGCCACGGCCTGGGTGTCGAGCGCCTCCCGAACACCGGCAGCCATCGGGTCATTCTGGCACACGAACAGATCCGGCTTCGTTCGCCTGCCACCGATTCCGAACAGGTGAGTGACGACCTCCTCGGCTCGGTCCTTCAGCCATCGGCCACGCAGCTCCTTCACGTTGACGTGGCTCCCGGCCACCTCGAGGAACCCGCGACGCCGATCGACGGCTGTCGGCGTGGCCTCGTCGCCGAGGACAAGAACAACCTCGCCCCCTTCGGGGAGGATCCTGAGGCATTGGCGACCCTGCAGTCGACCGATCTCGACCTGGTCCGGTGTGACCGATGCCAGGAGAACGTCCGGATACTGCTCGGCCATTCGGGATAGGTAGGCCGGAATCCGGTTGACCAGGACGCAAGCGATCCCGGTTCTCGCGAGCCTCTCTACCGAGTTCCTTAAGCTGTCGGCGGACACAAGCATCGACACGACCCCATCGGGTGGGGTCGCACCGGTGACACAGTCGAAAAACTGGTTGATCTGATTGACCGGAGCCCCGTTCGCGTAGGTTGGGGGAAGAACCTCCACACCATACGTGCTCGAAAGCTCGTTGGCTCGCGTTGCCAGGAGCCGCTGATACGCGTTGTGTTCGTCCGCGAGGAGAAGAGCGATCCTCTTCATGCGCCTCGAACATAACACGAGTGGGAGCTGGGACCGGAAACCTCACACGGCCCTTTCGGAAGCGAGGGCGCGGCCTTCACGCTGGCAATGTCTTCGCGGAGTGAATACTCTGACCCTCGAAAGGGAGGCCACTTTGCCGATGACAGCGATTCGAACCCCCCTCCTCGTTGTCGGTCTGGCGGTGGCAGCCTCCGCGGCGCACGCCCAGACCGACCCCACATGTCTCACCGCGGTGGTCGCCAAGGACGGCAGCGGCCACTTCACGACGATCCAGGCGGCCATGGCCAAGATCGGGATGGGTTCCCCCAACAATCCCGCCACCATCTACGTTCGAAAAGGCGTCTACCGCGAGCTCGTCTACGCCCAGCGCGAGAAGCGCTTTGTGCGCCTGGTCGGCGAGGATCCAGAACGGACGATTCTGGTGTACGGGCTGCACGTGGGCGTGACGGGGCCCGACGGCGAGCCGATCGGGACCTTCCGCACCCCAACCCTGTTCGTCGACGCCGACGACTTCACCGTCGAGAGCATGACCATCGCCAACGACGCAGGTCCGGTCGGTCAGGCGCTCGCCGTCGCCGTCAACGGCGATCGCGTGATCTTCCGCAACTGCCGGCTGCTCGGGCACCAGGACACGGTCTTCCTCAACCGCGGCCGGCAGTTCATCGACGACTGCGTCATCGAGGGCACGATCGACTTCCTGTTCGGCGGTGCGACGGCGTGGTTCGAGCGCTGCGACATCCGGTCGCTCTCGAGCAGCTACATCACCGCCACGTCGACGCCACCGGAGGCCGCCTTCGGCTTCGTCTTCAACGCCTGCCGGATCAGCGTGGCCGAGGGCGAGAGGAGCTACCTCGGCCGGCCCTGGCGCGACCACGCGGCGACGCTGTTCATGTACTGCGAGCTGGGCGCCGGCATCCGCCCCGAGGGCTGGCACGACTGGGACAAACCCTGGCGGCGGGGCACCGCCCGCTCCCTTGAGTACCGTAACACCGGCCCCGGAGCGGACCGCTCCGGGCGCGTTCCCTGGTCAAGGGAGCTGACGCCCAACGAGGCCGGTCTGATTACTCCGGCCGCCGTGCTGCGCGGCTGCGACGGCTGGGACCCGACCACGAGCGAGCCGGTTGTCTTCGACCCCCCTGAGGTCACGCCGTGAAGCCATCAGCGATCGGTCCGCGCAGCATCGCGTCCTTTCTTCTCGGCGGGGTTCTGACCGCGTCCGGAGTGCTGGTGGCGCCGCCGACCTCGAGCGCCCAACAGGCGACCGCCACTCCGACTCTCTTTCTGGCCGGCGACTCGACCATGGCCGACAAGCCGGACCTCGAGCTGCCCGAACGCGGGTGGGGCCAGCTGTTGCGCGAGCTGGTCAGACCGCCGATGATACTTGACAACCGGGCGGTGAACGGGCGCAGCACCAGGTCCTTCATCGATGAGGGTCGCTGGGACGCCCTGCTCGACGCGCTGGCGCCGGGCGACTGGGTCGTGATCCAGTTCGGCCACAACGACGAGAAAACCGCGGACCCGGCCCGCTTCACCGATCCCGACGGCGCCTACCGAACCAACCTCCAGCGCTTCGTGCGCTCAACTCGGGCCCGGGGCGGCAACCCGGTGCTCGCGACGTCCGTCGTCCGGCGGCGCTTCGACGAGGCCGGTGAGTTCGTCGACAGCCACGGCGACTACCCGCGGGTGGTGCGCGAGGTGGCCACCGAGGAAGGCGTGCCGTTGCTCGAGATGGAGAACCTCACCCGCGACCTCGTGCGACGGTCCGGCCCCGACGGGTCACGATCGCTGTACCTGCACTTCGAACCGGGGGAGCATCCCGGACTGCCCAAGGGCTGCCACGACGACACGCACTTCTCCGAGCTCGGCGCCCGCCTCGTCGCCGAGCTGGCGGTGCGCGAGATGGTGCGGGTCCACCTGCCCATCGCCCGGTACCTGAGGCTCGACGAGCTCGTGCCACCGCCCCCGGCGTGGTCCCCCGACCTCGGGGACGGCACCTTCCTCAACCCCGTCCTGTTCGCCGACTACTCCGACCCCGATGTCATCCGGGTCGGCGCCGACTACTGGATGACGGCGTCGAGCTTCAGCCACGTCCCCGGCCTGCCGATCCTGCACTCGCGCGACCTCGTCAACTGGACCCTCGTGGGTCACGCGCTGCCGCGCCTGGAGCCCGATGAGGTGTTCCGCACCCCCCAGCACGGCAACGGGGTGTGGGCGCCGGCCATCCGCCACCACGACGGCCGCTTCTGGATCTACTACCCGGACCCGGACTTCGGCATCTACGTCACCACCGCGGTCGACCCTCGCGGCGAGTGGAGCCCGCCGGTGCTGGTGCTGCCGGGCAAGGGGCTTATCGACCCGTGCCCGCTGTTCGACCACGACGGCGGCGTGTGGCTCGTGCACGCCTGGGCGAAGAGCCGCGCCGGCTTCAACAACGTCCTCACGCTGCGCCGCCTGAGAGCCGACGGCCTCGCGGCCGCGGACGACGGCGGGACGATCATCATCGACGGCAACGACCTGCCCGGCTACCGCACCCTCGAGGGCCCGAAGATCTTCAAGCGGGGCGACGAGTACCTCATCTTCGCTCCGGCGGGCGGCGTGACGCCGGGTTGGCAGACGGTGTTCCGGGCCATGGACGTTCGCGGCCCGTACACCTCGCGCATCGTTCTCGACCAGGGACAGACGTCGGTCAACGGCCCGCACCAGGGGGCCTGGGTCGACACGCCGTCCGGCCAGGACTGGTTCCTGCACTTCCAGGACCGCGGCCCGTACGGCAGGATCGTCCACCTCGAGCCGATGACCTGGGGCGACGACGGCTGGCCGGTCATCGGCTGGGACCCGGACGGCAACGGGCGGGGCGAGCCGGTGGCGCGCTGGCGCAAGCCGGACCTGCCTCCCCAGCCGGTGGCGGTACCGCCGACCTCGGACGAGTTCGAGAACGAGCGACTCGGCCTCCAGTGGCAGTGGCAGGCGAACCCCGAGTCGGCGTGGTGGTCGATGAGGGATGTTCCGGGAACCCTCCGTCTGTATCCGCAGCCGCTCCCAGGCGAGGCCGCCAACCTCTGGCCGGTCGCCTCGCTACTGCTGCAGAAGCCGCCCGCCGAGGCCTTCCAGGCGACCACCCAAATGTCGTTCGCGCCGGAGCGGATCGGCGATCGCGCCGGCCTGCTGGTCTTCGGCACCGACTACGCCTGGGTCGGGGTCGAGCGCACCCCCGCCGGCAGCGCCGTCGTCCTGAGAACCTGCCTCGGCGCCCGCGACGGCGGCGAGGAACGGGCGGTCGCCTCCCTCCCCGCCCCCGACATCGGCCCGGTGCAGCTGAGAGTCGAGTGGCGCCCGGGCGGCAGTTGCCGGTTCGGGGTGTCGACCGACGGGGGGGCGGTCTTCCGTTACTTCGACGAGACCTTCACGGCCCGTCCCGGGCGCTGGGTCGGCGCCAAGGTCGGCCAGTTCGCCGCGACCGGCGAGGCCGACACCACCGCGGCGGCGGACGTCGGGTGGTTCCGCGTCGCGCCACTCGGTCCATAGCGGTTCGGATCCAGCTCCGGGATGTGCACCCGACCACGACGCCCCGGTTCCCCATGTTTCCAGGAAGGCCGAGATCCGATGCGCCTGTCGCAACGACGTCTCGCCGGATGTGCTCTCGCCCTCTCCTTCGTGCTGGTTCCCGTCCAGAAACGGCGGTTCTCGACAATCTTGGCGTCAACCTGCGGGTTTCCTTGTGCGGCGTACGAAAGTAC
>Ga0316576_10001436_pt1 | contig 12763 bp, 9 predicted proteins | sample S0NA_FD_203075 | JGI IMG/M metagenome (GOLD analysis project Ga0316576, IMG submission 203075) | Rhizosphere microbial communities from salt marsh grasses in Alabama, United States - S0-2_050615r3r5 | ecosystem: Host-associated > Plants > Roots > Rhizosphere | place: USA: Alabama | collected... | reverse complement strand
TCCACGAGGCGATCCGCTCGCGCACCTGGCTCGTCGCGGGCGTCGGCGCCGGCTGCCTGCTGGGCGGCGTGGCCTTCGGCGCCCACATGCGCGCGCAGCAGAACGAGCTCGACTCCATCGAGGGCAACACCTTCGAGGAGATCGCCCGGATGGAGGAGATCAAGGACGCCGGTGAGCGCGACGCCATCGCCGCCAACATCCTGCTCGGGATCGGCGGGGCGCTGCTGGTCACCGGCGTGGTGATGTCGTACATGGACTACCGCCGCACCGGCCGCGAGTCCCCCGCCGCCGTCGACGTGGCCCTGGGCCCCGGCTCCTTCCAGGCCCGGATCTCGTTCTAGCCCGGCTCAGACCATCTTCGGCGGGGTGGGCCGGTCGTCGGGGCTATCGTTTTTTTTTCTGGCGCCCCCCTCGGACTTGGCCTGGATCTCCTCGATACGCTTGCCGACCTCGCGGAAGCGGGTGTCCTTCTTGGCCACCTTCTCGTAGTAGTAGAGCGCCTCGCGGTAGTCCTCCAGGTGCTCGTAGGCCTGCCCCAGCTCGAAGTAGAGCGCGATGGTCTCGCGCTCGGTGATCCCCTCGACGTAGAGCCCGGTCTTGAACTGGCTGATCGCCTCGGAGAGCATGTCCTTCTCGATGTAGCACAGTCCGATCATCATGTGGCACAGGACCTCCTTGTCCCGCGCCCGCATGGCGACCTTGAACTCCGTTATCGCGTCATCGAGGAGCCCCATCTCGCGATAGGCGATCCCCAGGTCGTAGTGCGTATCGGAGTCCTCCTCGGCAGCCTGAGTCTCGCCGCCGCGCTTGAACTCCTCGAAGACATCCTCGACGCTGAATGTCGCCTGTCGACCGTCCCCGGTCGGCACGTCCATCTCGTCGATCTCGTCCAGCTCGGAGGCCAGATCCTGGGCGAGGTTCCCGGTCGTCTCGTCCTGAACAGGCTGCTCCTGAGCCGTGCCCAGCTCACCCTGCTCCATGGCGGCGAGGTCGGCGACCTTCGCCTGAACCAGCGGGTGATTCGGCGCGCGGATGGACAGGTCGTTGAGGATACCGCGCGCCTCCGACAGCAGGTTCTGCTGCATGAAGAACTCGGCCTCCTCCAAATCGTCCTCGATCTTGGTGCTCTCCTCCTCGAGGTGAGCGCGCACCTGAGAGTCGATGCGCTGCGGCTCGCCGCCCAGGGGGATCACCTCGCGCGCGGGGGTGCCGGTGCCCAGGGTGTCCGTCGTCTCGCCGTGTACCTCGATCACCCCCGAGCCCCGCTCACCGCCGCTGAGCGTGTCGTGAGGGTTCTGCTCGAGGTAGGGCTCGGCGAACTGGGGCTTCCTGCGGTGGCGGTCCGTGGGCCAGCCGTCTCCGGGCTCCGTGCTCGGCCCCTCGACATCCTCGTCCATCGCCGTGAGCTCGGAGGCCTCGATCAGGTCCGACGAGTCGATGGGGATCTCCTCGACGATGTCGGCGGCGTCGAGGTCGATGGCCTCGACGTCATCGAACCCATCGTCGAGCTCGTACGGCGTGCCTGCCTCCGCCGCGGGCAACGAGCCCTCGAGGCCGCCGAGCAGGGTCCGCGCTTCCCGGTTGTCCGGGTCAAGCTCGAGCGCCTCGTTGAGGAACACCGCCGCCTGACGCCTGTCGGCCTCGCTGTACAGCTGGCCCAGGATGAGCAGCTCGCGGGACGCGTCGCGGTAGCGCCCCATCTGGACGTAGATCTCCTTCAGCTTGAGGTGTACCTCCAGGTTGTGGGGGTCCGCATCGAAGACCTGCAGCAGGTGGTCGATGGCCTTCTCCTGCAGCCCGTACTTGAGGTAGACGTCTGACTCGGTGATGATCTTGGCCACCTCGGCCGCGAAGTCCGCCGAGGAGTACGGGGCCTGGGCCTGTTGCCCAAGGCCCTGCTCGCCGTAGCCCGCTTCCTCGAGGTGCTCCGGCGCCTCGTAGTACCCGTCGGAGTAGCCGTCGCCATACTGCTCGTCGTAGGCCGGCTCCTCGTACGCCTGGGGTTCCTCGTAGGCCTGGGGCTGTTGCTGGTATGCCTGGGGCGCCTCGTAGGCCGGAGGCTGTTGCTGGTACCCCTGGGGCGGCTGGTCAAAGGCCGGCGGCTCCTCGTACGCCGTGGGCTCCTCGTCGAAGTCGCCGTAGGGGTCATAGGCCGGATCGGCGAAACCAGCGGGCTGGGCCGGGTCGACGAAACCAGCGGGCTGGCCCGGGTCGGCGAAGCCAGCCGGCTGGGCCGGGGCCGGGGGCTGTGGCTGCGCCTGGGGCGACGGCTGCTGGTAGCCTCCACCCAGCGCCTTGACGGCGTCGGCGTCTCCGGGCGAGAGGCTGAGAATGCGCTGGAATGTCTCCCGCTGCTTGTTCGCGTGCCCGTGCTCACCGTAGACGTTGGCGAGCTCCTTGAGCACGGAGACCGTCTTGGCCACCTGCCCCAGGTCGTCGAACGCCTGGGCCAGCATCTCTAGGGTTTCTGTGTCGCGGGGATCGGCCTTGAAGGCCAGCTGCAGCTTCTGTAGCGCGCGCCGCGGGTCCCGCTTGCGCAGGTATACGCCGGCCAGCTCCTTGATCGTCGGGATGTTGTCCGGCTGATGGAACACCAGGCGCTCCGCCACCTTCACGAAGTCGTCGATGCGGTTCTCGGCGCGGAGGTAGTCGGCAGCCTTGGAGAACTCCTCCACGGCCTCGTCGCGCATCGACTCCTTGCTGTAGAGCTCGGCGAGCTTGATACGACTGGCGACGTTCTCGGGATCCAGATCGACGATCTGGCGCAACGCCGCGAGCGCCTCCTTTGTGCGACCGGACTGGTGGTAGTGGTTCGAGACCTGCTCGTACTGCTGCATCGCATCGCTGAGCAGGCCGAGTTGTTTGTACAGCTCGGCGAGGCGGAGATTGATCTCCACCAGCCCTCCGTCGATTTTCAGGATCTGCTTGTAGACGGCGACGGACTTGAGGTAGAAGCCCTGCTCCGAGTAGAACTCGGCGACCTTGGAATAGGTCTCCACCGCCTCGGGGGTGTTGTTCTTCTTCGCGTGGAGATCACCAATTTTCAGCCAGATGCGAACGTCGCGAGGATCCTCCTCGACGATCTTGGTGTATTCACGGATGGCCTTGTCGTACTGCCCCTTTTGCACGTACTTCTGCGCAGAGGCGATGACCTTGTTCTTGTTGATTTTGGTGGCCAAGTGACTTCAATCAATCAAACAAGGCTCCGTCGGCGGGGCTGAGGCACTCTCCCCCAGGGCCGAGCGCAACGGATCGACCAAATCGCTTCTTTGTCCACCGCCAGTGGCGGGGATTTTCGTGCCCTCCAAAGGGCCCAGGCTAAGAAAATCCAAAAAGATTAAAGGTATTAGAGTGTAGAGGATGGTCTGAGGAGTGTCAAGGTAAACCTGGGTTCTCGCGGGGTGTTACCGTAATAGTGTACTCGGTCCACCTGCCTGGCGCTACAGTCGGGCCAAGAAACCAGTGTCCAGCCGCGCCGCCCGGAAGTCCTCGCTGCGCACAATCCGCTGGAACAGCTCCAGGTTGGTCCGAATCCCCTCCACCACGAACTCGCCCAGCACCCGCTGCATCCGGTCGGCGGCCTGGGCCCGGCTGGGGCCGTGGGTGACCACCTTGGCGATGAGGGAGTCGTAGTACGGTGGTACCACGTACCCGCTGTACAGAGCGGTGTCCACCCGAACGCCAAAGCCTCCCGGGATGTGCAGCGCCGTGATCTTGCCCGGCGAGGGCGCGTATGTCCTTGGATCCTCGGCGTTGATCCGGCACTCGATGGAGTGACCCCGGATCTCCACCTGGTCCTGCCTCAGGTCGAGCCGCTCGCCGTTTGCCACTCGCAGCTGCTCCTGGAGCAGGTCGATGCCGGTGACCATCTCGGTGACCGTGTGCTCCACCTGGATCCGGGTGTTCATCTCCATGAAGTAGCAGCTACCGTCCTCGTCCATCAGGAACTCGAGTGTCCCGACGTTGTCGTAGCCGATGCTGCGCGTCGCCTTGACCGCAATGGCACCGAGCCGCTCACGGGCCGCGGCGTCCAGCGCGGGCGACGGGGCCTCCTCCACCAGCTTCTGGTGCCGTCGCTGGATCGAGCACTCGCGGTCGCCAAGGTGGACCACGTTGCCGTGGCTGTCGGCGAGAACCTGGATCTCGATATGCCTGGGCCGGGCGACGTAGCGCTCCAGGTAAACGCTCGGGTTGTTGAAGGCCGCCTTGGCCTCGCTGCGCGCCGTGCTCCAGGCCGGGATCAGCGACTCGGGGGAGTGGACGATCTTCATCCCCCGGCCGCCCCCTCCGGCCGCCGCCTTGAGGATCAGGGGGAAGCCGACCGTCTCGGCCGCGGCGAGCACCTCCCTCTCGCCGCGCAGGACCGAGGTGCCGGGAAGCACCGGCACGCCAGCGTCCGACATCAACCGGCGCGCCTCGACCTTGTCGCCCATCTGGCGCATCAGGTCCGCCCTGGGACCGATGAAGCGCAGGCCGCAGCGCTCGCAGACCTCGGCGAACTCCGCGTTCTCGGCCAGGAAGCCGTAGCCCGGGTGCACGGCGTCGGCGCCGCTCACCTCGGCGGCGCTGATCAGCGCGGCGATGTTGAGATACGAGGCGGTGGCCGGCGGCGGGCCGATGCACACCGACTGGTCCGCGAAGCGGACATGGAGAGCGTCCGCGTCTGCTGTGGAGTGCACCGCGACGGTCTTGAGGCCCAGCTCGCGACAGGCGCGGATCACGCGGAGGGCGATCTCGCCGCGGTTGGCGATCAACACCTTTTCGAACATGTCATCACGCCAGGGGAAAGACGCGGAACAACGCCTGCCCGAACTCCACAGGCTCGGCGTTCTGCGCCAGAACCTCTAGGATCTTGCAGCTCGTCTCGGCCTCGATCTCGTTCATCAGCTTCATCGCCTCGACGATGCAAAGCACCTGCCCCTTCTTCACCGTCTGGCCCACCTCGACGAACGGGGGCGACTCCGGGCTCGGCGCTTGGTAGAACGTGCCGACGAAGGGAGAGGTGATCAGCACGCTGCCATCGCTGGGCTTCTCGCTCTCGCTGACCGGGGCCGCGACCGGGGCGGGCGCGGCCCCCGGCGCCAGGCGCACCGGTCCGGCCTCCGGCTGGCCGACCGCGATCACCCCGGGGACCGCCCCGTTGGTGCGGTCACGGCGGATTCGAAGGCGCTCGCCGCCGCTCTCGATCTCGATCTCGGTCAGGTCGTACTGGTTGACCACCTTGGCCAACGAACGGATGTCGCCGAGGCTGAGTCCCGAGATCTGCCTAGGAGCTGGCTCCGGCGCGTGCTTGGATGCCCGTGTCTTGCTAGCTGCCATCTTGCTCTCGTTGTGGGGGGGGGAGCCGGCGGGGGACTCAGAGCTCCTTCATCAGCTCTGGCACGGCCATGCGCATCAGGAACCTGCCCTTGCCGAAGTTCCCGTTGGGCTTGAGGGCCACACCGATGAAGTACTCCTCCGTCAGCACACGGATGACGAAGGTCAGGCTCTCGCTTCGGATGGCGACCTCCTGGAGCGCGCCAACCTCCAGCAGCTCTGCCGCCTTCCGCACCTGGCCCAGCACGAAGGAGAACTCCATGCTGATGGTGTTGACGTCCACCTCGCTGTCACGGGAGACGGAGTCCACCGCAATGCCATCAAAGCCCATAACCACGCCGGCGACAGCGCCGTCGCAGTTGTCCATGATCTTTTCTATGCTCTCCCGAAACATGGCGCCACTCGTGTTCCCTTTTACAACGCAACGGGAAAGCAAGTCAAGCGTGGGTGTTTCGCCGCTCCCTAGCGCTTCGAGCGCTGGAACCGGCTGAACAGCCCCTTGCGCTCGGGGACCTCCTCGCCGAGCTCGTTGGCCAGATCGCGGAGCAGGTCCTTGGCCTTGCGCGAGAGCTTCTTCGGCACGTCCACCTGGAAGCGGAGCACCTGATCCCCCTTGCCCCTGCCGTCGAGCCGCGCCACGCCGGCGCCCCGCAGCACCATCACGTCGCCGGGCTGAACGCCCGCCGGAACGTCGATCTCTTGCTCCCCCTTGAGCACCGGGATGGCGACCTTGCCGCCGAGCGCGGCGAGGGGGAAGCTGATGTGGACGTCGACGAACAGATCCGGCCCCTCCCGGTGCAGCCGCTCGTCCGCCTCGACGTGGAGGTTCACGTAGAGGTTGCCCGGAGCGCCGCCCTGGCGCGATGTCTCCCCCTGCCCGCCGAGCCGCAACGTCTGTCCGTCCTCGACGCCAGCGGGCACGGTGACGCTCAGTGTGTCCTCCCGCGCGATGACGCCCTTGCCTTCGCAGTCCTCGCAGGGCTCCTTGATCCGCTGGCCGGCCCCCCGGCAGTCAGGGCAGGTCGTGCTGATCATGAAAAAGCCCTGGCTGTGGACGACCTGGCCCTTGCCGCCGCAGGTCCGGCACAGCTCGGGTGAGCTGCCCGGGGACGCCCCGCTACCCTTGCAGGAGTCGCAGGCCATGTGGCGGGCGACCACCACCTCCTTGCGGCACCCCTCTGCCGCTTCGAGGAAGGTCAGGACCAGATCGACCTCGAGATCGGCCCCACGGCTTCGGCGGGTCCGGCCGAACCCGCCGAACCCTCCGAAACCAAAGATGTCTCCAAACAGGTCCCCGAACGACGAGAAGATGTCCTGGACATTGCTGAAGCCGGAGAAGCCGGCCATCCCTGGCCCCTCTGCCCCGTAGCGATCGTACAACCGGCGCTTCTCGTCGTCCGAAAGCACCTGAAACGCATTGGAAATTTCCTTGAAGCGTTCCTCGGCCTCGTGATCGCCGGGGTTCCGGTCGGGGTGGTACTTGAGCGCCAGCTGCCGATAGGCCTTCTTTATCTCCTCCTTGGTGGCGCTGCGGGCAACACCGAGCAGCTCGTAGTAGTCTGTGTGCGCCATCTGGTCCGGGGATCTCGCTTGAAATGTAAGCTCTCCCCCCCCACCACGGGGCTAACCTAAACACAGGACAGGGACTGTCAAGGCGGCTCGCCGGCCTGGGCACGCAGGTAGTCGACAAGACAGCCAGCCATCGCCTCCTGCTTCCAGCGCACTCCGGGCCGCCGGACCCGCCCGGACATGAACGTGAAGAGCAGCACCCGCCCCTGGTAGCCCGCATACCCGCTGAGGCAGGACACGCCGCTCAACGTCCCGGTCTTGGCGCGCACCTGTCCCTTGGCCCGGCTGCGCCCGAACCGGCGCCGCAGGGTGCCGTCGAGACCGGCCACCGGCAGGGCCGCCAGGGTCTCGGGCCGCGCCCCGAAGTCGCGGTAGACCCCCTCGAGGATTCGGACCATGTCCGCGGGCCGTATCAGGCTCCGCCTGGACAGCCCGCTGCCGTTCTCGAGCCGTTGACCGCCAGGTTTCACGCCGAGGGTGCGCAGGTAAAGGTCCAGCGCCCGCAGGCCCTTGTCGAAGGTCGCCGGCCAGCCCAGCTCGTCGGCTCCCAGCGCCAGCAACAGGTGCTCGGCGACCATGTTCGAGGAGTGCTTGGTCCCGCTGCGAACGATGGAGGCGAGCTCCGGGGACTGGCTGACGACGAGACGGGGCAGCCCCTCGGGGACCTGGCGCCGACCGATCCGCCGACCGATCCGCACCCCCGCCGCCCGCAGCTGGGCGATGAAGGTGTGCGCGACATACAGGGGCGGATCGTAGATCCGACGCCAGTAGACCCGGGGACGCGAGCGGTGGTTGATCCGACCGCGGACCGTGACCCAGGTCGCCTCGCCCCTCGGGTGGGTGGAGACGTGTAGGCGGGAGTAGCCCGACGTGGTGCGCACGGCGGCCTGGAGCTGGAGGTAGCTCGAAGCCGGGTCGACGACGACCCGCGCCGGCAGGCCCGGCGCCGGACCGGGGACCACCGCGATCCGGATCACGTTGTGGTTGAGGGAAAGCGCGCCAACGCCTGCGCGGAAGGGGTGCGAGGAGCGGAAGCGCCTGTAGCCCGGGGGGTCGGTGGGGCCCTCGTAGGCCGAGGTGTCGATGTACAGCGGGCCCTGGACCTCCTCCACGCCGAGCCCCCGCAGCCGCCCGGCCATCTCGGCGAGTCGCGCGGTGGTCAGCGACGGGTCGCAGTGGCCGCGCAGGTACAGGCCCCCCTGGACCGAGCGGCGCTCGAGGTCGCCGAAGACCTCGACGGCGAAGCGGTGATCGGGCCCGAAGTGGCGCAACACCGCCGCCGAGGTGATCAGCTTGATGTTGGAGGCGGGGTTGAAGGACAGGGTCGCGTTGTGGGCAAACAGCACGCGGTCGTCGGGCAGCTCCTTGACCATCACGCCCCAGCGCGCGTAGCGCGAGCGCGTGTGCTTGCCCAGGCAGCGCTGGAGCCGCTCCTCGGCCCCTGACCCGGCGTTCGCGACGGACACCAGCGCTAGGAGAGCGGCGATCGCTGTGGACAGGGTGCGCGACATCGAGTTGTTTGGCCCCGGGCAACCCGAGTCCGCCCGGGGGGCAGGTGGATACTCCGTCGATAGCACATCCCCGCAGGGCGGGTCCACTCTGCCCCCCCCGGGGGGTCCTTGACAGAACGGCGGATCACGAACCATAACAGCGGGTGGTCGGGGGCGCTCCCGACCCCCTGCAGGGCTGGAGACTGTACATGACCGGAAAACCTGAATACCTGTTCGACAGACGGATTGTCTCGCGCAACATCAAGCGAGAGCGCATCACGCGCAAGGAGTACGAACAGTACCTGAAGAGCCTCGACGACGTCACCGCCAAGGCGGTCCCGATGTTCCACGACGATCCGCCGTCGGACGAGGAGGACGAGTAGCCAGACGGAGGTCACGATGAGCGAGGAGCAGCAGGACGGCGAGGACAAGGGGTTCAAGGTCACCGATCGGCGGCGCTTCGAGGCGGATGGAAGCCACCGGGACGAGCCTGACGAGCCCGGCACGTCGGGCACCGCCGGGGAGCATGGCCGCGCCCTGCCAGACATCGACTTCTCGACCTTCGTCCTCTCGCTCTCGACGTCCGTCATGGTTCACCTCGGTGAGGCGCCACGTCCGGACGGCGACACGCGCAGGGACCTCGGCCTGGCGAAGCAGACCATCGACATCCTGGCGATGTTGAAGGAGAAGACCTCGGGGAACCTGTCTGCCGAGGAGGCGCGCCTCCTCGACGAGCTGCTCTTCGACCTCCGGCTGCGCTATGTGTCGGCGAGCAAGTAGGGCGCCGGCGCTCCTGCTCCTCCTCGCGCTCGTCCTCCCCGGCGGCTGCCGCAAGAGGGAGAAGGAGCCGGCCCCCGCCGAGCCGACGAAGCCCCCGCCGGTCAAGATCCTCTACCCCATGGCGCCGGGCAGCTTCGTCAAGCTCGTCGCGCGGCTCGGGGACTCGGTGGTCCACCTGCGCACCGACGTGCCGGTGCGCGGGGGCCCCGCCGACTGGTTTCCGGGGACCGCGGTGCCCCAGAGCCCGCTCGCGGGCGACCTCACCGAGCGGATGCAGCGCAGCCTGGGCAGCGGGTTCATCATCGACGCCGAGGGCTATGTCCTGACCAACGCCCACGTGGTGGCCAAGGCGGACAAGATCCGCGTTCAGCTCAACGACGGGACCGACGTGACGGCCAAGATCGTGGGCAAGGACGAGAGCACTGACATCGCCCTGCTGCGGTTCGAGCCCCCGATGGACGTCAAGCTCTCGCCGGTCCGCCTCGGCGACTCGGACCAGCTCCAGCCTGGCGAGTGGGTCGTCGCCCTGGGCAATCCGTTCGGTATGGGGCCCACCGTGACCGCTGGCGTGGTAAGCAGCCGCGAGCGACAGGGAGGCTCTTTGGGCCAGCTCGGGCTCTGGTCCTACGTCCAGACCGACGCCGCGATCTCTCCCGGCAACTCGGGCGGGCCGCTGTGCAACGTCATCGGCGAGGTGGTCGGCATCGCGACCGCGGTGGAGCCCGAGGCCCGGGGCGTCGGCTTCGCCGTTCCGATCACCCTGGCCCAGAAGATCCTGCCCATGCTGCGCCGCGATGGCCGGGTGGTGCGGGTCTGGATCGGCATCCGCGGCGTGCGGGTCAGCGAGGAGAAAGCGAAGGAGGTCGGCCTCAAGCGCCCGCGAGGGACCCTGGTCACCGCGGTGCTCCCCCGTGGCCCCGCCGAGCGCGCCGGGCTGCGGGTGGACGACATCATCACGTCATTCGACCGCAAGGACGTGGTGGACGGCGACGAGCTGCCCTGGATCGCCACCATGGCCGGCGTGGACCGGCTGGTGCCGGTGAAGGTCTGGCGCGACGGCAAGACGCTGAGCTTCAGCCTGAAGACGGAGCCGATGCCCCAGTGACCGCCGGGTCCTCACCCGGTATAGTCCTGTTCCATGAAGTTCGAGACGTTCACCGTCAAGGCCAAGGAGGCCCTGGTGCGCGCGCAGAACAGCGTGCGCACGCTGGAGCAGCAGCAGGTCGAGCTCGAGCACCTGCTGCTCGCGCTCCTCGACGAGGAGGAGGGCGTCGCCACGGCGCTCCTTGACGAGCTGGGCTGCAACCTCAAGGCGATCCGTGGCCAGGTCGAGCGGGAGCTGCCCCGCTTCCCGCGGGTCAAGGGCGGCGAGGTCTACCTCGGCCCCGAGGTGCTCCACGTGCTCGCGGTGGCCGAACGCGAGGCCCGACGCATGCGCGACCAGTTCGTCGGACCGGAGCACCTGCTCGTCGGTGCGACCGAGGAGCCGCGCTCGGCGGGCGCCGCGATCCTGCGGGAGGCCGGCGCGACCGCCGAGCGCATCCGCCCGCTGGTCGACAAGATCCGCGGCGGCAAGCGGATCGAGACCGCCGAGGACGACACGATCCCCTACGCCCTCAAGCGATTCTCCCGTGACCTGTGCCAGCTCGCCGCCGCCGGCCGGATCGATCCGGTGATCGGGCGTGATCGGGAGATCCGCCGCGTGGTCCAGGTGCTCTCCCGACGGACCAAGAACAACCCGGTGCTGGTCGGCGAGGCGGGAGTGGGCAAGACCGCCATCGTCGAGGGGCTGGCCCACCGCATCCTGGCCGGCGACGTCCCCCGCTCCCTCGCCGGTCGCAAGCTGATCTCCCTCGACATGGGGGCGCTGGTCGCCGGCGCCAAGTTCCGCGGCGAGTTCGAGGACCGCCTGAAGAGCCTGCTGAAGGAGATGGAGAGCTCCGACGGGGAGTACCTGCTGTTCATCGACGAGCTGCACACCATCGTCGGCGCCGGCGCGGCCTCCGGGGGGATGGACGCCGCCAACCTGCTCAAGCCCGCGCTGGCCCGCGGCCAGCTGCACTGCATCGGCACGACCACCCTCGACGAGTACCGGAAGCAGATCGAGAAGGACCCGGCCCTCGAGCGCCGCTTCATGCCGATTCTCGTCGAGGAGCCAGACGTCGCCGGCGCCGTGGCGATCCTGCGCGGGCTCAAGGAGCGCTACGAGGTGCACCACGGCGTGCGCATCCTCGACTCGGCGATCCAGGCAGCGGTGGGGCTGTCGCGCCGCTACATCACCGACCGCTGCCTGCCGGACAAGGCGATCGGGCTGATCGACGAGGCGGCGAGCCGCCTGCGCATCGAGATCGACAGCGTACCCACGCCGCTCGACGAGCTACGGCGCCGCGTCACCGGCCTGGAGCTGGAACGCGCGGCGCTGAGCAAGGAGACCGACGCCGAGGCGGTGCAGCGCCGCGAGGAGCTCGAGCGCGAGATCTCCCGGGTGCAGGACGAGGCCCGGGCGCTCGAGGCGCGCTGGCGGGAGGAGCTCGAGCTGATCCGCGCGGTGCAGGGCCTCAAGGAGCAGATCCAGCACGCGAACCGCGCCGAGCAGGAGGCGACCCGGGCGGGGGACCTGGACCGCGGCGCCCAGATCCGCTTCGGCGAGCTTCCCGAGCTCACCGCGAGCCTGGCCCGGGCCCAGGAGCAGGTCGCCGCCCGGGCGCCGGAGCAGCGGCTCCTCAAGGAGGAGGTCGAGGAGAGCGACATCGCCACGGTGGTCGAGGACTGGACCGGCATCCCCGTGGCGCGGATGCTGGAGGGCGACCGGGAGAAGCTCAGGCGCATGCCCGAGCGCCTGCGCCTGCGCGTCGTCGGCCAGGACCGGGCGATCGAGCTCGTCAGCGCGGCGGTCAAGCGCGCCCGGGTCGGGCTGCAGGACCCGGCGCGACCGATCGGATCGTTCCTCTTCCTCGGGCCCACCGGCGTGGGCAAGACCGAGCTTGCCAAGGCGCTGGCCGAGTTCCTCTTCGACGACGAGGGCGCGCTGGTGCGCCTCGACATGAGCGAGTTCATGGAGAAGCACGCGGTCGCCAGGCTGGTCGGGTCGCCGCCGGGCTACGTCGGCTTCGACGATGGCGGCCAGCTCACCGAGGCGGTGCGGCGCCAGCCCTACGCGGTGGTGCTCCTGGACGAGGTGGAGAAGGCGCACCCCGACGTGTTCAACATCCTGCTCCAGCTCCTGGACGACGGTCGACTGACCGACAGCCACGGCAAGACGGTGGACTTCCGCAACGTGGTGGTGATCCTCACCTCCAACATCGGCTCGGACAAGATCCTCGAGCTCGCCGGCGACGACGGGGCGATCGAGCGGGAGGTCAGCGCCCGGTTGCGCGCTCACTTCCGCCCGGAGCTGCTCAACCGGCTCGACGAGCACGTGATCTTCCGTGGGCTGGGGCGGGAGCAGATCCGAGCCATCGTTGACATCCAGCTCGGCCGCGTCCTCGAACGGGCGGAGGAGAGCGACGTGCACCTCGCCGTGGGCGAGAGCGCCCGGACGCTCCTCGCCGAGGCGGGCTTCGAGCCGGCCTACGGTGCGCGTCCGCTCAAGCGCTGCATCCAGCGCT
>Ga0316576_10001435_pt1 | contig 12765 bp, 14 predicted proteins | sample S0NA_FD_203075 | JGI IMG/M metagenome (GOLD analysis project Ga0316576, IMG submission 203075) | Rhizosphere microbial communities from salt marsh grasses in Alabama, United States - S0-2_050615r3r5 | ecosystem: Host-associated > Plants > Roots > Rhizosphere | place: USA: Alabama | collected... | reverse complement strand
GACGTAGAGCGCGCTGCCGATGCCCAGATCGTTAAACTCCTGGTTCGGGAAGAAGGTGCAGTTCTCGGCGACCAGCTCGCCCCCCTCGGGCCAGATCGCGCGGTTGCCCTGCCCCACCCGCTCGCTCCCGCTCAGCGTGCGCCAGGCGGGCGCGACGCGCCGGCCGCGCGCGTCCCGCTGCTGCCGGTAGCGCACGCCGGCCCGGGGCTCGATGTGCAGCGCGAAGCTCAGCCCCTCGCGCCAGCCCTGGCTCTTCTCGAAGCGGAAGCGCTCGACCATCGGGTGGTCGGTGGCGAGCAGGTCCTGGATCTCGTCGGTGCTGATGCGGATCTCGCCGATCTCGATGCGCGCCATGGTGCCCTCAGTCCCCGCCGCCAGTACTCGTTCGGGCAGGCGATGCACTCGCGGGTCATCAGGTTCCCGTCGATGGTCACCGTGATCTCCTCCAACGAGCGGCCTGACTCGGTGTCACGAAAGATCTTCACCTGGTACACCATCCAGTCGGTGCTCCACGTGCCGTGGTGGCCGGGCTCGGTCGAGCCGCAGTAGGGGTCCGAGCCCTCCAGCGACCCGTCGATGTCGGCCCAGGTGTGGTCGGAGCCGTAGTGGATCCCGCGGGACGAGCAGGTCTCGTCGGGAGCGCTGCCCGAGCCGCAGTCGAACCAGTCCCCGACCAGCTCGTCGTCTTCGCCGCAGCCCACCGCTCCCAGCGTCAACAACAGCACCACGACCAGCCGCATCGCCGCTCCTCCTCTGACCCATGGTACCGCCACGGACGCGGCGCTGCCAAGAACCGGCCGGCCTGCCGGCGCCTACCGCCGCAAGATGCTCCGGGCGCTCCACGGGCTGGCACCGGTGGACGTCCCCGGAGCGGGGCATGGATGGCCATGTCTGACGCCAGCGCCTGGCGCGGAGCCCGGCATGGTCAGGCGACGCTGGCGACTACCCCGCTTTCCGGCTGCAGTGCCAGCCGTTTCTTCGACGGACACACGGAGGCCCAGCTGTTACGCGCGGCGTGGCGTCATGGAGCTGAGGGCCGCGGAGCGCCGCGCGTTGGCGCCGCTCTCGACGAGGCGACCCGTGCCCGTGGGCGTGGTAGGCCCTGGCTGTCGCCTCGTCGAAAGCGGCGCGCTCCAGTTGCTCGAGATCAACACTTGAGCGCCTGCTTTGGCGAGGGGACCCAACCTGTGGGTCCACTCTGCCCGGGTGTACGTTGGTCCCCTCGCTGAAGCGGGCGCAACCGCGCGGCCGCTGTCGTGCTCACCGCCCCGGCGCCACCCCGCGCGGCGAGCGCGGGCAACCGCAATACCCCAGCGTCCCGGACCCGGACATCGGGCCGATTCGCAGGGGCCCCTCGGACCCACGACCGTCAAGATGGGCCGGAGTTAGTGTGGCCTTTGGCTCATCAACTCCGCCGTATCTCGGGATAACCTACCGATAGTGAGCATTACCCCACACTAACTCCGCTCTATCTTCCCGTGCTGGACCTGTCAGGCCCACCTGCAGGCGCCGCCGGCCCGATCCGCCTACCCAACGTCTGGCGCAACCTGCGAATTTGTGCACGACCAACGGTCGTCCTCAAGCCCGCCCGAACCCGGTCGAGTTGCTCATGAACAGTGCCCTCGCCTTGGCGCACTTTGAATCAACCAATCAGGACTGCGGCCTGCCGCCGCCTACCGCCGCTCGAGGGCGAGCAAGTGCAGCGCGGCCGCGACCTGGGGGTCGGCGGCGAGCCGCCTCACGTCCGGCGGCTCGGCGTAGGTGGCGATCTCGGCGCCCGCCGCGGCGGGGATGACCAGGTCGGGGCGGATCCCCGCGCCCTGCAGGCTCTCCTTCCTCGGCGTGTAGAAGCGCGCCACCGTCAGCTTGAGCGCCCAGCCGTTCTCGAGCCGGATGATCGTCTCCACCGTGCCCTTGCCCATCGTCGGCTCACCGACGATGGAGGCCCGGCCGTTGTCCCTGAGCGCCGCGGCGACGATCTCCGCCCCCGAGGCCGTGGCGCCGTCGACCAGCAGCGCCACGGGCAGGTTGTCGCCGGGGTGCGCGCCGCTCGCCCGGTGCACCTCCTCGACGCCGCCCCGCCGCTGCAGCGTGACCACCTCGGCGCCGGGCGGCAGGAAGCGATCGGCGACGGCGACGGCCGTCTCCAGCAGCCCGCCCGGGCTGCCGCGCAGGTCGAGCACAATGGCCCGGGATCCCTTCCCGGTCAGCGCGGCGATCGCCGCGTCGAGCTGCGCCGCGGTGCGCCTGTTGAAGTTGGACACGCGCAGGTAGCCCGCGCCCCCGGGGAGGGCGAGGTGGCTCACCACCGGCAGGATCACCGGGCCACGGACCACGGGCTGGTCCCACTCCCGGGCCTCGCGCTGCACGAACAGCTTGACCGTGCTCCCGGTCTCTCCGCGGATCAGGCCCACGATGGCGTCGAGCTCCAGCCCACGCAGCGGCTTGCCGTCCACGGCGAGCAGCCGGTCCCCGTCGCGGATGCCCGCGCGATCCGCCGGGCCTCCCGCGATCACGTGCCGCGCGAGCACCATGCCCTCGACGATCTTGATCACCATGCCCGCGCCGGAGATGCGCCCGCCCAGGCCGAGCTTCATCTCCTTCACGGTCTGCGGGTCGAGGAGCGTGTTGATCCTGACCCGCGGGTCCCGGACCTGGAGCAGCCGGCGCAGCAGGCCCTCGGTCGCCCCGGACCAGAGCACGTCGGGCTCGATCCCGGCGTCGACGTACTTCTCCTGCACGAGCTGCATCACCTCGAAGAAGGCCCGCTTCGCCGCCGGCATCTTCGCGCCGGGCGCGGACGGTGCGGGCGGCGCGGGCGTGGCCGCGGGCTGCGCGAGGGCCTGGCCGGCGGGCGCGGGGCCCGGCGTGGGGCCCGCCTGCTCGTCGCCGCAGGCGGCGAGGACGGACAGGGCGGCGACGGGGATCCAGCAGACGATCGGTCTCATGGGCTCCTCCTCCCTAGAGGCTGTGGCGGTCGAGCGGCACGACGCGGCTCGCGTCGTAGCCGGAGAGCACGGTGGTGTGGGGGCCGCTCCGCCGCTCCGGCCCGAGCCGCGGGGCGACGACGAGGAGCCAGACCAGCAGCAGCCCGACGAGGATCAGCGCGCCCTGGTAGGCCGGGATCGGCGCGGCGCCGAGGCGCACGAGCCGCCGCCACCAGGACGGGCGGAAGGTGCGCTCCACCCGCGCGCGCAGGGCCTGGCCCACCTCGGGCCGCGGGCCGGCCCCCAGGCTCTGGCCCAGGCCGGCGAGGTCGGCGTGCAGCCGGCAGTACTCCACGGCGCAGGCGCCGCAGGCGCCCAGGTGCTCGGCCACCTCGGCGCGCGGTCCACGCTCGAGCTCGCCGTAGTGGTAGTCAACGAGGAGCTCCTGGCACGTCTCGCATCTCATCTCGCACCTCCCTCGGAGAGGGCCACCCGCCGTTGCAGCTCGCGGACAGCCAGGTGCAGGCGGGACTTGACCGTGCCCTCGGGCACGCCGAGGACCGCGGCCACCTGCTGGTAGGTCAGCTCGCCCAGCTGCTTGAGCACCAGCACCTCCTGCTGGGCCGGGGCCAGGGCGCCGAGCGCCGAGCGGATCTGCTCGACGCGCTGCCGTTGGGACAGCCGCTCCTCCGGCGAGGGGTCCGACGGTCCGGCCTCGCGCTGCAGCGCCTGGTCCCGCAGCTCCCGGCGCCGCGCGCCGCGCAGCCGGTCGAGGCAGGCGTTGCGGGCCACGGTGAACAGCCAGCCGCCGAAGCGGCCCGGCCCCCCGAAGCGCGCGCCCCGGTCGTGCAGCACCGAGAAGAAGACCTCCTGGAACAGGTCCTCGGCCTCCTCGCGGTCGCGCAGGTGGCGCTGGATGTAGCCGAAGAGCCGCCGGCTGTAGCGCCGGTAGAGCTCGTCAAAGGCCGCGGTCTCGCCGCGCCGCACCCGCTCGAGCAGGACCTCGTCCGCCTCCATGCCCCCAGGAACGCCCAGCCAGGGTCGATCGTTCAAGGAAAAAGCACCTGCCGGCCCGTGCCAGAGCGTGTCAGAATGCGCCAGCCCGGGGACAGACCCCTGGCCTCAACCACCTGTTATTCCAAGGACTGGCCCCGGTATGGCGCTTGCAAAACCCCTCCGCATGCGGACGACCCTCATCGCAGCGACACTCATCCTCGCGGGCTGCGGCTCGCGCTCGCACGAGGTCCTGCTCGACGGCGGCGGCGACGGAATCTCGCGGGCCGACGGCGAGCCCGACGATCTCGGCCTCGACGCTCCGCCGAGCAGCTGCACCCCCACCTCGCCCGCCAAGGGCGACGGCGTCAGCCGCTCGGTGACCTTCAGCGTCAGCGCCACGGGAAGCGGCAAGGCCTGGCTTGTGACCAGCGGCGAGTGGTGCGCGCCGTTTGCGATCTCGGGGCTCCGGCTCAGCGCGCCCTACACCGTGGGCTGCGAGGGCCCGCCGCCCCCCAGCCCCTATGTCAGCGGCGCCCTGCCCCTGTCCTCCAAGCCCGGCCTCAGGTGGGACGGCACGCGGCTGACGCCCCACACCGAGTGCCTGGACTGCGCCGACCAGGGCTGGCCCGGCATGGGCGTGGTGCCCCTCACCGTGTACACCTCGATCTCGGCCGCGCCCGGGAGCTACACCGCCACGCTCGGCGTGCTCGAGACGATCCCCGACAACTGCAGCGAGGACACGAACGGCGCGCTCGACTGCTGGGATCCCGGCAACGGCTGGGGCAACAACATGACCGGCGACACCTGCCCGATGCCCGCGCGGGTGGTCACCGTCGACTTCACCCTGCCCCAGGCCGCCGGCGACATCACCGTGCCCGTCGAGGTGGCCACGCCCTGAGCCGTCGGGCGAGGCCCGGCCCGGGCACCGGCAGCCAGAGCAGCCGCGGACCGTCCAACCGTGATCGGCGTGGTTCTGCCGAGTGGCGCGACCTGCGGACCGGGAGGGTCAGTCGGCGCGGTTGCGGAAGAAGGAATCCACCGCCTCCTGCAGGTCCTCGAGCAGCTGGTGCTGCTTCCAGGCGCCGATGCCCGCGGGGATCAGCAGCAGGCCGACGCTGGCCACCACCCCCACGCCGGCGACCGCCGCCTTGTCCAGCCACTTGGCCCCGCCAAACTCCGCCTCCAGGTCCCCTCCGATCACCCGCATCACCACCGTCGCCGCGGTGTCCAGGCCGGCGATGCTCGAGGCCATCTTGATCCAGCCCTCGCGGTAGCGCTTGCGCATCTGGAACGTGCGCCGCAGGCCGCCGGACTCCTCGAGCACCTGCACGTCGTAGCCCTCGCCGTCGAAGCGCTCGCTCAGGTAGCGGCTCAGCGCGGGCAGGTAGGCGCCGCACTCGGGGTAGAAACGCGTCTCGCTCACCGGATCCTCCTGTCGGCAGTATAGAGCGAACGCGGGCCGGGATCGAACGGGAGCGTCTCGCGCGGCCGCCCCACGGCCGAGGATCAGTCGACGTGCTCGAAGGGCCGGGGCAGCCAGCGCACCTCGGGCGCCGCGGTGAGCAGCGCGGCGGTCACCTCGGGCGAGAGCACGCGCTCCCCCTCGAGCTCGAGGGTCCGCAGCCCGGCGAGCTTGCCCACGTGCTCGAGCACCTCCCGCGCGTCGCGGTCGCGGTCCACGGGCACGCGCAAACGCTCGATGCGCGCGCCGAGCGCCGTGCCCACGAGGGAGGCGAGGTGCCGCGCCGGGCCCAGGCGCAGCGCGCGCACCTCGGGGAACGCCTCGCTGCCCAGGACCCGCGCGCTCTGCAGGTACTCGGCCCCGCTCGTCGGATCGAAGGACAGCTCGAGCTCGACCAGCCGCTCGTAGCGCCCCTCGCACAGCGCGCGCCCCGCGCCGGGCTTGCTGATCACCGCGGACAGCCGCTCGATGGCCGGGGCCAGCGCGCTGCGGGCGAAGCCCCGGTAGTAGCCCACCAGGTCCGAGGGGTAGTGAAGCTCCACCTCGCGCAGGGCGGGGAGCTCGGGCAGCAGGCCGCCGCCGTACATCGTCTCGCGCACGTCCCCGCTCGCCGCGCGCACCTCGAGCCGCTCGAGCCGCGAGAAGTCGAGCCCGCTCAGCCCGCGGAGCGCGGCGCCGTCCACCCTGTCCAGCACGAGCCGCGAGGCGTGGGCCGAGACGGCCTCCAGGCCGTCGTAGGTCCCCTCATCGAAGCCCGGGTGCAGGCCCAGGGTCAGCGTCAGCTCGGGCAGCCCGGCCAGCGCGCCCTCGAGCAGGCCGGCCTGCGCCGCGCGGAGCCCGGTGAGGCTCAGCCGCTCGAGCCGCGGCAGCGCGGCCCGGCCGAGGCCGCGGAGCAGGACGTCGCCCGGCGCGTGGACATGGAGCAGCCGCAGCGCGGGGTGCCCCGGCTCGCCGAGGGTCGGCTCGCCCCACGAGGCCACGCGCAGCTCGCGCAGCCGGGGCAGGGTCCAGACCCAGGCCAGGTCCCTCTGCGAGGCGCTGGCCAGGTGCGAGAGCAGCGGCGGCGGGTAGTCCAGCTCCATCAGGGACAGGCGCTGGATCAGCCGCGCCGACGGGTGCTCGAGGAAGGCGGCCGCGGCGGCCTCGTTGAACGAGCCGTCCATCGCGCGCACGAAGCCGCCGAACCAGGCGAGGTGGGTGCGCCGCGCGGCCTTGAAGCGCAGCAGCGGGCCGTAGAAGTGCCTGGCGTGGGCCTCGAGCAGGGCCTGCTCGGCGTTCATCAGCCGGGCGAGCTCCGCGCCCCGCGCCTCGAGCTGCGCGGCCTGGATCGCGGCGAGCTCGCCCCGGGGCTCGCCGGCCTGCTGCAGCCAGTCGGCGTGGACCAGGTAGGGGGCGGGATCGCCGGGCGCGGCGGCGATCTGCGCCTCGAGCTCGGCGTTTCGCGGCGCGCCCCGCGCGCGCTTCCTGGGCGGCTTCGTCGCCCGCGTCTTCTTCTCCGCCATGCGGGGCGTTTCTACCACGGCCGGGCGGCTCGCGGGAGGCGCGTCCGCCCTCGTGATGTGGCTCCCCGCGGGCTACAATGAAACCCATGGCCCACCACAGAGACGCAAAGACCCTGGCCGTGGTCGGCGACGTGCACGGCCACCTCCAGCTCGCGCTCTGCGTGCTCGCCGAGTGGCAGCTGCACCTCGGCCGCCCCTTCAGCGCGGTCTGCCTCTGCGGCGACGTGGGCACCTTCTCCGAAGAGGAGCAGCTGGACAGCGCGACCCGCCGCCACGCCCGGGACAACCCCTGCGAGCTGGAGTTCCTCACCCAGTGGGCGGTCAACCCGCAGCCGCCCTGGATCGAGGCGATCTTCCGCCCCCGGGAGGCCGGCGGCCTCGGCCTGGGCTGCCCGGTGATCATGGTCCACGGCAACCACGAGGGCTTCGCGCACCTCGAGGAGCTCGTGCCCCCGGGCTACCCGGAGCGCCCGGTGACGCGGCACGAGCTGCCCACCGTGGACAGCGGCGGCCACATCCTGCTGCTCCCCTCGGGCTGGACCGTGGCCCTGGACGACGGCCCGACCATCGCCGCCGTGGGCGGCATCGAGCCGGGCCAGCGCCTGGCCCGCTACCACCCGATGGCCTACATCGACGAGGACGCGCTGGCGCACCTGCTCGGCCGCAGGACGCCGGTGGACCTGCTGATCACGCACCAGGGGCCGGCGCGCTTGCAGGGCGAGGTCGGCAGCCCGACCCTGGACATCGTGCTCGAGCGCCCGCCCGCGCGCCCGCTCGCGCGCCTCTGGTGCCACGGCCACTCGGTGCGCGCGCCCGCGATCCGCGAGGAGGCGGGCACGCGGGTCGTCCCGCTCCACGACGTCCCCTTCGGCGGCCTGGGGGGGGACGAGCCGGGCGCCGACGCCTGGGCCCTGGTCGAGCTCGCGAAGCCGCCCGTGGTCCGCCGCGAGACCCCCTGGTTCCTGCGCACCTTCCGCCGCCAGCGCTGGACCGAGACCTCGGCCGGGCAGCTGGTCAGCCCGACCCTGGCCTACCTCGCCCGCGGCGCCTGACGGTCAGGGCAGCATCACGCACTGGCCCAGGCGGCAGACCGGCCTCTCGCCGACCCAGACCACCTTCTGCGCGCACCTGGCGCACTCCATGGGCGGGCAGGACTCCCTGGCGTATTCCCTGCGCAGCCAGTCGGCGTGCTTGCGGCTCACCGCCTCGCGGTGGGTGATCCCGCAGGGCGGGCAGCCGCAGCCGCCGCGCGGGCGGACGGCGCAGTCCGCGTCCACCTTGCAGGCCCTGTTCGGGTCGAGCTCGACGACGTGCTCGGCCACGCAGCGACCCTTGCGGCAGGCCGCGCGGTTGCCGAGCCAGTTCCTGGTGCTGGCGATCTGGCCCTTGCCGCAGCCGCAGCGCGGCGCCTTGCAGCGCGCCCGCCTGGCGATGTCGCGGATGTGCTCGGCGTCCCTGCGCGTGCCCACCGGGTGCCACGTCGGCTCGCAGGCCGGGCAGCGGCCGCAGACCGTGGGCAGCAGCGCGCAGTCCCGGTCCGCCTTACAGGCCGGGCTCTCCTTGCTCGCCGGCCCGCGGACCACGCGCGTCTTCGCCGCCGCGCCCGGGGCGGCGAGGGACAGGGTCAGCATCACGACCAGCGTCCGAGCGTTCATCGTGGAGATCCTTTGTGGCGGGGGCTGGCTCGCGCACCTGCTCCAGCAGCCGCCCCCGCCAGGCCATGATACCCCAGAGCGGCATGGGCGGGCTCAGATCCGCAGCCCGGCGACGAAGCCGGGCCAGACCCGCACCGCGGTCTCGTCGGAGTCCGCGTTCACCCGCCGGCCGGACAGCAGGCCGAAGTCGGAGCCGTCGTCCACGCGGGTGACCAGCGCGTTGAGCGTCGCGCCGGCGAAGAGGGCGAAGTGATCGTGGATGCGGTAGCCGCCGACGACGCGCAGCTGATTGAGCAGGTTCAGCTCGTCGGTCCAGGCCTCGCCGTTGTTCACCTGCCAGGAGATGATGTCCGCGTCGAGGTAGAAGCGGCCGGGGAGCGGGACGTGACCGCCCAGGCCCAGGCCCACCATCCAGCGATCGGTGCCCTCCCCGGCCTGCGGCTGATAGCCCGCCGCCAGGATGGTGTAGACGTAACGGCCGCCGAGCTTGGCCCCCACGTTGAGCGGCGCGGTGTCGCCGCCCCACAGCTCGACGTGGTGCTGACCGTCCTTGACCAGGCTGAGCAGGCCGACGGGCGCGTCGGCCTCCCCGGCCAGGTTGAGCAGCCCGATCTGCGCGCCGCGGACCCGGCCGCCGATGTTGATCAGCCCGATCTGGCTGCCGGTCACGTCGCCGCCGTAGTTGACCAGGCCGATCTGGGCTCCGCGCAGCGCGCCGGCGTGGTTGTAGATCGAGGAGACCTGCACCCCGCTCAGCTGGCCGCGGACGATGTTCGCGCCGGCGGTGATCTGCGCGCCGCGCGCGTCCTGGCCGACGAAGTTCAGCGCCGTGGTGACCTGCGCGCCGCTCATCGAGTCGGTGATCCAGCTGCCGGCGACCCCCAGGTCGAGGCCGCGCAGCCGGCCGTAGCCGCTGACGCCCAGGGAGAGGGCGAGGTTGGTCTCCATCGGCGCGCCGGACAGGCCGCCGCTGCCGAGCTGGGGGATGAGCCAGAGCGAGACCGGCACGTGGCGGTGGGGCGTGGCCGCCCCGGCGTGCGCGGGCTCGGCGTGGAGGGTCCTGGCGATGAGCAGGGTCACGGCGCAGACCAGCGCGGTGGCGACCAGGCTCCAACAGGCAGATCGGGTCCTTCGAGCCAACATGGAGCTCTCCTTCCGTCCGTGAGTTGTCGGTGTCTTCGGTGTTGGCCCGTTGCCAAAGCAGATCGCGTGCCAGCCGCGCAGGTGGTGAAACCGCCCGAAATTGCTGCGACGCCTTTTCTCCGGGGCCGCCGCCGGGGCGTGCCACGCCAAATTGAGATACACCTTTGTGGGAGTTTGCGGCCGAAGCGGCAGGGGCCATACCTTGGGCATGGACCCCACGCTCAAGGCCCTCGCGCTCACCGGCCTCGCCGGCGCGGCGATCCCCATCGGCGGCGCGCTCGCCGCGGTGGAGCACATCCAGCCCCGCTGGCTCGAGCAGGAGCTGCGCCACGGCATCATCGCCTTCGGCGGCGGCGTGCTGCTCGCCGCGGTGGCCCTGGTGCTCGTGCCCGAGGGCGTGGCCGCGGCGCCCCTGGGCCTGGCGGCGGCCGCCTTCGCCGGCGGCGGGCTGGTCTTCCTCGCCCTCGACATGGCCGTCGCCCGCGCGGGCGCCTCCCTCGCCAACCTCGTCGCCGCGCTCGCCGACTTCGTGCCCGAGGCCGTGGCGCTGGGCGCCTCCCTCGCCGCGCGCGAGCCGACCACCCTGCTGCTCGCCCTGCTTATTGCGCTGCAGAACCTGCCCGAGGGCTTCAACGCCTACCGCGAGATGGTCTCCGCCGGCAGCGGCCGTTGGCGAGTGCTCTGGGCCATGGCCGCCACCGCGCTGCTCGGCCCGCTGGCCGGGCTGCTCGGCCTGCACGTCCTCGTCCGCTACCCGACCGTGGTGGGCGCCCTGATGCTGCTCTCCGCCGGGGGGATCCTCTACGTTCTGTTCCAGGACATCGCGCCCCAGGCGCGCCTGGCCCGGCGCTGGATCCCGCCCTTCGGCGCGGTGCTCGGGTTCCTCGCCGGGCTGGTGGGCCAGCAGCTGCTGCACTGAGACCTTGACCGCCCCCCGCGTCCGGGGATCCGATGAGCCGCTGGCTGGCTGGCGCTGCCCCGCGCACCTGCTGCGGGGGAGCGGTGAGCTCTCAGTAGGGGGTCTTGGAGCAGCGCCCGCCGGAGCAGGAGCCGAAGCTGCCGCAGTCCGAGCTGGTGCTGCAGCTGCCGCAGCGGCCGCTCGAGCACTTGCCCCAGCCGCCGCAGTCCGAGCTGGTGCTGCAGGCGCCACAGCGCCCGCTCGAGCACTTTCCGTAGCGGCAGTCCGAGCTGGTGCTGCAGGCGCCGCACTGCCCGCCCGAGCACTTGCTGTTCGGGCAGTCCGAGCTCGTGGAGCAGCGTTTCATCTCCAGCGCGCCGGGGGGCACGAGCGGCAGGTCGGACAGCGTGGACCGCGAGTCGTCCACCGGCGTGGCCTGCACGCTGGACTGGTTGACGAGGGCCAGGGCGACCAAAAGGACCGCGGACAGCAGGGCCACCGGGAGGATCGAGCGTTTCATCTGGGTCTCCTTGGAATGGGTTCGGCTCGGTGGTACGGGGCCGGGCCGGCGTCCTTCCGCCCCGGGCGACCCGAGGCCCGTCAGCGCGGGTCCATCAGCCGGCCGAGGAACAGGATCGTCCCCGTGGCCCGCTCGCGGATCAGGAACAGGAAGGGGTGGTCCGCCCGCAGCTCGGGGGTCGGCGCCGCCAGCCCCCGCAGCCCCACCACCACGGCGGTGGCCGCCGCGGCCTCGGTGCCCTCCTCGTTGACGTCCACGAAGGCCTTGTGCACGACCTCCGTGATCTTGAGCTCGGCCTTCTTGGCCATGCCGGTGAAGTCCGCGCTGTCGGAGAAGGCGAGCGGCATCCCCATCGCCTTGAGGGCCTGGCTCAGCATGAAGGTGGAGCTGGACTTGAACCTGGGCAGGAGCACCCGCACCTTCCGGCGCTTCAGCTTGCCGATGGCGCGGGTCAGCAGCGCGGGGCTCAGCTTCTTCTCCAGGCCGGGCAGGCCGTCCGTCTTTTTCGGCAGCAACACCACCATCGACAGGCGCGCGCCCTTGTACGGCAGCTCGACCGCCTGCATCTCGCCCAGGTCGGCGTAGCGCACCTTCGCGGTCTGCTGCATCATCGGCGCCTGGACCTGCTTGCCGCCGAGCAGCGTGAAGGGCCGCGGCCTCGTCGATTTCTTGGGGAACTGCGTCTCCCAGGTGCCCTTGAAGTAGATCGCGTTGGTGAGCACCAGCCGCGTGAGGTTGGTCAGCACGCCGGGCGGGATCAGGTCCACGATCTTGCGCTCGGTCTTCTTCTCCACCCAGCGGTTGATCGTCTTGCGCGCGGCCTCGGTCTGGTTGCGGAAGTCCACCGGGCTCAGCCCCGCGCCGTAGCTCTTCCTGGTCAGGGCGAGGAAGCTGTCCAGGAAGCGGAAGCCCTTCTGCCCCCAGAGCGCGTTGGCGACCCGCAGCTGGTTGTCGCGGCTGGAGGCGGTGGCGATCGAGTCCAGGAGCCCCTTGTAGGCCGGGTGCAGGGCGGCCTGGGCCAGCGTGAAGTGCAGCACCCTGGCCATCTGCTTCGCGGTCTCGCCCCGGGCCCCGGCGTAGGTCATCGCCAGGGCGGTGGAGATCGAGTAGGGCGAAAAGAAGATGTTCTTGCCCCGGCTCTGCTTCTCCTTTCGCACGCGGCCGTAGAGATCGACGGCGAGCTGGTTGCTGCCCTGCACCACCTTGGCCACCGCCGGGAGGACCTTCCTTCCCCGGGCCTGCAGCGGGGCCAGCGTGAGCAGCAGCGTGCAGGTGAGAATCGTCGTCGCGCGGAATGCCATGGCTCCTCCTCCTCGTCGGATTGGAGCATTAGACCGCGAGGCGACGAAACCGTCCAGGGCTCAGGCTCAGGGCTCAGGGGGTGAACACCAGGCCGCCCCGCACCAGCGTGGAGGCGCTCAGGGTCACCCGCAGCTCCCCCTGCTCCACGTGGCGCTCGTTGAGCCGAATGAAGTCGGCCTCCGCCGCCATGGAGGCGGTGCAGTGGGGCGCCAGGGCCTTGAGCACGGCGGCCTGCAGCACCAGCTGGCCGTCGTCGGACGAGTCGCACTCCACGCGGCGCTCGCCGCCGGGCCCGGGGCAGCGGATCACCACCCGCACCCGGTCGGCCGACGACGGCGTCCAGGTCACGGCGTAGTCCGC
>Ga0316576_10001434_pt1 | contig 12773 bp, 10 predicted proteins | sample S0NA_FD_203075 | JGI IMG/M metagenome (GOLD analysis project Ga0316576, IMG submission 203075) | Rhizosphere microbial communities from salt marsh grasses in Alabama, United States - S0-2_050615r3r5 | ecosystem: Host-associated > Plants > Roots > Rhizosphere | place: USA: Alabama | collected... | reverse complement strand
AAAGATGCCAAATACCGGCGTCTTTCTATAGGCCCCTCGTCCCCGTTTACCCTTGATTCTTTTACCACCAAAGTAGGATTCATCAACTTCGATTTCTCCCTGAACGGGAGACTGCTGTTCACAATACTCGGCGATTCTTTTCCTGATAAGAGTCAAATACCGGTTAACAGTATTTCTATTTAAACCAATTAAAGAGGCGATCGTTTTGGCTTCCAAATCATGGACAAAATACCTGATCAAAAGCCTGAATTTAGCCTCTGAAACTTTTGCGCGTTTTACATATCTATTTTTTAATGTCATGACAGGAACTTAGGCTATTATTTTAGCCCTGTTCTAGTCAAGACCCCTTTTCTTTTATTTCATCGGGGCAATCCGCGGATTTTTAGAAAATATAGTACCACACCAAACGAGGTTGGATTGCGGCAGTTTAAAACTCAGAGAGAGGATACGGATTGAATCTTTCCAGCATTATCGACCGGGCCGCCATAAATTTTGCGGACAAGACGGCTTTGGTCTCAGACCGGCGCCGCTTCACTTACGGACGCCTTAAATCTGCGATTGAGCGCGTCGCTTTTTATCTCAGCGAGCATGGTATTGGCCGTGGAGACCGGGTCGCTATATTTATGCCCAACCGCCCGGAATGGGTGGCGGCCTATTACGGCATCATCCGGCTGGGCGCTGTGGCGGTCTGTGCAAGTTCAGCCTACAAACACAAGGAACTGGCGCACCTGTTCAATGATTGTCCGGTTTCGGCGATGATAACCTCTGACGCGCTTTTGCCCCAGGTTCCGCAACAGGAGGCGGTTCCGAGCCTGAAAGATGTGGTGGTTTGGGAAAATGACAGACATTTGGCATCTGTTTTCGATAGCCGTTCGGCTCTCAACAAACCCTTTCGGCCGGTGGATTGTGATGTAAACGACGAATGTGCGATTCTTTTTACCGGCGGCACGACCGGCACTCCCAAAGGCGCGATGTTGACCCACTGCAACATTTTATACAGCGCCCAAAACGTGTGCTACCACGAGCGGGCGGTTCCTGAGGATGTGGCCCTGTGTTTTTTACCCTTAAACCATGTGTTTGGCGGCGTTCACATCATGAATTCGACGCTTTACGGCTGCGGCACCCTGGTGCTTCACAAAAGCTTCGATATGGATCGGCTGCTTTCCTCGGTTCAAAGTGAGAAAATCACCCGCCTCTATTCCGTTCCGACCGTATATATCCGCTTATTGGGTACCCCCGACAGCCGCAAGTATCTTACATCGGTCAATTACTGTTTTTCGGCGGCGACCAGCATGGCCTCTGAAATCGTGCGCCGGTGGCAGGAAAAATTCAACCTGATCATACACGAAGCTTATGGAATGACCGAAACGTCTTCGCTGGTTACCTTTAATCACCTTTACCGTCATAGGGTCGGATCGGTGGGCACCCCGGCGGGCGTTGTCGAAATAAAAATAGTGGACAAGGAAGACAACGAACTGCCACCCGGCGAATCCGGTGAAATCATCATTCGCGGTCCCAATATCATGAAAGGGTATTTCAACAAAGCTGAAGAGACCGGTAAGGTATTGCACAACGGATGGCTGCATTCCGGAGACATCGGCCGGCTGGACAAAGATGGGTACCTGTATATCGTTGACCGCATCAAAGACCTGATCATCAGCGGCGGGTTGAACGTCTATCCGACTGAAGTGGAGGAGATCCTTTACACCCATCCGGCGGTCGAAGAGTGCGCGGTGATCGGCATGCCCCACCCCGAATACGGCGAGGCGGTTTCGGCGTTTGTTAAAAGAAAGCAAGGCCGCGAGTGCTCCGAAAAGGATTTAATCGATTATTGCAAAAAGCACATTGCCTCCTACAAGGCGCCCAAGAAAATTCTGTTTGTTGAGGAGCTGCCAAAATCCCCGGCCGGAAAGATTTTAAAACGCGAAATCCGCAAAGCGTTTACAGGAGAATGATTCAGGAAAATGATTGTTTGGAAATTATAAACAATGGAAACGGAAAGAAACGTTTTACTGCAAGTTGACCGCTTGATGCTAAGTTTCGGCGGCGTTTTTGCCCTTAACGAGGTCAGCCTGAACGCCGGGGAAAATGAAATCCTGGCCGTCATCGGACCAAACGGGGCCGGCAAGACCGCCCTGCTCAATTGCATCAACGGCTTCTACAAACCCCAAGAGGGCGAGATCTATTTCGATGGGAAAAAAATTACCCGTATGCGCCCCGATAAACTGACCAAACTCGGCATTGCGCGAACCTTCCAGAACATCGAGCTATATACGGGGCTCAGCACTCAGGATAACATCATGGCTGCCCGGCATGTGCTGATGAGGCAGAATTTCATTGACGGTGCGCTCTACTTTGGCCGGGCGCTGCGGGAAGAAATCGCGCACCGCCGGGTTGTCGAGGAAATTATCGACTTCCTGGAAATGGCGCCGATGAGAAAACGAGTCGTCGGCGTATTACCGTACGGCATGCAGAAAAGAGTCGAGTTGGGGAGAGCACTGGCTTTGGAGCCGAAAGTTCTGCTGCTCGACGAGCCCATGGCCGGGATGAATCTGGAGGAAAAGGAGGACATTGCCCGCTTCATTCTTGACATCTTTGAGGGGCAGGGGGACACCTACCCGGACACCCCGGTTCTCAGGGATGGGATTCGCAGCATCATTCTGGTCGAACATGACATGGGGGTGGTGATGGACATCGCCGACAGGATAGTGGTCCTTGATTTTGGACGCAAGATTGCCGAGGGAACTCCGGATGAGATTAAAACGAATCCGGAGGTTATCAGTGCCTACTTGGGCAAGGAAGGATGAGGTTTCGGGTGCAAGAAAAGAAGCTCAAAGCTGAAAGCTCATAGCTCATAGTTAAAAAAGGCTGATAGAAAGACAAAATGCTGCAAGTCAACAATATCGAAGTCGTCTACATGAATGTCATCCGGGTGCTGCGCGGTGTATCGCTGACGGTGGACGACGGCCGGATCGTGGCGCTGCTCGGAGCCAACGGCGGCGGCAAAACCACGACGCTCAAGGCCATCTCGGGGATGCTCAAGACCGAAGAGGGCGAAGTCACCTACGGCAGCATCGAGTTTAACGGCAAGCGCACAGAGCGGCTGGGTCCCGAACATATTGCGGTTTTGGGCATCAGCCAGGCCATGGAAGGACGCCGGGTTCTCGAACACCTCAGCGTCGAGGAGAATCTGCTCGTGGGTGCTTACTGCCGCAAAGACCGCCAAGGCGTCAGGCAGGATCTTGAGATGGTCTTTGAATATTTTCCGCCCATCAAACGCCTCCGCCGCCGGATGAGCGGGTATCTGTCCGGCGGTGAACAGCAAATGCTGGTGATCGGGCGGGCCCTCATGGCGCGTCCTAAACTGATGCTGCTGGATGAACCGTCGCTGGGCCTTGCGCCGCTGATGGTGCAGGAAATATTTGCAATTATAAAAAAAATCAACGCAGAGCAAAAGATGGCCATACTTCTGGTGGAACAAAATGTCAGAGCGGCCCTGGGTATCGCCGATTTCGGCTATGTGTTGGAAAACGGCCGGGTGGTTCTGAGCGGTCCGGCCGAAAATTTAAAGGATAATGAGGACGTGCGCGAATTCTATATGGGGCTGTCGGCAGTCGGCTCCCAGAAGAGTTATCGTGAGGTCAAACACTACCGGCGCAAAAAACGGTGGTTGGGTTAGGGGGGAAGTAACGATCAGGATGGAGCAGCTCTACCAGGAAAAGGGTGATACCTGGCCCAAGATACTCAAATACAATTACGAAAAATATGGCGCTCGACGCCGCGCGATGCGCCGCAAACACTATGGCGTCTGGCAGCCTTTTACCTGGAAGGACTATTATCTCGATGTGAAACATCTGGCACTTGGTCTGCTGGCTTTTGGCTTCGGGCCCGGAGACAAGTTGCTGATCATCGGCGACAATGCCCCCCAGTGGTATTGCGCCGAGCTGGCCGCTCAGGCCAATCACGGCCTGTCCGTGGGATTGTTCTCGGAACTCCTGCCGGCGGAAATAAAATACATTGCGGACACCTGTGAGGCACGCTTTGCGGTTGTTGAAGGCCAGGAGCAGGTCGATAAGCTTCTCGAAATTAAAGACGCGCTTCCCCTTCTTAAAAAAGTTATTTACTGGAACTACAAGGGGCTTGCTCACTATGATGATGAGATTTTGGTCGGATACAGGGCGGCTCTGCAATTTGGGCAAACTTATGAGGCCGAACACCCCGGCCTTTTCGAGCAGAATGTGGCCGGCGGCAAAGCGGATGACGAATGCGCCATCATCTACACTGCGGGGACAACAGGGGCCGTGCCCAAAGGAGCCGTCCACACCCACCGCACATTAAAAGCAGGCGCCGCCTGTCTGCTGCGGCTGGATCCTTGGACTGAGAATGATAATGTCGTCCCCAACCTGCCGCCCGTCTGGATCAATGAGCAATTGATCTGCATCGGCTGCCACCTGCTGTCGGCCGGCATCCTGAACTTTGCCGAAGCACCGGAAACCCAGCAGCGCGACAGCAGGGAAACCGGACCCAGCATCGTATTTTACGGGGCGCGGCTATGGGAAAGCCAGGCCGCTGCGGTTCAGGCGCGAATCATGGGTTCGGATGCCGTCAAGCGGTTTGCCTACCGGCTTTTGATGCCGGTCGGCTATAAAGCCGCCGATTTGAGATACCGCCGGCAAGCCGCGGGAACAGGGGTGAAGCTGCTTTATTATTTGGCGGATATTTTCCTGTTCAGATCCATCAAACACAGCCTGGGGTTGTCAAATGCCAGGATCTGCTATTCGACCGGTGCGATACTCAGCCCGGTTGCCTTCAGGTTCTACCACGCCCTGAATATTCCGCTCAAAAGCCTGTATGGAACTGCCGAAGGAGGGGTGCTCACCGGCGCCGGGAATGATGAGATCCATTTTGAGACGGTCGGACCTCCTCAGGCGGGAACGGAGGTTAGCATCAGCGCCTGCGGTGAAATAAAATATCGGCAGCCGGGGATTTTTACCGGCTATTACAAAGACCCCGCGGGGACGGCCGCCGTGCTGGAAGACGGTTGGTTTCACACCGGCGACAGCGGCTCGGTTCGGGAAGACGGGCACATCGTTTTTACGGATCGGCTCAAAGACCTTGTGCAACTTCCCGGCGGCCATAAAGTGGCTCCCCAGTTGATTGAAAGCCGACTGAGAGCCAACCCCCATATAAAAGATGCCTGGGTAGTGGCCGGTCCGCAAGGTGCCTGCCTGGCGGCGCTTATCGTCATCAACTATGATACCGTCAGCAGATGGGCGGGCCGGAACAGGTTGGCGTTTACCTCTTTTGCCGAGCTTTGCCGGGCGCCCGAAGTTTACGAGCTGATAAGACAGGACATCGCAAGCGTCAACCAAACGATGCTGGCCGGCGCCAGGGTAAAAAAATTCATCAACCTCCCCAAGGAGTTCGATCCCGACGAAGGCGAGCTGACCAGAACCAGAAACCTGAGAAGAGCTTTTCTGGATGAACGCTACCGCAGCTATGTGGATGCTCTAAAAAAAGACGAGGACACGGTGCCCATCGATGCCCGGGAGGCAAAGCGTGACGGGGGGACGGGCGCCGGCGAAACATGGCTTCGAATCCAGTCTGTCGAAGGAGCCGGCTGATGACTTTTTTTCTGCAACTAATCGTAACAGGCTTTTCCCAGGGCATGATCTATGCGCTGATCGCGATCGGCTTTGTGATCATTTTAAAATGCTCCGAGGTGTTTAACATTGCCCAGGGGCACTTTGTTTTGATCGGCGGCTATCTCGGCTGGACCTTTCTGGTGCCGCTGGGGTTACCGATATGGGCAGCGCTGCCGGCGGCCATCGCGACGGCCGCCATCATGGGGCTGCTCATCGAGCGGCTGATGCTGCGCCCGATGATTGGGCAGCCGGTCCTGGCCGTGGTCATGATGACCATCGCGCTTTCCACGGTGTTGGGCGGGCTGGCAACGCTGCTCTGGGGCGCCGAGTACAAGGCGTATCATGGATTGCTGCCGACGATAACCATGAGGGTCGGTTCCATATCGATCCCTTCGGAGTCTTTGATCGGGCTTATCGTCTCTGTTGTCTGCGTGGCGATACTTATGTTCGTTTTCCGCTACACCAAGATCGGACTGGCCATGCGGGCCACGGCCGAAGATTTGCAGGTGGTGCAAAGTGTGGGCATCAGGGCGACAACCGTCTACGCCGTTTCTTGGGTGATTGCCAGTGTCGTCGGTGTCATCGGCGGCATTCTGCTGGGGGGCGTCTCCGGCGCGAATATGGAGCTCGCCGATGTCGGCCTCAAGGCATTCGCGGTCGTACTTCTGGGCGGGACAAATTCCGTCGGCGGAGCCATTGTGGCCGGAATCATACTGGGGATGCTTGAAAACGTCGCAGCCGGGTACCTGGATCCATTGCTGCCCGGCGGCGGACTGGCCCAGGTATTCCCGTTTTTCGTGATGATCGTCGTGCTGGTATTCAGGCCGCACGGGCTCTTTGGTCTTGCGCATATAGAAAGGGTTTAGCCGATGGGTTTGCGTACCGGAACTTTTCACGAAAATTATGCCGAGGATATGGCCGTCTTTCAGACCAGGCTGCAGTGGGGCGCTTCGGCGGCGCTGGTTTTCTTGCTATGCATCTGTCCCCTTTTTTCCAGCGACAGGATGCTGACCATTCTGACTACGATAGGTATCGCCGTAATCAGCGTCCACGGTCTGAATATTCTCACCGGTTACTGCGGGCAGATATCCATCGGCCATTCGGGGTTTATGGCGGTCGGCGGCTATACCTCCGCAATTTTGTGCGCCAAGCTCGGCTGGCCGTTCTGGGCAGCGCTGCCCTGCGGTGCTGTGGCGGCGGGAATTGCAGGTTTGCTCTTCGGCCTGCCGTCATTGAAAATCAAGGGCTTTTATCTTATTATGGCGACCATTGCGGCCCAATTTATCATTATCTGGTTCATCATACAGCTGCGCGGTATCACCGGCGGTACGGATGGGCTGCTTGTGCCCAAACCGATGCTGGGCCCCATCGCGCTGAGTTCCAAAACCAACTATTACTACCTGGTAATGATTTTTGCAGTTCTGGCCACGATCACGGCGCACAATATCGTCCGGACCAGGGCCGGAAGGGCCTTTATCGCCATCCGGGACAACGACCTGGCGGCGGAGGTCATGGGTGTCAGTCTGTGGAGCTACAAGCTGCAGGCATTTTTTATCGGCTGTATTTATGCCGGCGCGGCCGGATCGCTGCTGATTCACTATGTGCGATTTGCCAGCATCGAACAATTTCCGTTTATGGATTCCGTGTGGTACTTGGGGATGTTGATCGTGGGAGGCATGGGAAACACGGCCGGCGCGATCTTTGGGGTGATTGCCCTCAAACTGCTGGATGAACTCGTCACCATTATCGGACCGGTCCTGGCCGCCGCCGTCGCCCCGCAGGCCGCTGCTTCGCTGGCACTTATTTCCCATGGGTTGATTATCATCATCTTCCTTATCTTCGAACCCCGGGGGCTTCATCACAGATGGGAAATGATCAAAAATTACTTCAGGCTGTGGCCCTTTTCGCATGAGGCGTTGGAATAAACCCCATTGTTGCATGTACTATATGGCCAAGGATGGAGAAATGGTGAAGGGCTGAGTAATGAGGACTGAGGACTGAGAGTGAGAAGTGGAGAAGTGGAGAAGTGGGGAAGTGGGGAAGTGGAGAAGGTGGGAGACTGGCATCGTCCTAACATATAGACTGTCAAGTTTGACTGAAGGCAATTGAACTTTCCAAACCAAATAACAAACCAGCAGAAAGGAGATAAGTCATGGCTAAAAACAGATGGATGTTAGCAACTTTCGCGGTCATTTTGATGGTGGCAACAACTTTATGCACCGCCGATGCACAAGCCGAGAAAGTCCTGTATGTCGGCGGCACCCAGTCGCTGACCGGGCCATTTGCCGAGGATTCAGCGGCCGTCTTGGCCGGCATCGAGGACTATGTCGCTTATGTAAATGAAACCAAAAGCATGGCTCCGTGGCGCGATGAGAAATTTTCCGCTGATGTAAAACTGGAAGTGCTGTGGCGGGATGACGAGCTCAAGCCGCCCAAGGCGCTGTCGATTTACGAAGAGCTCAAGGCCAAGGGGATGCTGGTCGCCCGGATATCGGGATCTCCCATAGCTTTGGCGCTCAAGGACCGATTATGGGAAGACCAGATGGGAGCCACCAGCATGGCCAGTGGGTCCTACCTTTTGACCCCGCCGCAAAGTATTTTTACCTATTACCCGATCTATACCGATTCCTGTGCCGCCATCGCCGACTGGTTCAAGGCGAACTGGAAAGAAGCGAGAAAGCCGAGAGTCGCCTACCTGACGGCCGACAACGCCATGGGCCGGTCGATCGAGATCCCTGAGATGAAAGCCTATCTCGAAAAGATCGGTTATGAGTTTGTGGGGACCCAGTATGTGCCGCTGGTACCGACATCGCCGCCCACCACCCAGCTTACGTGGCTGAAACAAAAAGGGGTGGATCTTGCCCTGGGTGTCATGATCAATCCCGGTTCGCAGCCAACGGTCAAGGAGATGGTCAGACTGGGGATGGGACCGTATCAGGATTATAAAATGACTTTCGGGGTCGCTCTGCCGGGACACGCCGCCGTGTTCGCCGAGGCCATGGGCGAATTGGGTGACGGCTATGTCTGTGCCGGCAGCTTTCGCCCCCTGGACGACCTCGCCACCCCCGGAATAAAATTTTGCAACGACCTGCAGGACAAGTATCGCCCCGACAAGCGGGTTACCCACATCATGTACGAGGCGGGAATTCTGGAAGGCATGATCCAGGTCGAAGCGTTGCGGCTTGCAATGGAGAAAGTACCTTTTGAAAAGCTTACACCGGGTGCCGTACTGGAGGAAGGTTTCTACCGGATCAAAAGCCTAGATACCGGTGAAATCAGCAGTACGCCGTTGACCTATGGAAAGGGCGATATCGAGGGCGTTGATGAGATCCGTATCGATCAGGTGCAGAATGGCAAATCCGTGAAAGTAGGCAGTGCTCCCGTGCACCATATTTATACGAAAAAATGAGATTCGGGTTTGGGGCTTCGCCCTTCGGGCTACGACCCCACACGCAGGGTTCAAAGGTTGCGGCCATTTGAAGCGAACCGGAGACCGGGGCAGGACTGAACCATTCAACGCCGGACTAAATACCGTCCAGGGGCACAACCTTAAATGCCTATCGAGCCCCTGAACAGAGTAAAATCCTGGCCCTGCTTCAGGCCCGTAGGGAGGGCCAGGCTTTGACCTCCACTCAGGGGTGTTTTGGCCGTTTGAAAACCCATAGAGTGTTGGAGTAGTGGAATAATGGAATATTGGGCCTCAAAAGCGGATGATGGTCTATTTTTATTTTCCGCCTTTTTCCATTCTTATAAAAACAGATCTAAATCCACCAAACCCAGTACTCCAACACTCCATCCTGTCCCGCCGAAGTCACGCCTCGGCGAGACGAAGGCGGATACTCCAATGCCCCATTGCATTCATTTACGGCAAAGCCAATCTACCCTGGTTTGGTCCAGGTAACCAAATTTACAACTTTGAAGACAAGGAGCCAATTCAAATGATACTTACCAAAGAACAAACAGCCATATTGGATAAATTTGAATTCGACCTGCCGCCTGTGGGGGTTAAATTCCTGGCCAAACCGCCGGACAATGTCGAACCGATAAAAGAGAAGATGGCTTTCTGCGAAATGCTCAAAAGCGCCCAGCAGGGAAATGCTTTTTTTGCCGCTGCGGAAAACCATGCCTGTGAAGCGGGATCCTACGTTTTAGGGCAGGCAGATGCTCCGGAACCTTTTATCAACGGGGAATTCGGAGCCGGGCTGCAAATCTACGAAGCCCCCCGGACTGCAAGCCGGCTCTACCAGCACATCCCCACAATAGGCAAAGGCGTCGTTCATTATGTAGCCTTTGCCCCACTATACAAGCTAAACTTCGATGCGGATATATTGATTCTCCTCGCCGATACCCCTCAGACGGAAATCATCCTCCGGGCATTGAGTTACAAAACAGGGCAAATGTGGATCAGCAAGTACACACCTGCCATCGGATGCGCCTGGATCTATATTTATCCCTATCTCAGCGGGGAACTCAACTATACTGTTTCGGGTCTCGGCCATGGGATGAAGCGCAGAGAGCTGTTTCCGGCAGGCCGCCAGATCATATCCATCCCCTTTGATCTGTTGCCTTCAATGATGCAAACATTGCAGGAGATGCCATGGGTCCTGCCGGCCTATAAACCGGACGGACTGGAATTTGTGCGGCGGTTAACGGATAGATTGGGCATTACCTGATTCACCGCAGAGGCGCAGAGCACGCAGAGAATTCTTTCAATAGGTCTTGAATTTGTGACATTGGCCGAGCAGATTGAGCAATTGTTAGGAATCCCCGTTGAATTGGTTTCCTTGAGAGCAATCAAACCGCATAAATTAAAGTACATTGAGGGGGATTTAATCTATGTCTGAAAGATTTTAGCCAAAAACTGTTAGCGAATATCCTAAAGGAAAAATTTGCGGAAATCGGCGCCTGCCCAATGAAATCATTTTTTTCTTTTATTTCACAGGGGTAATCCGTGGATTTGAAATAGCAGTGATAATTTTATATGAATTAAAGCAACACATTACATAAAAAATTTGCATCCATCGTTTGACATGACGTCTAATCTATTGTACTGATTCGAGCACTCACTAAAATTCTCATCCCCTATGTCTTTTTATTGAACCCATAAGCACGAGGTTTTTGTGCAGAAAAGACATGCCATTATAGAAGCGGCGGCCAGTCTGTATGGTTCAATCGATGCAGCCACAATGCTTGAAATAGCGGAAGCAGCCGACGTAACGGAGCCGCTGATCTATCATCCTTTAAAATCCAGAAACGAACTTTTCACTTACATTTTTTATTTAGCATTTGATCAATATTTTGCCTGCCTCCTTGAATTGCCAAAACAAACCGCCACCGAGTTTCAAAAATATATCGAATTAATTGGATTGTGTCTGCCAAATATCAAGAATACACGAGAGTCAGCGATACCCGGGATGAGCGAATGAATTGGATCATACTCGAGCTGAAAAAGATGCAACGATAGAACGGGGCACTACCTCGAATTTACGCTTAAGCAAAATCACTCGAAATCCAGCGGGCTTTTAGCCTCTTTGATGGTGACGCTTTTGACGGTGTGGGTGTAGATCATGGTGGTTCTGACATCGCTGTGCCCTAATAGCTCCTGAATGGTCCGTATGTCGTAGTTGGCCTGCAGCAGGTGGCTCGCAAAACTGTGCCGAAAGGTGTGGGCCGTGGCACGTTTGGGAATCCTGGCCCTTTTGACCGCCCCCTTTATTGCCTTCTGCACATGGCGCTCATGAAGATGATACCGCCGGTATTCCATGGATTCCGGCACAAAGGTGAGCGTCTTGGCAGGAAAGAGCCACTGCCACACGAATTCCCTGGCCGCGTTCCGGTACTTTCGTTCCAGTGCGTCAAACAAGAACGCCCCAGCGTACCCTTCCGCAAGGTCCCGCTCATGCAAAATGCTGACCTTTTTCAGGTGGCCCCTGAGTTCCGGCACGATGGTCCGGGGCAGCGGGACCGTGCGGTCCTTTTGCCCCTTGCCGTCGTGCACCGTCACCACACCCATATCGAAATTGAGGCTCTGGACGCGTAGATTCAAACACTCGAACAACCGAAGCCCGCAGCCGTAGAGAAGCTTGACCACCAAGTCGTAAGGATATTTCAGGCCTGCAAGCACCGCGTCCACCTCCGCCCGCGACAGGACCACCGGTATGTAGGGCTTGCGCTTGGCTCTCACCACCCCGTCAATTTCTCCGAACTCCCGTCCCAGCACATGCCTGAAAAAGAAAAGCAGCGCGTTAAAAGCCTGGTTCTGTGACGACGCCGAGACCTTCCGCTCCACTGCCAGGAAAGTCAGGAAATCCTTGACGTCGTCGATTGAGAGTGCCGCCGGCTCCTTGCCCTTTCGGAAATAGTGCATTTTCCGAAGCCAGGTGGTATAGGATTTAAGGGTTTTGGGTGAATAGTGTCTCACGGCTATTTCGTCCGACAACCGACGGTAGGCGGATTCCCATCCTTTCTCCAATTCCGTGCGCACTGCGCCCTCCGGACCTGCCTCATTCCCGTCCGCTTTCTTCCGCTGTTCCGAACCCAAATCCTTCGTCCGATACTGGTATCGGCCCTCTCCTACTTTCTCCGCTTTTTGCGGAGACCCGGCAGGACGTGAGCTTTCGACATCGGGGCCCCATCCCACAAGTTCGTAGTAGACATGAACGGCTTTGCCGGCCTGTTCCCGTTGCAAAGCCGTCTGGTTCTTCTCTTCAAGTTTCCGAATAAAGCTGGACAGGCTCCGGGTATCTGATGCAGCAAACCCGTACTTGTTGCAGAAATCGAGGTAATACCGCAGCCATTTCAGGTAATGGTTCCGGTCAGACCGGGGGATTTCATTCTCCCCCAGTGCACGATCGAACCGTGCCTTGAGCGAATCAGGGATCTTCAGCATCATTTCTATCCGTATACGTTTATTTGCATTCAGAGCATGTTAAACGGTTAGCCGGAATGATAATGGGCAGAATTACCCTTGTCAATCTTTTCCAATAGGAGTATTTAAACGGAAGCATACAATCAATTGTTCCCGGCGGCTGCGCCGCCGGGAATCGCGGTGCTGCCTGCGTCAAGCTCCTTGCCCCGGCGCTTGCGCCGGAACAAGGAACTCGACCGGACAACGTGATCCGCACAATC
>Ga0316576_10001433_pt1 | contig 12776 bp, 10 predicted proteins | sample S0NA_FD_203075 | JGI IMG/M metagenome (GOLD analysis project Ga0316576, IMG submission 203075) | Rhizosphere microbial communities from salt marsh grasses in Alabama, United States - S0-2_050615r3r5 | ecosystem: Host-associated > Plants > Roots > Rhizosphere | place: USA: Alabama | collected... | reverse complement strand
TGGCCGAATTCGAAGGCGGTTTTCCTTACGAGGAGACGCCGGACCAGATCAAGGCCATCGAGGATGTTCAACGGGATATGGCCAGCGCGGTACCCATGGATCGCCTGATATGCGGCGATGTGGGTTACGGAAAGACCGAGGTTGCCCTGCGGGCCGCTTTCATGGCCGTCTTCAACGGCAAACAGGTGGCCGTTCTGGTACCCACCACTGTCCTTGCGGAGCAGCATTACGATACCTTCCGGCATCGTTTTAAACACTTCGGCGTGCAGATCGAGCGCCTCAGCCGCTTTCGCACCCGGGGAGAGCAGAAGGCGGTCATCGAGCGATTGGCCGACGGCGGCATCGACATCCTTGTGGGGACCCATCGCCTCTTGCAGAAGGATGTCCGCTTCAAGGACCTGGGCCTGTTCATCATCGACGAAGAACAACGTTTCGGGGTCCGTCACAAGGAAAAACTGAAGCGGCTGCGCCGCACCGTGGATGTCATGACCCTGACCGCCACCCCCATCCCCCGAACACTGCACCTTTCCCTGTCCGGTATCCGGGATATCAGCATCATCTCCACCCCTCCCGAATATAGGCGCTCCATTATTACGTATATCTCGGAATACCACGACGGCCTGGTCAAGGAAGCTGTGCAGCGCGAAATGGAGCGCGGCGGGCAAGTCTACTTCGTCCATAACCATGTGGCCAGCATCCACCGCATGGCCGACAAAATTGCCGCTCTGGTGCCCGAGGCCCGCACCGGCGTCGCCCACGGCCAAATGACGGAGGAGGAACTCGAGAAGATCATGATGGCCTTCCATCACCGGGAAATCGATATGCTGGTGACCACCACGATCATCGAATCCGGCCTTGACATCCCGTCCGCCAACACGATTCTTGTCAATCGCGCCGATCGCTTCGGCCTGGCCCAGATGTACCAGTTACGCGGCAGGGTGGGCCGCTCGGAAGAACAGGCCTATGCGTTTCTCTTCATCCCCAAGGAAAGTCGGCTGACGACCCAGGCCCGCAAGCGGTTGAAAGTTCTGATGGAGCACAGCGACCTGGGATCAGGCTTCCAGATTGCCATGAACGACCTCAAGATACGCGGTGGCGGCACCATACTAGGTGCCTCCCAGTCCGGCCACATTGCCGCGGTGGGATATGATATGTTTCTCCAGCTCATGGAAGAAACCATCGCCGAACTCAGGGGCGAAGTCGTCGTGCCGCCGCTGGATCCGGAAATCAACGTCCCCTTTTCGGCGTATATCCCGGAAACCTGTATCCCTGATCTTGATCAGCGCCTGACCATCTATCGGCGGCTGGCCAAGATCGGCGATCCCGCCGAAATCCCGGAGATGAAAGCGGAATTGGAGGATCGGTTTGGTGCGTTGCCCGGTGTCGCCCGCAACCTACTGACGAAAATTCTGTTGAAGGCTTTGGCGTCGAAAGCCGGAGTAAAACGTCTGGATTTGGGCGGCGGTCGGCTGACCCTGGCTTTTTCCGAGGCCCATCAGTCGGATCCGGCGGGCATCGTGGCAATGATTCAGAAGGATCCCCGGCGCTATCAGCTATCGACGGACCATAGTCTCAGTGTTCAGGTAGACCAAAACGGTGGCAGAGGAGCGATCGTTCAGGCCAAAAAAATCTTGCAGGAAATTGCCCATCATGTTAACAATTAAAAGATTATCTATTTAGAATTCTTAGCAATAATGAGATTCCGCCCATCTCCGACAGGAGGGGGCATACTCTTTTTTTAGGAGAATCATGCGTTACTACATGATGGCCGCCTTGGGCCTTGTCGCTCTGATCGTAGGATGGGGTTGCCGGCCGACGCCTGGCGTCGATGAAACCGCCGTACTCATTACGGTTGGGCAGCGGGAAATCCGTCCGGATGAATTCCGTCGCACCTATCGGTTATTCAAGGCCGCCTACGGGGCAGAGGCCGATGAAACAGCTGCTGAAAATGATGCCATACTCCGTTTCATCCAGCAATTGACCGATGAGCTGATACTCATGGAGTATGCCCACGACATCGGCACGCTCATCTCCGATGAAGAATTGAACCGGGCGGTGGAAGAAATCCGAGGGGATTACCCGGAAGACCTGTTTGATCAGATGCTTCTGGAAACGGCCGTCAATTTTGAAGATTGGAAAGAGGCTCTGCGGGTTCGCCTGACAATTGACCGATTGGTGCAGCAGGAGCTTTCCGCCAAGGTTAACATCACCGAGGAGGATATCGCCGCCTTTTACACTACCCGAGCTTCCGAACAACCGTCTTCGCCCTCGGAGGTGGAAGGCGCACCGGATGAACAGATGGACCAGCTGATCATTCAACAACTCCGCCTTCGGAAGACGGAAGAAGCCTATGGTCCCTGGCTCGAGGACATCAGCGCCCGCTACACCATTACCATCGACGAGGAGGCCATTCAGCGCGTCCTCGCTGAAAGCGGCATTCTGCAAAAAGGCGATGCCCCCTGATCACGGAGGGGCCCTTCGGCATAGGAACAGGAAATCGAATGTCTTTTAAAATCGCTCTGACAGCGGCATCAACATCATACACCCGGTTTCGGATTTCCCCGGGAGCGCTTTTAATCACCATGACCGTCGCATTGTGCGGGCTTTACCTGCTGATACCGCGGTTCGACCACCTCGTATACGCCGAAGAGGGGGTTCTGGTGGATCGCATCGTGGCGGAAGTCAACGATGACATCATCACGCTCTATGATCTCAACCGCAAAGCGGCGCCGTATCTTAAAAGAGTGAAGGCCATGGCCCGCCCCCTCGAAGAGGAGCGGCGCATGATCTATGAATTGCGGGAAAAGGTGCTCAACCAGATGATCGATGAAAAGCTGACGGACCAGGAAATCCAGCGCTACAATATCAGCGTCAGCGAAGAAGCGATCGACAAAACCATCGAAGAGATGAAGAAACGATCCTACATCACCGATCAGCAGCTCCGCGAACGCCTCGAAACAGAAGGGCTTACCATGGAAGACTACCGGGAGCAGATGAAAAACCAGATTCTGCGTATCCGACTGGTCAACCGCGAGGTAAAGTCCAAGATCGTCATTACCGATGAGGATATCCGATCCTACTACGAAGCGCATCTCGACCGCTTTGCCGGTGAAGGCCGTGTCCACCTGCGGCAGATTTTCTTGCAAGCCTCGTCCTTCGCCCCCGAGACTGAAAAGCAGGCCTTGCGGGATAAGCTGATGTCCATTCGCCAACAGGTGATGGAAGGTGCTTCCTTCGAGGAACTGGCGCGCGAATTCTCGGAATCGCCCCTGGCCAAGGACGGGGGGGATCTGGGAACCTTTGCCATGAACGATCTGGCTCCCAATGTCCTCAATTCCCTGTCGGGCCTGAAGACAGGCGACGTGAGCGGCATCGTGGAAAACGATCAGGGCCTGATGATTTTCTATATTGAAGAAATGCAGGGGGGCCAGAACCAATCATTGGAAGACGTTTCAGCCGAAATCGAAAATATCCTCTATGATGAAATCGTCAACAAGAATTTTGCAAGTTGGCTGGAGGATCTGCGAGAACGGTCGCACATCAAAATCATTCGCTGAATCCTCGGCGGGCGGAGCCCTGGTAAGCTCCCCCGCCTCGTGTTCAGCCAAAAGAAAGGCCGGTGGAGGTTGCCGTGGCCAAAACCGATAAAATGACGTCCTATGGTTTGTATCTGCAGACGGTGCGCGTCGAGAAGGGTATCACCATCGAGCGCGTGGCGTTGGAAACCCGGATCCGTTCGGATATATTGCATGCCATCGAAGCCGAAGACCACAAACACCTTCCCGATGATGTCTTTGTCAAGGGATTCCTGCGAGCCTTTGCCAGGGCAATCGGCGCTGACGAAGAGGAAACACTGCGGCGCTTCGCACTGCGCCGCCAAGTCCAGACGCCGGACCAGACGCCCCTAAAGCCAGATTCTCCGGGCACGGGACGGTTCTGGTTGACGCTGATGTGTGTGACGGCCTTGATGGTCGGGCTGGTGGGGGGAACCTTGCTGATCTATCAAATGCTATCCCGTCCGGGGATCGAGACGGTTTCTCACCCGCCGACGTCGGAGACGCAGGAAACCGTCTCGCCTGAAACACCGCCCGCCACGAAGACCGTGGAAACGGAAAAAGCGTCCCCGAATGCGGCTGCAGAAGCAGCCAAATCAGAAGAGGATGCCAAATCGGAAGAGACCGGAGCGGGGGAAGCTCTCAAATCGGAAGAGGCTGTCAAATCGGATGAAGCTGCCGGACCGGAGGAAGCCGCCGTTCAGGGAGAAGCCGCCGGTCAGAAAGATGCGCGCTACCAGCTGGAGATCGTCTGTGATGAAGAGACATGGTTGAAGGTCCTGGCAGACGACGCCCCTGCCGCGGAGTATATTCTGAAGCCCGGCGAGACGCTCCGGCTAAGAGCTGACCGCAATTTCAACCTTTTGATCGGCAATGCCGGTGGTGTGTCGATTCAAATGAACGGCGATCCCGTTCCCCTCTCAGGGAAGAGCGGGCAGGTGGTCAACTTGCAGCTGCCCTGAAGTCACTTAGACCCAGACAGGGGGGGCATTAACGGGTGTTCGCCGGCGGGAGGCAATACGGCCGCCCGGCACATGCATCCGGCGGTTTTGGGCTTTTGTAAATTAATACGTGCTGTTTTCGCTGGTCCTGATTCCTATGCTGAATAAAAACAACCGCATTCTCGTAGACAGCATCAAACGCTTGCTTCGGCGCGGCGCCCTGCCCAATTTGCGCAAAATCGTCAACAAGACCCATGCCGCCGATCTCTCCATTGTATTTCGCTCCCTGCCGGTTGCCCACCAGTTGCAGCTGTTGAACATGATAAGGGATACGGAGAAAAAGGGGATTCTGTTCAGTGAACTGGACGAGGACACTTTCGTGGTCCTGTCCAATGAACTCGAGCTGGAAGATATCGTCGAGGTTTTGGAGCAGATGCCTTCCGACGACGTGGCCGATCTCATCGGCCGTCTGCCGGAGGAGAAGTCGGATGCCATTCTGGAGCGAATGAAGAAAGAGGGCTCCGAAGAAATCGAGGGGCTGCTCAAATACGACGATGATACGGCCGGCGGCATCATGGTGACGGATTTTATTGCGCTGCCCGAGGATTTGACCGTCCGCAATGCCATCGAACGCATCCAGACCGAGTATCACGATGTGGAGATGCCTTTCTATCTCTACGTGGTGGACGAATACGGCAAGCTCGTGGGGGTCAGCTCGCTGCGACAGCTGGTGGTCGTGCCCCCCGAAACACCCCTCAAACAGTTTATGACGACGGATGTCTTTTCGGTGAGCACGGACGTCGACCAGGAGGAAGTCGCCATCCTTGTGGAGCGCTATGATATTCTGGCCGTGCCCGTCGTCGACGAAAATCACCGGTTGGTCGGTATCGTTACGGTGGACGACGTCATCGACATTTTTCGCCAGGAGGCCACCGAGGACATCTTGAAAATGGCCGGCCTCGGCGAAGAGTACGTCGAGACCCAGACCGTCATGCGCAGTACGAAAACACGTTTGCCCTGGTTGCTGGCGAGTTGTGCCGGCGGCATCATGGCGCTTTTCATCATTGGACGTTTCGAAAGCACTTTGGATCGTTTCGCCTACCTGGCCGTCTTCATCCCCGTCATCATGGGGATGGGGGGCAATATCGGCATGCAGTCCTCCACCATCGTGGTCCGGGGCCTGGCAACGGGGCGCATCAATGCGCGGGATTTTTGGCAGGTGGTCTCGAAAGAGTTTTTGATCGGCCTTATTCTGGGGTTGACCTACGCGACGCTGATAGCCTGCGTCGCACAGGTTCAGTACTCGATGCTGTTGCTGGCTGCGACCGTCGGGATGGCGGTCGTTGTGTCGATGACCGTTGCGGCGCTGGTGGGTTCGGGAGTGCCGCTGATTTTGGCGCGTATCAATATCGACCCTGCCGTGGCCACCGGACCCTTCGTGACCACTTCCATCGATATTATCAGCGTCTATTGCTATTTTCTTCTGGCTACGACGCTTCTGGACATTTGACGCATGTCCACAATGGCCACACCTGCCGTTTTGCTTCGTCGGATCGACTACGGCGATTACGACTTGATCCTGACGCTGTTCACGGAAGCCAGAGGCAAAATTTCTGCGATCGCCAAGCACGCCAAGAAGAGCAAGAAGCGCTTTGCCGGTGTTCTGGAGTTGTTCACGGTATTGAAGATCACCTGCCGGACCGGACGGCGTTCGGACCTGTACGTGCTTGAGGAAGTGCAGCTGGAAGAGCCGTTTAGCGCTATTCGCGAGAACATGCTATGCACTGCCTATGCCAGTTATTGGGCCGAGCTGGTTGCGGCCTGGGCCGAGGAAGCCCAGCCGCTGGTGCCGCTCTATCGGCTGCTGGTTTTTGTTCTGGACGGACTGGACCGACGGAAGATGGATCCCGCGCTACTCAATCTGATGTTCCAGATGCGATTTCTGGATATTGCCGGGATTTGCCCGAACCTGCATTATTGTTGTGTCTGCAAAAGAGAACTGGACAACCCTGGCCACCCTGTGTCGGGGTTTGATTTACCCCGTGGGGGGGTGCGGTGCCACGATTGCGGGGAGCAGGACGAAAACCATGTCTGCCTTTCCCGGGGCACCATCAAACAACTCCAGTGGCTTGCCCAGGGGGATCTTCAACGGGTGGGAAGGCTGCGGTTTTCCGCCCAGGCGATGCAGGAAGCCCAGCAGTTTTTGGAGACCTTTGTACCCTTTCATTTAGGTAAAGAGCCGCGGAGCTTGAAGTTCCTGCGCCGGATTCGACCATCCGCAGACCGACCCTGTCCGGCTGCCGCGGATGGCCCTTGAGGTGGGACATCATGGGAAGCTGGATCGAAGGCATTCTTGGCACCAACAATATCAGCGCTTCGGCGCCCTGCCGGGTGGATATGGGCGGCACGCTGGACCTGGCCACTTTTTACTATCCATTGCAGCAGGCAGCCCCCTGCACCTTCAATATGGCCTTGAACCTGCGCACACAGGTGACGCTGCATCCCTACCGCGCCGGCTGGATTAAGGTTAGCTCACGAGGTTTTGAAAGCGCAGACTTCCCCCTGGAAGAGGCCCCCTTCAGTCATCCCCTGGGCCTGATGTTCGCCGTGGCGGTTCACTTCGCTGCGGCCGGGGTTCATATCGAGATCGACAGTACCTCGCCCCCGCGCAGCGCCCTGGGCGGCTCTTCGGTGGCGGCCGTGGCGTTGGTGGGGGCTCTGGCCCGCAGTCGGGCCCTGGCCGGGGGACAGGACCTGAACCGGCACCAGATCGTCCGGTGCGCCCATCAAATTGAAGAGACGGTGGCCGGCGTTCCCTGTGGAATGCAGGACCAGCTCGCGGCGGCCTTCGGGGGGATGAATATCTGGCATTGGCATGTCGACGCGGACGGTCCGGCCGTTCGCCGCGAAGCGTGTTTGCCGCCCATTGCCCCGGCGCAACTCCGGGACCATTTTCTAGTGGCCTATTGTGGCATACCCCACGCATCGCGGGATATCAACGGCACCTGGGTGCGCCAGTTCCTGTCCGGGCAGGGGCGCAGTCAGTGGGTCCGTGTGACGCAATGCGTGCGCCGTTTCAGCGCGGCGCTGCGGGAAGGACACTGGTCGGCCGCCGCGGAAGCGATGAACGAGGAAACCGCCATCCGGCGCAAGATGACGCCGGATGTGCTTGATCCCGTGGGGATCGAACTGGCCGAAACCGCCCTTGAGCAGGGTTGCGGAGCCCGTTTCACGGGGGCGGGCGGAGGCGGATGCCTCTGGGCGGTGGGGGACGCTGCGGCCATCGAAACCCTACGTCGCGCATGGCGTGACGTGTTGGCCAAGCGCCGGGATGCAACGTTATTGGATGTGAGTATCGACACGGAGGGCCTGGTGATCGACGCCCGGCCGGGCCGATAAGAAACGGGTTGAGATGCCGCCCTGTCCAACTGCGGAATAGACGGGCTGATTCGTACGGCTGATGGCGGTGAAGCCCCCTGCAAGGAAACATCAAGAACAAGCGCCGAGGAGTACTTATGCATTTTCAAGACGTTATTCTAAAACTTCAGCAGTTCTGGGCCGACAAGGGATGTGTGCTGGCGCAGCCGTACGACATGGAAGTGGGCGCGGGGACCTTTCATCCGACGACCCTTCTGCGTTCCCTCGGCCCGGAACCTTGGAATGTCGCCTATGTACAGCCTTCACGCCGTCCCACGGATGGCCGCTATGGTGACAACCCCAACCGCCTCCAGCACTACTACCAGTATCAGGTTATTTTGAAGCCTTCGCCCTATAATGTTCAGCAGCTCTATCTGCAGAGCATGAAGCGGCTGGGCATCGACCCCCTTGAGCACGACATCCGGTTCGTGGAGGACGATTGGGAATCCCCGACTCTGGGAGCCGCCGGTCTCGGGTGGGAGGTCTGGCTCGACGGCATGGAAATCACCCAGTTCACCTATTTTCAACTTTGCGGCAGCATCGAATTGGCGCCCATTTCGGTGGAGTTGACCTATGGCCTGGAGCGCATCGCCATGTACTTGCAGGGGGTCGACAATGTCTACGACCTGATGTGGAACGACACCGTCAGGTACGGTGACGTCCACCACCAGCAGGAAGTGGAGCAGTCCACCTACAACTTTGAAAAAGCCGATGTGGAAATGCTCTTCGGTTTTTTCAACCGTTACGAGGCCGAGTCCAAGCGGGTGATTGCCGACGGTCTGGTCCTGCCCGCCTATGAATACTGCTTGAAATGCTCCCACACCTTCAATCTCCTGGATGCCCGCGGCGCTATCAGCGTCACCGAGAGAACCGGCTACATCGCCCGCATCCGCAACCTGGCCCGTCTGTGCGCGGAGGCCTACGTCAGCCAGCGTGAGGCGATGGGATTTCCCCTTATGCAGCGGGACATCCCCGCTCTGTAGGGACTGCTTCGGCGGCAATGCGATCGATCGCCGGGGGATTGTACGAATCTTGGGAATCATCAACGAGGTGAAGCGAATGGAAAAACTGTTACTGGAAATAGGGGCCGAAGAAATTCCGGCCGGCTATATTGCACCGGCCCTCCAGGCCATGCAGACGCTGTTGACCGACAAACTGGCGGCCGCCCGCATCGACCACGGGGCTATGCGAACCTTCGGAACGCCCCGGCGTCTTGCTGTCGAGATCGACGAGGTGGCCCCCAAGCAACGCTCCGAATCCACGGAAATCCTGGGTCCTCCGGTACGGGTGGGTTTCGATGCGGCCGGCCGGCCCACCGTGGCTGCGGAGAAGTTCGCCGAAAAGGCCGGGGTGCCGGTCAGCCGTCTCAAACGCCAGCAAACGGAAAAAGGCGAATACCTGGCGGCCCGCAAAACCGAGCGCGGTCGGTCCACCCATACGGTATTGAAGACCGTTCTGCCCGAGGTGGTCCTGGCCGTTCCCTTCCCCAAATCCATGCGCTGGGCGGCTCTGGACATCACCTTTGCGCGGCCCATTCACACGATTGTGGCCCTGCTGGGTGACAGGACAATCCCCTTTATGGTGGGCAACATCCGCAGCGGACGCGCCAGCGCCGGGCATATGTTCATGGCTCCAGGCAAGGTCAAGCTGGCCCGGGCTGAGGACTACGTCGACGCGCTCCTAAAGACGCACGTCGTGGCCGACATCGACGTCCGCCGCAACCTGGTTCGCGAAGAGGTCGCCCGGGCGGCCAAGGCCGCTGCCGGCAACGTCCTGGAAGACGACGAATTGGTGGATATCGTCACCAATCTCGTGGAGAATCCGGTGGCCACAACGGGGCGCTTCGAAACCGAGTTCCTGGAGGTCCCCCGCGAAGTCCTTATAACGGCCATGCGCGAGCACCAGAAGTACTTCGCCATCGTCGACGGGGCAGGGAATCTCATGCCGGGCTTTATCGCCGTCAACAATACGCGCACCCGGGATCTCGACCTTGTGGCCAGCGGGCATGAAAGGGTGCTGCGGGCCCGCTTGAGCGATGCCAAGTTCTTCTACCGTGCGGATCTGCAAGTGTCGGGCGAAGAACGCTTCGAAAAACTGAGCGGCGTTCTTTTTCAGGCCGAATTGGGCTCCATGCGTGACAAGAGCCGTCGTATCGCGGCGCTGGGACGCTACCTGGCCGAGACCGTCGGCGGGGATGCCGATCTCACGCGGCAGGTGGAGCGTGCGGCCCACCTGTGCAAGACTGACCTGGTCAGCCAGGTGGTGGTGGAATTCCCCAAACTACAGGGCGTCATGGGCCGCGTCTATGCCACGGTGGCGGGTGAGCCCGGCGAAGTACCGGCCGCCATCGAAGAGCACTACCGGCCGACGCGCTCCGGAGGGACCCTGCCCGAAACCCGCACCGGAGCCCTCGTATCCATTGCCGATAAACTGGATTCCATCTGCGGCTGTTTCAGCGCGGGCCTGGCGCCCACCGGTGCGGCCGATCCCTACGCCCTTCGACGACAGGCCATCGGGGTGGTGCAGATCTTGCGCGATATGAATATGCCTCTTTCCCTGAAAGCTTTGATTCGCTTCGGGCTAACCCAGTTCGGCGACAAGACGGCCGGCCGAATGGACGAACTGGCCGGGGCCATCGACGTCTTCTTCGCGCGCCGGATCGAAGGCATCCTGGCCGAAGAGGGTTTTGCCAAGGACAGTATAACGGCGGTCACCTCGGTGTCGGTGGACCGGATCCCGGACGTCTGGCGGCGTGTGGAGGCCCTGGACCGGATCCGCTCCGACGCGGATTTCGAACCGCTGGCCGTGGCTTTCAAGCGGGTCGTCAATATCCTTCGCAAGGCCGACCGGGTGGGGGGACAGGAAGACCTCCTGCCGGTCGACGAAAGCCTGTTTGAAAAACCCTGCGAAGCCGACCTGTTGAAGGCCTACCGCGGTGTGAAGGAGAAGGTGGCCGCCCAGGTGCGGGAAGGTGCTTACGGCGAGGCGTTGCGGGGCATCGCCTCGCTGAAAGGTCCGGTGGACGATTTCTTCGAAGGCGTGCTGGTGATGGCGGAAGACGATGCCATGCGCAACAACCGCATGGCCCTGCTGGAACGCCTGGCCGGTCTGTTTACCCACATCGCCGATTTTTCGAAGATTACGACTTAGAATTGATTAAGTGGTCAAGTGATTAAGTGTTTAAGGGAAAAACCAGGGGATTCGTTATCCGTTATTTGTTTTTCGGAAAACGATCTTAAAATCCAATATCCAATAACCAATAGCAGATAACGAATACCTAAAAATCACCCCGCCTTGCGGGGCCTGGCTGTGAACAGGAGAAGAGCATGCCCTACGAACCCGAAAAGGATAAAGTCCTCAAAGAATGGAAGTGCGAGGAAACCGGCCTGATGGTCAGCATCAACCAGTACGGCGAAGGCGAGGCCAAGGTCCAGATCGGTCCACGCATTCTGAAGAAGCGCGACGGTACGGACCGGGCTCCCACCAAGGCCGGACGGCTGACGATCGAAGACATCCTCTGGCTCTATGACATCATCGACGATATCAAAGAGGAGCTGGGCCGCCGGGCGGGGCCGATGTGATCTTAGCTGGTAAGCTGATAAGTTATTAAGCTGGTGAGCAAAACAACTTCAGCAGTTAAGCGGATAACCGCAGCTGTTAAGCAAAAGATAACGACAACCGATAGCGGTTGCTTTGCGCCAACAGCTCACTAGCTCAACAGCTGTATTTAAACCCTTCCCAAGGAACATCGCGTATTGAGGTGCGGCGCGACAACTGCCGCGGCAGGTTGAGAAAGCCATGGAAACGCCCATCGTTCAGCCGCCCCCCCGAAAAGACAAGCTCCCGGTTCCTCCGCGGTTGGTCCTGGCCGCCACCGGGCCGGATCTCCAGCGGTTGCGGAGGGGGCTGGGCGTAGTCGGCCAAAAGGGTGAGCCGCTCTACATGAGCCGCATCTACCGGGAGCCGCAAACGCCGCCACGCTTCGCTCTGGTGGGGCCTTTCATGGGTGCCCCCCAGGCGGCCATGCTCGTGGAAGTCCTTTCCGCCTGGGGAGGGAAGGATTTTCTTTTTCTGGGATGGTGCGGCGCCATCGACCCGCGGGTGCGGACAGGCGATATTTTGCTTCCCACCTCCGCTTTCATCGATGAGGGGACCTCCCGGGGCTACGAAGTCGACAGCGACCTGGTGGAATTGCCCTGCGAAAGCCTGCTCGAGGAGATCAAAGCCGCTCTTACCGAGGACGGTCTATCCTTCAAAGAAGGCATCGTATGGTCCACTGATGCCGTTTTTCGCGAAACCCCATCCAAGGTGCGTACTTATCGAAGCCGGGGCGCCCTGGCCGTCGAGATGGAAATTTCAGCCTGCCTTACGGTGGCGCGCCTGCGCGGGGTGCGCTTTGCCGCCATCCTGGTGGTGTCCGATGAGCTGACCGAACTGCGCTGGCGCCCGGGTTTCCGTGCTCCGCGCTTTCAAACAACCTGCCGGACCGTGAGCCGGACCGTGGAAAGATTATGCCAGACACGTTGACCTCCGATATCAAAGCACACGCCCTGTTTCTGGCCGAGGAACTGACGCGGGAATCGACGCATTCTCAAAATGAAAGCGAAACTTGCCAAAAAGGTGATTAATGGGTGTTGAGAGTTCCAATGAAAAGTTACCCGACCCAATTTTTTAATATCCCTGTAGATCAACTCACAGAGCAGGAGGCCGCTTCCGAATTAAGGGAGCTTTCTCAGCTGATTTCCCACTATGACGTTATGTATTATGCGAAAGACGAATCTGAAATAAGTGATGCAGCATATGATTCGTTGCGGGAAAGAAACACTTCCATCGAAGCAAGATTCCCACATCTGATTTTGCCGGA
>Ga0316576_10001432_pt1 | contig 12779 bp, 5 predicted proteins | sample S0NA_FD_203075 | JGI IMG/M metagenome (GOLD analysis project Ga0316576, IMG submission 203075) | Rhizosphere microbial communities from salt marsh grasses in Alabama, United States - S0-2_050615r3r5 | ecosystem: Host-associated > Plants > Roots > Rhizosphere | place: USA: Alabama | collected... | reverse complement strand
TTGATGCTGTCATTGTATACTTTAGTCAGCTGCTGCAGTTGTTTTAATACTGCCTGGTGTTCTTTCCTGAATTCAAACATTACCGGGGTTCCTTCTGAACCTTTAACAATTGACGGGGAGGACATGGAATCCCGTACGGCCCTTACTTCTATTTTTTCTCCCGGAGACGCCAGGAGGGTGAGGAAGTCGCTGTTCCCCATGCTCAGCATATAGAATACCGGCCACTTTGATGAAGTATGAAACCTGAATTTACCTGACCTGTCAGGCACAACTGAATCAACAGGCTGCAGAACCCCCGGCTTCACCTTTCTTAACACCAGGTACTCTCCCTGGCCGGCACCTTCAATAGTTCCGCTGAGAGAAATGACGTCATTCCTGCAGCCTCCGGTTAAAAAAAGAAGCGCCGTAGCTAAGATCAGCAATGATATCCTGGTTGCTATATGAATTTTCTTTCTGTTTCCGGCAATAAAATCTTTCATTCAGGACATAATTTAAAACGAGAAATGGTTCAGTTTCTGAATTGCAAAGATATCTTTTTTTTAAAGCCTTCATTCTTACCGGATAGCTATGCAGTAAGAACAGAATCCGTTTTTTTTTGTTTTCTTTGTACTTGATTTTTATTGTTGTTATCTTAAGGAGTTGTTATATCGTTTTTTTAGCAGCTAAACGGAAATCCTTGGATTATGGGATACATTAAATTCGATAAGGCTCAGGTAGTTAACCTGGAGTATTCTTTAAGTCGTGAAATATTGCGAACAAACAGGGCGGGCAGTTACTCATCAACCACCATTGTCGGATGCAACACGCGCAAGTATCATGGCTTGCTTGTCTGTCCGGTTGATGAACTCGGGGGTGAAAGGCATGTACTTCTTTCGAGCCTTGACACCACAGTGGTAAGCAACGGGCAGAGCTTTAATACCGGTATTCGCAAGTATTATGGTGATTATTACAGTCCCAAGGGTCACAAGTATGTGGAGGATTTTGATATCCAGGATATTCCGGGGATGATCTATCGCGTGGGTAATGTATTCATGAAGCAGGAACGTCTTCTTGTTCATTATGAAGAGCAGCTTCTTGTCAGGTTTATCATGTTTGACAGTGATGAGTCCGTGAAGCTTCAGCTGAGACCTTTTCTGGCGTTCAGAAACGTACATCAGCTGACTCATGCCAATATGTGGGCCAATACGAGGGTTGAACCCGTTCCCGGCGGTGTCAGGATACGCCTGTATGACGGGTTTCCCTGGCTTTACATGCAGGTTTCATGCAAGGCTGAATTCGTTTCTGTGCCCGACTGGTACCTTAATGTTGAATATACTGAGGAACAGAAGCGCGGATATGATTTCTCGGAGGATCTGTTTGTGCCGGGCTTTTTTGAACTTGCGGCAAATAAAGGTGATGTGATAGTTTTCTCAGCTTCAACGCGTGAGGAAAAGCCGTCAGGGTTCAAGACCAAGTTCACCCGCACAGTTTCGTCAAAGATTCCGCGAAATGACTTCGGCAACTGCCTCCGCAATGCAGCCCAGCAGTTCATTGAGAAGAGGGGTAATGACACGAATATTGTTGCCGGATATCACTGGTTCGGGACCTGGGGGCGTGATACCTTTATTTCCCTGCCCGGCATTGCCCTGGCACGTGCGCGGGAAGATCTCTATGCGGCTGTTCTCGACACGCAGGTTCGCCGTATGCAGGGAGGTCTTTTCCCGAATATGGGAGAAGCTGATAACCATGCTTTCAACAGTGTTGACGCTCCCCTGTGGTTCTTCCATACTCTTCAGAGCTACGGAATAGGGGAAGAGAATACCTGGAAAAGATACGGGCATGCCATGAAGGAGGTACTTGGCGCTTACCGTGCCGGAACCTTGTTCGGGATACACATGAGGGAAAACGGGTTGATTTATGCCGGAGCTCCGGGGAAAGCCCTTACCTGGATGGATGCCGTAGTCGACGGTGTGCCGGTGACACCACGTGACGGATATGCAGTGGAGATAAATGCCCTGTGGTATAATGCTGTCTGCTTTGCCCTTGACTGTGCCCGCAACGCAAAGGACAGGACTTTTGTGAAGAAGTGGGAATCATTACCCGGACTGATTAAGCAGTCATTCATTGAGACCTTCTGGGACGAGGAACATGGTTATCTGGCTGATTATGTCAGTGACGGCGGCAGGAGGAATATGCAGGTCAGGCCCAATATGATCTTTGCGACCTCGCTGCCTTACACGATGCTGACCAAGGAGCAGATGAAGAGCATACTCGATATAGCAAACAGGGTCCTGGTCACACCGCGCGGCCTGCGCTCCCTCTCACCGGCGGAAGAAGGTTATCGCGGAATATATTGCGGAGACCAGAAAAAGCGTGACACGGCATACCATCAGGGTACAGTGTGGCCATGGCTTATAGGCCCCTTCTGTGACGGGTGGCTGAGAGTATATGGCGAAGGCGGAGTATCGCGCGTAAGAAAGCTGATAATGGGCTTTGAGGGAACACTGACAGAGGCGGGAATCTCAACAATATCGGAGATCTATGACGGCGACCCGCCGCACGAATCCAGGGGGGCCATATCACAGGCGTGGAGTGTGGCGGAAGTACTGCGCATTTATACCATTTTGGAGACGAATTATAAAGAAAATTAATAAGATATGCGTGTCCTGATGTTTGGCTGGGAGTTCCCCCCACACATAGCCGGGGGTCTGGGTACAGCTAGTTATGGTCTGACGCGGGGCCTCGCGGTACAGCACGATGTTGAGGTGATATTTGTCGTCCCGAGGGCTTTCGGCGACGAAGACCAGAGTGTTGTGAGGCTGATAGGCGCAAATGACGTAACTGTGGCCTATAAGAAGATAAAGTACAGGTACTTTCTCAAACCCCTGGAAAAAATAGAAGTATTCTCCAGGCTGGTACCTTACACTGATCCGGAGGATTTCTGGAAGATTACACGCGGAGAGGTGGCTGAGACAGATCTGCTGGTAAGTACAAATAAGCAGGGTAAAGTCGATCTCACAGGAAACTACGGACCCTCACTCATGGATGAGATTTACAAGTATTCAGTGGTGGCACAGGTGATTGCTTCTGAGCAGGAGTTTGATGTCATTCATGCACATGACTGGCTTGCCTACCCGGCAGGCATGGCGGCCAAGGCAGTATCAGGTAAACCGCTTGTGATACATGTGCATGCCACCGATTTTGACCGCAGTGGCGGCAATGTTAATCCGGTGGTATACAAGATTGAAAAAGAAGGAATGGATGCCGCTGACAAGATCATAACAGTCAGCAATCTTACACGGGAGATCGTAATAAACAACTATAATATTGATCCTGATAAAGTTGAGACGGTATACAATGCTGTAGAACCGTCACAACATTCTGAATTTGACATACCCGAGAGGGCATATGACGACAAGATCGTCACTTTCCTCGGTCGCATAACGATGCAGAAGGGCCCTGAATATTTCATTGAGGCAGCCAGAATGGTGTTGTCAAGGATGCCGAATGTCAGGTTCGTGATGGCAGGCTCAGGCGACATGATGGAGCGCATGATGCGCCATGCTGCTGCACTGCGTATCACTGACAGGTTTCACTTTACCGGCTTCCTCCGTGGGAATGATGTATTCACCATGCTGAGGATGAGTGATGTCTATGTCATGCCTTCAGTATCGGAGCCCTTTGGCATATCGCCGCTGGAGGCGATGCAGTCAAATGTTCCTGTAATAATTAGCAAGCAGAGCGGTGTGGCTGAACTGCTCACCCATGCCGTGAAGGTTGACTTCTGGGATATAGAGGCGATGGCTGATGCCATCTACGGGATATTGACCTATCCGGCCCTGTCGAGGATGTTCATCATGAATGGCAAGGAAGAGGTTGACAAGCTGAAGTGGGAGAAAGCAGCCATACGCGTTAAAGATATTTATGACCGTGTTTTGAAACAGACAAGCTAACAGATATGAGCACAGCACAGAAAAAGGCAATATGCCTTTATTTCCAGGTTCACCAGCCCTTCAGGCTCAGACGTTACCGCTTTTTTGAAATGGGCCATGAACATTACTACTATGACGATTTCATGAATGAATCTATCCTCAGGAGGATATCGTCAAACTGTTATCTCCCCGCTAACAGATTATTGCTTGACCTTATCAAAAAGTACGATGGGAAGTTCAGGGTAACATTCTCACTTACCGGCATTGTCATTGATCAGTTCAGGCTTTATGCGCCGGAAGTGCTTGCTTCATTCAGAGAGCTGGCAGAGACGGGATGTGTTGAGTTTCTTGCTGAGACCAACTCTCACTCTCTTGCTTCGCTGATGGATAAGGAGAGGTTTGGGATGCAGGTCAGGGTTCACCGGGATAAAATGCAGGAGTATATCGGTTACCAGCCTACCTCTATTAGAAATACGGAGCTGATATACTCCGATGAGATCGGCAGCTGGATGGCAGATATGGGATACAAAGCTGTGGTCACCGAAGGTGCCAAGCATATTCTGGGATGGAAATCGCCCAATTTTGTCTACTGCAATGCGATTAACCCCAGACTCAAGGTGTTACTGCGCAACTATACTCTCAGTGATGACATCGCATTCCGCTTCTCCAACAAGGATTGGTCAAGCTACCCGCTGACGGCTGACAAGTATGCCTCATGGATAAAAGGACTGGCCTCCGCATCAGAGGTGATAAACGTCTTCATGGATTATGAAACCTTTGGCGAACATCAGAAGAAGGACAGCGGGATATTTGATTTCCTGAAGAATCTCCCTGATGCCATCATCAGGAAGACACCTTTCAATTTCATGACAGTATCGGAAGTGGCTGACAGCTATCAGCCTGTTTCACTGCTGCATGTCCCTTCACCGATATCATGGGCTGATGAGGAGAGAGACCTCACTGCATGGATGGGTAATGAGCTCCAGACTGCTGCTGTCACCAAGCTGTACAGTATGTCTGAAAGGGTCAAAAAGTGCGACTCAGAGCAAATGTTACGTGACTGGGTTTACCTGCAGTCAAGTGACCATTTTTATTACATGTCAACAAAATTCTTCTCTGACGGTGCAGTGCACGCCTATTTCAATCCATATGAAAATCCCTACCAGGCCTTCATGAACTACATGAATGTACTTAGTGATTTTGAGCTGAGACTCACAAAAGTATGTCCGGTAAATGACCATGATGAAGAGGTGAACCGCCTGTCGGAAACGATACAGTCGAAAGACCTTCTCATACAGGAGCTTTATGAAAAACTTGGCAGACTTGAGAAAAAAGTCGCCCCTGCAAAGCGTAGTACTGCGATAAAATCAGGAAAGAGTCCTGCCACATCATCAGCAGCGAAAAAAGCTGTACCTGCCACAGCTGAGAGTAAGGCCCCGCCAAAAACCGTGACAAAAAAACCGGCAGCAAAGAAGGCCGCGACAAAGAAACCCTCACCCGGGAAGAAAGTCGTGAAAAAGACAACTGAAAAAAAATAACTGTTGCGGTTCAGCACACAAAAGACGAACTATTGTGCGCCAGGGCGCACTAAATGATTATTAATTACTATCGAGATGAAAGCTGATTTTTTATTTGAAACAAGTTGGGAAGTATGCAATAAGGTAGGAGGTATTTACACAGTAATCTCAACCAAGGCTCTGAATGTCGTCAATGAGTTCGGAGACAATTATATACTTATAGGCCCTGATGTCTGGCGCGATGACAAGTCAAACCCGGAGTTCACTCCTGACGACAACATGTTTCAGCCCTGGAAAAGACTTGCGGCACAGGAGGGGATGATTGTCAAAACAGGCCGTTGGAATATCAAGGGAAACCCGCGGGTTATGCTCATTGACTTCACTCCCTATTTCGGACAGCAGAATGACATTTTTGCCCGTTACTGGGAAACTTATAAGCTTGACAGCATATCAGGCCAGTGGGATTATGTAGAACCTGCTCTCTTTGGCTATGCAGCCGGGAAAGTGATTGAGAGTTTTACCTCTTTCTATCGTGAATATCTTAAAGTAATTGCCCAGTTCCATGAATGGATGACAGGTATGGGGGTTCTCTACCTCGAAAAGCATGCCCCGTGGATAACCACCTCATTCACAACCCATGCCACTGTTCTTGGACGTAGCATAGCAGGTAATAACAGGCAGCTGTACAGTAAGCTGAAGGAGTTCAATCCGGTACAGGTAGCACATGAGTTCAATGTAATATCCAAGTTCTCACTTGAGAGGATCAGTGCTGCCGAAGCGGATGTCTTTACTACCGTCAGCGAGATCACCGGACGTGAATGCGAAGCATTTCTCGGGAAGAAACCAGACATTATCACTCCCAATGGTTTCGAGGATTCATTTGTACCTCAGAAAAAAGAATTGCAGGAAGCAAGAAAGACAGCCAGGGAAAAACTGCTGTCTGTTGCGGGGGCACTGCTGGGCTATGATCTTGCTGCCGATACCCTTCTTGTATCAACAAGCGGAAGGTATGAATACAGGAACAAGGGTATAGACCTCTTTCTGTCATCACTCGCAGAGATCAACAGGAAGTCCGACACTGACAGACAGTGTGTTGCCTTCATACTCGTGCCTGCCTATCACAAGGGACCCAGGCAGGAGCTTATATCCGCAATTAAAGAGGGAAGCCATATCACGGAAGGTGACAGATATCTTACGCACGGACTTCACTATGTGCAGGATGACCCTGTCATTAACCAGCTGAAGCGTGAAGGCATACAGAACAGCAAGGAGGAGAAGGTAAAGGTGATTTTTGTTCCGTCATATCTAAACGGTAACGACGGGATTTTTGACATGACCTACTACGATCTCCTCATGGGCTTTGACCTTACCCTTTATCCATCATATTATGAGCCATGGGGTTATACTCCGCTGGAGAGCCTCATGTTCAGAGTTCCTACTGCAACCACAAGACTATCTGGTTTCGGGATGTGGATCAATACCTACTTCGAGAATCCGGGTGATGGCTGCCTGGTACTGGAACGTACCGATGATAACGACAAGGAGGTCATTAAGGGTATGGAGGCTTTTATGCGCAGGTTCCTCAGGTTAAGTGAAGATGAGTTAGAGGCCGCCCGGGAGAAGGCCTGGGAAATATCGCGCATAGCCAACTGGAATACTCTGTTCCACTATTATACCGATGCCTATGAATTTGCCCTGGAAAAGAGTACTCCGAGAAGGGAGCAGCCAAGGGAGTATGCACGTATCCTTGAGGCTGAGGAGCTTCAGTTGCGCAAGCCCCATCAGACTCCTGTCTGGAAAGATATTTACGTGCAGTCTGAACTGCCTGAGCGCATAAGTTACCTGAAAGAGCTGTCATGTAACCTGTGGTGGTCATGGAACAGTAATGCCGAATTCCTCTTTCGCCGGATGGACCCGACGCTCTGGGAAGAGGTGGGTCACAATCCGAAGAGGCTGCTTGAAGAGATTGATTATAAACGGCTTGTGGTATTGTCTGATGATGAGGTTTTCCTTGACGATGCTGACAGGATATACAAGGAATTTTCAGATTACCTTGCAAGGCCTGACAATACAGATCTGCCTTCAGTGGCATATTTCAGCATGGAGTTCGGATTGCATCCAAGCCTGAAGATCTACTCCGGAGGCCTTGGTGTTCTTGCAGGAGATTACCTCAAGGAGGCAAGTGACTCAAATGTCAGGATCACCGGGTTCGGGCTTCTGTACAGGTATGGGTATTTCAGGCAGAAGCTGGGGCCCAAAGGCGAGCAGCAGGCCACTTACAACGCGGAAGACTTCTCCCAGCTGCCTGTTCAACTGGTAAAAGACACCCAGGGTAAACCCCTGATGATACAACTCACATGGCCCGGACGATCGGTCAAGGTACGTATCTGGCTCGCATCCGTGGGTAAGGTGAAGCTTTACCTTCTTGATACTGACTTTGAAGAGAACAATGCTGATGACAGAGCCATAACCCATTATCTCTATGGAGGTGATTCGGAGAACAGGCTCAAGCAGGAACTGATACTGGGTATTGGCGGTATGCGTGCACTTCTGGCGCTGGGTATCAAGCCTGACGTTTATCACAGCAATGAAGGCCATTCGGCATTCATTGGCTTTGAGAGGATGCGTCACCTGATTGAAGATGATCACCTCACTTTTGAGGAATCACTGGAGATCATCAGGGCGTCAACGCTCTTTACCACTCACACGCCGGTGCCGGCCGGACATGATGCCTTTGAAGAAGACCTGCTGAGGAAGTACATCTCTCATTACCATGCGAGGCTGAATATCACATGGGATCAGTTAATGGCTCTCGGGCGCTTCCAGGATGATAATGAACGCAAGTTTAATATGAGTTTTCTGGCAGCACGACTATCGCAGGAGATGAATGGGGTAAGCCAGCTGCACGGACATGTTTCAAGAGGGCTCTTCAACAAACTCTGGCCCGGGTATCTCCGTGACGAACTTTATATCGGTCATGTAACCAACGGAGTGCATCATCCAACATGGATCGCACCGGAGTGGGAACAGGCATATGAAAAACTGACCGGACAACAGCACTTTGACCAGGCTGACCGCGAGATGTGGGCCATGATCTACCAGCTTGAAGACGAAAAGGTGTATGAGATCAAGATGAAGCTCAAGAAACGCCTCTTTGATCATATACGCAAGCGGCTGCAGTCTGACATGCTTGAACGTCATGTGAGTCCGCGTACCCTCATGAATATAAGTTCACATCTTGATGAGAAGGCGCTGACCATTGGTTTTGCAAGGCGTTTTGCCACATATAAAAGAGCTACTCTGCTATTCCGTGATCTCGACAGGCTTGAGAGAATCGTTAATAATCCAGAAAGGCCAGTACAGTTCATCTATGCCGGTAAAGCCCATCCCAACGACGGTGGCGGGCAGGAGCTGATAAGACGGATAAACGAGGTGTCGCAGATGCCTCAGTTTGCAGGAAAAGTGCTCTTCCTTGAGAACTATGACATGGAGCTTGCAAGATATCTCGTTCGTGGCGTGGATATCTGGATGAATACTCCCACGCGCCCGCTGGAGGCCTCCGGCACGAGCGGTGAGAAGGCCGTCATGAACGGTACCATCCATTTCAGCGTTCTTGACGGGTGGTGGGTGGAGGGCTATCATGCCTTCGCCGGCTGGGCCCTGCCGAAAAGACGGATTTATAATAACCAGGACCTGCAGGACGACGTCGATGCCGAGACTATCTACAATATGCTGGAGTATGAGATAATACCTGCATACTATTCGAAAGATGACGACGGAATACCACGCGAGTGGATCAGTTACATCAAGAACACCATGGTCAAGGTAGCCCCGGAGTTCACTTCACGGCGTATGCTGCGTGACTACCTGGAGAAATATTATTCAAAATTATTTGACCGCAGCAGGCTCATGTCAGCCGATAACTATGCTCTTGCCCGCGAACTTGCCGGATGGAAGAGTTATATTACCAAAGCGTGGGACGAGATTGAAATTGTCAAATACGACCTGGGGGATGCAAGAAACAATGTCTACCGTTCCGGTCATCCGTATACTACGGAGATCGTGCTTGATATAAAGGATATACCGAAAGAATATGTAGGTGTTGAAATAGTTGTCACACGACAGCTTAAGAACGGCGAACATGCTCTGGTAACAAGCAAGGAGTTCAAATATGTTGACGGAAAGAAGGGCAGGGCTATTTACAGTGTTGAATTCCAGCCCGAGATGGCCGGGGCTTTTTTCTACGGCGTGCGCATATATGCCAAGCACCCGGCACTGCCTCACAGGCAGGACTTCTGTCTGCTGAGGTGGGTTGACTGAGCTACAGGTCGCCTATGCCCTTCACTTTTTCCTGAAGAAGCACTATCGCTGTCCGTGCAGGAATATACAGTCTGAGATGGTGAGGAGCCGTAGCCCCGTCATGATCACGGACGGGAATTGAAAAATATGGCTGGCTGCCGTCAATGCGCCCCTGACCTCCGAACATGGGATCATCAGTATTCAGGATGATCCTGAATTTGCCTTTTACAGGTATTCCATAATCGGTGAATGAGACTATCGGATTAAAGTTCATTACCGTTACCAGGTCACCGCGCCTGAAGGCAATAATCTTATCATCATTGTTAAGGGCCAGCGTATCAGTTAGCTGAAGCTGGGGAAGGCCATGGCGTGTGCCGGTCTCAATCATTGCCCTGTCAAACTCGTTGAGATAGTGATACCTCAGTAAGTCGTTATCAGCCAGGCTCCATTGTCTGCGAGCATATTTATAGCTCCATCCGTTGCCCTCTCTGGGAAAGTCAATCCATTCGGGGTGGCCGAACTCATTTCCCATGAAATTGAGGTATCCGCCTCCGGCAGACATGAAGGTAAACAGCCTGATCATCTTATGAAGCGCTACGGCACGGTCAATAACCAGGCTGGGAATTGTGATACTCATGGAGGTATACATCTCCTTGTCGGCAAGTCTGAAAATGAGGGTTTTATCTCCCACAAGCGCCTGGTCATGCGACTCACAGTAAGAGACCACCCTTTCTTCAGGCCTGTGCTGGGTAAGCTCATGCAGCAGGTATCCAAGGTCCCACTTCTCATCAGGCACCTCCTTGACCATTTTTATCCATATGTCAGGTACACCCATCGCGAGACGATAGTCAAAGCCTATTCCTCCCGTGCTTACCGGTGCTGCCAACCCCGGCATTCCGCTCATCTCCTCGGCTACGGTAGTGGCATTGCTGTCAAATTCGTGTATCAGCTTATTGGCGAGGGTGAGATAGACGATGGCGTCGGTATCCTGGTTCCCGTCAAAGTACTGTCTGTATGAAGTGAAGTCTGAACCCAGTCCGTGATCATAGTAAAGCATGCTGGTGATGCCGTCGAAACGGAAACCGTCAAACCTGAACTCTTCGAGCCAGTATTTGCAGTTTGACAGAAGCAGGTGATTGACTTTCGGTTTGCCATAGTCATAGCACAGTGAGTCCCATGCCACGTGTTTTCTTCTGTCTCCGGCATGAAAGTACAGGCCGGGGTCACCGTCAAGCAGGCCCAGTCCCTCAAGGGTATTGGCTACAGCGTGCGAATGAATAAGGTCCATAATAACCCTGATGCCCATACCATGGGCGGTGTCAATGAGCTTCTTAAGCTCATCGGGGGTGCCGAAACGCGATGAGGGGGCGAAGAGGCTTGACACATGGTACCCGAACGAGCCGTAATACGGATGCTCCTGTATGGCCATGAGCTGCACGGTGTTGTAACCAAGGCTCTTAATACGGGGAAGGATCTTTGCGGTGAACTCACTGTAGCTACCCGTTCGCTCTTCCTCCGTGGCCATGCCTACGTGAGCCTCATAGACAAGAAGGGAAGGAGGGGGAGGAGGTGAATCATTTTTCATGATATACCTCTCATCCGGTTCCCATACCTGCGCCGAGAATATCTTTGTGGCATCATCCTGGACAGTACGGAAGGCATAGGCAGGTATACGCTCGCCACTGCCCCCGTTCCATCTGACTATCATTTTGTAAAGGTCACCGTGGGCAAGCATGGACTCATCGAACTCACCAATCCAGTCGCCATCAGCAGTGCTGTGCAGACTGTACCGCTCATCCTCCTTCCATCCGCTGAAAGTACCTGTCAGGGTTATGGCTGTGGCACCGGGTGCATGCTCCCGGAAGACCCACCCACCTGATTTGCGGTGAAGTCCATACCAGTGATGGCCGTTGGCAAACTCATTGAGGCTGTTTCCTCCGGTGACAAGATGTTCCCTGTTGGTAAGATAATTCAGACGGGCCTCGATGATGTCTTTAAACGGATCAAGCCATGGATCTGTGTTGTAGTACTTTTTCATGCCGCTTTATATCAATACTAAATTACAAAAATTGAGTCACGCTTTGATGTCTTTATTATTTTTGTCAGGGCCATATTAACATGGAAGTACATTACGGTTATAAAGGAGTGGTCTTTAACAGGCCGGTAGTTACCATGGGCGTTTTTGACGGCGTTCACCTCGGACATCGCATGCTGCTCAAAAGGGTCGTTGAAGAAGCAGAAAAAAGCGGTACTGATTCAGTGGCGGTGACATTTGATCCTCATCCCCGAATGGTCCTTACAGGTAACCCGGGTCATCTCCGGTTCCTGACCGACATAGATGAACGTATTGAACTTCTGAGTGAGACAGGCATAGGCCATCTCGTGATAATACCGTTTACACATGAGCTTAGCCGTATGACTGCCTCTGAATTTGTTGAATCGATATTATGCCGGCAACTGAAGGCAAGTCACCTGATCTCAGGATTTAACCATCACTTCGGAAGACGGCACAAGGGAGACAGCAATACCATTATTGAATGCTCTCACAGAAAAGATTTCAGAGTCACAAAAGAAAAGGCCTTCAGGCTGGAAGGAGAGCTGGTAAGTTCATCATTAATAAGAAAGCTGCTTGACGGGGGTAATATTAAGAAAGCTGCGTCATTGCTCGGGTATGACTATTTTCTCCGAGGAAAGGTTATCTCTGGAAGACGTATCGGACGCAACATCGGATTTCCCACTGCCAATATAGTCCCCCATAAAGAACATAAGCTCATTCCCTCATCAGGGGTGTATGCTGTGAATGTATCTGTTGATGACGACACTGCAAAACATATTGCCATGCTTAATATAGGCCGGAGACCGACTATAAGGGACAACGACGGAATAAGCACAATCGAAGTTCATATAATTGACTTTGAATCAGATCTTTATGGGAAAAGTATGACTATCCGGTTCCATGACCGGCTGCGTGATGAGATGAAATTTGAGAGTATTGACGCCCTTGCTGCACAGCTGGCCAGAGACCGCGAAAGGACCATTGCGATTATGCGCG
>Ga0316576_10001431_pt1 | contig 12793 bp, 11 predicted proteins | sample S0NA_FD_203075 | JGI IMG/M metagenome (GOLD analysis project Ga0316576, IMG submission 203075) | Rhizosphere microbial communities from salt marsh grasses in Alabama, United States - S0-2_050615r3r5 | ecosystem: Host-associated > Plants > Roots > Rhizosphere | place: USA: Alabama | collected... | reverse complement strand
CTGATGATAGTCCTCTGGTTGCTTGTTTTGCTCCTGAGTTTCGGCGTGGTTCCAGCTTTTGCGAGCTGCCCTGGAAAGGACCCCTTCTATCGACAGGGGTTGCAGTGTCACACCTTTTTTCACTTCCAGAAAAATCTTCTCACCTCTTGCTGAGTCACAGAGCGAAATTTCTCCGTCCGAAATCATTAAAGTCTCGAACGTTCTCAACCGATTGCCTTTCCATGGGCGGCAAGAGAAAAAAAACTGCATTCTGCTCGAATCGCAGCCACGGTTCGTGGTCCCTGTGCCGCATGCATTATCCGATCAGAGGAAAATCGTAGTGAGGAGCGTCTTTTCACCCATCATGAGGAAGAGACAGGAAAGGCCTGAAAAGCTCGCTGTTATCGCGCTCTTTTGTCTCCTGGGAGCATTTGCCGGCTGTGCCTCAAGGCCCTACCGAATAAACCCGGATAGAGCCATCCGGACCGAGCACCTACAAGTCCTTGCGCTCGTTCCGGCAGAGGTCTCTATTTATCAAGCTTCACCGGGGGGATTAGTACGGCTTCAGAACATGTGGTCCGAAACCGGGCGCCACAATCTTAACCGCGCCATTCTTCAGGGATTCGCCAAGAGACATTACGCCATTAGACTTCTCAGAACCGAAGAAAGCCTCCCCTCTGAGATGAAACAGGTACTTCCCCTTTACAGGGCTGTGGATAAATCCATTCGGCTGCACACCTACGGACCCCAGATATTTCCCGACAAAGTGGCCCATTTCGACTATTCCGTGGGACCATTGAAAGAACTGTTGGAGAAACTCCATTGTGACACACTCCTGTTCGCCCGGGGGTATGAGCTGGTGTCTGAAGGCCCCGGGAAGACCTACATGAGTCTCGCCCTTGCAGATGCTTCGGGAGCCATTCTCTGGTACGGCGTGAAGGGTTCCCGGGGAGATCATGATCTCAGGGATTCCGCGAGTGCAGCGAAACTCGTGGAGGGGCTTCTTTCTGATTTTCCGGAGAAAACAAAATGAAGCAGTTCTCCCTAATTTTTGCCCTCTGCGCCTTTCTCGCCGCCGGTCCACTGCATGCAGCGGGAACATCTGCATCGGAGAATGACTCACAATGGCTCCTTTCAAAGGCATCGGCCGAAGAGCAGACATACAACAGCAGCGGCCGCATTCTTGCGGACCCTGATCTGGAAAGTTATCTCAACCTTATTGTCAAAAGCCTCCAGACCGCGGCCCCTCAAAACAACCTTTCGTTCAGGGTAAGGGTCATCAAGGATCCTTGCTTGAACGGTTTTTTCCTTCCCAATGGCGCTATCTATGTCACTACCGGAATACTTGCCCGTCTGGAAAACGAGGCCCAACTGGCAATGATCCTGGCCCATGAAATGGCACACGGGCTGCGAAAACATGCGCTTACCGTTCTTAGGGCACAAGAAAAGGAACAGCGTGCTGCGCCTGTGGCCCTTCGTGAGACATTTACACATGATGCAAAGGGAGCAGAAGGAGCCATCTCTCCGCTGGAGTACGAAGCCGACAGGGTCGGTTTTGGTCTGGTAATAAAGGCGGGATACGACCCTCATGAGGGAATCGACCTCTTCAGACATCTGGAAAAAGTGAGTGCCGATGAAGATATCCACGAACCTTTCATGGATCAGGCCGACTCCGGCCTTCGGCTTCGCATGCGGCATCTGGAAAAGGTGCTGCGATCACAGGGAGTACCGAGTGAGCCCGGGATGATAAAGGGGAGGCCGTTCCTTGAGAAAACCAAAGGAGCGCTTCTTGAAAACGTTCGTCTGGAACTGCAACTTGGACGTATTGCGGCCGCCCGGCAGGAGATCATGAAATATCTTCGCATCGTGCCTCGCGATGCCGAGGCGTTCTACCTGCTGGGGGAGGTTTCAAGACTGAAAGGAGACGATGGGAGTATCCGTCTGGCAAGGGCACTCTATGAAAAGGCCATATCCCTCGATCCCTCGTACGCGGAACCCTACCGGGCCCTCGGATTCATTCAGTACAAGGCAGGGGAACTGACGCTTGCCGGCAAATCCTTTCGGTGGTGTCTTCTGCTCTCTCCCCGCAGGAAAGATAGGGCCTACATTCACGCCTACTTGAAAAAATGCGGGGAAACCGACGCAGGGGGAAAAAAGGGCTCATGAAAAGGCTTTTCTTCATCCTGCTGCTTCTGCTGCCGGCCTGTGCACCCTGGAGCAGGGTAAACGGCCCCTTTGAAGACCCTCGCCATCACTTTTCGGTGAGTATCCCGGACGGATGGATGAAGTTCAACAGCGACCATCATCTGCTTATCAGCAGGGACGGTCCTTTCCTCCAATATATCCTTGTTGAGAGTCGGGATCTGAAGTCGCCCTTTTCTCACACCATGAGAAAAATGCAAAGCGGTATGCTGCCGCAGGAAGCCGCTCAGATAATCCTGGATGACTTAAAGCTCGATCGTGCGGTGAGGAACCTGGAGGTGCTGGAAAACGGGCCGATCACCATCGGTCGTTCCGAGGGATTCAAGATCCTCTTCACTTACAGGAACACAGAAGGACTGACCCTGAAGACGGTCTATCTGGGATTTATCAAAGACCGCATGTTCTACAGCATTCGTTACACTGCGGCCGAAAGATATTACTTCGCTAAGAATGTCAGCACCTTCCAAAACGTGCTGGCAAGTTTCAAACCTCTGCACTGATGGTCTCTGCGTCTCTTCGCGGCTCTCACTGTAAACCCACCCCCTCTGTCCTATCTCCTTATTCCTTTCGCCTCTGCCGGGAAACGGCAGACCATTATTCCGGGACACTATCTCGCAGTTTCTCTCAGTCAAGACGCTTAAGCGAAGGGCTTCCCTTTCTCGGATAGATGAACAACCGATCACCAGGATGGATGGGGCGTTCCAAATCAAGCTGGTTCCAGATGAGTAATGCCTGAAGGGGAATATCAAATCTGGCCGCGATGGAGGAGAGGTTGTCACCCTCCATGACAACATAGACACGTTCTTTTCTCGTTTCCAAGAATTTTTTCACATATTGCTGGTATCGATCCTGAAAACCGTGTCGGCCCGCTTTCGGGATCAGGAGCGAGTGACTTCCCGGAGCTACAAAGTGGCCCCTGATTTCCGGATTCAGGTCCTTGATCCTCTTGAAATAGGTTTGTGCCGCCCGGGCGATAATGCGAATGGGTGTTTCCTGAAAACAGGTGATTTTCACCCGCTCGGAGGAGACAGGGGGATAGTAGTCTTTCTTGGTGAGGCGAAAGCCGTACTTCACGGGGTCTTCAAAGATCAATTTGATCGAAATAAGACGGAAAAGGAATCGTTGGGTTTCCAAGGGGAGATAGAGTTTATAATAGTCTTGGGTGTTCTGTTCGAGGATCTCGGCCAGGAGGCCCTCTTCACCCATATTGAAGGCGGCGGCAGCCAGGGTCCATGAGCCGAACTCACGGTGAAGATCCCTGAAATACCTGATCGCTGCTTCGGTTGAAAAAACGACATTTCTTCGCTCGTCTCTTCGCGCATTGATGATCAGTCCATATCTTCTTCCTGTTTCAGCCATGAACTGCCAGAATCCCACCGCCCCCTTTTGAGAGCCCGCATGAGGGCGAAGAGCGCTCTCTGCGATTGCCACATACTTCAGATCATCAGGCAACTGGTTTTGTTTTAGGAGACTTTCGATGGTAGGCAAATAGCGATGGGACCGTTTCAACCATAAAAGCACCTGCGGTCTGTCCCAGAGGGTGAGCATCATTTCTTTTTCAAATCGTTCTCGAGTTTCCTGCCTTTTCAGGGGAACCCTTTCATTACAAAAGGTGAGAGGGGATGCAACTCTCAGATGCGGTAGGAGTGAAAAGGGAGTAGCGCTTGGAAGGGTTTCGCCGAAGGCCGGTGACCAGAGAAAAATCCCCATAAGAAGCGTAAAGAGCACAAACCGGTATGCTCCTTTTTTCCGCCATGTCCTTTCCCTACTCATAGCATCAACGTACCTTTCCCGTTGCAAAGAAGCAAGCATGAATCAATGGCTCCGCGATCTGTACTCTTCTCGGTTGAGGGGCAAGACAGGTCAATTCGGCCAGCAGAGCGGTTTCCGCGACTTTTTTCCGAGAGTACTTGAAGGAGAGGAGATTGGTCTGGATTCCGAGCAGAAAATGTATTATGAACCCTGGGCTATGCTGCTCGTCAAGATCCTGGTGTCCATCTTCATGGTGGTCACCTTATCCCTCATTGCGGAATTCGTCAGTCCCCGTGTTGCCGGTATTCTGTCCGGGTATCCGTTGGGCGCGGCCATCACCCTGTTTTTTATCGGGGTTGAGATGGGGCCCGGGTTCGCTTCTGAAAGCGCCCTGTACACCATGAACGGTCTGATCGGCATTCAAGGGTTTATCTACTGTTATTACCTTGCTTCATCCCGAATACATGCCCGAGGAAAGTGGTGTTCTATGACCGTTGCTTCGCTGGCGGGGATGGTCGGGTACCTCCTGATCATCTTCATGCTGCAAAGGCTGAAAACAACCCTGGTGCTTTCCCTGATGCTCCCCCCGGTCTCCTTCATCCTGTTCAGGCTCCTCTTCAGAAAGATTGGGAATGTGGGAATTCAAAACAGGGTTCGTCTCAACGTGATTCTTTTGTTCGGAAGGGCCCTTTTTGCGGCAGCCGTCATTCTTTTCATCACCTGGGCGGCGCGCCTGGTAGGTCCTGCATGGGCCGGCTTATTTTCTGCCTTTCCCATCACCCTCTTCCCGGTGATGCTCATCGTTCATTTTTCCTACAGGCTTGAGCATGTCCACACCCTCATAAAAAATGTTCCCAATGGGCTGGTTTCCCTCTATCTCTATGCACTGATTGTTCATCTCACGTATGGCCCTTTCGGGATCTGCCTGGGAACGATCACCGCGTATCTCACTGCCACCCTCTACCTGATCATGACCCAAATGGACCTGCACCCGTCCCGCATCTATCGTCGGTCACGTGAAAAGAACCGGGGTTGATGTTCTCCCACTGTGCAAAAAACGTCCGTAAGCCCCACCGAATCCCTGGCCAAAAAATTGGTCCCGCTCCTTCAGTGAGTCTCCTCGCCCAGAGCGGAAGGCATCATGAGCCCCCCGAGGGGACGTAGGGAGAAAGCTTTTTCTAGAGTGGCACCCTACCGAAATACCGCTTTCCGCAAAGGCAGGCAACCGGCATATTCCCTCTGCTTCGCTCGCTTCGCCCTCCCTGGCTCCGCTCACTGCGGATGTCGTCTCTTCCACTCTCCTGTTCCCTGCCATAAAAGGCGCCAGCAAGTCCCCCCTGAGCAAAAGTGAGCCTCCTCCCGCAGAGCGGAAGGCATCATGAGCCCACCTCGAGAGGAGGTAGGGACAAAGCACTTCAGGCCCCGGATCGGGAAAACCTATCCGGGGCCTCCGCTGGAAGTGGAGGGTTTAATCAAAATTAAGACTTACGATTTCTTCAAGATGGGTTACTTCAACTGGCTGTCTTTACTTCCGCTTCTGTTGTAGAGCGTGAAGGACGTCTGCTTCTTTTCGAATTCCGATTGGCAATCGACACAAAACCGAACGCCGGGGATTGCCTTTCTTCGAGCATCAGGAATGGCCGCACCGCATTCCTCACAGTGCGTCAGACTTTCACCTTCTGTCAATCGACTCCTCGCTCGTTGCACAGCGGACTTCACGGTGGCTTCTATCTGATCCTGTATCGCCCCATCACGGGACCAACCAACAGCCATACTCTGGTCCTCCTCCCTCGCAGTCCTTTTCCAAACGGCAATCGCCTGCCGGTCAAAATGGCGGTCTAAAAGAAACGAAGCGCATCATGTCATGGCCCGGAACTAGGCTACCCCTGCGCTCGCTATCCACTTCGTCATGACTTTAACGATTTTTCTCCCTATGGCAACTGTTTTCCGCATCCTGCCTCGCCAGCACATTTTCCGTTTCCTTTTTTCTCTTCTGATTTTCCCAAGGAATGGATTGTGACGGGAACCCTCATGGTATTTCCAGGAAGCCTTCGGCATAGTAATTGCATATTTGAGCCTTCAGTTTTTTTACTCGCAGTAAAACCGAAAATGGGTTTTTTATTTCTTCTTTTTTAAGGGATAGTTGGACCGTTTGTGAAGTTTTTTTTGAGAGGGGAGGAACGCCTCCGCCATCACGAGATATGTGGCATTCTGAACACAATCGGGCACAGGGCGCTGAAGGTGCAGGTATGGAACAACATCGTCGAAAATTTCTGAAAATAGGGGCACAGGCCATGGCGGGATGCCTGTTTCCCTCTTTTGCTTTCGCCGCACTCAGACATCTCGATGGTTCTGAACGCGTTCTTCATTTATACAACACTCATACGGGAGAAACTCTCTCATCCTGTTACTACTCAACGGGGAAGTACCAACTGAAGGCCCTTCAGAAAATAGATTATCTCCTTCGCGATCACTATACCGAAGCAATAAAGCCCATTGACCGAAACCTCCTGGATCTCTTGTACGCCGTTTCCAGAAAAGTGGGAGGTCGACCGCAATTTCACATCATTTCCGGGTACCGCTCTCCGGAAACCAACGCCATGCTTTGCAAAAAAACCGCGGGAGTTGCGCCTCACAGCCTTCACATCCAAGGGAAAGCCGTTGACATCCGCCTTCCTGCCTTTGAGACGAAATCCCTTCGGGATATCTGTATGAGTTTGAAAGGCGGTGGCGTGGGCTATTACCGAAAATCGAATTTCGTTCATATGGATACCGGTCGGATCAGGTTCTGGTAAGCCTTTCAACCTGCAGGGAGTCTCTCCTGTAAGGCCCGTTCCAGCGGACCATCCCGGTCATAGATATCATCCCGAAAATGCAGGCGACCCAATTCGTCCACCCACGCCGTCCAATACTGTAAATGGACCGGGACGGCCCTTCGCAACGGAATCGCTACTGTTTTTCCCGAATGGATGGTTTCCCGTATCCTTTTCTCCGTCCACTGTTTTTCGTCCCGAAGAAGATAGACCGCCAGGCTAACGGGTTTTTCCACCCGGATGCAGCCAGAACTGAAATTTCGGGTCGTTTCCTGAAAAAGAGTGCGGGAAGGTGTGTCGTGCAGGTAAACGGAAAATTTATTGGGAAACATGAACTTTATCCTTCCAAGGGCGTTTTTCGGTCCCGGATCCTGTCGAAGCCGAAAAGGAAACGTATCAGGCCCCAGCAAATCCCAATGAACGCTGCGGCCATCTATCTCCGGTGTCTCTTTACTCCAATCCGCAAAAACCCTGAGTCCCTGCTCTTGAAGATATGTTGGATCCTTTTTCAGGTGGGGAAGAATATCGTTGATGGCCAGGGTCCTGGGCACGTTCCAGTAGGGATTTATCACCAGGTACGTCATTGACCCGCTGAATACCGGCGTGCGACGGAACGGTTTTCCCACAACCACACGCATTTCCATCCGCACCACGCCGCTCTCAACGACCTGAAGGGTGAATCCTGCGATATTGACCACCACATATCGCGTACCGAGATCGTGCGATATCCATCGCCACCGTTCCAAGTTGAGTTCAATCTGCCGACTTCGTTGTTTGAAGGAGATATTGAGCATCCTCAAGGTGTTTTTCCCGACAATACCGTCCTGACGGAGGCCATGTCGCCCCTGGAACCTTCGGACGGCACTTTCCACAGCCCCGTCAAAAAAATCACCCTGCCCCTCAGGAGACCCCTGCAAGTCCCCAAAAGTCGCCAAGCGGGTGCGTAACCGCTGCACCCCCCCACCCCTGGAGCCCTTGCGCAGCATCGACGCGGGAACCGGCGGCACTGGCCCTTCCTTCGCCATACCACGGTAGCTTGCCAGATAACTTTTCAACCGGCGATAACCGAGGTCCCGGGGGCTCATGCCCAAAAGGGTTTCCCGAATCCTGCCGGTCTGAAGAGATGATTCGAGAATCTGCAGAAGATCCGCGGTGGGAACGTCCACCACCCAATCCGAATGAAGGGTATCGGGCTTTACCCTCCCCCCAAGCAAATGGGAGCTGTAGAGCATGAACGCATCGGTCAGAAACAGGTCAAGATCTCCCAATCTCTCGGCTTTTTTTCTGTTTCCGGCCAGCGTCTCCTCTTTCAGCTCTTTCAGCAGGATTTCTATGTGGGTAAGATGGTAATCTTCCGGGTGCAGCCCTTCCTTGTATGCGCCCCTGATTTCGGAAATGAGTTCTCTTGCCGAAGGAAGAATCCCACTACGGCCGCACCATGCCGGGAAAAAACCGCGTTTGTTATAGAAAAGAGGAATCTGCGTCGCCCCGCAAAGCATTTCTCCCCTGCAGACGAAGGTGCCAACCTTTGATTCCGCGCTGATTTTCCCTCGGAGATAGTCCCGCACCCCCGCTATCGCTCCTGTTTCCGAGCAGCATTCACTCCAACCGAAACTCATAAAAAGAATGGCAAGGCAAGAAGTCGTCACGAGTGCCGCCTTCTTGCCTTGCCACCTTTTCAGCAAAAATCTCATGAAAGCATCTCCCTTTTTTCGATAAAGATTCGGGAGTTCACCTGGCATTCATTGCCGAAAGCAGCGAATATCCTTGTCACTATGGGTCCTTTTCTCTAACATGGATACCTGTTTCTTCCGTGGACCGAATGAGAAAAGCCGAAGTACGAAAAAAGCAACGGTCCGATAAGTATCTTACCACAACCACGCGTTAGCGTCAAAATGATTGTATTTACTTTATTTTAGTGAGTCTCCTCCTGCACAGCGGAGGCTTTATGAGACCCCCCAGAGGGGGGAGCGGAGGGAGAGAGAATGATTCACCCATTGGCCGGGCAGCCGGCACCGAGATCGCTGCTTCCCAATATCCCCAGGCTGGTGGCAGCCTATTACACGCATAAACCGGACCCGGCAAACCCGAACCATCAGGTGGCCTTCGGTACCTCCGGTCACCGGGGCTCCTCCTTGAAAAACACCTTTAACGAAGACCATATCCTCGCCATCAGCCAGGCTGTCTGCGACTACCGAAAAGGACAAGGTATTAAAGGCCCTCTGTTCATTGGCATGGATACCCACGCTCTCTCGGAACCGGCCCTCACCGGGGCAGTGGAAGTCTTTGCCGCCAATGAGGTAACGATAATGCTTCAAAGCGGGCTTCGGTACACGCCTACTCCGGTCATCTCTCATGCGATCCTCACTTTCAACCGGTCCCATCCCGAGGCCCGTGCCGACGGTATCGTGATCACCCCTTCCCATAATCCGCCGGAAGACGGAGGATATAAATATAACCCGCCGGAAGGGGGACCTGCCGCTCCTGAAACAACCCTCGCGATTCAGGAGCGGGCCAATCGAATTATGGCACGTGGCCTCAAAGAGGTAAAACGGATACCCTTTGAGCACGCCATGAAGCGGGAAACGACCAGGGAATACGACTACATCGCTCCCTACGTCGATGATCTTCAGAATGTTATTGACCTGGATGCAATCGCCGCCTCGACCATCAAGGTCGGCGTTGATCCCCTCGGGGGAGCGGGCATTGACTTCTGGGACCCCATTGCCGAGCGCTACCACCTTTCCCTTGAGGTGGTGAACCGGATCATTGATCCTGCCTTTTCATTTATGACCGTTGACAAGGATGGAAAGATCCGCATGGACTGCTCCTCCCCTTATGCCATGGCCGCCCTGATAAAAATGAAGGACAGATTCGACATCGCCTTTGGCAATGATACCGATGCTGATCGCCACGGCATTGTCACCAGGACCGGGGGACTGATGAATCCGAATCACTATCTTGCAACCGCCGTCTGGTATCTCTTTCAGAATCGTCCCGGCTGGCGCACCGACGCCGCTGTGGGAAAAACCCTCGTTTCAAGTTCCATGATCGACCGGGTCACTTTTTCCCTGGGCCGCAACCTCAGAGAAGTGCCGGTCGGGTTTAAGTGGTTTGTCGAAGGCCTTCTCGACGGATCCTACGGATTTGGGGGCGAAGAAAGCGCGGGCGCCGCTTTCTTGCGGAAAAATGGGACGGTCTGGACGACGGACAAGGACGGCATCATCATGGGTCTCCTCGCCTGCGAAATGACCGCCAGAACCGGAAAGGATCCCTCCGCGCTTTATACCGAACTCACCCAACGGTTCGGAAATCCGATCTATGAACGCTTGGATTCCCCCGCCACAGCAGCACAAAAAACGATCCTCAAGGAACTCTCCCCGGAAACAGTAAAAGAGGGAGAACTCGGGGGAGAGCCCATTCGGGGAAAACTCACCCGGGCACCGGGAAACAACGCTCCCATAGGCGGGTTGAAAGTGGTGGCGGAAAACGGGTGGTTTGCGGCCAGACCGTCAGGGACCGAGGATATCTATAAGATTTATGCGGAGAGTTTCAAAGGAAAGGAGCACCTCACGCAAATACAGAAACAGGCCCGAGAAATCATACGCGGGGTGTTTCAGAAAGCCGGAGTGGCCTGAAAGCCATGATCCCTGATTGCAGCGACAGAGAGATGCGTTTCACGCACGGAGCGGTATGTTCGCGTGCCGGCCTCATAAGCGCTCTGAAACGGAGCAGTCAAAGGGCTCACATCCCCGTTGAGCGGGGCCATGGGGGGGTGGCAACGCCAAGAAAAGAAGGAAACTATGACGATTTCTGTCTTCCCGAAAAGCCGCATTACCCCGGTATGAGAGACGGATGTCTCTTTATGTCTACAGCTGTTCTGTCCTAAGAAAAGGGGAATACCATGGATGAAAAAACAGGAATACTCGCTGAAACACTTAAAAAATACTGTTGTTTTGCCACAACCCCGGTTGCCGTCAAACTGGCAAAACCCGGTGAGACTTTTCCCGGAAAGGTAAAATATCCCCTTAAAGATCTGGGAAACAAGCTCTCCATCTGTCAGGGAATGTCCCTTGCCAGGACATTCGGATGGGCCATGGCGTTTAAAGATGAAGATCACGCCTGCCCCCTGCCCCGGGTCTTCATGGGTCACGTGAAACCGGACATCTTCCTGCAAGGAGGTCTTGGAGAGTACTATCAGGATGACGAGGCCACGATGAAGGAGATGGAGGCATCCTATCCCCGATGGCCCCTCAACCGTTATGAAGAGATCTGGTTGTCACCTGCGGATCGATGCGAATTCGTGCCTGACGCCGTTGTGGCCTATGGCAACCCAGCACAGATATTGACGCTCATTCAGGGCGCAAACTTTCGCCATGGACCCGGCATAGAGGCCCTCAGTACCGGCCGCTACGGCTGTTCCGCCTGGCTGGCGGGCGTCCAGCAGAAGGGCGAGTGCACCTATATGGTTCCGGGGCCGGGTGAAAGGGTGTTCGCCGGCACCCAGGATCATGAAATGTCTTTTGCCGTCCCCGCGGCAAAATTCGATACCGTTATTGCCGGTCTGCAGTATGTCCGCAGTCGCGGCGCCTTCAAGTACCCCGTACCGAACGTGGGGCTGCTTAACGAACCCAGGATCCCGCGCACGTACCACGCCATCATCCCCGAATCATGATACACATCATGCATCTTCTGCTCCCCGCCTGTCTCCCCTGAAATGATCTTTCGGAGGCATCGTCCGTTTGCGAGTGGAAAAACTGATCGAATCGGTGGGGCACACCTCCCTGCAGGTGTAGCAGGCGAAGCAATCCGGTACCGTTTTCTTGTTCCGCCGCAGAATCGCGCTCATGACCGTCGAGGGGCAGGCCGCCGCGCATTTCTCACAGGCAATACAGCTTTCATAGTTCACGCTTATCCGCACCCTGCTGATCTTCTCGACGACCCAACCCACCAGGCCGAAGGGACAGAAAAAATGGCACCACGGGCGATAGAGGAAGAGGCTGGCCAAAAGGAGCGCACCCGCAAATAATATTCCCGCACCCCCGATATACAGAGGCTTATAGATTTTGAACGGGTCGATCGGGCCTATGATATCGTGCCCCCAAAACAAGGCGATTAGGGTGAACAGGGAAAAGAATGCGATTCGAACCGTGTTTGAGACCACAAAGGGCACTTTGATCTGTCTCCCGATAATCGCCTCGTTTTTATCCGTCCGATTCATGCGAAACAACAGGTCCTGGAGCACCCCCACCTGACATCCCCACGCACAGATATACTTGTTGGCAAGCACCACGATGGCCAGAAATATCGCAAGAGCAACCATTCGTGGCGGAAAAATCGCCTTTGCGCTCCCATAGAGATAAATTGCATCCTTTACCGTTCCCATGGGACTGGGATCCGATCCCATGGCGACGCCAAACACCATGAGAGAAATAAACAGCAGCCAATTCCTTCGCACGGTCGTGAGCTTTCTTTTCTTCATCATGACGAAAACGGCGGCAAGAAAAAGAAACCAAAGCGCAAATTTTACGGGGATCTTGATCCAGTTCTTGCTGGCGTGCTCAGCGGCCAACGCGAGTCTTTTCTTAACCGTTGCAGTAATCTCAGCGGGTGAACCGTATTCCTCCACTTTTTTTTCGAGGTCAGCTTTTGTCCGCAGGCCGAATATCTCTTTCAGCACAGGGTTTGGTAGGTTATTGGCCCGACCGAATTTCAGGACCGTCATTCCCTTTTCAATTACCAGTTTCCCGCTCTCGGGCAAGGCTTCCGGTTTCCCGCCCCAGATACGATCAGACACCACTGAAAAGGTGATAACCACTACCAAGAGAAATGCGACAGCAGCAATTGTCCTTGTCCGGGAATAGACATCCATGGCTTCACTCCTTTCGCCTCTTTTTTTATAGCAGATACCGCGGGAACAGCCAATGAGATCTTGTCAAAAGGAATGATCAGCCGGTCCGCGCGAGTCTCCTCCCGCAGAGCGGGAGGCATCACGAGGCCCCCCTTGGGGGTGTAGGGAGAAACCTTTTCTGGAGTGGCACCCTGCC
>Ga0316576_10001430_pt1 | contig 12794 bp, 5 predicted proteins | sample S0NA_FD_203075 | JGI IMG/M metagenome (GOLD analysis project Ga0316576, IMG submission 203075) | Rhizosphere microbial communities from salt marsh grasses in Alabama, United States - S0-2_050615r3r5 | ecosystem: Host-associated > Plants > Roots > Rhizosphere | place: USA: Alabama | collected... | reverse complement strand
TCGAACTCGCCCTCTTCCAGGACTTTCAATAGTTTAACCTGGAGTTCCGGGCTCATGTCTCCGATTTCGTCCAGGAAAATCGTGCCGCCATGCGCCCGCTCGAATTTTCCGACCTTGTTGGCCGTCGCACCGGTGAAAGACCCTTTCACGTGACCGAACAGCTCGCTTTCAAGCAGGTTTTCGGGGATGGCACCGCAATTGATGGAGATAAAGGGTTTGTCCTTGCGATGGGAGCAGCAGTGAATGGCCTTGGCCGCCAGTCCCTTGCCCGTGCCGGTTTCTCCGCTGATTAAAATGGTGCTGTCTGAGTCCGCTACGCGTCGAATCAGCTCAAAAACCTGCCGCATTTTTTCACTTCCGCCGATGATGCCCAGAAACCCCTCGGGCTTGCAGGTGTCTTCGGCAGTGCGGCACTCACACGGTTGGGTCTCTTCTTCCGCGGCAAAGGCATCATCAGCAGCTATGTTCAGCAAATTACCCTCCTCCATGTATCGGTTAGTCACAAGGTCGAGCCGGTGCAGCCATCGGGTCAGAGCAAGGAGCATGCCACGACCTAAAGCGTTAACGCACTGACGATACATCTATTTTTTAATAAACAGGGTCTCCGGTGGAAAAAGACAAGATGTGTTCTCGTGCAGAAATTCAAAACACCACATTTTGGTATTGACACTCGACTGAATCTATTTGCCGGGAGGCAAGATTTTTTTCATTATGGGCAACCCGAGGATTCGACTGCCAAAAATGGCCTTTGATATCGGGGTTCAATGGGGCCAATTGTTTGCAAAATGCAAAATTGCAGATTGTCGGCTACCCGTTATGTAAAGAATCAATTTGTAAGTTAAATCCTATTTAGTTGTAATTTAATTGTTTTTTTGTAATACGCCCCATAAATCTTCAATGTCGCCAATTGGAAGTTCACTATGTGTGCGGTAAATAGGAGGAGTTAGAAGCCGTGCCGAAAAGCCCTTAACGTATTGTAATCTAATGTATTGCATTTTATTGACACCATGTATTGATAATTCGCATTTTGCAATTCCTGATGGCTTTGCAAAAAGCCAGACCTCTGATGTACTACAAGAATGTTTTCAGAATGGCAGTGTCATCAACAACCAGTCGAACCCACCCTTGCTAAAGCCACTTTGATAAAGTGATGCAGATAAAAAATATCCTGACAATCCGGTTTATCCTGTCTAATTAAAAAATTATGAATGATTCCTAACTTTCTTTGCAATGCGGTCTCGCTTTCAGCCTGAGAAGCAGGATCCAGCGCACATTTAGTACGCCTTGCCGCAAACCTTTCTGCGGTCTTGTCCTGCAAAAAATAATCACATTTTTTATTTGGACACTCATTAGTGCAATCGACCATTCGTGGATGAACACCGATGGAATCCTTTGCTCTAACGTTCCGTATCGCCATTCGCTCCGACACAGTCTTGAAAAGCCCGATATTCAGAATTCCCTCAAGTTCTGCATGACGCATCCGATAATGGACTGTGAAGGCAGCATTACGGTCCAAAGAGAGGCCTCAACTCAACCAGACCATTTGAATGCCTTAAAGAATGGCTGCCGCGTCAAGCGGTAAAAAAGCGCCGGCAGGAGGCCGGTAAACAACAACACCTAGGAAAGGAAAATCTAAAATGGCACTAAATACGATCAGCTTGACAGCAGGCATGCGCGCCAACCTCATCAGCCTGCAGAAAACTTCCAAAGACATGGAACTCACCCAGAACCGCCTGTCGACCGGTTTGAAGGTCAATACGGCCCTGGACGATCCGCTGAACTTCTTTGCCGCGCAAAGTCACCGGGCCCGTTCCGGCGATCTGGCGGCCCGCAAAGACGGCATGTCAGAAGCCATCCAGACCATCAAGGCGGCCAACAATGGCGTCGAGACCATTTCCACCCTCATCGCCCAGGCACGCTCGCTGGCATCGTCGGCAATGTCTGCAACTTCAACCGACGCGACCGCACTTGCAGCACAATTCACGGAAGTTATGAGTCAGATCGATGATGTCGCAAAAGATTCCGGTTACAAGGGGATCAACCTGCTTCAGAGCGGTTCATTGACGGTTGAATTTGCACCCTCGTCTGGAGCTTCAACTCTTACCTTGCAGGGTTTCGGTGACAGCGATTTAACCTTTGAACCCACACAATCTATTACCTCTGGTAGCTGGGTATCCGGCACAACCATTAGTATAGCCGATATTCAGACCTCTATTGACGATCTTGAAACCGCAAGTGAAACTCTCCGTTTAGAGTCTAAAAAATTGTCTAGCAACCTGTCGATCATCACAGCGAGGGAGGATTTTACGACGAAGATGATCAACACCCTCGAAGACGGTGCGGCCAAGCTGACCGAAGCCGACATGAACGAGGAGGGTGCCAACATGCTGATGCTGCAGACGCGTCAGGCCCTCGGCACCACCTCCTTGAGTCTGGCATCACAGGCTGCCCAGTCTGTTTTGAGATTGTTCTAGTGCATCCAGCGATTATTCTATAACCATCTCATAAAACCGTATTGGAAGGGGCGCCGGCGCGCCCCCTCCAATACGCTATTCAAACTCCAATTACGGTCGCTTGATTCACCCATGCCACTTAAAATTACGTTGAAACCCGGGGAAAAGATCGTTTTGGGAGGGGCTGTGGTCTCGAACAGCTCCGGTCACAAGTGCGACCTTCTCATTCACAACGAAGCCCCGGTGTTGCGCGAAAAAGACATCCTCAGTGAGGGGGATGCCACAACGCCCTGCAGCCAAATTTATTTTACGATTCAACTCATTTACATCGACCACGAAAACCGGCAGGTTCACGTGGATAAATACTGGCAGCAGGTCGAGGAACTTTTATCGGCGGCTCCTGCCTTGACAGGGTTAATCGACCGGATCAGCGAAAATGTTGCCAATGGAATGTATTATCGGGCGTTGAAACTGGGCGGTGATCTGATGATTTACGAACAGGAGGTTATCAAGAATGTACGCTAACGCGGCAGGGACCTATGAATCGGTCAGCAAGATGACGATGTCGGGACGTGAGATTGAAGCGGCGGTGCTCTCAAAGGCTGCGAGGAAGCTAAGGTTGTGCCAGGAGCAATGGAATTCTGACCATCGAAACGAATTGCTGAACGAAGCCTTGAGGTTCAATCAACGCATATGGAGTATATTTCAGACGGAGCTTTTCCATGACGAGAACCCCCTGCCGAAGAAACTACGCCTGGACATCATCCGCCTGAGCGCCTGCATCGACAAACGCATCTTCGAGACTATGGCGGAACCCTCTCCGGACAAACTGAACATCATCATCGACATCAACAACAATCTGGCAGCCGGCCTCAGGGGGTCCTCCCAATAGCCATAACCATTCAGCAACTCGCCCACCCGAATAGGACCTCAGAAATCGAGGTCCTAATTTGTTTGTGTGCGCCCGGCAGGGCGAACCTTGCTTAGAGGTTGCAAGACCTCTGCACTATGAAAGACCCCATCGAGGATATCGGAACATTGGCCAGCGTCCTTTTAAAACCGTCGAGATAGACAAAAAGAGGCGTGAAGAGTTTATTAAAGAAGCTGCGTAATATTGCCTTCCCGAGAGAGTAATCTGTTCGGAAAGATTTTGACTTTTACACTTAAACCATCGGTAAACTTACACCACATATTTGTAAATTAACGATAGTTGCCTCACTTTATTAAAATTTTTTATATTGTTGTTTTCTCGGTTTTGCCTAATTGATGAAGTAGCTTATTTAAAGAAACGTCACTATACCTTTCTGTGTAGTCTATAAAAGAAAATGTGACGTCGAGCTTCTTTTTAATCAAAAATTGATTAAAGGGTAAGGCGATGATCGGAAGGTCCATCGCTTCCGAAAAATAGATGCTAAATGGACAAACAAGCGTTGGCTCAAAACGAAAATCATGTTGCCAAGGATTCGGGCTAAAGTCATCACCGGCAATGAGACCATTTTCCTTCATTTTCGGGAATAATTTAATCAAGTCAATCGTTATACCTCTCAGCGTATGGTCACCGTCTATGTATGCAAAATCTAAAGAATCATCTGGAATTTTTTCAATTACTTCTTTAGTTCTACCCCTAAGTATCACCCGTTTTTCGGTTGCGAATGCCGTTTTGATCATTGCGTCTTCATAGACATCTTCAAATGTATTTGAATCTACATTAAAAGGTTTATTCCAGTCCGGTAGTGTGGCCCAAGGGTCAATCATGTAGTATTTTTTTATGGCACCACAACTCTCAAGAATCTTCGATGCGAAATCGCCCCTCCAAACACCTATTTCTACTACCGTCTTCGCGCTGGTAGCCTTTAGGATTTTTTCCCAAAGCTCGAATCGAGAGGTTGAGTTATAGACGATAGTAATAAATTCTGACTCTTCAAAATCCATTTTTACTCCCAAATTGTTGTTCAAGCCTAACGTTTATAATAAATGAATAGTCCATAACTCTATACAATTCCGATAATCAGACGTAATTTGTGGCCTTATTTAAATATGTTAATCGATCCGCATCATAGCCCTAAAACCTGATTATGGGCATTGCTGTCCACTTCTTTGACCTTAACAACGCATTCTGCGTAAAGCTTCATAATCGTTTTACTAACGATTTTCTCTTCGATCGTTTTCTTAAGGAGACCGAAGGCGAACAAAGGCTGACCAGCCGCCATCAACCCTTCAGCCAATTCGGTGACCGAGTATGTCAACACCGGCCCAAAGGCGCTCCGTTTAAGCTGGCGGAAATTGATACTGGCGTCTGCCGAACCATTCCGGCAATGATTCGAAGCCGTCAGCATGAATTGCGCCGGCGGAAAACCGGGATGATTCTTTGCCAGTTTCTTAAAGGTATTAAAGGCCGCCTCGGCATTTCCGCTATAAAGCTCGGTTATACCAAGATTGTAATGGGCTTCCTTCAACTGCGGTTTCAGCGAAACGGCCTTCCGGGCTAGTTCCAAGGCCGTGCCGTATTCCTGCATGCGAATGTAGACGCTGACCATGTTTAGGTAGGCATCCGCAACGGCCTCATCTCTTGGTTGCAGTGACAGAAATTTTTCCCACAAATCGACCGCCTCTGAATTACGCTGGAGAACGGTGGCCTGAATCGCGAGTTCCCTGACGGCACCGATGTCCCCACCACCGTTTTCCTTCAATTTTTTGAGGCCGATCTCGTAATAGGCCTGGTCTTTCCGGGCGAGTTTATCGGTATTCAGCCTGCCGTAATGGTGCACGGGAATGGGGCACTTTTTGATGTCAACTGAATGCCTTTTTAATACGGGATCGACCATCTCGTGCACGGCGCCTACAAACTTGAATTGCCTGTTGTTGCTGAATAGCCTGACTTTCTCGCTGGAGAGCCAGCCGAGTCCAGCCTCTTCGGACGCGTACTGCCCGGAATTTGGAATCCAGCCTATGGTGTTGGCCATATTGCAATAGTTTCGGGTGATTATCGAATAGGCCACGAGTCCATATGATTTTTTCCCCACGAGCTTCCGGAAACGTTTATAATCCTGCGGGGATATCTTTTCGTCGGCATCCATAATCAATATCCAGTCGCCATCGGCCTTGGTCAGTGAAAAATTTCTGGCTTCAGCAAAGTCACCGTTCCATTCGAAGTCAAAGACTTGGGCTCCAAACACAGCGGCTATATCTTTTGTTCGATCCTCAGACCCTGTGTCGACGATAATCATTTCGTCTACAATGGGTCTCACACTGGCGAGGCATTGGGGAAGAAATTCCTCCTCGTTTTTAACAATCATACATAAGGACACCGAAGACTTATTCTTTATTTTTTTCGTGATTTCCACGGAACCAATTTGCTTCCGGATACTGAGAGCGGCATCCAAGACACCATATTCGAGCCCGCAGATCGACATCGCCATTTCAATCTGAGACAGCGCCTCAATCATTTTACCCATTTGAATCAACACATCGATTAACATGTATCGTATTTTTCTATTGTATGGATAGGGCGTCAGTGCTTCACGAATAGTCTGTTCCGCACGAGAAAATTCTTTTAGGGCTGAAACCGCTTCATGATAGGCGGTCGCGACATCAGTATCTGTCGGGGTCAGAATGAAACCGCGCTCAAAAAGATCGAGGGCTTCATGCGTGTCCCCGGATTCCCATAATAGACTACCGAGGTTCGTATGCGGCTCGCCATACCCGGGATCGGCATCGATGGCCCGTTGAAACCTATCTCTGGCCCTGTGTTTTTCATTGTTTCGATAAGCCAGGACACCTTCGATATTCAACGCCTTAGGATTATCAGGGTGACATCGGAGAACCTGATCGACCAGCCCTGCTGCGCTTTCATAGTTTCCTAAACCCTCCTCGCAGTATGCTTTCAGCAGCCTTATCTTTCCCTTTTCATCTGTTCCCGCCTTTTCCTCCTTGCTCGCATCAACGGGTATTTCAGCAAGAGCGTCGAGGGCATCTTGATATCGGCCGCTGTTGAACAGTTGTTCAGCTAAGGTTATGTAAACACAATCGTCTTCGGGGAAGCTGCTGATTCCCTCCAAAAGAACCTCAATGCCTTTCTCAACAAGACCTTTTTGAAACAATCGGTCCGCTTTTTCCAACAAGGCTCGGATCTCTGACTGCCCGACATGAGAATAATCGGTCATCAATCCATTCCATTTTTCGTGGAACGGCTCTTGGTTTCTGCCGCCATTTTTCTTTTTGTCAGTAACCCCGACCAATTTCGCTCCATAATTGAGGTGATGGACTAAAACATCACCGGCAATCATGTTTTGAAAACCTGCCTCAGAAACGCGCTGGCAGAAAACTTGTAACAGAGCCTTTATGTCAGTATTGTGGATATCCCCTTTTGTGATCGCATCGGCGAGCTCTCGTTTGAATATCAAACATGGTGAGTCGATGAGTCGCACCGGTATTCTCCGATGCCTGTTTCTTACCCTGAACTTCCGAGCGTATTCAGGGTAGTTTTTTTCGTTTATCGTAGCATCAAGCTTGTTGTTCCCTGAGTTGTAGGTCGTGAATAGCCCAATAATTCCAGCATTTTTTGAAAGACGTGAAGTATTGATCATGTCAGTCAGCCAATGTTCCGAAACAAGGATATTGTCGCGAATTATGACGACATATTCACCGCGAGCCAATTCTATGGCATGGTAAAATTTTTCAGCGATACTTTCCCCGCACACTATATAAAAAGAGCGTTGATACTTATCGTTATTTACCGTTTTTTGAGCCCATTTTTTTACTTTTGCGCCAGCGCCATTTTCCATGAAAAACAATTCATAGGTAACTTTTGTGTTTTCTCGGAGGCTCGCATAACTCTTTTGCATAGCATCAAAGGGGCCTTCAAGAACCATAATGAAGCACACGAGGGGGCGTTCGATCGCCTTTTCGCCGTTCATACCTGTAGAAGGAAACTCATGGGGAATAGGTTTGTTCTCAACATCAGAAGCATCCGTAGCCGCATCGGTTAACGAACTCTTTTCGGAAGATAAAGATAGTCTTTTCTTGAGAATTTCCAGATGTTGACATGCATCGAAATTGTTGGGCTCTATCTCGATGACTTTTTCATAAAAAGACGCGGCATCTTCAAATTGTTCCTGCGCCACACAGATGTGGCCGGTAATCAATAATGTCTCCACATCAGCAGGATTTGTGCTCAATATATCGACATAAATATTTAACGCCTTTTCGACCATGCCGCATTCAACGTATAGAAAATCGGCGAGATTTTTTTTTAAGGTAATATTACGTGGATCGAGAGACACAGCCTTTTGATAGTTCTCTAAAGCGCCTTCCTTATCTCCCTTTTGGTATAGAAGGACACCGAGGTCGTTGTAAGCGACGGCAAAATTGGTAAATCTGCTAACAAAGCCTTGCAGTCGATCAATAGCATAATTCAGATCGACCGGCTCAATGCCGGAACAAATCTTCCGATACTCCTGCTCGGCAGCAGAAAACTGTGCCTTTTTTTGCAGATTATCTTTTCCAGCATTGTTCGGAATTGGAATGTAATGCATTCGCGAATCAAATCCGGCTATATTCATTTGAGAAATGCTGTAAGGTGATCCATATTCCAGGCTGGATGGCAGGCCCCATTTTTCCTTAAAAATTTCCCAATTCTTTGAAAGACTCTCGTTGTAATCAATTTTCTCGCCGATAAAGGTTCTGTTGCCAAAATGATGCACAAAGCAGTCCTCGACCGTCCAGGATTCAAAGCCCGCCAAGGCAGCGCGAATACTGAAGTCGTCATCTTCAAAATTTCCACGACCGAACCGGTCATCCATACCGCCGATTCTGTCGATAACAGCCCGCTTGACGAGCATACAAAAGCCGACGACTCTGAGAGTACGGTTCGATTTCCCGGAATTATCTTTGGCGAATCTTTCTGAAAACCGATCGAGTCCCTCGAGGGTTTCCTGGTTGTAGTGCACCTTTTCGACGAATTGGGGCCCGGACACTTGGTTGGACTTTGGACCGACGATGCCAATTTTGGGTGACTTTTCTGCGGTGGCAATTAATAGATCCAACCATCCGGGGGTGACGACAATGTCATTGTTCATCATTAATACATAAGTCCCTTTTGAAAGACCGAGCCCAACATTGTTTCCACCTGCAAAACCAAGGTTCTCTTTGTTGGCTACGATGGTCATCCCTTTTCGATGCCGATTTTTCTTCTCAAGTGAATGAAGATATGCGAGCGTTTCATCCGTTGATCCGTTATCGACGACAATGATTTCATGCGGAATATGAGTTTGACTATCTATACTCTCAATACATTTCCGGGTATATTCCATCTGATTGAGCGTCAGAATGATTATAGACACTTTGATATCTTGTTCCTTCTCCAATTCCATATGTTGTAAATTGTGTCTTTTGCATATAATTTCATACTCTTGCACACGATGAGCTTTTGTCGCTCTGATTGTGCCGTCTTCCTCGATTATTAAATCGGGGGTAATTTTTCCGACCCATTTTTGTTGCAGTAAATCGATATTTTGCTGTGTTTTTGAAAACCTTTCCATGCCACTCTTTGATTCGTGATGTATGACGACGCTTTTCGGCTGGTAGATTAATTTCCAGCCTTTTCGCTGGAGTTTGAAACACAAATCGACGTCTTCATACCCGTTCCAATATTGTTCGTCTAAGCCTCCTACAGTTTCAAATTGTTTTCTTCTGATCAATAAACAGGCCCCGGTCAACACCTGATAACATCGTGGTTTATTGGCTTCGGTAAAATCCTCCTTCTGCCCGTAATATATATGAATGGGATTCAAAGGATCGGAGATTTTTTTGTTACCTATGACAACGACTCCCGCATGTTGTATCGTTCTGTCCGGAAATAGCAGTTTACTACCGACGGCTGCCACGGATGGATCGTTATCCGCGATTTCCATCATCGTTTCTAACCAGTTTGGAAGAACCTCGGTATCATTATTCAAAAATAGAACATATTCCCCGTTGGCAATGTGAGCGCCTTGATTACAGGCCACGGCAAATCCAAGATTTTTATCGTTCTTAACAACCCTGATGTTGCCGTCGAGTGAATTCAAATACCGATCGGTACCGTCCGTTGAATTGTTGTCGACAATAATCAGCTCGAATATTGATTGCGGAGTATGTTTATAGAGGGCTTCGATGCACTGTTTTGTGTAATTCAATTGGTTGAAAACAGGGATGATTATCGAAACCGCCACTTTGTGTTTGGTGTTTCTTGAGGCGAACCGTTTTCTGTAGGTCTGTTGAATGTGTTTGATTTCCAGTTCAGGCAGAGGGCCTTTTCTACTGATGGCACTGTCGGTTATCCATTGCAGTCCGGTGAATACGGGGATGTGAGATATATTGTATTTTTCGCCGATACGGAGCCAAAATTCCTGATCCCCGACAGTGGTGTAATTTTCACTGAAGTACCCGATCTCCGAATGTATTGATTTCCGCCACATGGGATGGGGGCCAACCAAACATTCTACAAGATGGTGCCTATAGGAATATGGGGGCCATTCATACTTATCTTCATGGGTGTTGCCTTCGAAATGTTGATGGGGAGTTTGGGTCAGTAACGTGTCACCGTAAACGAGCATGCAATCGGGATGCTTATTCAGGTAATCGGATAAAACCTCGCAGGTATCATATCTTAAGCTGTCATTGGTACTCGCTGAAATAATATATTTTCCAGTAGCCTCTCTGACTCCCAGATTCCATGCTGCATAGATACCGATTCTTTTTCTGGTTCTAATGTATGTAATATTATCTGATTGGGCCTGAAATTCTCTGACATGTTTTTCTTCATCTTGTTCAGAATCTGCATTGACTACGACAATTTCTATCTTGTCCGATATCGATTGCGATAATATATTGTTGATACATTCTTCAATATATTCTTCCGAATTGTAAGTCGAGACAATAGCAGAAACCAAATATTTTTTCTTTTTAGCTTTTTGTATGTCGACTATTTCTTTTTCATCTTTTGAATCCCCCAAATGAGACCATGCACGGAAAATGAGTTCATCATCTGGTCTTTCGTTGAGGTAGGCCAAATAGATTTCCTTGGCAGAGACCTTGTCATTATGATGTTTATAGGCTTCTCCAATTTTAAGAACGGCCTGACGCACTTCCGCATTATCAATATCTCGCTCTATTGCTTTATTTAAGAATAATCTTAAATGGTTAAGTTTACTAATGTCATAAGGTTCCTGCCCCAGGTCCACAGTTTTTATATATTTAAAAAGATAGTCGTTAATTTCACCATCGTCGTTTTTGTCTAATTTCTCCGTTTTGTTTAAATTTTGTGCGTCCTCATCTATTAGATTAAAGTTTAATTGCCTCTTTTGAGCATAGAGCGAACGATACCTTGCGGATTGCGATTCTACCGAAAATGTCGTTTCCGCTTTATCTCGGCAGGCGTCGCTCATTTTCGCCTTGTTTTCCTCCTGTGAGACGACCCACTCAATTCCTTCACAAAGATCTTTGATATCTTTTGGTTTAGCAATATAACCCGTCCGTCGATGATCTATGATATCTGATAAACCGCCGACGTTGAATCCGACGACCGGTATGCCACAAGCCATAGCCTCAATGGCGGTGTTCGGCAGATTGTCTTCAAGGGAAGGAATAACAAATACATCCGCGGCACTGTATGCAAGGCTAAGCTGAACCTCATTTGATACCATGCCAAGATTAAAAATAGGGAACTTGAACTGTATTTTTCGGCATTCTGAGACGTCTCCAAATGTCAGCAGGATGGTCTGTTTTCCATCTTTGTCCGTCATCTGCTTCAAGGCATCTAGAAGGTACTTAAATCCCTTCCTTCGGTTACCTAAAGTTTCGGCGCCGAATAATATCACCCGGGCCGATTCTGGTATTTTGAGAACCTCTCGAATCTCTGCCTTTGGATTGGGTTTGAATTTATCCAAAGGTAATCCATTGGGTATGACCCTTACATGAAACTTATTAAACAGGCTACTTCTGGAGACGCAATCGGCAAGCCACTGGCTTGGCGTTACAATTTCTATATCTACGTTTTTAAATGCATCATATTTTAGGTCCCAAATGCGTCTAGACAAATCTCCCTCTATGTTTGACCCCAGCTGAGGACATGCACCACACCGTTCTCTGAATTTATTACAATTGCCGGAATAATGGCACCCACCCGTAAAAGGATTCATGTCATGCAAAGTCCATATAACGGATTTACCCTGGGATATTTGAGGCAGATTGGTATAGTCTAACAGGCCGGCAACCCAGTGGAGATTGATAATGTCAGCTTCCCTGATTTCTCGTATGTTGGTCAGTTTCAGGCCTGAATGGGGATCTGAAAATGTTTCCAGTCCAAGGGGTCGGTGGGAGTATCTTTTCAGCTCATTGTGCCATCGCCGGGTTTGTTCCAACCATAAGGGAGACTCGAATACCGGCAAGTCAATACAGTCTTGTATGGCATCCGCATGATCCGTGGGAATTATTTTTACGGTCGGATCACCTGTTTTCTTATTCATTACAACCATTTTCGACTTCAGGCCCGCGTTTTCAAGCCCCTTGTGCAATCGATAAGCGGCTTTCCCGGCCCCACCGGAATCGTTGGAACAGAGATGGACGACTTTATAGGAGTGAGCGGAAAGTTTAGACCCCACAAAAGACGCGGGAGCGGTGTCTACAGGTTTTTCTCTATTTCCTGAAAAGTGATTTTCGGGACCGGTCTCTGAGATTCCGGCTTCATCATCTATTAGATCATCAATGCAAACCGGTTGATCCAGCAGGCTTATATTGGTATCTACCTTCGTGTTGTTCTGGACGCTACAATTTAAACCTGTATGACAAACTGGAGTCGTATGGGGCGCTGGGGAGGCCGAAGTCAAATTCTCTATTTTTGGTATCTCTTGAAAATCCGTCCACCATTGCCTCAAATCTTCACCGATCATTTCACTTGTTTTTTTAATGTCGTCTTTATACTTTTCTTTTAATTCATTACGAATAAAACCAGCCAACGGCTTTGGTCTTACCGATTGGGTATTTAGCTTCATCAATTTAGCTATGACTTGGTTTCTTAGCGGGTGTGGTACTTCGTATGGCGGCTTCAGATACTTATACAATTCCTGTCGAATAAAAAACTGCAGCTGAGCAGAGTAAGGAATATTTCCAGAGTTATGTATTTTAAAGTTCGGAACAAACGATTCATCGACTGCAAGATAGCCAAAAACTTTTTTAACCTCTTCTTTAAAATGAACTTTGAACTTCTCAAAAATTATAAAGCAAACCCTCTCTCTATTAAAAAGATCTAAATATCTCCTGATTTGCTCATAATAAAGCCCGGATGAAAAATACAAATAGTTA
>Ga0316576_10001429_pt1 | contig 12795 bp, 6 predicted proteins | sample S0NA_FD_203075 | JGI IMG/M metagenome (GOLD analysis project Ga0316576, IMG submission 203075) | Rhizosphere microbial communities from salt marsh grasses in Alabama, United States - S0-2_050615r3r5 | ecosystem: Host-associated > Plants > Roots > Rhizosphere | place: USA: Alabama | collected... | reverse complement strand
ACCACGTTCTCGAGGGGGTGTAACGGCACCGGCCGCCGGACCGGGCGGCGCCCGCTGCGGATGACGCGATGCGCGCGTCACGGGAGAGGATGGAGCAGCCGCCAGGTCATGGCGCAGACGTCGTCAAAGAGCCTGAGGGTTTTGTCCGCACGGTGTCGGTCGATGGCACCGGCGCCGGCCAGCAACCTGAGGTGGGTGTCGATCCCCTTGGCGGAGCCGTAGGCGATGCGGTCGTGGTGGAGACGATCTCTCCCGGTCCGTCCATGGCCTTCGGTCAGGTTGGCCGCAACCGACGAGGCTGAACGAATCACCTGATCTCCAAGGCTCCTCAATTGGACTGGAACCCTTGTCGCCAATGTGATGGCAAGCCTGGCTGCCTGGACAGCCTTTGTCCGGGCGTCGAGGCCGATGCTGGTGGGCCGCGGACTCGGACGCGGGCACGGACTCGGTCTCGGAATCGGGAGCGGGCGCGGGAGAGGGAGCGGATGCGGCCCCGGCCCCGCCCCCGGATTCGGGCACGGGCACACGGGTACTGGTACGGGCACGGACGCGGCCGCAAGCAAGGGATTGGGAGCGGGGTAGGGGCCGGCCGTCGTACCATGGGTCATCAATGACGGGAGGACTCAATGCGACGGGCGGCTTTGGCGGCGATGGCGGTACTCATGATCCTCGGTGGTGACGGTGCTGCGGCGGACCGGCCCGACGGCCGGGCCTTCGCCACTCGGTCGGTGGTCCACGCCCGCCACGGCATGGTGGCGGCGGCTCATCCGCTGGCGGTCGAGATCGGGCTCGAGGTTCTCAAGGACGGTGGTTCGGCGGTCGATGCGGCGATCGCGGTCAACGCCGCCCTCGGTCTGATGGAGCCGACGTCGTGCGGGCTAGGCGGCGATCTCTTCGCCATGGTGTGGGATCCCGAGACGACGCGGCTGGTCGGTCTCAACGGATCGGGCCGGGCGCCCGCCGCCCTGACACCAGACAAGGTCCCGGCCGAGCCGGACGGGACGATTCCTGTGTACTCGCCCTACGCGTGGACCGTGCCGGGCTGCGTCGACGGCTGGTTTCAGCTCCATGCCAGGTTCGGCCGCCTGCCCATGGCGCGTCTTCTTGCCCCGACCATTGCTGCCGCCCGCGAAGGGGCGCCGGTGCCGCGGGTGATCGCGTCGTCGTGGGCCCGCGGCGCGGCCCGGTTCGCCGACATGCCGGGCTTCGCGGAGGTCTTCATGCCCGACGGCCGGCCGCCGGCGGAGGGCGAGCCGTTCGCGAACCCGGCCCTCGCCGACACCCTCGAACGGATCGCCGGCGGCGGCCGAGACGCCTTCTACGGCGGCGAAACGGCACGGGCCCTCGTGGCCTTCTCGGACAAGGTCGGCGGTTTCTTCTCCCTCGACGATCTCGCCAACCACTCGAGCGAGTGGGTCGAGCCGGTGTCGACCACGTACCGCGGCTGGACCCTGTGGGAGCTGCCCCCGAACGGCCAGGGCATCGCCGCGCTGCAGATGCTCAACATCCTCGAGCGCTATGATCTCGCCGCCATGGGCCGCGACAGCGCTGATTTCTGGCACCTGCTCGTCGAAGCTAAAAAGGTGGCCTACGAGGATAGGGCACGGTTCTACGCCGACCCGGCCTTTGCCGAGCTGCCGGTGGCCGAGCTCATCAGCAAGGCCTACGCGGCCGAGCGTGAGAAGCTCATCGACATGTCCCGCGCCGCACGCCGCCTCGAGCCCGGCAACCCGGCTCTTTGTGACGGCGACACCACCTTTCTCGTCGCCGCCGACAGCACCGGCCAGATGGTGTCGCTGATCCAGTCCAACTACACCGGCTTCGGCTCCGGTTACGTGGTACCCGAGCTCGGCTTCGGCATCCAGGACCGGGGCGCCCTGTTCTCCCTCGAGGAGGGACACCCGAACGTGCTCGCGCCGGGGAAACGGCCCTTCCACACGATCATTCCGGCCTTCCTCGGCGAGCGCGGCGTGCCCGACATGGCCTTCGGGGTCATGGGCGGCGACATGCAGCCCCAGGGTCACGTCCAGATCGTCGTCAACCTCGTCGACTTCGGCATGGATCTCCAGGAGGCGGGGGACGCGCCCCGCTTCCACCACACCGGCTCCTCCGAGCCCACCGGCACCGTCATGACCGACGGCGGCGAGCTTCACCTCGAGTCCGGAGTGCCCTTCGAGATTCGCCGCGAGCTCGACCGTCGCGGCCACCGCATCGTCGAGATCAGCCCGGTCGTCTACGGTGGCTATCAGGCGATCCGTCGCGATCCGGCGACCGGGGTCTACGCCGGCGCCACCGAGTCCCGCAAGGACGGGATGGCCGCAGGGTACTGAACTGACGACCGAAAGCGCGCTACACTCGACGCCATGCTGGATGCCATTCTGACCGAAGAGCGTGAGGCGCTGCTCGCCGACGAGCGGGCGCTGCTCATCGAGGTGGCCACCGCCCTCGAGACCAGCACTGTCGCTGCCGACGACCGCGCGGCGTTGGCCGACTCGGTCTCCCAGCTCGACGAGCTCTTCCTCGTGGTGGTGGTGGGCGAGTTCAACGCTGGCAAGTCGGCCTTCATCAATGCGCTGTTCGGCCGCGATCTGCTCGTCGAGGGCGTCACGCCGACCACGGCCAGGATCCACCTGCTCGCCTGGGGCGAGAACGACCGCCGCGAGTCGGTGGACGCGGTCACCGAGCGCACGACGGCCCCGGTCGAGATCCTGCGCCACCTCACGGTCGTCGACACGCCCGGCACGAATGCGCTCGACCGCAGCCACGAGGCCCTGACGACCCTCTACGTGCCGCGTGCCGACCTGGTGATCTTCGTAACCTCTGCCGACCGCCCCTTCTCCGAGTCCGAGCGCGCCTTTCTCGAGCGCATTCGCCAGTGGGGCAAGAAGGTCGTCGTGGTGGTCAACAAGGTCGATATCCTGCGCTCGCCGGGCGAGATCAGCGAGGTTCTCGACTGGGTGCGGTCCAACGGCATGCGGCTGCTCGGTTCGACGCCCCAGGTCTTTCAGAGCTCGGCACGGCGCGCGCGCCAGGCCCAAACCGCCGATGATGCCGCCGAGCTTCAGGCGAGCGGCCTGCCGGCGGTCGAGGACTGGCTGCGCACGACGCTGGACGAGGCCGAACGTCTCCGCCTCAAGCTCGGCAACCCCCTCGGCGTTGCGGCGCGCCTTCTCGACGGCGCCCTGGCCACGGTCCGGGACCGGCTCGCTGTGCTCGACGACGACCGTTCGGCCATCGCCGATCTCGAGGCCCAGTCGGCGACCTGGGCGGCCGACGTCGACCGCGAGTTCGCCCTACGCCTGGCCGACATCGACAACATCCTGCTCGGCATGGAGAATCGCGGCCTCGCGTTCTTCGACGACACGGTCCGCCTGTCCCGGCTGCGCGGCCTGCTCGACAAGGAGGCCCTGCAGTCCCGCTTCGAGTCCGAGGTCGTGGCCGACGCACCGGCCCGGGTCGAAGCCAAGGTGGAGTCGCTCATCGACTGGCTCGTCGAGTCCGATCTCCAGCAGTGGCAGGCCGTGGTCAACCATGTCAACCGCCGCGCTGCGACCCATGCCGACCGCATGGTCGGTGAGGTTGGCGGCCGCTTCGAGACCGACCGCGGCCGGCTCCTGGCGACCGTCGGACGGGCAGCCGCCGACGGCCTCGCGGGCTACGACCGCGCCGCCGAGGCGCGACGGATGGCCGAGGAGGTCCAGCAGGCGGTCACCGGCACCGCTCTGGCCGGGGTCGGAGCGGTCGGCCTCGGCGCCGCCGTCGCCATGCTCGCCTCCTCGACGGCCGCAGACGTCACCGGGATGCTCGCGGCCGGTCTCCTGCTGTCCCTCGGGCTGTTCATCCTGCCCCACCGGCGACGCAAGGCCAAGACCGAACTCACCGCTAAGGTGGCCCGGCTGCGGAACGAGATCATGACCGCCCTCACCGAGCAGTTCACGGCCGAGGCCGAGCGCAGCCGGTCGCGCCTCGCCGCCACCATCGCGCCCTACACCCGCTTCGTCCGCACGGAGACCGAGCGCCTCGAGGCCGAGCGGAGCGCCCTCGAGACCCTCGCCGCCAGGGTCGAGTCCATGCAGGCTCGGGTCGCCGATCTCCTCTGAGCCCACTCGGCATTGCGGCGACCGGAGTCGACGAGGGCACGACAACCGGGTGCCCGGCTGCGGCGACCTGTCCAACGAGTCGCCGGCGCCAGGCACCCGTCCCATCGCGCCCCGGGGCTCGCGAGAGTCGCCGCTTCACTCGGGCAACGGCCTCCAGGGCGACCACGGCACGCCCGCCGCCCCGGCCTTGGCCTCGAGCGCCGGCAACGCGACCTCGATTGTCTCCCGCAGCTCCGGCTCGATCTCGGCGAACTGGTTCGCCGCGAGCTCGAGAGCCCGCAGATGGGTCGAGGTGGGGCCGTAGTCGGTCTGCCCGTTGGTGATCCCGGCCAGACGCAGCCGCCCGCTCACGGTGGGCGCCTGAGGCTCGCCGAAGGCGGCCGCCGAGCGGTTGCCGCGCAGCGCCTCGTCGATCGCGAACAGCCGCTGTCGAAGAACCTCCAGCTCGGAGTCCAGGGTCCCAGGGCTCACCGTCGAACGCTCGAGGGCGTCTCCGAGAAGCTTGACCCGTTTGAAGGCCATGTCGAGGGCCTCGGTGGCGGCGGTGACTCGCCGCTGGAGCGCCGCCACCCGGCGCATGACTGCGGAGGTCGCCTCGGGTGAGGTGCCGGGCAAGCTCCCCTCGAGCACACGCACGACCCGGAAGGCCACCGGGCCGGCGATCTCCTCGACCCGACCGTCAACCCGCGTCGACAGGGTCACCGAGTAGTGGCCGGGAGGGGCCATGAAGCCGCCGCGGAAGCGGCGCTGCCACGGCTCGACCTCGCCCTCGTCCCACTCCACGGCGCGCGAGCTCGGGTCCCGCAGGTCCCAGGCCACGCGGTGGAAGCCGGCGCCGGTCGGCCCGGTCAGGGTCCGCACCACCGTGCCCGTCGCGTCGCGGACGGTGAGCAGGACCTCGGGCTCGGGCTCCCGGCGTTCCGCCTCGAGGGCGTCGAAGCTCACAGCCGGCGTGTCCTTCCACTCGGCCTCGAGCTTCTTCTCGGCATCTCGACGCCGCTCCTGCCTGGTCTCGAGACCATCCGCCAGGTAGTAGGTGAACACCGCGCCGAAGGGCGGGTTCTCGGCCACGTAGTAGGCAGCGCCCTGAGACGCCTGACCATCCTCACCGAGGGTGTTGCGCTCGATGTACCAGAGAGCGTCGCGAATTCCGAAGAGGTGGGCCCCGCGGGCCAGAACCTCGGCGTTGACCTCCCGGAGCGGGGTGTAGTCGTCGAGGACGAAGAAGCCGCGCCCGAAGGAGGCGCCGACGAGGTCGTGCTCTCGCCGCTGGATCGCGAGGTCGCGGAACGCGATCGTGGGCACGCCGCCGGTCAGCTCGACCCAGTGCGAGCCGCCGTCGACGGTGAAGAAGAGGCCGAGCTCGGTGGCCGCGAACCAGAGCTCCGGCCTGACGTCGTCCTGAACCAGACGCCACACGAGGTGGCGGTCGGGCAGGTCGCCGGCGACGGAGGTCCACGACCGGCCGCGGTCGGTGGTCTTGAGCAGGTACGGTGCGAAGTCGCCGCTCTTGTGGTTGTCGAGGCAGACATAGGCGGTGTCAGCGTCGAAGAGATCGGCCTTGATGTCGTTGACGAAGGCGGTTGCCGGCGCCCCCGGCAGCGTGCGGACCTCGATGGCCCGCCAATCACCGCCGCCGTTGGAGCTGACCTGAATCAGCCCGTCGTCGGTACCCGCCCAGAGCAGCCCTTCGGCGACCGGCGACTCCGCGAGCGAGGTGATGGTGTCGTAGTTCGACATGGCGACGAAGTCCCACGGCGCGGTGGCGCTCCATTGACGACCCATGACCGGGAGCAGCAACCGGTTCTGGTTGCGGGTGAGGTCAGGGCTGATCGGGGTCCAGCTATCGCCTCGGTCGTCCGACCGCCACACCCGCTGGGACGCGTGGTAGAGCCGGGTCGGCGAGTGCGGGCTGATCAGGATCGGCGCGTCCCAGTTGAAGCGCTCCGGCGGATCGCCCGGCTCGGGCTGCGGCTGGATGTAGACGATGCCGCCGGTGGCGCGGTCGGTCCGGACCAGGTTTCCCTGCTGCCAGTGTGAGTAGACGATGTTCGGGTTGCCCGGCTCCACCGCCGGCTGGTAGCCGTCGGCGTACAGGGTGATGAACCAGTCGGCGTTGCGGATCCCGTTACGGCTGTCGGTCCGGACCGGCCCGCCCTGGGTGTTGTTGTCCTGGGTGCCGCCGTAGACGTTGTAGAAGGGCGCGGCGTCGTCAACGGCGAGCTTGTAGAACTGGGTCACCGGAAGGTTGGCGATGAAGCGCCAGGTCGCCGCCAGGTCGAAGCTCTCATAAAGACCACCGTCAGTGCCGGCGAGCAGCCAGTCCGGATCGTCGGGCCGAAAGGCCAGGGCGTGATTGTCCGAGTGCTTGGCCTTTTCGGTGAGCCTGCGGAAGGTGGTGCCGCCGTCGTCCGAGACCTGGATCCGCACGTCCATGAGATAGATCCGGTCGAAGGCATGAGGGCTCGCGTAGAGCTCCTGGTAGTAGTGCGGCCCGGTGCCGCCGGACACCGTGTCCGAGCGTTTCTGCCAGCTCGCGCCCCGGTCGGTCGAGCGCCAGACGCCGCCTTCGCGGTTGTCGAGCTCGATGACCGCATAGAGCACGTCCGGGTTCTGCGGTGAGATCGCGAGACCGATCTTGCCCTTGTTGCCCTCGGGCAGGCCGGTCGTCAGCTCGGTCCAGGTGGCGCCGCCGTCGGTCGATGCGTGGATGCCGCTCTCCGGTCCGCCGTCGATGACCGCAGCCACGGTGCGTTGGTGCTGCCAGGTCGCGGCGTAAAGGCGATCGGGGTCGCGCGGGTCCATGACCACGTCGGTGACGCCGGTCCACTCGCCGGCCGAAAGGACCTTCGACCAGGTCGCGCCGCCGTCGGTGGTCCGGTACAGGCCCCGGTCGCCGCCGGGCGACCACAGCGGACCCTGGGCGGCCACGAACACGGTCTGCGGGCGCTTCGGATCGACGATGATCCTCGAGATGTGCTCGCTGTCGGCGAGACCGGTGTTCCGCCAGCTGCCGCCGCCGTCGTCGCTCCGGTAGACGCCGTCGCCGAAGCCGACGTGACGACCGCCCACGTTTTCGCCAGTGCCCACCCAGACGATCTCCGGGTTCGACGGATCCAGGGTCACGCAGCCGATGGAGTACGAGCCCTCCTTGTCGAAGATCGGCGTCCAGCTCGTGCCGGCGTTGACCGTCTTCCAGACCCCACCCGAGGCCACGGCCACGTACCAGATGCTCGGATCGACCGGGTGGATCGCGATGTCGGCGATCCGGCCCGACATAAGTGCCGGTCCGATGCTGCGCAGCTCGAGGCCGGAGAAGGTCTTCGCGGTGAAGCCTGGACGTTCGTCCTTGGTGGCCGCAAACAACGGCAACGCGAGCGCGACGATGACGAACGCGATGACGAGTCTTCTCATGTGGGCGCCTCCGTTTCGGAGCTCCAGCTCCGTGGTCTTCGAGCCTAACAAAGCCGGCGTCTCGGCGTGTACGCTCTGTAACCGCGGGGAGCGCGGAGCCCACCGCAGAGACATCACAGCGCGAACTTGGCCTTGTACTCGTTAGCGATGAACCCTGCGATGCTCCCGGCGATCTCTGCGTTCCCCGCGGTTCAAACAGCCAGGCGGTCCAGATGGCCGGCGGCGTTTCCCGGTCCTACTCCTCCACGTCGGCCGTCCCTGAGGACGACGGCGGGTTGCCGGGCGGTTGGGCGATGCCGGGGTCCCAGCCGCCGCCGAGGGCGCGGTACAGGGCGACGAGGTTCTTGATCACGATTCCCTTGCTGGCGGCCAGCTCGTCGGAGCGGGCGAGCAGGCTGCGCTGGGTGTCGAGGACGTTCTGGAAGTCGGTCAGGCCGGCCCGGTACTGGGTCAGCACCAGGTCCAGCGAGCGCTCGGTGGCATCCACCGACTCGGCGAGGCGGGCCCGCCGCTCGACCTCGGTGGTGGTCGAGGTCAGGGCGTTCTCGACCTCTTCCAGCGCCCGCAGCACGGTCTGCTCGTAGGCGGCGAGGAGCTGCTCGGTTCGGGCCTGCTCGGCCGCGATCTGGGAGCGCACCGCGCCGCCGGCGAACAGCCGCCACCGGATCGGCAGGCCCACCGACCAGTTCACACTGTCCGAGCTGAACAGGTCGCCGGCCTCGGTGGCCTGAAGCCCGAGGAACCCGGTGAGCGAGAACTGGGGGTACAGGTCGGCGGTGGCGACCCCGATGCGGGCCGTCTGGGCCGCGAGGCGGCGCTCGGCGGCTCGGATGTCCGGCCGCTGGCGGAGCAGGTCGGCGGGCAGGCCGGTGGTGATCCGCTCCGGCTCGTCGGGGATCGGCAGGGTTTCGGCGAGCTCGTCGTCGAGGCTCCCGGGCGTGCTGCCCAGCAGTACGGCGAGCCGGTTCAGGGCGAGATCGCGTCCCTGCTCCAGGCTCGGGATCAGCGACCGCGTGCTGGCCAGGTTGGACTCGGCCTGGGCGACGTCCAGGGCCGACACCAGCCCGGCGTCGAAGCGGTCCCGTGTGAGCCGGAGGGTGTCCTCCTGGCCGACGACGTTCGCCTGCGCCAGGCGCAGCCTCTCCTGGAGCTCGCGGACCGAGACGTAGTTCGCCGCGACCTCGGCGAAGAGGCCGACGAGGACGTCGCGGTAGTCCTCCACAGAGGCGTCCACGGCGGCGTCGGCCGACTCCACCTGGCGTCGGACGCGGCCCCACAGGTCGATCTCCCAGCTCGCGCCGGCGCCGGCGTCGAACAGGTCGGCAGCGTCGAAGCCGTTGGGCGCGAGCTCGCCGAGTGGTCCGTTGTCCGATGTCTTGCTGCGGCCGGCGTCGGCGCTCAGGCTGACCTGGGGCACCCGCTGCCCGGCTGCCACCCCGCGCAGGGCCCGTGCCTCCTCCACCCGCCAGGTGGCTTCGCGGAGGGTCAGGTTCGCGGCTCGCGAGCGTTCGATGAGCGAGCTCAGGATGGGGTCGTCGAAGACCTGCCACCAGGTCTCGATGGTCGCCTCGCCCTCGAGCACGCCCGCGGTGGCGGCGGTGCTCCAGGCGTCCGGAACGGTGTCGACCTCCGGCGGCTCGTAGTCCGGGCCGACGGTGATGCAGGCCGAAGCGGCGAGCGCGCTGGCGGCGGCGAGCAGGGTCACGAGGGGATGGCGTGTCATGGCGTCCTCCTCAGTCCCCGGCGCTCGCCGGCTCGGGCTCGGCGGCCTCGGGCGGCGCCGATCGTGATGTCAGTCGTTTGACGACAAAGAACAGGAAGGGGGTGATGATGAGACCGCCGATGGTGGCGAAGAGCATGCCGCCGAAGACCGCGGTGCCGAGCGAGACCCGGCTTGCGGCGCCGGCGCCGGTGGCGACGACCAGCGGGATGACCCCGAGAATGAACGAGAACGCCGTCATCAGGATCGCGCGGAAGCGCAGGGTCGCCGCCGAGATCGCCGCCTCGAAGGGCGTCTTGCCCTCGGCGGCGAGCTGGTTCGCGAACTCGACGATGAGGATCGCGCTTTTCGACGCCAAACCGATCAGCAGCACGAGGCCGATCTGGGTGTAGACGTTGTTGTCGAGGCCGCGCAGCAGCGTGAAGGCGGCGGCGCCGAGGACCGCCGTGGGGACGGTGAACATGACCCCCAGCGGCAGCGACCAGCTCTCGTACTGCGCCGCCAGGAAGAGGTAGACGAAGACCAGCGCCAGGGCGAAGATGATGCCGGCGGCGCCGCCGGCGGCGAGCTCCTGGAAGGCAACGCCGGTCCACTCGAAGCCCATGGAGGGCGGCATGGAGCTCCGCGCCAGCTCCTCCATGGCCGTCATCGCCTGACCCGAGCTGACGCCCGGTCTCGGGCTGCCGATGATCGACGCCGACGAGTAGAGGTTGTAGCGCGACTCGACCGTCGGGCCGACGGTGTCCCGGACGTCGATCAGGGTCGCCAGGGGCACCATCTTCCCGGACAGGCTGCGCACCTGGAGGCGGGTGATGTCGTCCCGCTGCATGCGGTAGGGCTCGTCGGCCTGGACCATGACCCGCCACACCCGACCGAAGAGGTTGAAGTCGTTGACGTAGGCCGAGCCGAGGTTGGCCTGCAGGGTCGAGAAGATGACGTCGAGCGGCACCCCGAGCTTCTTCGCCTTCTCGCGGTCGACCTCCAAGAAGAGCTGCGGCACCCCGGCCCGGAAGGTCGTGGTGACGCTGGCGAGCCTCGGATCCTGCTGGCCGCGGGCCTGGATGTCAGTCGCCACCTGCTGGAGCAGCTCGAGCCCGGCGCCCCCGCGATCCTGAAGCTGCATCTCCGATCCGCCGGTACTGCCGAGGCCCTGGATCGGCGGCGGCCGCACGGCGAACACGATCGCATCCTCGATCCCGGCGAGGCGCCGGTTGACCGCGTTGACGACGGCCTGGATCTGGAGCTCGGGCGACGACCGGTCATCCCAGTGGTCGAGCACGACCCACGACACGCCAGCATTGGGGGCAACGACCCCGTCGAGCAGGGAGAAGCCGCCGACCACGACGGCGCCGCGGATCCCGGGCGTGTCGGCGAGGATCGCCGCGACCTGGTCCATCACGAGCCGGGTGCGGCCGAGGGAGGCGGCGTCGGGCAGCTGGGCCGAGATCATGAAGTAGCCCTCGTCCTCGGAGGGCACGAAGCCGGTCGGCATCGAGCCGACTCCGAGCCAGACGGCGACCAGCATCGCGGCGAAGACCGCGCCGCCGAGCAGCAGCTTGCGCAGCAGCCCGCTGATCACCGCCCGGTAGCCCGTCGTCGTGCGCTCGAGCGCGCGGTTGAACAGGCCGAAGAAGCCCTTCCGGTTCTTCTTCGACGGCCGCAGCAGCATGCCGCACAGCGCCGGGCTCAGGGTCAGCGCGTTGACCGACGAGAACAGGGTCGCCACCGAGATCGTGATCGCAAAGGGTCGGTAGAGGCGACCGGTGATGCCCGGCATGACGATGGTCGGCACGAAGACCGCGAGCAGCACCAGGGTGGTCGCGACCACCGGGCCGGTGATCTCGACCATCGACTTGGCGGTCGCCTCCTTGGCGCCGAGCCCCTCGTCGTCGATGATCCGCATCGTGTTCTCGACGACCACGATCGCGTCGTCGACGACGATGCCGATGACCAGGATCAGCCCGAACATGGTCAGCCCGTTGATCGAAAGCCCGAGGGCGAGCATCACCGCGAAGGTCCCGAGCAGGGACACCGGGATCGTGATCGCCGGCACCAGGGTCGTCCGCAGGTCCTGGAGGAAGACGTAGACCGTGAAGATCACGAGCAGCACGGCGACGATCAGGGTCGACACCACCTCCTTGAGCGACTGGGTGATGTACTCGGTCGTGTCGTACAAGATCCGGTAGTCCAGGTCGTCGGGGAAGTCGTTGGAGAGGTCGGCCATGACCGCCTTCACTCCGTCGGCGACCTCGAGAGCGTTGGCGCCCGGCGCCGGGTAGATCCCGAGGGCGATCGACGGCGCGCCGTCGAGCTCGGCATACCACTTGTAGGCCTGGGCCCCGAGCTCGACGCGGGCGACGTCGCGCACCCGCACCAGCTGGCCGCCCTCGCCGCGTTTGACGATGATGTTGGAGAACTGCTCGACGGTCTCGAGCCGGCCCAGCGTCGAGATCGAGTACTCGAAGGGCTGGTTCGCAGGCGCCGGCTGGGCGCCGATCTGGCCCGCCGCGACCTGGACGTTCTGCTCTCTGAGAGCCTGGACGAGGTCGGCCGTGGTCAGCTCACGGGCTCGGAGGAGATCCGGGTTGATCCAGATTCGCATCCCGAAGTCCTTGGCGCCGAAAACGTTGACCTTGCTGACCCCGCTGACGCGGGCGAGCACGTCCTTGATCCGGGTGGTGACGTAGTTGGAGATGAAGAGCTCATCGTAGGTGCCCTCAGGCGACACCATGTTGACCATCAGCGTGACGTTCGTCGACTGCTTCTGGACCTTGACGCCCTGCCGCTTGACCTCCTCGGGCAGCACCGGCAGCGCCTCGTTGACCCGGTTCTGGACGAGCACCGTCGCCATGTCGACGTCGGTGCCGACCTCGAAGGTCACGGTGATGTTGCAGCTGCCGTCGGAGGCCGACTTCGACGACATGTAGAGCATGTTCTCGACGCCGTTGATCTTCTCCTCCATCGGTGCGGTCACGCTCTCGGCGACCACCGAGGCGCCAGCGCCGGGGTAGGACGTCGAGACCTGGACCGACGGCGGCGTGATGTCCGGCATGCTCTCGACGGGGAGCAGCGGGATCGACAGAACGCCGAGCAGCACGATGACGATCGAGATCACCGACGCGAAGATCGGGCGATAGATGAAGAACCGGCTGAACATGAGCTAGAGCCTCACGATCCCGTTGCGGCCGGCTTCGGCGTCACCGGCAGACCGGGCCGGGTCCGCTGCAGGCCTCCCACCACGTAGCGCTCGCCCGGCTCGACGCCGTCGACGACGACCCGCATCATGTCCTCCTCGAGGGGTCCGAGCTCGACGTACCGTCTCTCGACGACGTTGTTGTCGCCGACGATCATCAGGTAGCGGCCCCCGAGGTCGGTGCCGAGGGCTGCCTCCTCGACCAGTAGAGCGTTCGCGAGCAGCTCGCCCGGCAGCCGGACGTGGACGAAAAACCCGGGCAGGACCACGGCGTCCGGGTTCGGGAAGATACCGCGGACCTGCATGGTGCCGGTCGTCGGATCGACGGTGTTGTCGATGGCGTCGACGCGTCCTTCGATCTCGGTCCC
>Ga0316576_10001428_pt1 | contig 12797 bp, 8 predicted proteins | sample S0NA_FD_203075 | JGI IMG/M metagenome (GOLD analysis project Ga0316576, IMG submission 203075) | Rhizosphere microbial communities from salt marsh grasses in Alabama, United States - S0-2_050615r3r5 | ecosystem: Host-associated > Plants > Roots > Rhizosphere | place: USA: Alabama | collected... | reverse complement strand
CGCCTCGGCGATAGCCGTGGCCTCCCGTGCGGCGCGCTCCGCGCGCTCGAGCTGCCCCAGCAGGCGCCCGGCCCGGGCCATCCAGTGCAGCGCGACCCAGCGCAGGGAGTCGTCCCCGCTGGCCAGCGTCGCGGCGCGCTCGAGGCACTCGAGCCCCCTGGCCGTGTCCCGGTTCAGCACGGCCTCGATCCCGACCACGATCCCGGCGAGGGCGCGGTGGGCCGAGACGGCCGCGACCGTGCCCGGGGCGCGAAGACGTGCGAGCTCCGCTTCAGCCCCGTCGGTCCGGCCGCTGATCAGCACCCAGCGTGAAACGTCCACGTTGTCCTGTGGCAAGTGCGTCCCCTCCCCCGAGTATCCCCCACCGAGCCCTAGCCGTCGAGGGCCGGGACCTGCTCGCCCCGCCCGTCTCCGGGCGCGAAGCGGCCCGCGCGCAGCACCACCGCCGCGATCAGCGAGACGAAGGAGGCACCGAAGCTGAACAGCGCGCCCATCTTGGCCGCGTCGAGGGCCGCGCCGGCCGGGAACGCCACGGTGGCGACGAACAGCGCCACGGTGAAGCCGATGCCGGCCATGCAGCCCAGCACCACCAGGTCGCGTCCGTTCATCCCCTCGGGCAGCTCCAGCTTGAGCAGCCGGCAGGCGACCACGGTGAAGAGCGAGATGCCGACGGGCTTGCCCACGAGGAGGCCCACCGAGACCAGGCCGGTGCCCAGCCCGAAGGCGCTGAAGGCAACGCCCGCGTTGGCGAAGCCGAAGAGCATGAGGATCAGCTCCACCGGGTTCTTCCACCAGTGCTCGAAGCGGTTGAGCGGGTCCTGGGGGTGCTGGTCCATCGCGCCCTCGAAGTAACCGGCGTCGCCCTTGCCGTGAGGCAGCGTGGGGATGATGGGCACGAGGGCCAGCGCGGGGTGGATCCCGCCCCTGAAGAAGCCCCACCAGGAGAGCGGCGCGGCGACCGCGAGGTAGAGCCAGAAGCTCTGCGCCTTGAGCAGCCGGCGGAGGATCAAGAGGTTGAACATGATCGCCCCGACCACGCAGAGGAAGAAGAGGCCGAGGTGCATCTCCCCCGTGGGGTAGGCCACGGCGAGGATGATCAGGCCCGCCGCGTCGTCGGCGATGGCCAGCAGCAGCAGGAACGGGATCGCCGGGTGGCCCTTGCCAAACACCAAACGGGCGACGAGGTAGGAGAAGGCGATGTCCGTGGCGCAGGGGATGGCCCAGCCGCGGATCAGGTGGCTCGCCCCGAAGGCGACGGCGCCGGCGATGTAGAGCGCCGCCGGCCCGATCACGCCCCCGGCTGTCGCGATGAGCGGGGTGGCCGCCTTTTTCGGCGAGGAGAGGGCTCCACCGGGGAGCAGCGCCTCCCAGATCTCCTTGGTCGCCAGGGCGAAGAAGAAGCACATCAAGATCTCGTTGACGAGGAAATGCAGGGTCAGGTGAGGGGTGGCTTCTGTGTGGACCAGGTGGTGATAGGTCTCGTGGTGCGTGTTGGCCATCACCAGGGCGATGGCCGTCCCCGCGATGAGGAACAGGCTGTTCTCGAGCAGGAACCGAACGCCGTTTCTGAGCGAGTCCATGGCGGGGACTTAACAGACAAATCGCCACCGACCAACCCGCCAGCCCAACGCTTCATTATCAAACACAAAACCGGACCCTGGCGGCGGGACGGAAGATCGTTTGGGGTGATACGTAGGGAGTAGGACAACGGGAGCACACATGAGACGTTTTGCATTTCTCGGGCTTGCCCTGGTTGCCGGTTGCAGCGGCGGAGGCCTTTGCGACGACGCCTGCGAGAAGATGGCCCAGTGTTTGGGGTTCTCGGCGGGTGACGGCGGAGCCGACCTCGGCGCCGGGGCCTGGCAGTGCCCGCTGGGCGGAGACGTCTGCGATCCCCAGAAGAAGTGCTTTGCCAAGTGCAACCTGGATGCGACCTGCGAGGAGATCAAGGCCCCCCAACAGCCCTCGCCCTACCGCACGTGCCGTGAAGCCTGCATGACCCAGTATTTCGGCGCCGACGGAGGAGCCGCTGACGCCGCCACCTCGCTTGCGGACAGCGCGCCAACAGGAGACCTCCCAGGGCAGTACGCGCTGTGCACGTTCCAGTCCCAGATGCTCCTCGGCGGCTGCGAGTTCTCCTGGTCCTGCGTCTCGGGTGAGACCCTGGAGCTGAAGTGCCAGCAGGAGGCGGACGGGCAGGCGTGCACCTGCAAAAACAAGAACAAGGGGACCACCGAGGGGAGCTTCAGCTCGTCGAGCATCTGCTCCGAGCTCCCGGCCGATGAGGTCACGGATCACGCGAACAAGAGCTGCGGCTGGAAGATAGAGGTTTCGAAGTAGTCGCGCTCCTAACGCCTGGACATCCTGTCCATCCGGTTGGCGAACTCCAACAGGTTTGACCCGATGGTCACCCCCAGGCGCTCGGCCTGCTTGATCGCCTGGGCCTCCTTCTCCTGCCCTCTGAACATCAGGTACGTGGGACCCACTGTGGCCAGCCCGGGGACCAGCGGGGGCGTGGGGGGGGGAGCCACGGACAGCCAAAGGGCGCCAACGAGCCCGATACCGGCGTAGCCCGCAGCCTTGTCACACGTGGCCCGACGCAGCTGGGCCAGGGTACCGCCGTAGGCCTCGATCCTCTGCCGGGTCGAGGTGCTGATCATGCCCGTCCGTTTCTCCTCCAGCTTGCCTCGTCTCTTCCAGGTCTTGTAGTTGCTTTTGAGCTGTGCCCGCATCTGTCGGTACTGCGTCCTCCGCAGGTTCATGTTGTGCAACGCAGTACCAACGGCCCTGCGCCATGTGTTGAGCTGCTTGACCGGTCGGAAGCGCTCCTGGGCTGCGGATGAACCTGGATGGGTGGTGAACAGCAGGGTGGTGGCAAACACGTACTTGAGCATGTGAACCTCGGGCGTAGAAGGTTGTGGCGGCGGCTCAAGAACGAGCGCGTCGCCTGCCTGCGACGAGCATTTGCACGCACCGTGCCGGCGATGGGAGACGTCAGGTCAACCAGTTGGGGTGGGAGGCGGGTTCAAGTGCAAACCACAGATTGCTGGGCGTTGCGAACGGCCGGGGCCTGTTGACCCTGCTTGATGGCGCATTGAAAAGAACAACGCCCGCCACGATGCACGATCGAGGCGGGCGGAGGTCCAAGGTGTCGTGCTGATCAGTAGTTGTCCGGACGGCGGGAGTCGTCGAGGCAGTGCTTCCTCAGCTCCTCCTCGCTCGCGCTCTCCGGGTTGGCCAGGGAGCCCACCGGGCAGACGTAGACGTTCCCGCTCGACTTCGACTTGATCCAGACCCGCTGATTCTTGCTGATGTATGCTTTCATTGTTCTTCCCTTTCGTTGGGGTTGTTGTTTGTTGATGATCTTAGGATAGCCCTTGTGCATTGTTTGTCAACTGTTCGTCTAATCTTTTGTCACGCGAGTCTTCCCAAAGGCTCGTTTTCCCTTTGATTCAAGTGAGTTTTAGTCCCAGCCCATCTTGCGCTTCAGCTCGGAGAGGGCATCCTCGACCTCGAGCTTCTGGAACTCGCGCTCCACCCGGTCCTGTCCTTCAGCTTTCAGCGCCTTGCGCCGCTCAGCCACGCGGCCCAGCTCGGCCAAAGCCCGGTGCATTGCGGCCCGGTGCTCGTCGGCCAGGCGACGGGCCTCGATCTCGAGGTCCCGGGCGCCCTTGTCGGCGGCCAGCGCCGCACGCCGGTTCCAGAGGTCAACCTTGGCCTGGTGCTCGCTGACCTGTCGGTTGGCCTCGGCCGACGCCGCCTCGAGGTCGGCGAGCAGGGTCTCCCTGTTGGCCGCGCCGGAGGACGCAGGCCCGGGAGCGCCGATGACCTCGAGGGGTTCCCCCGGCTTTGCGGGTGGTGGCGCCTCGGTGGACGTGCCGGGGGCGGCCTTCCTGATCTCCTGCAGCACCTGGTCCGCGTTCGCCGCGACCTGGGCGATCAGCCGTGCGACGTCGCCCGCCGCGCCGCGTCGGGAGATCTGTCCCAGACGAACGCGAGCGTCCTCGAGGCTGGCCAGCTGCATCTCCACCTCCGCCGCCAGGCCAGCGACGTTGGTCACCAGCCGACCGACCTCCCGCTCGGCGTAGACCCGGGCCGTCTCCTCCTCCACGACCCCCTCGGGCAGGAGGTGTACGAATGGCAACCTCAGGGCAACAGCGCGCTGCTCCACGTAGAGGTGGGGCCGCGCGAGCACCATGTCCGAGGCGGCCCACAGCTCTCCCGCCTCCTCGACCTTGCCGAACATGCGGGCCTCGACCCCGTAGACCCCCGCGCGCCGCCGGAGCAGATCGGCCGAGCCCTCGTCCCGGGCGACATCGAACATCAGGGTGCAGGCCTTGGCGGGGTCGGCCTGGCCCGCGCCGTCCACCACGAGGCCGAGCTGGAACAGGACACCGGTCAGCTCCGCCTCGAGCCCGTCAGTCACCACCAGAAGCACCCGCCCCTCCTCGGGGAGCTTGAACTTGCGACGCAGGGCGCGCTTGTCGTCGGGGGAGACCGACGAAAACCCCCCACAGACCGGGACGCCGGCGGGCACGATGCACTCGGGGGGCAGGCCGAGCGCGAGGGCGGTCTTGCCCTGACGCTGGTCGGCCACGGCCAGGCGGTCGACTGCCGTCTTGCCCCAGCCCGGCTCGAGCCTCAGGCCCATGGTCACCCCGACAAGCGGAGCGATGATCTTCCCGTCGCGTCGCCAACTGTCCACCGCCGCCGCTGCCGCCGGGTCGAGCGCGACGACCACCCGGGGCCGGCGGCCGGCGAGTCGCTCCTCGAGCAACGGCCAGCCGCGGGAGGCCAGGACCGTGGACTCGACCTGGATCCCCGTCCAGCTCGTCAGCGCCCGCACCAGGGACTGGCCAGTCAGCTCCTCGGGAAGGTCGAGCTCCACCACGTCCAGCTCGTGGGGCCGGATCCTCAGGTGCCCCGCGAGCGTCCGCCCGACGCTGCTCGCCCCCCTGCGGGTTGTGGCCCAGACCAGCACCACCACGGGCCGCCCGCTCGGTTCGGTGGTTTTCGCGGTAGTTGATGTCATTGGGGGATTATGCAGCGGAGAACAGGGCGCGGGGGGAGGTTTTTTCCAGAGCCCCGAAATTCGCGATTCCGCGTGTAGAGCGCTACGATCGGCTTGCCGTGCGAAAGGTTCGACATCTGTCCCTGCCGGGATGGATCATGACCGTGACCGTCCCACTTTTCGTGGTGACCTGGATCATGGCGCCCGGAGAGACCCTGTCGGGCACCACGGACCTCGGCGCCGTGAAGCCCCCTCCTCGGGGCCAGAACGACGCCCCGATCATGCACCTCTATCAGCCGCGCCTCCAGCGTGGCGCGCCGACTCCCGAGACGATCTACGGCCTCGAGCGCACCTGGCTCGTCTCCCTCACCTTCGACGACGGCCCGCACCCGGTCTACACGCGGCGCCTGCTCGACATCCTCGCCCGGCACGAGGTGAAGGCGACCTTCTTTATCAACGGCTACTGGATCGACGAGGACCGACGCCGCTCGGCGAAAAGGCTCCAGGACCTGCTCAGGCGCGCCTACGACGCCGGGCACACCATCGGGAACCACACCTACGGCCACGCCCTCCTCTCGCGGCTCTCCCCGCAGGAGCAGGATCGCGAGATCATCACGAACCACCAGATGATCATGGAGCTCACCGGCGCGCGGCCGACCCTCTTCCGGCCCCCGTACGCGGTGCTCACGGACCACGCCCGTGAGCTGATCGACCGCCTGGGCTACACCGAGGCGCGCTGGAGCGCCACGGCCCCCGACCAGGAGATCCACGACCCGAAGGAGCTGAGCCGGACGGTGATGAGCTGGCTCCGGACCTACAACGGCGGCATCGTCATGCTCCACGACCGATACCGCTGGTCGGTGGAGGCGGTGGAGCTGATCTTGGGCGCGCTGGAGCGGGAAAACTGCCGGCGTCTACGGCGCGGTCGGCCAACTTTCCAGGTAGTTTCGCTTGACTCGTTCCTCCGGCCTCCCCCACAATCCTTCCCGCTTCACGTGAAGATAGAACGGAAGCGTCACCTCGAGCGACTGCGACGTATCTGCTCCATCCCGTGAGGTTGCGCACCCGAGCGTGCGCAAAGGTGGGAACATCGATTACATCAGGGTCCGGAGTGAGAGCGGGCCCTACGCAAACCGCCTACAAGGGAACCACGGGGCCCCGTGGGCGGACTCAGGCCGGCCCGTGGGGGAGACCTGTATGAGTTGCCCTAAGTGTGGAGCGGAGCTGGAGACAGACAGCCAGTACTGCGGCGCCTGTGGGGCGGACCTCGCCAGTCTACCGGCGGAAGAGGAGAGCACCGACCGCGACGTCACGCCTCCCCCACGTTCGCCGGTTGGTGAGCTGCAGCCCGAGCTGCGAGCGCGGTTCGTGGGCCGGCTGGAGATACTGCAACAGCTCAAGCAGCTCTTTTTGACCAGCAAGGACTCGCGCACGTTGAACGTGGTGACCCTGGTGGGGGATCCGGGGGTCGGCAAGACCCGGCTCGCGCTGGAGTTCAGCCGGTCGGTGCGGGCCGCGATCCCCGACACCCGAGTCCTCACGGGCAACGCCAGGGGGCCCGGGCTCCCCGGCTACGGGCCGGTGATCCAGGTCCTGTCGGAGAGGTTCGGCATCGTGGAGGGCGAGCTGCCGCGCGACGCCCAGGCCAAGATAGAAAACGGCGTGGGCGAGGTGATGCCCGAACGGCTGCGAACCGAGGTGAGCCACCTGCTGGCACACCTCCTCAACGTCCCCTTTCCCCAGAGTCAGGTCATCGAGCCGCTGGCCCAGGTCCCGGGCCAGCTCGAGGTGCGGACCTACATCGCCGCGCGGCGGTTCCTCGAGCGCGACGCCGCCGCCGGAGCGCTGCTGCTCTACTTCGACGGCGCGGAGCGCGCCGGGAGCGAGACCGTCAACTTCATCCACTACCTGGCAGAGGGGCTGCGCAGCTGCCCGGTGTTTCTGCTGGTCACGGCCCGGCCGACCCTGTTCCGCCGCCATCCCCAGTGGGGGCAGGGCGAGTTCTCCCACAGCCTGATCGACGTGGGCCCGCTGAGCGCCATCGAGTCCCAGAGCCTGTTCATGGAGCTTGTGCACTGCGACGACCTGCCCATCGAGCTGCTGGAGGTCGCGCGGGACCGTCTCGGCGGATCGCCCCGGGCCATCGAGGAGCTCACACGCTACCTGGTGGAGGTCGGGATCGTCTCCCCTACCGGGGCACACTGGACCATCGCCCTCGACCGCCTCGGTGGCCTGACGCTGCCGCGGACCCACGAGGAGATCCTGCGCGCCCGGTTGCAGGCGCTCTCCCCACTCGAGCGCGGCTGCCTCGAGAAGGCGGCGGCCATCGGTGAGGTGTTCTGGCTCGACGGTGTGGTGGCCCTGGTCCGGGCACCCGCCATGGAGGCGGGAGACCCGGACGGGCCCACGCTCGAGGAGATCGCCGACGCCACCGAGAAGACCCGGCCCTACGTCGAGGGTGTGCTGGGCCGCCTCTGTCGACGCGGGCTGATCACGCGGTCGTCCGACAGCTCCATCGCTGGCGAGCAGGAGCACCACTTCTCCTACCCCCCGATCTGGGATCTGGCCTACGAGCTGATCGATCCCGACGAGCGCCGCCGCTACCACCGGCTGGTGGCCCAGTGGCTCGAGCTGCTCCCGGAGGGGCGCAACGAGCAGCAGCAGGCCCAGGCCGGCCGTCACCTGGAGCGGGCCGGCCTGGGGGTGCTCGCCGCGTCGCGGTTCCGGCGCGCCGCCGACGACGCCCGGGCCCGCTACTTCAACGACAAGGCGATCCGGCTCTACACCCGCGCCCTGGCCTGCCTGGGCGACGCGGACACGGCCGCCCGGATCCACCTCTGGCACGATCTGGGCAGCGTGTACCAGCTCAAGGGCGAAATCGACGCGGCGCTCGACGCGTTCGAGCGCATGCTTCGGTTGAGCTGGGTCGTGGCCAGCAAGGCCAAGGGCGCTGTGGCCTTCAACAAGATGGGGCGGGTCTGGCGACAGAAGGGCAACCTCGACCTGGCGCTGGAGTACCTGGAGCGGGGGCTGGATCTCTTCCGCCAGTCGGGGGACGTTCGCGGCGTGGCGACCAGCCTCGACGACATCGGTCAGGTCCTGTGGATCGTCGGCCGCTACGAGGAGGGGCTCGATCGCAGCGCCAAGGCGCTCGAGATGCGGCGCCAGCTGGGTGACAAGCGCTCCATCGCGGTCTCGCTCTCCAACATCGGCAACATCGAGAAGAGCCGCGGTCTGTTCGACGAGGCCGAGTCCTGTTACCAGGAGGCGATGCAGCTCCGTCGGGCGAGCGGTGACCGGTACGGCCACGCCGTCTCCCAGAACGACCTGGGCGCCCTGGCCCTGGCCCGCGGCGACGCCGAGCGGGCGCGCGACACCTGGGAGGACGCCCTGATGGGGGCCGAGCAGATCGGCGCGCTCCCGCTGCAGATGGTGCTGCTCAACAACATCGGCGAGGCGGCTCTGGCCCAGGGCAAGCTCGTCGACGCCCGACAGCGCATCGAGCGCGCCATGGCGCTGGCCACGGAGATGGAGGACCAGCGCGCATACATTGACATCGCCCTCAACCTGTCCACCGTGGAGCTACGCGAGGGGAACACGGACAGCGCCAGGCGCCTGGCAGAAGAGTGCCTGGAGCTGGCCCAGAAACGACAGATGAGGCGCAAGATCGGTCGGGCCCGCATGGCCCTGGGCGAGGTCCACGCGACCACGCTTTTCGACGAGGAGCGCTCCGCCGAGGCGTCCAGGGTGGCCGAGGAGAGCTTCCGCAAGGCGACCCGGATGTTCCGCGAGCTGGGCAACGAGGCCGAGCTTGCGCAGAGCCTGCGCCGGTTCGGCGAGTTCATGGCCGAGCGGGGACAGGTGGAGCAGGCGCGAGAGATGCTCGGCGAGGCGGCCCGGATCCTCGAGCGCCTCGGTCACCCCAGCGCCGGGGATGTCCACAAGACGCTGGCCGAGCTCGGCGCGGGCTAAGGGCCCGGGCGGGTTAGGGCCCGGGCGGGCTGGACCAGCACGCGCAGGGCCCTGCGGGCAGCCTGCTGCTCCGCGAGCTTCTTGGACGACCCGTCCCCCCGGGCGACCTCCTCGTCCCCGAGGAAGACGGCGACGGTGAACACCTTGGCGTGGTCCGGTCCACGCTCGTCGACCACCTCGTAGCGCGGCATCAGGCGGTGGTCACGCTGGGACACCTCCTGCAGCCGGGTCTTGTGATCCCGGTCCAGCTCACCGTCCACCGCCGCGTCGATCAGGGGGCCGAGGACCCGCCGGATCGTGCGGTCCGCCGGGACGAACCCGCCGTCGAGGAACACCGCAGCCATCAGCGCCTCGAAAGCGTCGGCAAGGATAGAGGGCTTCTGACGCCCACCGCTTTGGTCTTCGCCGCGGCCGAGCTTGAGGTGTTCTCCGATGCCCAGCTCGGCGGCGCTGCGGGCCAGGCTGCCCTCGCTGACCACCATCGCCCGTAGCTTGGTCATCTCCCCCTCCCGCGCCTCGGGAAGCCGCTCCATCAACAGGTGGCTCACCGAGAGCTCGACGACAGCGTCGCCCAGGAACTCGAGGCGCTCGTTGTGGAACTCGTCCTCGGTCGGACACTCGTTGTGGAAGGAACGGTGCGTCAGGGCCTGCTGCAGGAGGGTCGGGTCGCTGAACACGTAGCCCAAGGCCGCTGCGATGGCGTCAACCAGCTTGTCCATCGCGGGCTATTGTAGTCCCAATGAGCCGGTTGGCTGTAGTACAATCACGCCTTTCGAGCCTCGTTCGCACATGACTCCCGATCAGCCGACGTTAGGCAAATACCACCTGCTCGAGCGGCTCGCGGCCGATGAGATCGCCGAGATCTACAAGGTCAAGACGATCGGCATCGCCGGCTTCGAGAAGGTCCAGGTGCTCAAGCGCGTCATGCCGGGCTGCGCGCAGGATCCCAAGTTCATCAGGGCGTTCATCGACGAGGCCAAGATCGCCTTCTCTCTCAACCACCGCAACATCGTCCAGGTGTTCGAGTTCGGCAAGGTGGACGGCGATCTGTTCCTGGCCATGGAGTACATCCCGGGCGCCAACCTGCAGGAGCTGGTCCTCGCCGCCCGGCGCCAGCGCAAGCTGAGCCCGGTGGGGCTGACCTGCTACCTGATGGGCGAGGTCGCCGCCGGCCTGGAGTACGCGCACCGCAAGGCCGACCACTTCGGGCAAGAGCTGAGCATCGTCCACTGCGACATCCGGCCCAAGAACATCGCCTGCTCCTTCGAGGGCTCGGTCAAGATCCTCGACTTCGGTATTTCCCGCGCGGTGTGGAACCTCGTCGCAGCGCGGGGGATCCAGAGCTGGGACATCCGCTACCTCGCTCCGGAGCAGCTGCAGGGCCAGCCGCTGGACGCCCGCGCTGACCTGTTCTCCTTCGGCGTCATCCTTTGGGAGCTGCTCACCGGTCTGGCCCTGTTCGACGGGAGCACGGCGGAGCAGGTGCGCGAGAGCATCCTGGCGAAGCCGATCCCTCCCCCGGCCTCCATCAACCCGGATGTGCCGTCGCAGCTGGACGATCTCGCGCTGCGCTGCCTGACGCGAGACCCGACCCTGCGGGTGGGCAGCGCCAGCGATCTACAGATGGAGCTGCACAGAATCCAGCGCATGCTCGGCGCGGTCATCGGCTCCCGCGCGCTGTCGGCCTACATCGACGACCTGTTGCCGGGCTACAACGACACGCGTGACGTGCGACAGGAGGGACCGGAGGAGCTCGCCGCGGCGCCGGACCGACGCTTCGACGCCCCGCTGCGCTCGGACGACCTGGTGGAGGCCGCCTCGGAGCTGGCCCGGCCCCAAAACCCGCCCGCGGAGGCCGTGCAAGACTCCCGGGAGGTCGTCGCCGCCGATCCCTACATCGTCGACTCTCTCGGTCTCGATGACCCCTATCGTGTCGACGACCCGCCCCTCGCCCGTGTCCCTTCGCAGGAGGCGGCCCTCGCGGGCGTGCTCCGTTCCGGTCGACTCTCCGACGACGAGGTGGCCGTCTCGCGCCGCATCCGCTCGCAGAAGCTCAACCTCGTCCCCTCCGACGAGGTGACCGCGGGGCCCGTCCCGGTCTCCGCGCGGGAGCCCCGCGGCATCGACGAGGACACCATCGACCCCGCGGCGCTGGAAGAGCCCACGGTGGTGCCCGGCGCGTCGGTGGGTGACGAGGAGGAGATCTCGCTCTCGGAGCTGATGGAGATCTCCGACGCGATGGCGACGCCGACGCTGGATGACGACCTCCACGCCCAGACGGACGACGAGCCGGACACGGACACCCGCGACCCGTTGAGGTCCCCCCCGGGCATCCGCGCCGGCGACACCTGGGGCGACGGGGCCGGAGCGCCGGCCTACCTTGCGAACGCTCGCGGCCTGAGCACGAAGCCGACCACCGACCACGCCCGCAGCGACGCCGAGCAGCGCCCCCTTGGGGAGAAGAAGCGGTTCATCGCCGTCACGGTGGTCCTGCAGGGGGAGCAGGCCGCCCTCGACGAGGCGCGGGCCCTGGTCGCGAACATCGCGTTCAAGTTCGACGGGATCGTCCACGACGAGGAACAGGACCGGCTCGTCGTCCTGTTCGGGTTGCCGACCACCGACGAAAACGACGTGCTGTCTGCGGTCCGGTTCGCCCTGGACGCGCAGGAGGCTCTGGCCAGCGTCGGCGCCAGCGGCGCCGTCGATGCGAGTGTCGGGATCCGCGCGGGCACCGCCCGGATGGGCGGGCAGCCGTCCCGAGAGGGCTACCAGCTTCTCGGCAACACGCTGGTAGAGACCGAGGCGCTCGCCTGCCACGCGCCTCTCGGGCAGTGCTGTCTCGCCGGCGTCGCCGCCCGCCTGGCCGCCGTGCGGTACGTCCTGCGCGGGGTCAAGCCGCTGCGGCGCCACGGCAAGATGATCCGCTGCTACAGGGTCCTGGCCCCGCGGTCCCGCGTCCCCGAGGAGCGCAACGACGCGGCAGGCCCCTTCGCCGGCCGGGAGGTCGAGCTGAAGGCGGTACGCTCGTTGTACAGGGAGTCGGTCCTGCGCAGCTCGCAACGCGCCATTCTCCTCGCCGGCGAGCCGGGGATCGGCAAGAGCAGGCTGGTGGACGAGTTCGTCGCGCGGCAGCTCGCCGAGGCCCAGGTGATCGCCGCCTACGCCGCGCCGCACCGGCGGGGCACGCCCTACTCCCTCCTCGTCGATCTCGTCCGTTCCGCCACGGGTGTGGGGAGCGGCAACACCAGCCGCGCCCGGACGCGCATGGTCCAGACCGTGCGCCGGATCCTGGAGGGCGAGGAGCCCCAGCTGATCGAGGCGCTCGAGTCGCTTGTGGCCCCCCGGGAGCGGCACACGTCGGAGGGCGGCGGTTTCAGCCTCCTCGCGATCCACCAGGCGATGCGCCGGCTGTTCAACCGGATGCAGGGCTCGCGGCCGATCATCATCGTGCTCGAGGACCTGCACTGGGCCGACCACGCCAGCGTCGACTGCCTGTCACACCTGGTGGAGCACCCCGAGGAGGCGGCGGGGCCCACGTTCTTCCTGATGACCATCCGGCCGGACGAGGAGCTCGTTCCGGAGAACCTGTTCTCCACCGGCAGCTCCTTCCTCCTGCTCGAGGAGCTCGACGGGGACGACCGCCAGCGCTTGATCCAGGAGGAGCTGGGCGAGCGCGCCACCGAGGAGCTGGTCAGTGAGGTTGACCGCCGCGCCGGCGGCAACCCCCTCTACATCCGCGAGCTGGCGCGGGCGCTCAAGGAGCTCAAGGCCAACGGCCCCACAGATGTCCCCCCGACGGTCCAGGGGCTGGTCG
>Ga0316576_10001426_pt1 | contig 12811 bp, 11 predicted proteins | sample S0NA_FD_203075 | JGI IMG/M metagenome (GOLD analysis project Ga0316576, IMG submission 203075) | Rhizosphere microbial communities from salt marsh grasses in Alabama, United States - S0-2_050615r3r5 | ecosystem: Host-associated > Plants > Roots > Rhizosphere | place: USA: Alabama | collected... | reverse complement strand
ACGAACCAGACCATCCTCCGCTTTTCGACCTGCCGCTGCGCGAAGCGCGCGAGCAGTTCGAACGCGAATACCTCGTCTACAAACTCAAGGAGGCCGGCGGCAGCGTCGGAAAGCTGGCCGACGCGGTGGGCATGGAACGCACCCACCTCTATCGAAAACTCAGATCGCTCGGAGTCGATCCCAAGAAACCCCAAGCTCGCGGTAACAACAAATGAAAATCGTCATTCTCGGGGCCGGGCAGGTAGGCTCGTCCGTCGCTTACAGTCTTTCCGGCGAAGAAAACGACATCACGGTCGTCGACATCAACGCCGCCCATCTGAAGGAACTCCAGGACCGCCTCGACATCCGGGGCGTCATCGGACATGCCTCACATCCCACCGTGATGGTGCGCGCTGGCATCGAGGATGCGGACCTGATCATCGCGCTGACCAGCAGCGACGAAGTGAACATGACCGCCTGCCAGATCGCGTACACGCTGTATAACACGCCGACCCGCATCGCCCGGATCCGCTCGTCGGAGTACATTGACAAGCCGAGGTTGTTCGAACGCGACCATTGCCCGGTGGACGTACTGATCAGCCCGGAGACGCTCGTCACCCAGTACATCGCGCGACTGATCGAGTATCCGGGCGCGTTGCAGGTGCTGGATTTTGCGGATGGCCGGGCGCAGCTTGTGGCCACCCAGGCTTACGCGGGCGGACCGCTGGTCGGACACGGCCTGCACGCCCTGCGCCACCACATGCCAGCCGACGCGGAAGCGCGTGTCGCGGCGATCTACCGGCAGGACAAGACCATCATCCCGGACGGCAGCACGGTAATCGAGGAGAACGACACGGTCTTCTTCCTCGCAGCGCAGCGCAACATCAAGACCATGATGAAAGAATTGCGGCCGCTGGATAACCCGGTGCGCCGCATCATCCTGGCGGGCGGCGGCAACATCGGCAGCAACCTGGCCCGGCAACTCGAACGCAAGCACCACGTGAAGATCATCGAACGCGATCCCGCCCGGGCCGAAGAGATCGCCGAGGGCCTGGAGAAGGCGATCGTGCTCGTTGGCGACTGCGCTGACGAGGAATTGCTACGCGAGGAGGCCATCGATTCCACCGACGTCTACTGCGTCCTGACCAACGACGACGAGGCGAACATCCTGTCCAGCATGCTGGCGAAGAAAATGGGGGCGGAGAAAGTCATCACCATCATCAATCGCCCTGCCTACGTGGACCTGGTCGAGTCCGGCTCCATCGATATCGCCATCTCGCCGCAACAGATCACCATCGGCGCGCTGCTCACGCACATCCGGCGCGGCAACATGGTGCGGATCCACTCGCTGCGCCGCGGGGCCGCCGAGGCCATCGAGGCCGTGGCGCTCGGCGACAAGCGCAGTTCGCGGGTGGTGGGCCGGGCGATCGAGGATATCGATCTGCCGGAGGGCACCACCATACCCGCCATCGTCCGCGGGGAGGAAGTGATCATCGCCCACCACGACACCGTGATCCACGAAAACGACCACGTCATCCTGTTCGTGCCGGACAAGCGGCAGATCACCGCCGTAGAGCGACTGTTCCAGGTCGGAGCCATTTTCGTCTGACGACAGAATGGAGTTTTCTGCCGTCCAGCGGGTCGTCGGCTTCCTGATCGCAGGATCCAGCCTGATGATGCTGCCGCCCGTGCTGCTGTCGCTGTGGTACAACGACGGCACCGCCACGCTGTTCCTGCTGAGCGCGGCCATCCTGCTGGTATCCGGCCTGGCCGTTTACCTTCCGGTGCGCAAAAAGCGGCAGGACCTGAGGCTCCGGGACGGTTTCCTGATCGTCGTCAGTGCCTGGCTGGTGCTCGTCCTGGTCGGCGCCCTGCCCTTTGTGCTCCTCGAGTCCCCGGATCTGAGCTACGTGGATGCCGTGTTCGAATCGATGTCCGGGCTGACAACCACCGGCGCCACCATCGTCACGAACATCGACGCCCTGCCTCGCGCGGTGCTCTACTACCGCCAGCAACTGCAGTGGCTTGGCGGTATGGGCATCATCGTGCTCGCGGTCGCCATCCTGCCGATGCTGCGTATCGGCGGCATGCAATTGTACCGTGCGGAGATGCCGGGGCCGATGAAAGACGCCAAGCTGACGCCCCGCATCACCGAGACAGCGAAGGCGCTGTGGCTGATCTACGTCGGGATCACAGTGACCTGCGCACTGGCCTACTGGCTGGCTGGGATGAAGCTGTTCGACGCAGTCGGCCACGCTTTCAGCACCGTCGCGATCGGCGGATTTTCGACCCACGACGACAGCCTTGCATTCTGGAACAACCCGACGCTGGAGGTCGTGGCCGCGTTTTTCATGATCGTGGCCGGAATCAACTTCGCCCTGCATTTCACCGCCTGGCGCCGCGCCAGCACGCAGCCCTACTTCACGGATCCGGAACTCCGCGTGTATGCGCTGCTGCTGATCGCGTTCTCGGTCCTGATGACCTTCTCGCTCTACTTCACCGGAACCTATGAGACATTGGGCGCGTCGTTCCGCTACGGGACATTCCAGGTCATCTCCACGATGACCACGACCGGGTTCACCACGGCGTCGTTCCACTACTGGCCCGGATTCGTACCGGTGGTGCTGATATTCATCGCGTTCATCGGTGGCTGCGCCGGCAGCACGGCCGGGGGCATGAAAGTCATACGGCTGGTGCTGCTGTTCCGCCAGGCCGTTCGCGAAATCCGCCGCCTGATCCACCCGCACGCCGTCATTCCGATCAAAGTCGGCGGGCAACGGATGTCCGACACCGTGATCAGCGCAGTCTGGGGCTTTTTCTTCCTGTTCGTCTCCAGCTTCGCGATCGTGACCATCCTGCTCACGGCGACGGGGCTGGACGAGGAAACCGCCTATTCCTCCGCCGCCGCCTGCATCACCAACCTGGGACCCGCACTGGGACTCGCTGGCCCCAACTACGCGGGCCTCAGCGATACGGCGAAGATCATCCTCAGCGTGTCCATGCTGCTGGGCCGACTGGAAATCTACACTCTACTGGTTATCCTGACACCCACTTTTTGGCGCGATTGAAAACCCATGGACATCGACGGCCTTCGGAAAATGATAGACACCCCGCGGGACAACGCAATGTTGCGTCTTTCACTGGGCCGGCTGCTGATTGGCGCGGGCGAATTGGAAGAGGCTGAGACCCACCTGGCGCAGGCGACCCGGATGAACCCGGAATACGCGGCAGCCTGGAAGGAGCTTGGCCGGGCCCGGCAGCAGGCGGACGATGAAACGGGCGCCGCCGAGGCCTGGCGGCAGGGAATCGAGGCGGCCCGGTCAAACGGCGACAAACAGGCCGAAAAGGAAATGACGGTTTTCCTGCGGCGAATTCTTAAGAATAGAAATCCCCGACCCCCTCCGGCTGGGCCTTGAAACGGCGGTAGCTCCACAGGTACTGCGCCGGATCGAGGGCAACGCACTGCTCGATGCTCCTGTTCATCGCAGCAAGCGCCGTGTCGAGATCTTCCGAGTGGATCGTATCGTCCACCGGCAGGAAGTGCACGCGGTAGTGGCCGCCGGGAAGACGCTCGCACACGCTGGCCAGCACGATGCAGCCGGTTTGCTGCACCAGGCGCGGAACCAGAACCCCGGTCAGCGCGGGCACGCCGAAAAACGGCGCAAAGCGACCCTTCCCGGTCGATGGCTGCTGGTCGGGCAGCACACCTACCCCCTTGCCGGCGCGAAGATGGGCGTACAAGGCCCTCAGCCCCCTGGCATTGGCCGGGATCATCGCGGCGCCGCCCCTGCCGCGCTTCGCGTGAAGAACCCGCTCGAGGCCGGCGTGGGACAGCGGTTTGTACAGAATCGCGACGTCGGGAAGTTTCTGCAGGTAGATGCCCAGGTATTCCCAGGCGCCGAAATGCGGCGCCAGGACCAGCATGCCGCGGCCGCTGGATAGGGCTTCCCAGGCCAGGTGTTCGTTGACGAACTCATCGCACAACGGCGCCAGCCGCTCAACCGGCCAGTACCAGTTGCGGCCCGCCTCGAACACAGAGCAGACATAGTGACGGAAGCTTTCACGCACCAGCCGTTCGCGTTCGGATGGCTCCATATCCGGGTAGCAGCGTTGGAGGTTTCGTTCGGTGGTGTGGCGCTTGACGGGCGACAGGCGCATCCAGAGCCCGGCCAGCCGGCCGGACAGCCACCAGGGCATGCCGGTAGGCATCAGGCTCAACAGCCACAGGAAAGCGCGGGCCAGCCAGGTCACGGGCGACAGCCCCCTGGACACGGACGAGCCCCGACACCACCGGCGCTGTTACAATCGGTCATACGGCCATTCAACGCATTTCTTCCAGCTCATGATCGCCTTGCTGCAAAGAGTATCCGAAGCCAGCGTGCATGTTAACGGACGGCCGCTCGCCCGTGTTGGTCGAGGGATCCTGGCCCTGGTCGGAGTTGAGCGTGGCGACACCGAAAAGCAGGCCGACCGCCTGCTCGAGCGCATTCTCGCCTACCGGATTTTTCCGGACGCCGAGGGCCGCATGAACCTTGACGTCAGACAGTCCGGCGGCGACCTGATGCTGGTGCCACAATTCACCCTCGCCGCGGATACGCGCAAAGGCAACCGGCCAAGCTTTACGCCGGCAGCGGAACCTGCGGCGGGCGAACGGTTATTCGACTACCTGGTGCGCCGCGCCGAAAAGCAGTTGGGGGACATTGCCAGCGGACAGTTCGGAGCGGATATGAAGGTCCATCTGGTCAACGACGGCCCGGTCACATTCTGGCTTCAGGTTCCGCCGGCCGCCTGATTGGGTAAGGAATCCGGCGCCGGGTCATCCTCTTCGAATTTCTGCAGTTTCCGGGTCAGCGTGTTGCGCCCGAGGCCCAGCAATTCCGCAGCCTTGACCCGCTGTCCTCCGGTCTGGTCCAGCGCGCAGTCGATCAGCACCCGCTCCAGCTCTTCCTGTGCGCGGCTGAACAGTTCCGCCTGACCGGAGGCGAGCTCGCGCCTCGCCCACTCGCGCAGCGCTTCGGTCCAGGCCGTGCCCGTTTCCATCTGCCCGTCCGCCGAGCCCAGGAATTCCAGCGGCAGGTCCGCAGGGAATATCTGTTCACCCGGCGCCATCACGCAAAGCTGGCGGCAAAGATTCAGCAATTGCCTCACGTTGCCCGGCCACGGGAAGGTTTCCATCACCGCGACGGTCTCCGGCCGCAGCCGCTTCTCCTCCAGCCCCAGTTCGGACGCACTCTGGACCAGGAAGCGGCGGGCCAGCAACGCAATATCCTCGACCCGGTCTCGCAGCGGAGGCAAAGCGATGTGAATCACATTCAGCCGATGGTAGAGGTCCTCCCGGAAATGCCCCTGCCGCACCTTTTCGGTCAGGTCCTGGTGCGTGGCCGCGATGACCCGGGCGTCGGCCCGCAGCAGGTCGCGTCCGCCCACCCGGTAGTAATCGCCCTCGGCGAGTACGCGCAGCAGGCGCGTTTGCAACGCCAGGGGCATGTCCCCGATTTCGTCCAGGAAAAGCGTGCCGCCGGCCGCCTCTTCAAAGCGCCCCACCCGCCGTGAATGGGCCCCGGTGAAGGAGCCCTTCTCGTGGCCGAAAAGCTCCGATTCGAGCAGCTCTGCCGGAATGGCGGCTGTGTTGATGGCCACGAACGGATTGTCCGAGCGCGGACTGTGCTGGTGCAGCACGCGCGCGACCACTTCCTTGCCGCTGCCGGTCTCGCCGGTAATGAGCACGCTGATATCGGATCTCGAAAGCCGGCCGATGGTCCGGAACACCTCCTGCATCGCCGGTGATTCACCGAGCAGGAGTCCCTGGTCCTTCTTTCGCGGCTCCCTGGGCACGACCTCGTCGGTGACGACCGCGCGCTCCACGACCGAGATGACCTCGTCCAGGTCGAAGGGCTTGGGCAGATACTCGAACACGCCTTTCTGGAACGCGCTCACGGCCTGGTCCAGATCGGAGTAGGCTGTCATCGCGATCACCGGGATTTCAATTTTCATCTCGCTCAGCGTGTCCACCACGCTCAAACCGTCGGCGTCCGGCAGTCTGATATCCGTAAGGATCGCGTTCGGCCGCCGATTGCGAAGCGCGTCGCGAACGGAACCCACGTCCTCGAACAGGCGCACGCCGAAACCTTTCCGGCTCAACGCGCGCTGCAGCACGAAGCGTATTGCCTCGTCATCATCGACGATCCAGATCTCGGCTTTTGCGTTCATGGCCCTGGCTCCCTCCGCGGCGCTTGCTCGCCATTGGCCAGTGGCAAAAAGAGACTGAACTGGCTGCCCTGCGCCAGCGGCTCGAATGACAACAGTCCGCCGTGGGCCGAGGCGATCTGCTGCGAAAGCGCAAGGCCGAGACCCGACCCGCTGCGGCGACTCGTTACCAAAGGAAGAAAGAGCAGGGAGCGCAGGGATTCGGGAACACCCTGGCCGTTATCCTCGACGTCCAGTCGGATGGCGCTGCCCTGGCCCGATTGCAGGAGGCCGCTGCCATGCTCGACCCGCGTGCGGATCTGCAGCACGGTCGCACCGGCCTGGCAGGCGTTCCGCAGCAGGTTCAGGATGACCTGTCTCAATGCGGTGGCGTCACCCCGCAACGGCGGAATGCTGGGGTCGAAGTCGCGCTCGATGGCCACCGCTCCGGCGAACTCCGCCCGCAGCAGGTCCAGCGCTTCGTCCAGCATGGGATACAGGTCCAGCCGCTCCCTGCGCAGTTCAGGCTGGCCAAAACGCAGGATCAGCTCGTCGATGCGATCGGCCTCGCGCATGATGAGGCGGGCCAGTGTGGCCATGTCGTGGGACTCCACCTCGTCTGCGAGCAGCTGCGCCGCGCCTCGAATACCACCCAGCGGGTTTCGGACTTCATGCCCGAGGTTCCGGCTCAGCAAAGCGAGCATGCCCGTCTGGATCTCACGCTGTTGCAGTCGGTGGCGCATCTGTTCCCATTCCAGGTCATGCAGTTCAAGCAGCAGGTCACCGTCATCCATTTGTTTCAGGCTGCAGTCAAACAACCCTCTGCCCAGCCGGAGTTCGTGCAGGCGCAGTCCCGGGCTGTGCTCAGGGATCTCCAGGATCGCATCACGCAACTCCGGCGGAATTTCCACCACCTCCCCCAGGTAGCGATCGCGGGCGCGGTCTCTGCTCACCAGCAGTCCAACTTCCGCCGCGCTGTTCATGAACCGGATGCGGCCGCTGTCGTCCAGCCGCACCACCGCCGTGTCCAGCACGTCCAGTTCCTGATGACTCTGTGCCCAGTCCGCTGCCAATCACGGTTCCACGGGTCAGGGACTGCCGAATTTGGCCGAGTGCTGCTTGACGAAAAACGTGACGGGATCGGTCGTCACCACGCGGCGCCCGCGCGGATCGCGCAATTCGGCGTAAACCTGGTGCTCTCCTCGATCCAGGGTCAGCGTGACGCCCCCCTGCACCGGTGCCTGTTGCGGCTCACCGTCCACGTAAAGCATCACGCTCATCCCGGGCATGATGGTCCGCTGGCTGCCCCAGCTGACGACCACCTTGTTCGCCGTTCCCCAGAAGGTTTCTTCGGGTTGCGGCTGCGTGATCCGGAAATCCCGATACAGCTTCCGCAGTTCCCGCGGGGTCGGCTCGGCAGCCTTTGCCTGCTCTGACTCGTCGGTGCTCTTTTCGGGAATCGGGATATCCGTTGTGATCACCGAAAGTTCGGGCAAGTCGACGGGTTTGGCCCCTTCGTACGGTTTCTGGTCCGTGTACGTGACGTTGCCGTCCTTGTCGACAATTTTGTAGATCGCGCCATACGCCGCCGTTGCTGACAGCGCTAACAGCACCGCGAGAACCCCGATCCATTTCAGTCCATTGCTCATCGTTCGTACTCCATTCTGCTTCACCGGCGCAGCCCTGCCTTGGCAGGGCCGCACGGGGCCGGGGGCACGTCGACCGGGACGGGGTTCGTGGCGCCCGGACCCGTTACAGAGAATAATACATGTCGAATTCGACCGGATGCGTGCTCATGCGGAAAGTCGTAACTTCCTGCATCTTGAGCTTGATGTACGCGTCGATCAGGTCGTCGTCGAACACGCCGCCTGCTTTCAGGAACTCCCGGTCGGCATCCAGCGCCGCGAGCGCCTGGTCGAGCGAGGAGCATACGGTCGGGATCAGCTTTTCTTCCTCCGGCGGCAGATCATAAAGATCCTTGTCCATCGGAGCACCCGGGTCGATCTTGTTGCGAATGCCGTCGAGGCCGGCCATCAGCATGGCGGCGAAGGTCAGGTAGCCGTTGCCGGCGGGATCGCCGAAGCGCACCTCGATCCGGCGCGCCTTCGGGTTGCTCACGAACGGTATGCGGCAGGAAGCCGACCGGTTGCGGGCCGAGTACGCCAGCATCACGGGGGCCTCGAATCCGGGGACCAGGCGCTTGTAGCTGTTGGTGGTCGCATTTGAGAAGGCGTTGATCGCGCGGGCGTGCTTGAAAATGCCGCCGATATAGTGGAACGCGGTCTCGGACAATCCGCCGTAGCCATCGCCGGTGAACAGGTTCTTGCCGCCCTTCGCGATCGACTGGTGCACGTGCATGCCGGATCCGTTGTCGCCCACCAGCGGCTTGGGCATGAAGGTCGCGGTCTTGCCCGCAGCGTGCGCCACGTTGTGAACCACGTACTTCAGCAGCAGCAATTCATCGGCCTTGCGGGTCAGGGTGGCGAAGCGCGTTCCGATTTCGCACTGACCGGCCGTGCCCACTTCGTGGTGATGCACTTCGACTTCGATGCCCATCTTCTCCATGAAGTTGCACATTGTTCCGCGCAGGTCGGACAGCGAGTCCACCGGCGGAACGGGGAAATAGCCGCCTTTCACGCCGGGCCGGTGTCCGATGTTGCCGCCCTCATACTCGGCACCGGTGTTCCAGGCGCCTTCTTCCGAATCCACGTAGTAGGAGCAGCCGTGCATGTCGACGTCGAAGCGGACATCGTCGAACACGAAAAACTCAGGCTCGGGGCCGAAAAATGCCGAATCGGCGATACCGCTGGACTTGAGATAGGCCTCGGCACGCTTGGCGAGAGAGCGCGGGCAGCGGTTGTAGCCTTCCATGGTGTTCGGCTCGAGGACGTCGCAGCGAACGATCATCGTCTTGTGCTCGGCGAACGGATCCTTGATGGCGGTCGAGACGTCCGGCATCAGCACCATGTCGGATTCATTGATGCCCTTCCAGCCGGAGATCGACGAACCGTCGAACATCTTGCCTTCCTCGAACAAGTCCTCATCCACGGCGGCGATTGGCAGGCTGACGTGCTGTTCCTTGCCCATGGTGTCGCAGAATCGGAGGTCGACGTACTTGTAGTTGTCCTCTTTCAGGGATTTGATGATCTTATCAGCGCTCATTAGCTTTGCTTCCTTCGGTGATGTTCCAAATTGGGTCATACGTTACATGCAGGAGCCGTGCCAAGACACAGGGCATGCGAATTTGGCGCATCGCGCGATAGTTACTTACTGATCGCTACTTTTTCGACGAAATTGGCGACAAATGGACATAGTCTGCCGGACAAGGCTTCTTTGTAATTATCGCATATGCACTATTTTGGGGCAATCAAAAATAATTGATGCACGCTTTTGGTGCGTTTAGCGGGTGAACCAGAGCAGCACCAGTCCCAGCAGCAGACGATAGACGACGAACGGCACCAGGCCCACCTTCTTGAGCAGGGCGAGAAAGGCGGCGATACACACCCAGCCGGCGATCGCGGCGAAGAGCAACGCCAGCAGGAATTGTGTCCAGTCGATCGGCGCTTCGTGCATCGCCACTTTCAGCGCACCGTAGCTGCCCGCTGCGGCCACGATAGGAATCGCCAGCAGGAACGAGAAGCGGGCCGCCGCGTCCGGCGAGAAACCGAGGAAGCGGCCCGCGGTGATCGTGATGCCGGAACGGGACGTGCCCGGAATCAGCGCCAGCGCCTGCGCGAATCCGATCACCATGGCGCGCCGCAGGTTCATGCGTCCGACGTCCAGGTGCGAACGGCCGACCGCATCGGACACCCACAAGAGGATGCCGAACACGATCGTGCTCCAGGCGATCACGCGCACATCGCGCAGACTGGCCTCCACCAGATCGTGGGCCAGGGCACCGGCCAGCAGCGCGGGAATGCTCGCCAAAGCCAGGTAGAGGGCCATGGCCCGGTGCTCCCGGTCACCGGAGTTTCGGGGTGGCCGCAAACAGGCGCCGACCATCCCGATCAGTTCGTGCCGAAAGTAAACCAGGACCGCAAACAGGGTCCCGAGGTGCGTCGCCACGTCGAAGACAAGACCCTGGTCGGGCCAGCCCAAGGCCTTGCTGCCGAGAATCAGGTGCGCTGAACTGGACACGGGCAGAAACTCCGTGAGGCCCTGGATGACGGCCAACACGACGATCTGCAGCAGACTCATCCGAACCGTCCCCTCCGGCGCCGGCTCCCTGGTGTCACTGCGGCGATCCGGAGTGGCTGATCCTGTAGATCACGCCGGCCTGGTCGTCGGAGACCAGCAGCGCGCCATCCGGCATCTGCAATACGTCATTGGGCCGCCCCCAGTTGTCCTGGCCCTGTAGCCACCCGCTGGCAAACACCTCACTGCCCTCAACCCGCCCTTTCGGGTCCAGCCTGACCAGCAGTATGTTGTAGCCGACCTTCTCGGAGCGGTTCCAGGAGCCATGCTGGGCGATGAATATCTGACCGCGGTAGGTTTCCGGGAACATGTCGCCGGTATAGAAAGTCAGCCCGAGAGCGGCGACGTGGGCGCCGAGCACCCGTGCCGGGGGTGTGTAGTCGCTGCAGACCTTGTCCTTGCCGAATTCGGGATCCGGCAGGTCGCCCTGGTGGCAGTAGGGAAAGCCGAAGTGCAAACCGCTGGATGGTGCGTGATTCAGCTCGTCCCCGGGAAGGTCGTCGCCCAGCATATCCCGGCCATTGTCGGTGAACCACAGTTCTCCAGTGACCGGATGGAACGCCAGTCCCACGCTGTTGCGCACCCCTTCGGCGAACACGTCCATGCCTGTGCCGTCGGCCCGAATCCGCCTGATTTGCGCGAAACCGGGCTCGTCGCATACGTTGCAGGGGGCGCCGACCGGCACATAAAGCAATCCGTCGGGGCCGAACCGCAGATACTTCCATCCGTGGTGAGTCTTGTCCGGAAACGCATCGCTGACCGTCACCGGCTCAGGGGGACTGTCCAACCGGCGCTCGATGTCGTCGAATCGCAGAATGCGATCCACGGCGCCCACGTAAAGGGAGCCATCGCGGAATTCGAGCCCGGACGGCATCTCGAGTTCGTCGGCAACCACCTGCACCTGGTCCGCGCGTTGATCACCGTCGCCGTCAATCACGGCATAGACACGTCCCGCCTGCCTCGAACCGACGAACAGCGTGCCGTTGTCGCCCAACGCCATCTGGCGCGCATTTCCCACGCCTTCCGCGTAAACCGCGATTTCGAATCCACGAGGGAGATGCAATTCATCCAACCGAACCCCGCCGTCCGCGGACGTCGGAAGCGGAATCAGGCTGCAGCAAGCAGCGAACGAGGCGAGAACGCTGATAACGATCCTGTTGAAACACATTGGCAGAAAATCCAGGGATTTTAGGTGAACCAAAAGCTGCCACGGAGGCAACGCTTCGCAGTATCTCATAGAATGAACCGCTCGCGCCCACGGAACCAAAAAATGATACGACTCACAGCCCTGGTCTTGCTGCTTGTCGCGGGACCTCTGATTGCACGCACGACCGACGACTACCTGCCGCAGGATGCCGACCCCGATCCGCAGATTCCGACACCCGAATCGGTGCTCGGGTGGGACGTGGGAGATTGGCATGTGAGTCACGACAAGCTCGTCAGCTACATGCGGGCGCTGGCGAATGCCTCGCCGCGCGTCTCGCTCAAAGTCATCGGGTACACCTACGAACAACGACCGTTACTGCAACTGGCCATCTCCAGCGAAGAAAACCAGGGCAATCTCGACGGGCTTCGGGAAGCGCACCTCGACGGGTCGGGTCCGCTGGTGGTCTGGATGGGCTATAGCGTTCACGGCGACGAACCCAGCGGAAGCAACGCCAGCATGCTCGCAGCCTATTACCTGGCGGCGTCGCGTTCGCCATTCGTGCGCGAACTGCTCGCCGGCACCGTCGTTCTGATCGACCCGAGCATCAACCCGGACGGCCTCAACCGCTTTGCGAGCTGGGCCAACAGCAATGCCGGCAAGCAGGCGGTCGCCGACCCGGAGACCCGTCAGCACCGGCAGGACTGGCCCGGGGGGCGGACGAACCACTACCTGTTCGACCTGAACCGCGACTGGCTGCCCCTGGTGCATCCTTCATCCAGGGCGCGCGTTACCGAGTTCCATCGCTGGCGTCCGCACGTGTTGACGGATCACCATGAGCAGGGACGATTTCCGGGGTTCTTTTTCCAGCCGGGCGTGCCGTCGCGCCAAAATCCCCTGACGCCCCCGCAGAACCTCGAACTGACTCGCGCGCTGGCCAACTACCACGCCCAGGCCCTGGACGCGTCGGGCCAGCCCTACTTCACCGAGGATGCATACGACGATTTTTACTACGGCAAGGGCTCCACCTATCCCGACATCAACGGTTCGATCGGAATACTGTTCGAGCAGAAGGCGATCCGGGGACAGGCGCTCGAGACGAGCAACGGCATCGAAACCTTTCGCGGGGCGGTGGCCAACCAGCTCGCCACCTCGCTCTCGACCTTGCATGGGGCGTGGGCCCTTCGTGATCGTCTCAAGGCGTACCAGGCCGGTTTCGACAAGACCATGCTCAGGCGCGCTGAGCAAAGCGGGATTCGTGCCTGGGTCCTCGGCGACGGGGGCGACCCCGCCCGGGCACGCGCGCTG